>OFGE01002674.1_pt1 | contig 12833 bp, 12 predicted proteins | sample 1521681 | NCBI WGS metagenome assembly OFGE01 (sample SAMEA3504093, study PRJEB24116) | mouse gut metagenome | biome: mouse gut; feature: mouse-associated habitat; material: faeces | place: Denmark | collected 2011 | reverse complement strand
AGCATATTTAAACAGAATTCTTCTAGCGTACAAACGGGATATGTTTCGTTTCTCCTTATGGCCACGCAGACCGTGGTTACGATTATCTTTATTGTAGTATATGGTGCGGTAATCTGTCCATGGTTGACGGCACTTTGCCTGGCGACAGCCGGGCTGCTTGTTCTGATTTATCAAAAACGGATGAATGACATGAAAGAGCAGCAAGATTCGCTGATAAATGCTGTCAACCAGCATTATTCGCTGTCATGGGAACTGGTCGCCAACTTAGAGGCTTCCGTTTTTTTGAGCAAAGAGAAGGTCTTCAAAAATTATGATTCCGCATCTGATGAAAAGGTTCAGAAGATGGTTGCGCTTCGGAAAAGCTATAACAAGTTCCAAATTTTTGCTCAGTCGGGCTATATGCTGCTCCTTCTGCTTACTGTAACGGTTGGCGGATTGTTCGTCTACAATGGACTCATCCAATTAGATGGGCTTTTTGCCATGGCCCTGCTTCTGCCGAATATTGCAAGCCCCCTGTTCAGATTACCGATGTTCTTGGCAAATCTGAAGATTATTGAAGCGACGTTTAATACATACGAAACCCTTCTACCCAAGGAAGGCCATTTGGTCGTTGAAGAATTTGACGAGAATCTTGTACTGGCACCGATTAACATTGACAATCTATCCTATCATGTTGACGATGGTAGTGCTGTCCTGTCGGACATCAGCTTTAGGGTAGAACCTGGAGAGTGGCTGTGTATCGTGGGGCCTTCCGGATGCGGAAAATCGACGCTAGTCAAGCTGCTTCTCGGGATTCTGCCATATCACGGGACGATATCTTATGGCCAGCATGAGCTGAAAAGGCTTCCCCAGGAAAAACTCTGGAAAAATTGCTGCTATCTTCCGCAGGTGCCGATTCTGTTTGAAAATACTGTCGGCTACAATATCTCGCTCTGTGAAGAATGGGATGCGGCCCAGATGCACTCGGTGATTGAACATGTGGAACTGACGGAGAGGCTGGCAAATCCAGGGGAAATGCTTACGGCTTCTTCGCTTTCGAGCGGGGAAAAACAAAAAATCGCATTGGCGCGTGCGTTTTCCAGTGATAGGCAGATCCTTGTCATGGATGAGTCTACAAGCGCCCTGTCTCCTGCCACGGAAGCTGCGCTGATTCGAAAGCTCAGGCAACAGCTGTCCCAAAAGACGACAACGGTAATTTCCGTGACCCACAGGTTAGAGCAGATGAAAGCTGCCGATTCCTTGCTGCTACTGGGCAACGACGGTAGAATAAGAGCAGAAGGCAGTTACCAGGAACTGTTGGCTGATGAGGTTTTCCGAGAATTTCTGCGTGGTGAGGAGATTGAATGATAATGAAAAGAAAAGATACAAAGGCAAAAAGCCTATACAAGCAATATATGCGTCTGGTTTTGGTGAATTCAGTCCCGATTGTGGGGGTGGTGTGCATCTATGGCTTTTTGCTTGGTGTCGGCCCGATCATTGAGCCGTATCTGTTGAAAACATCATTTTCGATTCTGCAAAAAAGCGAATCCATCCGTGACCTGCTAGTCAGTAATCTTTTACTGCTGCTTGGTATTGCTGGTTTCCTGGCCATCTGTTTCTTGTGCAATGTATATGCCGACCCTGTCATAACAAAAATCGACAACAAAACTTATAAGTCGATAGTGCAGCGTGTACAGGGAAAATTTGTCTTAACAACGAAGCAAGTTTATGACGATGGCGAAATCGTGGCACGTCTGCATTCCGGGAGCAGTGGTTTCAGTTCGGCTATCACGCTGTTCATCCGTCTTTTTGCAAGCATAATTGCCATTATTCTGTTAGTGCTCACATCTTCATTGGCGATGGCGTGGATTCTTCTCCTGGCTCTTGCCAATGCGGCGTATGATGTGGCGCGCGGGTTTATCGAGATGCAAATAAACAGAAGATATACTAAGCGCTTGCAGGAAATCGAGGCAAGACAGACAATGGTTTTGCATAACCTGTTCCACAATGTGGACTACTTGATGGTGAGCGGTACCTATGCCCATGAGGTGCGTCAATTTCAGGAATGCCGAAATGAAAGCTGGGATATCTCGAAAAAGAAGATGAGGATCGGTTCAGTGCTTGATGCCATCGGCGAACTAATCAACAATGGGATGAAGATTATGATATTTGGCGTTTCATCCATGATGAGCATGGTCTCCGAACTGATTGGAGGTATTGCCGCAGCATTTTCGGTATATGATGCCCTCATCTCTAATCTGTCCATGCTGAGGCAGCAGATTAGTTCCCTGCCGAATGTCAATGTGCCAATCAAGCGGATGATGGATGTCGTGGAATTCAACGAAAGCATATCCGATACCCCCAAAAAGAGGGATGACCTGTTGATAGATCTGACGGATGTAAGCGTAAGCATTGGCGATGTCCGTATTTTAAAGAATATTCATCTCGAAATAAGAAACGGCGAGAAGATTGCCATCATAGGTGCAAACGGCTGTGGAAAATCCACATTGCTCCGGACAATCCTTGGCGTGCAGCCTTTCAACGGCAAAATCAATGGCATTTTTGACCATAGAGAAGAACAGTTCTCTTATGTCCCTTGTGATTTTCAGCTATTCCAGTGCGGCTTGATGGAGAATATCGCCATGGGCATGGATCAAAACCAACCAGAACCGCAAGTCGATGGTGTATTCTTGCCTCCAGGCGAGGTGGAGGGAAAGGACATCCGGTTGATGTCCCAGGGCGAAAAGCAGAGAATTGCCATACTTCGCGCCGTCAACCATACATGCAGCTTGCTGGCCGCAGATGAACCTATCTCGTCTTTGGATATCCGTAACGCCAAGATGGCGATGGAGATTCTGCTTGACCGCAATGTAGCGTTGCTTGTCACGCTGCATGATGGCCAGTATCTGCCGTTGTTCGAGAGAATCATCATTATTGAGTATGGTCGTATCGTAGAAGATGGGAGCTGGGAGTACATTCAAACTACTGAAGCGTTCAAAAGGTGGAATGTGAGCAGCCCTGCTGCTGGCGGGAAGTGAATATTTTAAGCGAGGCAGTTATAATAATGGTTGAAAACAAAGAAGTATTCTGTAAAATTCAATATATGGTGTCGAAAGGGTTCTTCAATGGATTGGATTCATGCGGAATAGAATACACCATTGTCAAAGGCTGCCCTCTGGCCTATTATAAGACTGGAAACGCCGGAAGCCGTCTGTCAAGTGACATCGACATCCTGATATCCCGCCGCGATATCGACAAAGTAGTGGGGATATTGGAGGACAATGGCTTTCAAAGTTCATATATGCTGAACCGTAGGGAGAGGATAATGCTGGTGTCGAACTCGCACCAGATACCGGCCTATCATAAATGCCTGGGGAAGTGCAGCGTGCAGATTGATGTGAACTTCGACTTGTTCTGGGGCGAATTTGCAGGCAAGAGGGTCGATGTAACAGAATTCCTGAAGGGAGCAGCAGAAATGGACATTTATGGATGTAGGATAAGGACGCTGCCGCCGCTGAAATGCATGGTTCAGATTATCCTACACCATTACAAGGAAATGAACTCACTGTACCACCTGACTAGCCATGTGGCCATAAAGAGGAGGATGTTCGAGGACATCTATGCCCTTTGCAAAAGATATCCCACAGAGATATCAGTTGACAAGGTGTACGAGGCAAGCGATATATATGGCATCCTTCCATATGCCTACTATATGTTCTATTACACCAGGCAGGTGTATGCTGATGCCATCCTCGATGGCTACCTGGAGGCGCTGTGCACGGAGGAAGGCAAGGAACTCCTGGACTGTTATGGCCTGTCGGATCAGGAACGGAAGACATGGAAGATAAGCTTTCCGGAACGTCTGGAAGCTAATCTGACGGAAATGATAGAGTCCGGGCTGTCCGGCGAGGACAGGGAGAAGCTGGAGAGGAACAGGAGGCTGTTTGGATAGGATGCAGGAGCACCATATAGGGATTGTCGTTGGGGACATGGAAGAGGGACGGAGGGTCTTTGGGTGTTTGGGCTACAGACCGTGTGGGGAAGTGGTTGAGGACTCTGAGCAGCATAACAGGATCCTTTTCATGGAATACGAGCTGGATTGTAGAAGAATCGAGCTGATTGAGCCGATGGACGATGCCTCTACGGTCAGGAATGCGAGGCGTGGAATCCACCATATCTGTTATGAGGCTGATGAAGATTTTATCAACGGGTTCAAGTCATTGAAAATTGGAAGGATGCTCCCCCAAAGATACATAGCGCCCGCATTGGGCAACAGGCAGGTAATGTTCGCCAGCCTGCGTGGCGGCCTGTTTGTGGAATTCCTAATAAAAATGGACAGATGCATATGATTATGGACATGGAAGGCCATGCAATCTGTTGCACTGCGAAAGGATGGTAAGATGAAGGCGGATGATGTCTGCTCAATAGTGATAGGGATACTTGATGCCTACATGGAAGGCGTAGAATGGGACAGCGTAGGGCACGATGCCGACCTGGTGGAACAGGGCATGGACTCCATGACGTTTATCCAAGTGGTCGTCGACATAGAAGCACGGTTCGACATCGAGATCCCGGATGAATATCTCCTGGCTGAGAAGATGGGCACGATAGGCAGGATTGTGGATGTAGTGTGCGGATTGCTGGATGGCAGCAAATGAAGAGGACAGAATACATACCAATCATTACGAACATGTCGATAGAGCCCTTCCTTTCGCGTGAGCTGTCTGCGCTGTCGGGCGAGACGGGCATCTTGCTGAAGGCGGTTCCCATCCCATACATGGAATACCGGGGGCATGGCGACATATTCGGCAAGGCAGGGATGGTGTTCGCCTGGCTGGATCTGGAGGGGATGCTGCCGGGCTATGACGATATGGGCGGGGCGCTCCCAGAGGGATGCGTGTCCGACATGGAGCGGTCGTACCAGGAGCTGTGCCGCTACATCTCCGAGGTCTCCCAGGCGGATCTTGTCATAGCCCTGTTCGAGGACTATTCCTCCCATCTGCCCATAGTCGCAGGGCACGACAACAACATCGCGGTAGACGAACTGAACTGGAGGATACAGGAGGGGCTTTCCGGGCAGGCCGCATTCCTGGACATGAGGCACCTGATAGCCTCCGTGGGGATAGGCAATGCCTACAGCCCGAAGGACAGGTACCGCTGGGGCTACCCCTATTCCTGGGCGCTGACCAGGGCAGTGGCCGCGGAGCTGTACAAGCAGCATTCCATCCGCACAGGCCGGACGAAGAAGTGCGTGGTGGTGGACTGTGACAATGTCCTGTGGGGCGGCATACTGTCCGAAGACGGCATGGAGGGCCTGAGGCTGGGGGGCAGCGGCCTGGGGAAGGAGTACCAGGACTTCCAGAGGTTCCTCCTTTCCCTGCACCACAGGGGCGTAATCCTTGCCGTGTGCAGCAAGAATGACCTGCCCGATGTCCTGGCGGTATTCCGTGGGCATGGAGAGATGATCCTGCGGGAGGAGCACATCGCATGCTTCCAGGTGGGCTGGGGCAACAAGCCGGACAGCATCGCCAGGATTGCCGATACGCTGGGCATCAGCCTTGACAGCATCGTCTTCGTGGACGACTCGCCTGTGGAGGTCGAGGCGGTCAGGGCGCTCCTTCCAGAGGTCACTGCCATACTGTACCACAGGGAGACGGTGTATGGCCAGTTCCAGTGCTTCAACCTGAGGAGGAGCTATACGGAAGGGGAGAGTGGGCAAAGGACTGAGACCTATCGGACAGACCGCGACCGGCAGCTGCTGCGGGAAGGGAGCAGGAGCTACAGCGACTACATAGCGTCACTTGGGATGCAGATGGACATCCATGAGGCTATGCCGTTGGAATCTGCCCGTATCGCTGAACTCACCCAGCGAACCAACAGATGCACGAATGGGAAGCGGTATTCGGTGGCGGACATCAGGCAGAGCATAGAGCGGCCTGATGTGCATCTGTATTCTGTCCATCTGAAAGACCGCTTTTCAGATTTGGGGCTCATCGGGGCAATGGAGGTCGTGAAGGGGAGGCTGTCCCTGTTCAGCCTGTCCTGCAGGGCTCTGGGCAGGGAGGTGGAAAACCGTATGATTGACTTTGTAAGACAGCGGCATAAGATTACAGGGATAGACTTCGCGCCTACAGGCAAGAACGGATGCCTGAAGGAGCTCTTTGGCAGGGAGTTCCCGCAAGTGCTATCGGAACCAGGAGCCAATGAGGCCAATGGGGAGGGGGATGCCCATGAAACTTGACATAGCCGCACCTGTCATCACCTTGCACCACTATTATGCGCTTCCTCTGGCAGTCATCTGCAGCGAGGCCGGATTGAAGCGGTGGATCTACAGCGAGTTCGTCCAGTGGCACACATACCGCGACCGTGAGGACGAGAGGACAAGGGTCAGCTAGGAATGAAAGATATGTGTATGGGCCGCTGCACGAGACGGTCGTTATGCCGAAGCAGCTGGTAGGCGGGAAGGATGTGGCCAGCGTCTTCAAAGGCCTTTTGGATGACGGGCAGTACATATACGATTTTGTAGACCATTATTATATCCGTTCTCTGAAACGGGACTGGCATGCCATGCATGATGTCCTGATCTACGGCTATGATGACAGCCTACAAGTGTTCCACGTATATGCCTACCAGGGGACAAAGCTCGCCGGGGTGGACGTCCCTTACGCCGAATATGAGGAAGCCTACGATTCGGAGTATCAAAGGGGGCAGTTCCATTGTACGGTCTTGTACCGGAAGAAGGACGCCGAATTCCATCCGGACATCAGGCGGATTGGAGACCATCTCCTGGACTACCTGGATGGGCTGAACACCTATGACCGCGAAGCCCCGCTGCTGGTGGACCTGTATAAGCCCAGGTTCGGCCTGGATGTCTATGACGAGCTGAAATACAACCTCCAATACATGCGCGATATGAATCTGCCGCTGGACATCCCGGAGATGTACTGCCTGTACGAACATAAGCGGTTCATGCATGAGAGGGCGGTGTATCTGGACGGGCATACAGATGTGAGATGCCCCGATGGCCTGAAGGACAGGTTTGCAGAGATCGAGGATGTTGGTAGGATTATAGCCATGCTGGCATTGAAGCTCAACCGGAAAGGGCTGTCCAGCGAGAAAGACTTTGATAGCCTGATGCACCGGTTCGAGGCCATCAAGGAACTTGAAAAGGCTGCATTTTCTGAGTACTATGAACACAACCGCTCTGTGTTTGAGGATGCGTGAGGTAAGAAGATGGATGACAGGACACTACAATATGCGGACATAACGCTGGAACCGGCGTGCCTGAGAGGGATGCTTGGGGCCAGCACAGGCGATACGGGAATCCAGTACGATTACTTTGACAGCATTGTCTTAAGGGATGGGAATGGTCCGTCAGAAGCCTATAGGATCAGGAACCAGATGGCGGCCATCGGATATATAGCGCTGTATCATATAGATGTTGCCAGCCAGACTGCGTATATCTATGGCAAAATCAGCGAAAGACAGTACTACGGTGATTTCGTCAAGGCGTTTATGGCTATGACCGGGCATGCATTTACAGGAGTGGGCCTGAAGAAGCTTGGGCTGGCGTACCGCCGGGACAATTATCTCTTTGACGACCTGTGCAGGCATCTCCATTTCATCCGGGAAGGGCTGCTGAGGGGGCAGTTGGATTATGAGGGGAAGCCTGTGGATGTCAATGTCTACGGGATGCTTGGGGCTGAGTATCGGAGGCTTGCGGCTGGCCCATACAGGAGGATGTTCGCCTGGGACTATGGGTTCGACCCCGAGGCCGAGGATATAGTGCAGCTTGACCTGGCCGGGCATTTCAACCGCTGCCTGCCGGGAGCTTGGCTGGAAATCCAACATGGTCAAATGCGATGCCCATCTGTACTTGCAGAGGGTGCACATTGACCCGGACAGGCAGCTGAAAAAGTTGATTTTTCCTATGGAAAACAATGAGATATTCGTCTTTGCAGGGGCATTGTGCGAAGCGTGAGTGCTCAAGCCCGGAGAGATACTTGCAATTAGGTAGGATTTTGTATATACTAATCTTAAAAAGAGGATCTCGCCTGCGGGAACTGGAGGGCATAAGGAATGCCCGGAAATAAAAAGGGGGTGGTGCCGATGGCGGACGGGCTGGAAAAAGCAGCGATCCAATGGCATCCGGGCTTTTACGGCGCGGCGGAGATAGAGCTGGTCTCAAACAAGGGTGAACTGGAATTTCAGCGGGAATACAACCTGAGCAAAGAGCCGCTGCGGATGGATCTGCTGATCATCAAAAAACGGAAGGATGTCCCGATAGAGAATGAAATCGGGCATATATTCAAAAGATATAATGTAGTAGAATATAAGAGCCCGGAAGACGGGCTTTCGATAGATGACTATTTCAAGACGGTAGGATATGCCTGCCTGTATAAGGGATTGGGCGATACGGTGAACCAGATTCCGGAAGGAGAACTGACGCTGTCGATTTTCCGGGAGGGCTATCCCAGGGAGCTGTTCGAGGCGCTGGAAAGGTCCGGCAGGACATTGGAAGAGCATGCCCCGGGGATTTACTATGTCCGTGGCAATGTGCTCTTTGACACGCAGATTGTGGTAACCGGCCGTTTAAGCCAGGAGGCCCACAGCGGCCTGAGGATTCTTTCAAAGAATGCGCAGGAAGCGGATATAAGGACATTCATTACGAAGACACGGTGCCTGACGGAGCAGGGAGACAGGAATAATGTGGACGCGGTCCTGCAGGTAAGCGTCTCCGCAAACGAAGGGGTGTATCAGAGAATCAGGAGGGATTATAGTATGTGTGAAGCGTTGAGGGAATTGATGAAAGACGAAATAGCCGAGACAGTAGCGGAAGCAGTGGCGGAAGCAGTAGAGAAAGAGAGGGCGAAGGCGCTGGCTGAAGGCCAGAAGGAAGGCATCGAAAAGGGCATCGAAAAGGGCATCGAAAAAGGAACAGACAATGCCCTCCTTTCTTCCATAATAAATTTGATGGACACAATGAAGTGGACAGCTGAACAGGCGATGGATGCAATAAAAATCCCGTTAGCTGACAGAGGCAAGTATATGTCAAAGCTGTAAGCGATTGGATTGGAACAATTATCTGGTACAAAGTATCAGGGTGATGAGTGCAAAGGTTCCAAGTGTGGCAGCGGAGCTGGTGGATGCTAAGCGATTGCATAACAGCCATAACGCAAGAGGGGCATATTGCCCCTCTTGCTATTTTATTATGTATGAGATTCATTTAATTTTATGCTTGCAGCCGGAGTGCGGTGGCGCGGTGGGAGATGGGCATCTCATATCCGGATATCACCATGCTGCCCAGGCTTTCGGAAGTCCTGTGGGCCAGCGCCGATGAACTGTTGGGCATCAAGCCATGGACATTTGCGAATAATGAGCGAAACAGAGACGGAAACGGCCAGGAGTGCCTGGATATCCTGCAGAGCGAGACCGTGGATGTATGCGTGCTTGACATCATGATGCCTGTGATGGACGGGATAGCGGCTTTGCAGAGAATCAAGGAGGAGCATCCCGGGCTCAAGAGGGTCATGCTCTCGGCGATGTCTGCGGAGAGCTGCATTAGACAGACGCTGCAGCTGGGGGCGGATGCGTATGTGGTGAAGCCTTTTTCGGAGCAGTGCCTGTTAGAGCGGATTGGATGAAGGGAGAAATAAAGTCGCCCTTGACAATAAGTTCGAAATGGCTATAATAAAGTATAACTTTGGATTAGCCAAGAAGGAGCGCACCATGTATTCCATTAAAAGACATATTGAAGAGATTGTTGACCGGCGGTCTAAAAACAGCAAAGCTATCTTGCTGACAGGATCCAGACAGGTCGGCAAGTCCACTCTGTTCAAGCATTTATTCCATCATGTAAATCAGGTTACGTTCGATGACGACCTGCTGTTAGCGCAGGCGGAAGAAGACATGAACCTATTTCTATTGAACAATCCCAGTCCCCTGATGATTGACGAGGTTCAGAAGTGCCCTTCCATATTTAATAAACTTAAGATTGTGCTGGATAACACGGACAGTTATGGCAATTTCTATCTGACCGGCTCGCAGAAGCTCCATCTGATGGAGGGAGTGAGCGAGTCTCTTGCGGGAAGGATATCTGTCGTGGAACTGGAAGGGCTCTCTCTGCGTGAAATTTATGATATTCCTTTCAAGAAGCATTTTGTGCCGACACAGGAATATATCAAAGAACGCGAGGGAACCCTCAAAGATTATCGCAGCCATCTGTGGGAGACGATACACCGTGGCAGCTATCCGGAACTGTATTCCAATCCCGGGAGGGAGTGGGGAGATTTCTACCAGTCTTATGTGAAGACTTATCTGGAGCGGGATGTAAATAAGCTTCTGAAAGCGAAAAACCATCTGGCTTTCGTAAAATTCCTGACCTGTGTGGCAGCGCGTACCGGCCAGGTGGTCAATTACGCCAATATTTCCTCTGAGGTGGGAGTATCGGAAGTTACGGTCAAGGAATGGATATCTATTCTTGAAAAGAGCGGAATCATCTATATTCTCAAGCCTTATACTTCAAGTGCCTTAGGCCGCGCGATAAAGACGCCTAAGCTGTATTTCAGGGATACGGGTCTGTGCTGCTATCTCACAAGATGGCTGACGCCGGATACTCTGAAAAACGGCGCTATGGCGGGAGCGATGTTTGAGACTTTCGCCATCAATGAAATATTGAAATCTTATGCTAATGAGGGCCTGGAGTATGACTTCAATGTCTTCTACTATAACGGAAAAGACAGGAAAAAGAAGAGGGAGAACGGAGAAGAAGTAGAGGTGGACGGCGAGATTGACCTTATCTTTCAGGAAGACGGCATTTTGTATCCTATTGAGATTAAGATGTCTGCATCCCCTAAAGCGGATATGGCATCAGAATTTGATGTCCTTGACGGTGTCCCTGATAAGAAGCGGGGAATGGGGACAATTATCTGCCTGTACGATAGGAAGATGTACTTAAGAGATAACCTGGTTGCATTGCCTTTGGAATACATTTAAGTTCAGGGAAACCATATATATCCCAGGGTATCCTGTGGCCTTCCCGATGGAGATAGTGTCCGGGACGGGGCTGTTTGGCGTTGCCCTATGTGCTTGCATTTTTGGGTGATGCTATAGCATTTTGTCGACGATTTTGTTATAATAGAAATAATATAGACTGTAGGAAGAGAATGGTGGGTCATGGGAATATTTTTGAATAGTAGGATTCCGTTTGAATCATATCGCCTAGTCGTGAATGACGCTTACTTTGTCGATAAAACTGCCCTTATCGATGAACTGATTCCGCTTCTTGAAGTCGAGAAACGGTTTGTCTGTATTACAAGGCCCCGGCGGTTCGGCAAAAGCGTAATGGCCAGCATGGTCGGCGCTTTCTTTGGAAAAGCTGTGGATGCGGGCCTCATGTTTGAGGCCATGAAGATTGCTTCTTCCAGTGGCTATAGGACACATCTGAACCAGCACTGTGTGGTATATATCGACTTTAGCCGTATGCCGCAGGACTGCGATAATTACAGCGCATATATCAGGCGCATTTCCGATGGGCTTAAGCGGGATCTGGCAGAGGAATATTCAGATATCAACCTGGATTCCGGCATGGACTTGTGGGATATGTTCCAGGTTGTCTTTGATAAGACAGGGCAGAACTTCATATTTGTGATGGACGAATGGGATGCGATATTCCATAAAGAGTTCATTTCGGAAAAAGACAGGAGGAGCTACCTTGAATTTCTGCGCAACCTGTTGAAAGGACAGGCATATGTGGAACTTGCTTATATGACGGGAATCCTTCCCATTGCGAAGTATTCCGGGGGCTCCGAACTGAATATGTTCGTGGAGTATGATATGGCGACCAGAGTGAAGTTCGGCGAATATTTTGGTTTTCTGGACAGGGAGGTCGATCGGCTTTACGAAATCTATTTGCAGAAGACACCAAGGCCACGGATTGCCCGGGAAGAACTGGCTTTATGGTATGACGGCTACCACACGGCAGCTGGGGACAGGATGTACAATCCACGGTCGGTGGTGTGTGCCCTTTCAGATAACCAGATTAGCAACTACTGGACTGGTTCGGGTCCATATGACGAGATTTTCTACTATATCCGCAATAATATAGAGGATGTGCGGGATGATTTGGCGATGATGGTTTCCGGAGAGCGCATCGGGGTCAAGCTTCAGGGATACGCGGCAACGGATATGGAACTGTGTACGAAAGACCAGATATATTCAGCCATGGTGGTGTATGGGCTGCTGACCTATGAGGATGGGGCAGTCTCTGTCCCAAATAAGGAATTGATGGATAAATTTGATGAGTTGTTGCTTACCAATGACAGTCTTGGATATATCTATAGCCTGGCAAAAGAGTCTGAGAGGATGTTGAAAGCCACGCTTACAGGTGACGCCAGGACAATGTGCAGCATCTTGAAATTTGCTCATGATACGGAGTCTCCGATTTTGTCCTACAATAGTGAGATAGAATTGTCTGCGGTGGTGAATCTGGTCTATCTTGCCGCTCGTGACAGATATCGTGTGGAACGCGAAGACAAGGCCGGTGAGGGATACGTGGATTTCATCTTCTATCCTGAGCGCCGGGGGGCGGATGCGATTATTCTGGAGCTGAAGATAGACAGCACACCAGAGGAGGCGATTCAACAGATTAAGGATAAGAATTATGCGCTGCGTTTTGTAGGCAAGATTGGGGAGGCACCTAAATATACAGGGAGGATTCTGGCAGTGGGCATCAGCTATGACAGAAAGACCAAAGTGCATGATTGCAAGATAGAGGTATTGAGGTAAATTAATCATAAACTTAGGAACTGTCGGAAAATAACTGCTACAACTTCTGTAGGAAAAAGCCCTGAAAC
>OFGE01002671.1_pt1 | contig 12840 bp, 8 predicted proteins | sample 1521681 | NCBI WGS metagenome assembly OFGE01 (sample SAMEA3504093, study PRJEB24116) | mouse gut metagenome | biome: mouse gut; feature: mouse-associated habitat; material: faeces | place: Denmark | collected 2011 | reverse complement strand
ATAGCGGCAGGAAGAAGAGCCGGGAAATCCCGGCTCTATAGAGTTACGCTTCTTTCTTAGTTGTCTGTTTATCCTGTTCTAAAGTGATTGCCGCCAACAATGTGGTGATTGGCAGGTTGTCCTTGTTTTGTGCCTGAAGTGTTTTGTACCATTTGCTGTATTTATACATTCGATATGTAGTCTTCAGCTTGCAAAGTTGGTTTTCATCGGAGCATGCGTTTTTAAATGCTTCCCGTTCGCTCATATCCATCTCGACATAATCCAGGTAGGAAATCTGAAGTTCTGTCAGAGGCTTGGTACATTTCGGACATATCATTTTATGACCGTTCAGCATAAAAACGCGGTGACATCGTTTACAGTAATGCATGTACATCATAATAAGTTCCCCTTTTCTGCGACAAAACAATAGTTGTAAATATGTCTTTAAGTTTACCGGTTTTGCGAAATAAGTCAATGACTTATATGGTAATACTTGCCGTACTATAGCGACAAAATTCGATGAATTTTGCTGTAAAATGATTAAAAACACATATATTAGACGATTTTTGAGAAAATTGTCGGAAGATTAATGGTGACAACCCCGGTCTTAGGGAGGATAAAAACTGATTATTTACGCGCATGGGACACAAAATATTTGTACTTATAGGGGAGAAAATGGTATACTGTCTGTAATATAGGCGAGAGCAGGGAAATGAAAACACAGGAAGAATGGGAAATGTTTGGGAGGATTTACATAAATGGGTAAATTGTTGCAGAAACTGAAGGGCGGTAAGAAAAAGAAACATCAAAACGACGTGGACGAGCTGGAATGGCTGGATTTTGATGAAGATGAGGAATATGAGGACGATGACGACGGGTACGAGGACGAAGAGGAGTACGAAGACGATGAGTACGCGGATGATGAAGAGGAGTATGAAGACGACGAGTACGCGGACGAATATGTAGAAGAAGAATACGAAGACGACGAGTACGCTGACGATGAAGAAGAGTACGAAGACGACGAGTACGCTGACGATGAAGAAGAGTACGAAGACGGCGAGTACGCGGATGATGAAGAAGAGTACGAAGATGACGGGTACGCGGATGAGGAAGAGGAGTACGAAGACGACGAGTACGCGGATGAGGACGACGAGTATGAAGACGACGAGTACTACGAGGATGAAGAGTACGATGAGGACGACGAATACTACGAAGACGATGAGTATGATGATGAAGAGTATGACGACGAGGATGAGGATATCCCTGAGTCGGGTATAAAGAAGATTTTGTATAAAATCACCAATATGTCAACGGTCGATTATGTGGTGGCAATGACCGGCGTAGCGGTGCTTGTTCTGGCAGTTGTGACAGGAACGCTGTATTTTGGAGCCAGAAGCAGCAAAGCCCAGGTGGAAGCTTTCGCCGAGGTGGGCGAGGGAATGGAGTCCATTCAAATTATCGGGCAAAGCGGACTTATGGCGATTGCGGATGCCCAGGCATCCCGGATGGCGGCTGCGGATATAGAGGAAGAGGAGGGAGAAGATTCGGAGGAGGAAGAAACAAACGGAGAGAAGGAAGTAGTCCTGAATCTTACTTCCATCCAGAAGGATTTGAAAATAAAATTTATCAATAAAAAATCAGGGAAGCTGATCCCCAGCATTGCCTTTGAAGTGGAGATTGAAAAGCCTTCCGGCGGGACCTATACCATGAAGGACGAGGACAAAGACGGTATTATTTACCAGACCAATATCGAACCGGGAAAATATAAGGTAAGGATTTCCGCCCCGGCCTCTGGCAGCGAGTACCAGATTTCTTCAGAAACGGTAACAATAACAGTAAAAGATACCATTGAATATAAAAAGGTGGATATTGCCGATGAGGTAAAGACGGAATCCCAGGTGAATGTGGCTGTGGAGGACACGAAGGTGAACGAGACGGTAGTGGAATCCGAAAACAAGGATACCGTGGAATGGGTGGAGTCTACCAAAACCTTGATTGAAGGCACGGGATCCACAGAGGAAAGCTATGAGAAAGTAGACAGGAACAATATCGCAGACCCGGAACAGCAGGCAAGAGGGGGATTCCGCCTGCTTGCGGCGGCAGAGGATGAAGTGACAGGATTTACCCAGGGAACAGGAGAGAATAAGGAGACAGAGGAGGGAAACGGGGAAGAAGCGCCTGCTGATGAGCCGGAGGAAGAGCCTACAAAAGAGCCGGAGCCTACTGATGGGCCAACACAGGAGCCTACCGATAAGCCGGAGGAGGAACCTACAAAGGAGCCTACCAGTGAACCCACAAAGGCGCCGGAGGAGACGGCGGAGCCTACCTTGGCACCTACCGCCACTCCTACAGCAAAGCCCAGCGCCACCCTTGCGCCTACGTCTACGCCTACCCCCCTGGCCACAGCCACACCGACGGTTACACCCACGCCCACAGCTACGCCGGGTGCCACCGCCAGCGCCACCCCCAAGGCAACGATAACGCCCAGTGCCACCCCTACAGCCACTTCCGGCCCAAGGACAGATACCCAAAGTGTTTTAAAGACCACCAGCGGGGAGACACTTTATATCAAAAATGGCGAGGGCAAGTTTGTGGAGGCAAAATTTGCGGATTACTATAACAGTAACATCAAGGAGTTTTACCGCAAGGTCAGCCAGGACAAGGGAGAGTATAAGTATACGGGATGGCAGCAGATTGATGGGGCGACCTTCTTTTTTGACAAGGATGGCAATAAGGTTACCGGGGAACAGGTGATCCAGGGAGCAAAATACAATTTCAACAGCGACGGCTCTTTAAATACGGGCTCAGGAAATCTGGGCATAGACGTTTCCAGGTATAACGGCAATATTGACTGGAATGCGGTGAAAAACAGCGGCGTTTCCTATGTGATCATCCGCTGCGGTTACCGGGGGTCTGCTTCCGGCGCGCTGGTGGAGGATTCTGCATTCAGGAAAAATATCCAGGGAGCTTCCAATGCCGGGCTGAAGGTAGGGGTCTATTTCTTCACCCAGGCAGTGAACGAAGTGGAAGCAGTGGAGGAGGCCTCCATGGTGCTTAGCCTGATTAAGGGGTATAACCTTACTTATCCCGTATTCCTGGATGTGGAGGTTACGAGTGGCAACAACGGGCGGGCAGACCATATCAGTGTGGATACCAGGACAGCGGTATGTAACGCTTTTTGCCAGACCATACAGAACTCCGGCTATAAGGCGGGCATTTATGCCAACAAAACATGGCTTACCACCCATATTAACACCCCCGCGCTTACAGGCTATAAAATATGGCTGGCCCAGTACGCGGCGGCACCCAGCTACAGCAGGACGAAATATGATATGTGGCAATATTCCTCCAAAGGAAAAGTGGCGGGAATCAGCGGAAATGTGGATATGAATATCAGCTATATGGGATACTAAACAAAACAGGAAAGGAAAAGAGTGAAAATGAGGACATATTTGGTGACAGGGGGAGCCGGGTTTATTGGTTCCAATTATATTCATTACATGTTCAAAAAGTATGGGGACGAAATCCGCATCATCAACGTGGATGCGCTTACCTATGCAGGGAATCTTGAGAATTTAAAGGATCTGGATAAGAGGGGGAACTATACCTTCATCAAGGCGGATATTTGTGACAGGGATGCCATTTCCGCTATATTTGCGGAAAACGATATTGACAGGGTGGTGCATTTTGCAGCGGAGAGCCATGTGGACAGAAGCATTAAAAACCCGGAGGTTTTCGTCCAGACTAATGTTTACGGCACGGCGGTGATGCTCAACTGTGCCCGGGCGGCATGGGAAAACCCTGACGGGACCTACCGGCCGGACAAGAAGTTCCTTCATGTGTCAACGGACGAGGTGTATGGTTCCCTGGAGGAGGATGGGGGGTATTTTTATGAGACGACCCCTTATGCGCCCCACAGCCCCTACTCCGCCAGCAAAGCCTCTTCGGACATGCTGGTAAGGTCCTATATGGATACCTATAAATTCCCTGCCAATATCACCAACTGCTCCAACAACTACGGGCCTTACCAGTTCCCTGAAAAACTGATCCCGTTAATCATCAACAATGCCCTCCAGGGGAAAAAGCTTCCTGTATATGGGGACGGGAAAAATGTCCGGGACTGGCTTTATGTGGAGGACCATGCCAAGGCCATTGATATGGTCCAGGAGAAGGGCAGGCTCTTTGAAACCTATAACATCGGCGGCCATAACGAAAAGCAGAATATTGAGATCATCCATATTATCCTGGATACTTTGCAGGAGATGCTGCCCCAAGACGACCCCAGGAGGAAGCTGGTAAGCAGGGACCTGATCTCATACGTGGAGGACAGGAAAGGGCATGACAGGCGTTATGCCATTGCCCCGGACAAGATTAAGGCGGAAATCGGCTGGGAGCCGGAAACCATGTTCAAGGAAGGCATAAAGCGTACCATTGCCTGGTTTTTTGAGCATGAGGAATGGATGAAAAATGTCACCAGCGGGGATTACCAGAAATATTACGAAGATATGTATAAAGACCGTTAACCAAAAGGGCTGCATAAAGCCGGAAGGAAAGAAGCGATGAAAGGAATTATTCTTGCAGGAGGTTCAGGGACAAGGCTTTACCCCCTGACTAAAGCAATCAGCAAGCAGATTATGCCCATATATGACAAACCCATGATTTATTATCCCCTGTCGATCCTGATGCTGGCAGGGATCCGGGAGGTGCTGATCATTTCCACTCCCCGTGACCTGCCTGTTTTTGAAGAATTGCTGGGGGATGGGAGCCAGCTTGGGATGGCCTTTTCCTATGCTGTGCAGGAACAGCCCAGGGGCCTGGCGGATGCCTTTCTTATTGGGGAGGGCTTTATTGGCAAGGATCGGGTGGCGCTGGTGCTGGGGGACAATATTTTTTACGGGCAGAGCTTTTCCCGGATGCTAAAGGAAGTGGCCGCAAGGGAAAAGGGCGCCACGATTTTTGGCTACTATGTACGCGACCCCAGGGAGTATGGGGTGGTGGAATTTGACAAGACGGGCAAAGCCCTTTCCATAGAGGAAAAGCCGGAAAAACCCAAAAGCAATTATGCGGTGCCGGGGCTGTACTTTTATGACAACCATGTAGTTGAGATTGCCAAGGGCGTGAAGCCGTCGGCAAGAGGGGAAATAGAGATTACCAGCATTAACAATGAATATTTAAGAAGGGGCACCCTTCATGTGGAGACTATGGGCAGGGGCTTTGCCTGGCTGGATACGGGGAATCATGACTCCCTGCTTGCAGCGGCGGATTTTGTGTCCGCTTTCCAGAAGCGCCAGGGGCTTTATATTTCCTGCATTGAAGAGATTGCCTACAAAAGAGGGTTTATAAACAGGGAGCAGCTTCTTAAGCTGGCGGAGCCTTTGATGAAGACAGATTACGGAAAGTATATGGAAGAAGTTGCCAACGGGCTTTAAGGCTTTGGCAAAGGAGAAGGAGAACAGGACAGCCATGGGAAAGATTACAGTGGAAACATGTGAAATTGAGGGATTAAAAATTATCACTCCCGCCGTCTATGGGGATGCGCGGGGCTATTTTGTGGAAACCTATAATTATAACGATTTTAAGGAAGCCGGGATTGGCCAGGTGTTTGTCCAGGATAACCAGTCCTCCTCTGTGAAAAATGTGCTGCGGGGGCTGCATTTCCAGATTAATTATCCCCAGGATAAGCTGGTAAGGGTGGTGGCAGGGGAGGTCTTTGACGTGGCGGTGGACCTGCGCCCGGGCTCTTCTACTTACGGGAAGTGGCATGGGGTGGTGCTCTCCGCCCAGAACAAGAAGCAGTTTTTTGTTCCGAAAAATTTTGCCCATGGTTTCCTGGTATTGTCAGACTATGCGGAGTTTGCCTATAAATGCTCTGACTTTTACCATCCAGGCGATGAGGGTGGCCTTAAATTTGACGACCCGGATATTGGCGTTAAGTGGCCCATAGAAGCCGGGGCGGAGGTGATTTTGTCAGACAAGGACAAGAAGTGGGGCGGTATCAGGGAATATACCCAAAGCAGAGAGAACGGATAAGGAATATGGATGGTAATGTGAAAGCGAAAAAGCGGTTTAGCTTACGAAAGCTGCCAAAGCCGGTGGGAATCAGTATTTTTTATGGTGTTTGCTTTATTGTGGCGGTTGTTGTGCTGACCCACAGCAATCCCCTGGCCCCGGACCAGGATACAGAGAATCTGAAAAAATATTGTGCCTGCGCATTACTTGCGCTGGCATGTATCATTTTCGGGCTCTATTATGACAGGATGTTTATTATCCCAAGGGAGCTGTACCAGAGCCGCAGGCTTATCTGGAAGCTGGCCAAAAATGATTTTAAAAAGCGCTATGCAGGCTCCTATATGGGTTTTTTGTGGGCGCTGGTGCAGCCGGTGGTGACGGTGGTGATGTACTGGGTGGTGTTTGACAAGGTATTCCAGACCCGCGCCCAGATGGTGGCAAGCGGCGTAGAGGTGCCCTATGTGCTCCATCTTACGGCAGGGCTTGTGCCGTGGTTTTATTTTTCGGAGTCCATCACAAGCGGGACCAACGCCCTTTTGGAGTACAGCTACCTGGTGAAAAAAGTGGTGTTTAACATCAGCATCCTTCCCATTATCAAGCTGATCGCAGCTACCTTTATCCATGCTTTTTTTGTGGCGGTCCTTCTGGCTGTGGCCGCCTGTTATGGCTATTTCCCTACAGTCTATACTGTACAGGTGTTTTATTACAGCTTTTGCCTGTTTATGCTGGTGCTTGCCATGAGCTACTGCACCTGCGCCGTTGTGATTTTTTTCCGCGACCTTGCCCAGATTATCAATATCGGCCTCCAGGTGGGCATGTGGGCAACACCCATTCTCTGGGAAATTACCATGATCAATAATGATAAGATTATCACTCTTTTTAAATTAAATCCACTGGTTTATATTGTCAGCGGGTACAGAAATGCCATTTATGGGGACGAATGGTTCTTTGAACATTTCTATTCGTCTACATACTTTTGGATTTTTACGGTCACCCTGTTTTGCATAGGGTCCCTGATTTTTAAAAGGCTAAAGGTGCATTTCGCAGACGTATTATAAGGCCGTGCCTGTGAGGACAGGCGCGGTACTGGGAAAATCAGCGCCGGTCCGTGAAGACGCCCAGAGGGAATCATGAGAGTGAAGCGAACAGGATTCCGCTCTGCGGGTTAAAGGCGTCTGTGAGGACAGGCGCGGTACTGGAATGAAGGAGATTTTTATGGAGGAGAAGAGAGTTGCCATAGAAGTTAAAAATCTGGAAAAAGTTTATAAGCTGTATGATAAGCCCTCCGACAGGCTAAAGGAATCCCTGGGCATTTCCCGCAGAAGGAGGTATAAGGAGCATTATGCCCTCAAAGGCGTGAATATGACTGTACACCAGGGGGAAACGGTGGGGATTATCGGGACCAACGGCTCAGGCAAGTCTACAATCCTGAAGATCATTACCGGGGTTTTGAATCCTTCCGGGGGCAGGGTGAAGGTGAACGGGCGGATTTCCGCCCTGCTGGAGCTGGGCGCCGGTTTTAACATGGAGTACAATGGGATCGAAAACGTTTATTTAAACGGGACTATGATAGGCTTTTCCGAAAAGGAAATCTCTGATAAGATGGATGATATTTTAAGCTTCGCAGACATTGGGGAGTATGTGTATCAGCCGGTGAAAACCTATTCCAGCGGCATGTTTGTGCGGCTGGCTTTTGCGGTAGCCATCAACATTGAGCCGGAAATCCTGATTGTGGACGAAGCCCTGTCAGTGGGGGACGTATTTTTCCAGGCAAAATGCTACCATAAATTCGAAGAATTTAAGGAGATGGGCAAGACCATTGTCTTTGTAAGCCATGATTTGAGCAGTGTTAGCAAATACTGTGACAGGGTGGTGCTGCTGAACCAGGGAACCAAGCTGGGGGAGGGAAGCCCTAAGGAAATGATAGACGCCTACAAGCAGGTCCTGGTGGGGCAATACCCTGTTCCCGGGGAGGAAGAAGGGGAAGAGGCACAGGAGGACGCCCCTGGGGAAGGGGGCGTGGCGGCCAACCCGGATTTACTGGAATACGGCACCAAATCCGCAGTGATAGAGGAATATTTTGTCACTGACCAGGAGGGCAGGAAGAGCAGCGCCATTATCAAGGGGCAGGAGTGCAGCGTCCATATGACGGTGCAGTTTGCGGAGGACATCCCGGAACCCATTTTTGCCTACACCATTAAGAATATCAAGGGCGTGGAGATTACCGGGACCAATACCATGGTGGAGAAAGCGTTCCTGGAACCGGTGGGGGCAGGGAGCGTAAAGCATATTGTTTTTACCCAGAAAATGGACTTACAGGGAGGGGAATACCTCCTGTCCCTGGGGGTGACAGGGTATGAAAAGGAAGATTTCCAGGTCTACCACAGGCTTTATGATGTGCTCAACCTGACAGTAATTTCGGATAAGGATACAGTGGGGTATTACGATGCCAATTCAAAAATTTTGGTGATGGACGGCTACTGAAGGGGAGCGGAAAGGAAGCGTGCCATGAGTGAAGAAAATCAGAGAAGAAAGCCCATACATCTGACCCAGGAAGAGGTGCTGGGGCGCCTGCCGGGAAAAATAGGCAGGGTATCCCTGGATTATACCCATTATCCGGGCAGGGACCTGTACAGTGACGGCGCAGTTGAGGACCAGCTCCTTTCCATTGTAAAAGAATTTTCCCCAGTGGAGTACCCTGGAATTATTGAGGAAAAGAAAAGCTGGCCTGTCTTATACCACTTATCCCCTCTGCGGGGGAATATTGTGGACTGGCTCCCCATAAAGGAAGGGGACCGGGTATTGGAAATCGGCTCAGGGTGCGGCGCTATTACAGAGCGGCTGGCACAGAAAGGGGGGGAGGTCACCTGTGTGGATCTTTCTGCCAAACGGAGCCAGATCAATGCCCAGAGAAACAGCAACAGGGAGAATATCCAGATCCATGTGGGCAATTTCAGCGATATTGAGCCTTCCCTGCCAAAGGACTTTGATTATGTTTTACTGATAGGGGTATTTGAATATGGGCAGTCCTACATCCATACCCAGACACCCTATGAGGATTTCCTGAAAATTGTCCAAAAGCATGTAAAGGATGAGGGGCATATTGTAATTGCCATAGAAAACAAATTCGGGTTAAAATACTGGGCGGGCTGCAAGGAGGACCACCTGGGCAACTATTTCAGCGGCCTGGAAGGCTATCCTGAGGGAGGCAGCGCCCGGACTTTTACCAGGCAGGGGCTTGAAAAGATATTGAAATCCTGCGGCATAGAGGAATATTCCTTTTATTACCCCTACCCGGACTATAAATTTCCTACAGTGGTCTATTCTGACAGGAGAATGCCCCAGCCCGGGGAACTTACCAATAATGTACGGAATTTCGACAGGGACAGGATGCAGCTTTTTAATGAAAAATACGTTTTTGACAGTATTGTGCAGGACGGGCTGTTTGAAGTCTTTTCCAATTCCTATATGGTGGTAACGGGAAAAGCCCCGGACACCGGGTATGTAAAGTATTCCAATGACAGGGCTTTTGGCTATGCCCTCCGGACGGAGATTGCAGATACCCCGGAAGGGAAACGGGTGCGGAAAATCCCCTTAAACGAAGAGGCGGCAGGCCATGTGCGGGGAATGAAGCGGGCCTGTGAACTGTTAAAGGAACGGTATGAGGGCAGCGGCCTTGCTGTCAGCCCATGTATCCTTTCAGAGGATAAGGGGTATGTGGAATTCCCTTATGTGGAGGGGGCACCACTGGAAACCCTTTTGGACGGCTGCCTGGCGAGGGAGGATAAGGAAGGCTTCTACCGGCTGTTTGACAGATATTTTGAACTGATTTCCTATGGGGAAGAAAAATCCGTTGTGGATTATGATATGGCTTTTTCCAATATTCTTGTGGATGGCGATAACTGGACGGTAATTGACTATGAGTGGACCATGAGGAAACAGGTCCCGGCCAAGGAGATTGCTTTCCGGGCGGTTTATTGCTACATATTGGAGGAAGAAAAAAGGAATAAGCTGGACCTGGACCTGATATTGAAAAAGATAGGCGTGAGCCAGCAGACGGCAGAGGAGTACCGGCAGAAGGAAAAACGGTTCCAGAAACAGGTCACCGGAAAGCGCAAGTCCATGGGAGAGATCTGTGCGGCCATTGGCAATAAAAGCTATGATGCCAAGGCGCTGGTGGAACACTACCAACAGAAAAAGCGAAAAGAGCGGATCCAGGTTTTTTACGACAGGGGAGAGGGATTCCATGAGGAAGACTCCTGCTATCTGGAGGAGGTGTACCAGGATGAAAGGAATATCCTGGCGGAAATTTCCTTTGGCAGGAATGTGGTTTCCTTAAGGATTGACCCTGCGGAAAGCATCTGCATGGTAAAAATTGCAGAGCTTATGCTGAATAATTCTGAAGTGCCGTTAAAGAAGAAATATATTGAGACGAATGGGAAGAATGTAAGGGAAGGATGTATTATCTTTGACACCGCTGACCCCAATTTAACGATTAAGGTATCGGAGTTTCCGCTGATGAATAAAAATATTCTTACGGTGAAAATGGAGATTTCCCTGGTATCGGCGTCTATGGCGGAGGATGTAATGCAGGCGGTAAAGAAGATATTCTAATGCGAGAGGCAGTATAAGTGTTTTTTTTGAGACAGAAGTTGAAGGGTTTATTGATTGAAAAACAGCATAAATTATATGACATAAAGTGCAGGCGTGAAAATCTGAATTATAACAACTGGATACGCCAAAAAGAGGAAGAAAATGAAATTGTCCGAACAATTTCTATAAAAAACAAAAAAAGTCGCACGACTGAATCGAAAAAGGAAGAAAATGGAAGAAACCGCAGGGAAAATGAAGGAAAACATTCGCATAATGTCAATCCTTGTCGGTCGTATGAAGCTATAGACCGAAGCGGTCAAAAAAGAAAAAAGATGTTTTTGGCCTCCCTGCCTGTCAATTTGCTTTACGAAAATGGGGACGCTTTTTTTGAAGGCTGCAAAGCCCACATTGTGATCATATCCTTATATGGGGGCGAGGTCAGTGAAATTGCATATCCGTTAATTTATCATCAGTTCAGCAGGGAGGGCAGTACGGTTTTGGTTTATGGGGACGAGGACACCCTTCCGGAGGGAGGGGAGGAGCGGCAGGCTCCCTGGTTCAAGCCGGACTGGTCCCCGGACCGTTTTCTTTGTGATTTTTATTTTGGCGGGCTGGTGGCAGTAAGGATGGAAGCGCTGAAAGAAGCTTACAGCCGTTGCCCCAGGAAACAAAGACCGGGCACGGAAGGGAAAAAAGAAAAAGACGGCGGGAGCCTGCAGGAGGCTGCCAGGAGGTGGTTTTACCTGCTTTTGTTTGAAATGCTCAAAGAAAAGGGGGCTTTTGGGTTAAGGAAGCCCCAGGGGGAGGCCCCGGTATACCATATCAGGCAGGTATTGTTCCACAACCAGGCGGACGGCTATGAAAAGCTAAAGCACTGCCGCCTTCCCGGGAGAGCAGGGGAAGAGGTGCGCCAGGAGGCGGGGGTAACATTTAGCCCCACCCCAAAGAGCCCCGGGGAGCCGCTGGTATCTGTGGTCATTCCCTCCAAAGACAATCCCCAGGTGTTATTTTTGTGCCTGGACTCTTTCCTGGAAAAAACGGTTTCCCGTTATCCTTTTGAATTTATCCTGGTGGACAACGGGAGCAGGGAAGAAAATAAGGAGAAAATTGAGAAGAAAACACAGGAATTAAACAAAAAAGCCCGGGCTTTGGCAGATAACCACCAAAGGGCGGGGCTGAAAGGCTGCCGTTATCTTTATTGCCCCATGCCCTTTAACTTTTCCCAAATGTGCAATATGGGGGCGCAGGCGGCGGAAGGGGAGCTTCTGCTCTTCCTCAACGACGATATGGAGATTATCCAGCCCTCCTGGCTGGACCTGCTGGCGGAAAAGGCGGTGCTTTCCTATGTGGGTGCAGTTGGCGCAAAGCTTCTTTATCCGGATTCCCAGATTATCCAGCATGCGGGAATCACTAACCTGCGGATAGGCCCTGCCCATAAGCTGCAGTATTTAAGCGATGATAAGGTGCATTACTTTGGCAGGAACAGGGGGGTCCACGATATGCTGGGGGTCACCGGCGCCTGCCTTTTGGTAAGGCGGGAGGTATTTGACCAAGTGGGGGGCTTTTACCAGGGGCTTGCAGTTGCCTTTAACGATGTGGACCTGTGCTACCATATTTATGAGCGGGGATATTATAATGTAGCCAGAAACGATGTTGCCCTGTACCACCACGAATCCTTAAGCAGGGGAAAGGATGGGGAGTCCGAGGAAAAGCAGCTCCGGCTTATGCGGGAGGGGGAGATCCTCTGTGAGCGGCATCTGGGCCTTTACGGGAAAGACCCTTTTTACCATCCTTACCTGACTACGGATATCTGGGAATCGGAGTATTCCCCCTTATTCCACTATCAGGTAACGCCGGATATGGCCCCTTCCAGGGCAATTCCCTATACAAAGGAGGCCGGGCGGGCAAAGGAGGATAAGTGCCTGGTGGTGGGGATGGAATGCGCCAGGGATATATTCAAGTGGAAATATGCCACTGTGCCGGACCGGGTCAAAGAGATTATCCCGGCCAGGGAGAGAGGGTTTTATTTCCAGGGCTATTCCTTTGTGATCGGGGCGGACAATGCCTGTTACAAAAGGCGGCTGTTGCTGAAAAACCGTGAAAACGGGCAGGTGTGGGCTGTGGCTGTTTCAGACAGGTTCCGCAGGGACATCAGGGAAAACCTGAAAGACCAGACAAACGTGGACTTAACCGGATTTGCCGCAAGGCTGGAGGAAGGGGCGGTCCCCCCGGGGGTTTACCAGTTTGGGATGCTGGCGG
>OFGE01002667.1_pt1 | contig 12854 bp, 10 predicted proteins | sample 1521681 | NCBI WGS metagenome assembly OFGE01 (sample SAMEA3504093, study PRJEB24116) | mouse gut metagenome | biome: mouse gut; feature: mouse-associated habitat; material: faeces | place: Denmark | collected 2011 | reverse complement strand
GGGGCCTTCGGCCACCAACAAGCGGCACAGGGTATATACCTGTGCATTGCTTGCGCCCCTATAAATGCGGGTTGTAAGTTGCCAGTATTGTTGGTATACTTTGCTCATATCAATTGACAAATCATAGAAAGCAGGTGTTGACGTGGTTATATATAATGTGGGAAATAGAGTAATGAATACTTATATTTATCATGCTCCCGAAGGCTACGTGATGATTGATACGGGATATGAGCACAGCCTGAAAAATGTTGAGAGAATATCGTATAGGCACGGCATAGTATTGTCTGATATTAAATATATTTTTCTAACTCATGCCCATGATGACCATGCGGGATTCCTAAATGAATTACTGTGGAAATACCCAGATATAAAAGTTATCATACATAGTTGTGCTATGCCCACACTTCTAAGAGGGCAAAATTCATTTATCGGTGGCTGCAGCAGTTTGATCGCATTGGCTTTTTGTAAGTTTATGGGACTGATCGGCAAAGGGAAGCATCTTTTTCCTGCCAATCGAACAGCAAAATATTGGCAAATTTGTTGAAATATCGCCCCAAAACTTATCGTCTTTAGAAGCCATATTGCAGGGGAAGATTCTGCTTACACCAGGACATACTTCAGACTCTATTTCCCTCAAAATAGACAATAAAATCTTTTGTGGTGATGCCGCAATGAACGGCATACCGAGTATCAAAAGAGTTACCATATGGATAGAAGATAAAAGCGCCTATCAAAATTCGTGGAATATATTGACTAATGAAAAAGCTGATTGGATTTATCCTGCACATGGGAAACCCTTTAAGCGAGAGGATTTGGAAAAGTATATAAATTGTATTCCTAAGATCAGACTTTACGAATTAAAATAATCTGTGCAAATTTTGACTTATCGGGGGAACTTCCTCTTTGGGGGAAAATCCCCCTTGACAAATGTTCTCTTGGGTCTGGATGCTGCCGCTTTCTCCCTGCAATTCATCGTCACGGCTCAATCTCAAATAAAGTGCGGTGTTATAAATCGTTGTATTGTATGGTTGTTTCACGGTTAAAAATCCTCCTTCTAAAAGAAACAACCCACGCTTATACAATACTCGCTGGTACAAGTATATCATAAGCGTGGGCTGATTGACAGTCGTTATTCCGTATTTTTTCAGGAAGCGGCGGCAGCGTGCTGGATCACATCTTCCAGCAGGCTGTCAAGCGGCTTCCCATCCTGTGCGAAATGCTCCGATACCTTGATACGGACTTTCCCCATGACAAAATACTGGGTGCCGTCTTTTTCGGTAAGCAGGGTGCCGCTGTTTTTGTTATTGCTCTCGTTTTTGCTTTTTGCCATAGGCAGTTACCTCCATAAATGAAATATGCCCGACAAGGGAATGTCAGGCAGGTGTACAGCCGCAGACTGTCTCCATGTCAACCAAACCGTGTCAACCGGCAGAAAAGACTTTGAAAACAATCCATAGGCGCTCTATGATTACTTTTTACTTTTTCTTTGATTTCTTGGTTGACATGGTTGACAAAGGAGAGAAATGCCCCAAATATCAGGCTTTTCCCCGTCAACCGGCTGTCAACCGAAGCGTCAACCAAACTGTTAACCGGCGGCTTTTCAGAATGGCAGTTCCATTTGCCGGGCTTCTTCTTCCGTGATTTCCTTAAAACCGTCCCCCTCCGGCGGGGCTTGGTTGACACGCTCCCAGCCTTTTTGAGAACCGTATTTCTTATACCGCTTCGGGCTTTTGTAGGCTGCCCAGCCCTGTATGATGCCGCCCGCAATGCCAGTATTCATAATCTCGCAGATTGCCCGTGTCTCCCAGTCTGCCGGGGAATTTAAGTTCCCCAGCGCTTCCTCATAAAGCTGCTTGGAGCATACCCTGTCACCGGTGTAGTCCTCCAAATAGGCGTAGATCATGCCAGCTTGTGTGTCCTCCTGCATGAAGTCCTGCTGGTGGGCGTTCAGGTATCGGTTCATTTCTATGCTGAATGACAGCTTATACTTCCCACTGCGGTAAACCGTCATGGCTTCCGCCCACATCTGTTCGATATACGCCCTCGCCGCCGCTTCATCATCCAGTATGTGAACCTCCGCCCGTTCCGGGTACACCGTCACGGGGAGAAAGCGCCGGTTGCCGGTGCGGTCACGGGGTAAAAAGTCCTGCCGGTTGGTCGTCCCTCCGAATACACATTGCCGCAGCCGGTCTGCCGGGTGTGTCTCATACGGCACTTTGTAGGTTTCTTTCTGGCGGCTTAAGAATGACTTGATTTCCTCAATACTCTTGGCGTTGGCTGTGGCAATCATCTCCGACATCTCGATAATCCAATGCCCTTGCAGCTTGCGGTACACATTTTCATCGTCCAGCTTCTTCAAATCGTCTGAAAACCATTCGTCCCTGCCTGCCAGCAGCCGGAAAAAGGTAGATTTCCCGGCTCCCTGACCACCAACCAGACAGAGCATGACCTCAAACTTGCTCCCCGGTCTGAATACCCGCCGGATGGCTCCCATCAGGAACAGTTTCAAGGCTTCATAGGTGTATTCGTCCGTATCGGCTCCCAGAAAGTGATGCAGGGCGTAACGGATGCGCTCTGTGCCGTCCCATTGCAGGCTGTTCAGGTAATCCCTGACCGGATGGTAGCGGTTTTCATTGGCAACAATCTTGATGGCGCTCTGCACCTTTTTCTCGCTGGTAAGCCCGTAGTTTTCTTCCAGATACAAAAGCAGGTAGTTCATGTCCATGTCGGTCAGCGTGGTACTGGTGCGCTCCCAGCCCAGCGGCTTCACAATGTCAATCTGCTCCGTCAAAAGGTTCAGGCGCAGCGCCCCGCGAAACAGAGGGTCACGCTGGAACACCGTCAGGCAGTTTCGGATGCTGTTCTTCACGCCGCCTTTCTGCGTCCCCTCTAATGTTTCCCGGATTTCTGCCGGTGTTTGCGCCGGTTCCATTGTGTCCATCGTCCTTTTGACCACTTCCTGCGTTTCCGGCGGCAAGCTCTGAAATTCGCTGTTCAAGCCGCAGCACCTCCTTTCCCTGTGCGGCGATCAATGCCGCTTTTTCTTCTATTTCTCCGTATAACAAAATATCCAAAAGGTATTCTGTGTAGCTTATTCTCTGCAACGCTTCCACAAAAAGAGGATGCCAGATGGCATCCTGCGGCTGTGGGGCGTATGCTGTTTTCCAATGCTCCAGCAGGCGCAGATAATCGCATAGCACCCGGAAACAATACCGTTCCGTTTCCTGAAATCTCTGCTCCGCTGATTTTTGTCGGGGCTGTGACCTGTTGTGACGCTTCCTATCTGGCGGCGCATTGCCGGATTTCTCATAGGAAACGCCGAAGTCCTCCGCAAGCCTGACCGCAGCTTCCCGTTTCCCCAATCCATGCAGCAAAGCGGCAAAGTCGATCACATCCCCGGAAGCCCCGCAGCCGAAGCAGTAAAAGCGGCTGTCCACTTTCATGCTGGGCGTGCGGTCATTGTGGAATGGACAGCAGACCATGCCGTTTCTCCCCACCCGGATTCCATAGAATGAAGCAGCCTGCCGGGTGGTAACAGACTGTTTCACCGCTTCAAATACATTCAAATGCTCCCTCCATAAAAATACCGGCAGCGGTAAAGCTGCCGGTTATATCATAGCTCCATCTCATGTTTCTTTCTCTGTACTTCCTGTGGCTGCTCCCACCGGCGCAGTGCGGTATCTACGGCGTTCTGCACCTGCCGCAGCCGTATGACTTCCTCCCGGAGCGGCTTGTGCTGCGGAGACAGTTCGGCATACTCTGTTTTTAACTGTGCATATTCCTGTTTCCATGCTTTCAGGGCAATGGGTTTTCCGTCCAGTTTTTCTTTCAGAATACGGCGGGCGGCATAAAACAGCCGTAACTCCGCATCGTGGGATGTTTCAAATTTCTCCCTCTGTTTCTTAAACTTGATATTGTTCAATTCCGTATGAACAGGTTTTAGCCGCTGGTAATTCTCGCCCTCCCGTATCAATTCCTGCAATTCCTTTATCCTGGCAGATTTCTTTTTCATGGAGCCGCTTAATGCTTCAAATTCTTCACTGACAGAGGAAAGACGCTCCTGCAAATCCTCTAATGTGAGCAGCTTGTTTTCCGTCAGATAATTGACGGCTTCGGCAAACTGCTTTAAGTTTCCGGTTCTGGCTTTATTGCTCCATGCCCCTGCGTTGCGCTGGTTGTAATAAGCGATCAGCAGGTCGGCAAGGCTCGGTGTCTGCGGTTTGGAAAGTTCTTCTTTTACCTCTGCCATCCAGACAAACAGGGCTTTGATCTTCTTCCTCACATCCTGCATGAGCCGGTTGGTGGCTTTAATCCAGCGGTTCAGTTCCCCTTTCTCGGTGCGGATGCCCTTTGCTTCCATCTGCCGGACATTAGCGCCCTCGTGGACAGTAGGTATCAGGTCAAGCCCCTGCCGCACATAGGAACGGTGGTCGATACGCACATCCAGCCCTTTTTCCTCAAATTTTGTATTAACGGCAGCCGCCCACTGCTCCCGCCAGTGTTCCAGCGTTTCCGGCTCATGCCAGTCTGTTGTATGGACAGCGTTAAACATATAATCGCCGTTTTTATCCCGGATTCGGTTTCCATCTTCATCAAGAAGATATTCCCGCCGCTGTTTTTGTCCCCATGTGCCATCCGGGTTCAAAGGGCGCATGGTTGTCATCACATGGAAATGCGGGTTAGGGATACCGCCGTCCTCTTTCTCCGGGCTGTGAAAAGCAAGATCGGCAATCATGCCTTTTGCCACAAACTGCTCCTGCACGAACTTCCTCGCCAGTTCCATGTTTTCTTCCAGCGTCAATTCATTCTGCATGGCAATATCAAAGGAATAGGCAAGCTGTGCTTTTGGATGTTTCTCGCAGCTCTCCACAGCATTCCAGAGGGTCGCCCGGTCAAGATATATTTCCGGCGCATGGGGCGGCAGCATGATTTCCGAAGCGATCACGCCGCCCTTTTTGGTGTAATCGCTGACTTCGCCATAGTAGCTGCTGTAAAGACGCTCCCCGGCTCGGTAGGCTGCGCTGGCAATGGCGCTCTGACCGGCGCTGCGCTTTATCTGTGCGATTGAAAAATGATAAAGTGCTATCCTTAGTCACCGCCTTTCTCCTGCCCGGAAATACGGGCGTGGTTTTCTACGGCAGACCGGATGAAATGCTCCGCCTGCGGCAGATTCAAAATGCTTTCCATGAGGGAATAAAATTCCGCTTCGGATAGCTCCTTTGTCTGTGGTGCAATGCTCTCAATAGCTGCCCCACGGGTAATCAGCCGGTGCGTCCTCTGTTTCCGGGAACCGCTTTCCAGATACGCCTGCCGGTTTTTCAAACGCTGCATTTTCCGTTTTTCCCGTTCCAGCAGGACAGTGGTTTTTTCATATTCCTGCTTCAACTGTTCCAAAGATTTTTCCATGTTCTCACATCCTTTGCTTATAAGATAAAGAAAGACCATCCGCAGACAGTCCGTGTGTCAGTGCTTCTATAAAACCCGATGAAAAGGGAAAACCGCAGAGCGGATTTCTCTTTGCGGCGGGTACACAGGGGATAGCCGCTTTAGCGGCGCAAGGGGGTGTAGCCACCTTGTCGGAGCGAAGCGAACGCAGACCTCGGATTGCTGATTTTATCAGCGGCAGAGGTAAGCTCCGCAGGACGCACGATACATGGTCTTTAGACTATGTATAGAAGTGCGCCCTTAGTTCCTAAGGGATTTTGCCGTTTCCGGCAGTTTTGTCCTTCTTCTTGGAACGCTTGGAAAGATACTTCGGGCAGTCAACCACAACCGCCCGGAAGCTCTGTTTACATTCGTGCTGGCATTTCCGGCACAGTTCGTTGTAAGTGATACGGCTGCGGTCATTTAAGAAGAAAGACCATTCCAGCCGCCGCTTGTTGCTCATTCTTGCCATAACCGGCTCCTTTCTCCGTTTCTATCTGATGTACGCAGATAGGCTGTTTTGGTGTAGCGTTTCGGTATCATTTTTAAGGTTTTTTCCCTCTGTATGCCCCTTTGGAAAGTGCGGCAGTATTGCAGTCAGGGAATGATACCTCACGCTTATTTGTCGCTTCCCGGTACGGTTTCGGAACCTTTTGCCATCCATTCAAAGAAAGCAATTTTGCTGACCTTGATAAGCCTGCCCCTGCGGAACGCCGGAAAGCCGGGGGTGTGTACCAGCACATAGGCGCTCGCTCTTGAAATTCCCATAATCCGCTGGATGTCCGCCACATCCAGAACCAGCGGTAAATCCTCGTAGCTGTTCAATCTCTTTTTATCGTTCATTCTGTTCCTCCCATAAATCAAATAGGTTAAAATGCTTCCTGCTGCCGTTCTCCCCAAAAGCCGTTTTCCTGCCCCATTCCTGCGGTGTTTCCCTGCATTGGTGCGCCGGATGCGTCACTTCTCCTGCCGGTCATATCCCTTTTGGACGGTCATTCACTTGTCAAGGTACTGTGTTTCACTAAATTACCAACTGCAATCATCATAGCGTACTATCCTTGACAAAACAATGATTCTGCGATACCATGAGTGTAACGGATATAACTGAATTATATAATTACCATAAACAAAGGCAGGGGATAGGGATGGAGAATCAGTTTATACGACATGAGCCATGTTTTGAGAGGATTTTGTTTGTCCTGACGCTGGACAGGAAGAAAATGAAAGAGCGGATTTTGATTGGGGAAGAACAGCAGATCCGCTTCCGGCTGAACGGGAGCCAAAACACAGAGGTGCTTTGTGATATGACACGCCCGCTGGGAACTTTTTTGATAAACTTTGAGCGTGACACGGACAGAGATTGGAACTTATACGGGCTTTCTCCGCTGCGGCAAGCCCTCCATTCCAACCGATGGAAACAGCCGGAGCTGGAGCAGGCGGCAAGCGAATTTCTCTGGGGAAAATATCTTAGCAACGACCCTCTGAAAATGTATGTGGCGTTCCGTATCTGGAACAGCTATCTGCTTGCCAGAGAACCCCGTGACCGTAACGCTGCCTGTGACCGCTTCATGGATAAAATGAGCAGCCTGACCGGGGTATTCCATAACGAAACCATGAGCTTTGACAGGGAGACAGGAAAACCGAAACATTTTCAAGCTGGCAGCCTTTATTTCAAAGGCGCACCATCAGAAGATACCCGGCTTGACCTCTGGTTCCCGGACAACCGGCGCACAGAAGAATGTGTGTCTGCCTATGCGTCCCTCTACCCGTTGATTACCTATTATCTGAACAGACTGAATGACTGGGGGCTTTGCTTCCGGCGGTGCAAGGTCTGCGGAAAATATTTTCTGGCAAAGAGCCAGCGGTATGAGCTGTGCAGCGACAAGTGCCGCAAAGCACAGGCACTTCAAAACAAGCGGGAATTTGACGAGAGGGCAAGAGAAAATAACTATGACCTGCTTTATAAAAATGAATGCCAGAACTGGCGCAACAAAATAAACCGGGTAAAAAATACCGCAGGCTTTCCGGCTGACCGTCTGGAAAAAATACAGGCTGCCTTTGCCGACTTTAAGAAAGAAGCGTTACAGAGAAAAAAGGATGTAAAAACAGGAACAGCCAGCCCGAAAGAATTTACGGACTGGCTGTATCAGCAGAGTAATGTAATTATTGAATTGTGTGAAATATGGTTATAGAATAATCCATTTCCCTTTTTGGCTTGAACCTTCTCTTTTTATAATTCCAGATTTTTTCATGGATTCCATATAATACTTAACTGTACTATACTTTTCTCCAATGACATCTGCAATCTTTTTCTGAGATAACGATGGTTCCTCTTGAATTACTTTCAAGATGCGTGTAACTACGGAGTTATCGTTACCTTGGTTAGCTTGGTCAGTAGCTTGGTTAGTATCTTGGTCAGTGCTACTAACCAAGCTTTTGAACATAACCATAATGTCCTCACGCTTAATCGTATATTCTGGCATAGGATTTCCGGCTTCTTTGCAGCTATCTTTGATTTTTTCGATTCCACGCCCCCATGCTTCGATAAAACCAGTTCTAAAAAATGTATTGGCAATCAAAGGATTATAAGGTCTTGAACGATGTTTTCCCATTAAATCATTGATTGTCCAATCTTCTGGGAAAATACAATCATTCGCAATATAAATCCGATCTACATACACACTGATTTGAATTGGAATTAATGCTCCGTAAAATTTGTGTGCGATAGCATTAAAAACAGCTTCCCTAATTGCTTCTTTCGGAAAAGGGTAGGTTTCTACTCTTGTTACTCCTTGATACGAAATATCCGCCTTTAAATATTTCGTAAAAATGAGATCAACCACTTTATCTGCCTGCGAAATTAGTGAACCGTGAATTTCATCCTGATAACGTAGTTCAGAATCCGATTCAAAATAGCCAATCTTGATGTATGCTCCCGGTATCCACTTTTCCGGGTTATGATGGAATAGCAAAATAGCCGCTCTTTTCAAATGACTACTTTCAAGCAAATTCAAACTGTCCAGTAGCTGTTCATTCGTGGCATCAATGTCTTTCTTGTCCATTCGTTTGCTACGTACTGCCTGCTCCCGGAAAATATCGAAACTGTCATTTCTTAAATCTTGTATAGTTACTCCCTGAATCGGCACGCTGTCCCATGTAATTCCCGTTTTCTGTAACAGAAACTGATTTAACGCCTGCCCCTTTAACTGCTGTTTAGTGCTGCCGCTCCGGTAATGATATTCACCCTTGTAGTTGACGGGGTAACTATTCGAATTCACGCAAATTTCAATGTAGTCTTTTCCATCTTTAGTCAACAAATTAACGTCTACAATAATACCAAGAACATCCCGAACTTTATTCGGAATATCTTCCAGTAATTTTTTACTGTCCTGAACACCAATCACTGTGCCGTCATCATTCGTTCCAATATAAATCTTGCCGCCCTGTGCATTGGCAAAACCACATATCCATTTAAGATACTCATCTCGCCAAGACTCTTTCCATTCTATATTTTGACTTTCTGCCACGCAATCACCCCTTAGTTTTCTTTCAATATATTCATCTGATTTTTAGCTGCATTTGAATACTTAAGCCAATCCCATATACTGATACATTTTTTAAATTGCGAGCGCGATTGATGTCCTTTTCCTACTGCTAGCAGATCAGGGTAATCCTCCAAGGCCTTATTCAAAAATTGCACTAAACTATCTGGTTCTATATCTTCCGGTGCTATTAACGGGATTTTAGATAATGTTTGACTTAATCCATGAGTGTTGTAATAATCCATTATATTTCCCATTTTAAAGTTACCATTATCTTTAATACGTTTTTTCTCTCCCCACGAAAGTATTTCTTCAAATCTCTCTTTTAGAGAAAATTTTACCTTGTTATTAATACAATCCTTGGATTGACATCTTGAAACAAATCGACATACAGGTAAAGTACTACGTCCATTATGCAAAGCGGGAACTGCTTCTCTCAAAATCATTTCATCATCATATTCTAATTCAGACTTTCCAAGCGCATAAAGATATAGTTCTTCCGCACGCAGTCCTCTATAACCAACTTTACCAAATTTGCCATATACGCCTACACCTACAACAAAATCAACATCTGTTTCCGAATCATCAATACTGGTCGCTACATATAACTTCTCTGTGGGTTTATTAGATTTGACCAATTCATATAGTTGACTTTTTATTCGGCGAAGTGCTTTAACATCGTATTTTACTGTATTTTCAAGAATTGCATCATATAAATCACTATATTGTGTTAATAACACATTTTTCATCGTGATAGTTTTTCCATTATTAAAATCAAACAACTTTTCATTAATGCAATCCGATACACTTGAATTTGAATTCCATTCAATAAATATTAGTCGTTCTTTTAATTGTTCAAGTTGATCATTTTCCAGACAGTCCGAAACTGATTGGAGAATACGCCTAATATTGGGATCGCTGATACTATACCCCACAAACATTATCGGTCTTTCGAGAAATAGTGTCAAAATTTTCGAACTCAAATATGCACTTTTTTGATTGAATATATTATAATCATACGAATTGATAACTATAGATTCTGGTTTGGTACAACACCCATGGATTTTATATATTTCCGCTATCTCATATATTGTCGAAAAAAGTAATTCGCTTTGCCCAATATATGTTTGAAATGCACCCTGCCCGAAACTGTTTTCTAAAAACGTGTCATAATTAGTCGTAATAATACAACTAATGTTTTTGCTTCCGATAGCCTTAAATTTAGAAATTTCTTCAGCATACATTTCTTGAATATTAGCACTAGAATCACGAATAAAATCTGCAATGCAAAATTTGAAAGGAGAAATTTTTTGTTTCAAGTCCTCCGTATGGAGTTCTCTGCTTTGTTTATAATTGCTATCAGTATACCATACTTCATTGAAATCTTCCTCTATATAATCAGCCAATGTTGGATACAACATATCCAGTTGATCTCGGCAAGCCCTTTCTGCTTTACCGTAGTAGTATTCAAATGGCTTAACACAGAATTTTCGAAGTAACCCTTCCCAATTGGGTAGATCAAGATATCTTCTCGTTAATCCAGAACCTATAAATAAAACTGGCAATGCAGAACTTCCTGCTAATAACTTTGCAATTTCTTTTTTCATTTTTCCTCCTGATTTTATGTAAAACCATTATCATTTGCACTAAACATCTTTTCCGTAATGCACCGGTTCCTCTGCCACCATAGATAGTGTTGGTTCTGTATCATAAAGATATGTAACTTTATCCGGTTCTTTTGAAACCTCTGGGCTAATCAGTCCGAAATATTTCTCAAAGAACCCTTTCAGTTTTTCAATAACTGTCTGTTTCTTCTTATCACGAGAACCTCCACCTCCGAAACGGGAAACGGGCGGCATCAGTCGGTCAACATCCGTGCCGGTGGTTTTGAGTACGCCATCACGGAAAGCGTTTTCCACAAATTTTCTTGTTTCCTCCGATTTCAATTTTTCTTCAGTGATCAAAATCTGAATATCGGTTTCTCTCTGCTCTCTGACAAAACGCTGCCAGTCAGTATTGACATTGGTACTTGTGTTGATGGTAGTAATAAAGTTTTCGATTAGTTCCTTTTTAGACCTAAGCTGCAAGCTGGACTTGATTGCTTTATCAATCGCAACAAGGATTTCCTTATCCTCACAGTTGCCATCGTGATACTTCCCAACCAGCATCAGGATATAGTCAATGTTGACTTCCACCTGTTTGACAAGCTCCATTTCAAAGACAACATCATCCATAATGCTGTCCTTGCTTCCCGGTTTCGGCTTGATTTCCTCGTACACATCATGGTATGTGCCTGTGTAGTCTTGGAAATCAATCGGGGACAGGATTTCATTTCCGGCAAAGCGATCAAAGGCAGCAAGGATATTTCTCAAACGGAGAATGTTGCCAAACAGGACAATAAAATCTTTCTTGTTTTGCTCTCCGACAATCGGCTGTCCCAAAGGATATTTCTGCAACAGTTCGGCAATTCGTTCCTCATAACCTTTCTGCTCACGACCTTTATCATCGACACAACCATAGTAATAATCCTCATAGGATTTCAAGAGGACAATGCCGTTTGCTTCCTTGTCTCCGAACAATGCAATCGCATCGTTGGTAGCTTCTTCAAGATCACGGAAGCAGACAATATTACCAAAGGACTTAACTGAATTGAGGATACGGTTCGTTCTGGAAAATGCCTGTATCAGACCGTGCATTTTCAAGTTCTTATCTACCCAAAGGGTGTTAAGTGTTGTTGCATCGAAGCCCGTCAAGAACATGTTGACTACAATCAGCAAATCGACTTCACGCTTCTTAACCTTATCGGAAAGGTCTTTGTAGTAATCTTGGAAGCCCTTGCTTGATGTATCGAAATTGGTTTTGAAAATCTTGTTGTAGTCTTTAATTGCCCTATCCAGAAAGTCACGGGAACTCTGGTCAAGGTCATCGGTGTCAAAACTTTCATCGTCCAGAATACCATCGGCACTATCCGCTTCGTTTGGAGCGAATGAGAAGATGGTGGCAATGGTCAAATCTCTGTGCTGTTCTGCAATCTGTTTTTTTAGCTCCAGATAATACTTTTTGCAGACAGGAATAGAACTGACGGCAAACATAGAGTTAAAACCGTTTATTCGCTGACCTTTCAGACTGTAATAGGAATTTCGCATGGTCTTTTGGTCGAAGTGTTCCAAAATGTACTTCACAACCTCTGTGATACGCTCCGGCGAACTCAATGCTTCCTCGGTGTCAATAGCGGCAACCTGTTTGTCCTGCTTTCCGTCCTTTTGCTTGACTGTGTTGATATAGTCGATACGGAACGGCAGAACATTTCCATCGTTGATTGCATCCACAATGGTGTAAGTGTGGAGCTTCGCACCAAAAGCCTGCTCTGTGGTTCTCAAATCCGGATTGCCGCCTGTTCCGGCATTGACAGCGAAAATAGGTGTACCAGTAAATCCGAAGATATGATAGTTCTTGAAATACTTGTCCACCTTGATTGTCTTTTCGCCCTTTTTGATTTGCCCTCCCACAATTCGGGTGTGCATATCTCCAAACTGGCTGCGGTGGCACTCGTCAAACACAAGAACAATATGCTTGTTGCGGATGGGGTGGCTCGGATTTTTGGTAATGAACACATCCAGCTTCTGAATGGTCGTTACGATAATTCGGGAAGTGCTGTCCTCAAGCTGTCTTTGCAAAATAGCGGTACTCTTGTTTCCGTTGGCAGCACCTTTCTCAAAGCGGTCATATTCCTTAATGGTCTGGTAGTCCAAGTCCTTACGGTCAACCACAAACAGAACCTTTTCGATATACGGCAGGTTCGTAGCAAGCTGGGCAGTCTTAAAGGAAGTCAAGGTCTTGCCGCTTCCTGTGGTGTGCCAGATATATCCTCCGGCTTCGATAGTGCCT
>OFGE01002658.1_pt1 | contig 12883 bp, 7 predicted proteins | sample 1521681 | NCBI WGS metagenome assembly OFGE01 (sample SAMEA3504093, study PRJEB24116) | mouse gut metagenome | biome: mouse gut; feature: mouse-associated habitat; material: faeces | place: Denmark | collected 2011 | reverse complement strand
CGTTTAAGTGGTCGGTATATGCGCTTGCGACGCTTCTCCTGTTCGCACTGCAGTCCGTTGTGCTGAACCATGTGCGGGCGTTGGGCGTAACGCCGTTTATTTATCCGATGCTGCCTGCGCTGGTTGCCATGTATGAGGGACAGGAAAAAGGCTCCATATTTGCTCTGGTCCTGGGGATTGTCTGCGATCTGCTTTTCTATGGGCCGTTTGAGGGCTTTTTTGCCATCGCTTTCGTTATCCTGGCCCTGCTGTCCGCCGCGGTGGCAAAAAATCTGCGGTCTACCGGCTTTTTAGGCGGCGTGTTTATTGCCGCGCTGGCGTTGTTTTTGACGGGATTGATGCGGGTGGCTGTACAGGCGTTGACAGGCGGACCCTATATTGAAATTGTGGCGTGGACGGCGGCGGTGGAGGCGGCGGGAGCAGCGTCAGCACCTACGCCGTCACCATTGAGAAGTCGGAGCATGGCAAAGTAACTTCCAATCGTACCAATGCCAGCAGCGGCAGCACCGTCACCCTGACCGTTACCCCGGACAGCGGCTATGTGCTGGACACGCTGACCGTTACCGACAGCCGGGGCAGCGAAATCAGACTGACCGCCCAGGGCAGCGGGAAATACACCTTCACCATGCCCAGCAGGGCCGTGACGGTCAAGGCCACTTTCGCACCGCTCCCGGAAGATACGGAGAAGCCCTGTGACGGCGGAGCGGACTGCCCCTCCCACGGCTTTACCGATCTTGGCACCGTGGGGACTTGGTATCATGAAGCCGTGGACTATGTTCTGCGAAACAATCTGATGGGCGGCTACGGCAACGGCCTGTTCGGTCCCAACGATACCCTCACCCGCGCCCAATTCGCTCAAATCCTCTTTAACAAAGAGGGCAGGCCGGTTGTCAACTACCTGCTGCAATACGGCGATGTGGCGGAGGGCGCGTGGTACACCGAGGCCATCCGCTGGGCCACCAGCCAGGGCATTGTGGGCGGTTATGGCAACGGGATGTTCGGTCCCAACGACAACATCACCCGTGAGCAGTTGGCCGTCATGCTCTGGCGGTACGCCGGAAGCCCCGCCGCTACGGATAAGGAGCTGCACTTTACCGATGCGGACAAGGCCAGCGGCTACGCGCTGGAGGCCCTGCGGTGGGCTGTGGAGAACGGCATCATCAACGGCTACGGCGACGGGCTGCTCGGCCCCCAGGGGCAGGCGACACGGGCGCAGGTGGCGCAGATGCTGAAAAACTTTATTGAGAATCGGGAGCCCGATGCTTAAAAAACTTGTATTTTCTTGAAAGACGCATAGTACCACGAAAGCGGGACGGTGTTTTTCCGTCCCGCTTTCAATATAAGCATTTCCGCAAAAATTGTAGAAATATGTCTCAATTTGAGACGCATTTTGGAAAGAAAGGGGGGACTATCCGACATGATATACAGCGTATTGACCGTGGGATTGTCTGATAAATTGGTTGCGGCCCTGCAAAACTTAATCATCCAGTATGATTTGAACTTCACTACATCCTTGACCACGCGGGAGGCAAACCGCTTATTGGAGCGTCGAGTATTCCATCTTCTGATTATCGGCCTGGACTATCTGCGGACAATCCAGCAAGCCGACTGGCTGACAGATATTCGGCACATCAGCTTTGTGCCGCTTATCGTCCTGTCCGACACCCCGGAGCAAGATATAAATAACATGGTGCAGCTTGGCGCTGATATGTGCATTTCAGGAAAGCCGCCTTTTGCCGCGATTGCCAATCACGCCTGTGCCCAGCTCCGGCGATATACGGAATATAATCATTACAATGACCCGGCACGTACAGAGACTTCTTCTTTTCAAATGGGTGATATATTTATAGACCCGGCCCGGCGCATTGTGAAAGTATGCAGAAGGTTGGTAAATCTCCGCCCACGGGAATTTTCGCTGCTCCTGTACTTCATGCGAAACCCCAACATTGTATTGAACTCTGAGCAAATATGTGAACACGCCTGGGGGATGGAGGGAAGCTATAATCAAGGTGTTTCCCATCCGGTCCGTTTACTCCGGCAGGCTATCGAACCGGACCCGATCAACCCGGTCTATATCAAAACAGTCTATCGGGTTGGCTATTGCTTTACCGCGTATTGTGTCGAAACTTGCGATATGTGTTAGAGCGGTGTTAGCGCATTGTTAGAGTAGTGTTAGAAACGAGTGGTACATTGTCCTTATCACAGAAGAAAGGACGACCACCATGAAACGCTTTTCATTTTTCCACGTCAAGTACATATCGCTGGCAGAACAGGCCGCCGCCCCGGAACAAGGGGCGGCGGCTTCTTTCTATTCGACAGAAAGCGAGCGTTTTTGCAGAGGGGACGGCCAACGCGCTGCCGCTAAAACTGTCGAGGAGTATCTTCTTTCGCCGAATAAAAAAATTCTTTCCAAAAGTTTGGCAAAACACCCCCTGGCACTTGTAATAAGGATAGAGGGGAAAAACAAGCCCCTCCCGGAAAAGGGGGTGACAGCATGAGCATGGAGCAGAACAAGCGGCACACTTTTGACGCCTACTGCAAGCGGCTGGTGAAAAACGAGGCGGTCAACATCCATCTGGAGTATGCCCGCCAGGGGAAACGGGAAGCAGTCTTTTCCGAACTGACCCAGCGGGAGCTGCAAAGTCTCTGCTGCACAGACCGCTACGCCCCGGAACGCCGGGTGTTCACCGTTCTGGATATGGACTTTGAGATTGAGGACGCCGACCTTGTCCGGGCGCTGGCCGCTCTGACCCTGGAGCGGCGGAGTATCGTCCTGCTGGCCTATCTGCTGGAAATGAAGGACGACGAGATCGCCCAAAGGCTCCAGATGAACCGCTCCACCGTACAGTACCAACGCACCAACACCCTGGAAGAACTAAGAAAACTGATGGAGGGATATGAGTATGAATAATTATCGCCGCAACAGCAAGCCCCACAGCCGCCTGCTGCCCTACGCCACCATCCGGGCGGCATCCGAGGGCGACCCCGACGCTGTGAACGCCGTCCTGCGGCACTATGAGGGCTATATCACCCGTTTGGCCATGCGCCAGCTCCATGACGAGTATGGCAATACCTACATCCACTCAAAGCCATGGGGGTGCCGCAGGGTGGTAATGTGGATACCGCGCTCCCGGTAGAGAAGATCGTCCAGCTTGGCGATATGGGCCTCCATCTCAGGAAATTCCATGGTGGTATCCGCATAGAGAACGCAGTCAATGGGCATTTCCTTTTCCATCATCAACAGCAATAGCGCACTGGAATCCTTCCCGCCAGATACCGAAATTGCGTGATAAAAGTCCGTATTTTCGCTTGTTTTCGTCAATTATTCCTCCTTAAACGCAAAAAAGAAGCCCCGGAAGGAAAAAGTCCTTCCGGGGCAAATATGTGTTATGAATCAGCCGAGGGCGGTCCACTTCTCCGTGGAGCCGTCCATGCTGAAGCTGTGACCATTGGACGCTTCCACAATGTCCCAATAGTACCACGCACCGGTGGGCACATCGGAGAAGGTCTTGTAGCCCTTGACCACCGTGTCGGCGTTGACGCTGCGGCCCAGGATGCGGTTGACCATCACAATGGTTTCCGCGCGGGTGATGTTCTGGTCAGGCCGGAATGTGCCGTCCGTGTAGCCGTAGACCAGACCGGCCTCCGCCGCCAGATTGATGTACTTCCGCGCCCAGCTATGGGAAATGTCGGTGAAGCGGTCCAGAACGGTGTTATTGCCGCTGCTGTCACAGAACCGGGCAAGGATCGTTGCCAGCTCCGCACGGGTGATATTCCGCTGGGGACCAAAACTGCCGTCCTGGTAGCCGGTGATAACGCCCATGTTGCAGAGGGTGGAGACAGCGGTTCCGTACCACGCCCCGGCGGGAACGTCCTTGAAACGGTTGATGTTGGTGCCATAGGCGGCTTTTGCCTCCGGGGTCAGCAGCCGGTAGAGGATGGCGGCAACCTCGGCGCGGGTAATATCGGCGTTGGGCGCGGCCTGGGTGCTGGTCCGTCCGGCGATATAGGCGATATGGTCCTTCCGGTTCAGCAGGGAGAGCTTGGAGCCGGGAGTGGTCAGATCACCAATGCCGCCCGTGCTGCCGCCCTTGGCAATCGTGACCTTCTGGACCTGGGAGGCCATTTCAGAGGCGGTGGCCGCATAGCGCACCTCGTATGTGCCGGGAGCCAGTCCCCTCACGGTGTTCCCTGTGATAGCGGTCCACTTGCCGTCGGGCAGGAGCCGGTATTCCATGGTCTTATCCGTCTTGGTGAAAGTGCCGTCATTCCGGCCCTGCCGGGTTTCATCGGTATGGCCCACGCTGGGAGCCTTGCGGCGGTCGGGAATCTTCACCGTGACCGTCTCACCGGGCAGGCCGTCACCCTTGCCGGGGTAGCGGATAAGAACATCCTTCCCGGCCAGATCAGACACGTCCAGCGGGTTCGGGCAGGGCTTCCAGGTCTTGCCGCCGTCCGTGCTGTACTCCATATCCGGCGTGGTGTTCAGCGTCTCATTGTCAGGGTCAAAGACCAGCACAGGAGCGCCGGGGTGCTTGGAGATCACCACAGTGACGGTTCGGCTGGCAAAGTCCTCTCTGGTGGCAGGATAGCGGAAAAGGACCGTCTTGCCCAGGTAATCGGCAGTGTTCAGCGACTTGGAGAGGGTGGTCCAGGTCTTGCCGCCGTCAGCGGAGAACTCCACGCCCTTGTCGGAGCTGACGGTCTGGGCCTTGCTGTCCACCTCCACCTTGGGGGCATCCCGGCGAGTGGGAATCTGGATGGTTACACCGCTGCTGGGGAAGGAATCGCTGTTCCCATGATTGCGGATGATAATTGTCTGCCCGGTCAGATTGGACACGTCCAGGGGCTTGGTGCAGGGGTTCCAGGTCAAGCCGCTGTCAATGGAGTAGTCCATATCCGTGGTGGTGTTCACTGTCTCGGTGATGGTGTCCAGGGTGACAGTGGGATTCTCCGTCCGATTGGGAATCCGCAGTTCGGTGGCATCGCTGGCGAATTTATCCTCGGTCGCGGCCTCCCGAACAAGAATCGTCTGGCCGGTCAGGTGGGACACGTCCATATCCGGGTCGCACTTGGTCCAGGTCTTACCGCCGTCCGTGCTGTACTCCATGCCAGCGGTGGTGTTGACTGTCTGCTTGTCCCGGTCAATGGTGAGATCGGGCTTCGCGCCCTTCTGCGGGACCTTGACCAGCACGGGCGGGCTGGCGAAATGCTCAGAATCGTACTTCTCCCGGACAGCCAGCTCCTTGCCGTAGAAGCTGGACACATCCAGCCCGTCAGCAGGAATGGCAGTCCAGCCGTTTTCCGTCCGATACTCCGGCGCGGTGCCGGAGACGGTCAGCAGCTCCGCCACACGGTCAATGTCGGCGGTGGGGGCGGCGTTCCGGCTGGGGACGGTCAGTGTGGCGGTGTTGCTGGCGGGGTTGGTTCCGTCACAGGCATAGCGCACCAGCAACGTGGCGTTGGTCAGCTCAGACAGGTCCATGTTGTCCAGGCAGGGAATCCAGGTTGTGCCGCTGTCCCTGGAATACTCCATAGCGGTGGTGCTGTCCATGCGCTCAGAAGCGTTGTCAACGGTCAGCACGGGAGCCGCGCCCCGGACGGGGACGGTCACAGTGGTGGGGTCGCTCTTAAAGGAATCGTCCGTGGCGGCGATCCGCACCAGCAGCGTCCCGCCCTGCCGGTCCTCCACGTTCTGGTTATCGGTGCAGGGCTTCCAGGTTTCGCCGCCATCATCGGAATACTCCATGCCGGTGGTGGTGTTCATGGTGAAATCGAAGGGATTCACCTTCACGTCCGGGGCGGTGGGACGCTCCGGCAGAACCTCCATCACCACGGGGCCAGAGTTGCCGGTGCCATCGTCCACCAGACGGACATAGAGTGTTGTGCCGGGGGTGATCGTGCCGCCGCTGGGCAGATTATCGGTCAGGGTGTAGTCCTTCCCGGCCTCCACCACATCGGGGTCGAAGGTGATGATCTCCTTCCGGTAGTCAATCTCATAGTTCAGCCCCGTGTCGGCCACGGTCCGGCCCTCCACGCTCTGACTGTCAGAGTCGGTGAGATTATCCGTCTCCTTCATCCGCTGGGTGAAGGTGTAGGCGGTATCCGGGGTCAGGCCGGTAAACTTGGGGCTGTCCTGCCACGTCTCGCCGCCGTCCATGCTGTACTCCGCGCCGGGGACGGGGTTCAGCGCAATGGTGGTCGTTGTGCGGCGGGCAATGGTGGGAGGGTTGGTCATGGTCTGCGGGGCCTTGGAGATGGTCATATCCGCATAGACCTGCTCGGCGCTCAGATCGTAGCCGTCCTCGGCAACCAGGTAGAAACGGACCTTATAGGTTCCGGCGTTCACAGGGGCCTCGGAAGTCTCGTAGGGCTTGCCGCTGGCGAGGGTGCCGACATACATGACGCTGACGGACTTCACACCATCCATATCAGTCAACAGACTGGTGTAGGGATAGGGTTGGCGGTTGCCGTTATAGACGGTACTGTAAGCGGGCATATCCGCATCCAGAATGTCCACCGGCGTGTCGGTGGTCCTGCCGGAGACGGGCCGGGAGCCGGAGGCGGTGTGATTTTCGTCCTCAGCCATACGGACCAGGATCGTGTAATTCTTGTCCGCTTCCAGCCCGCTGAAGGTATTGCCGCTCTGCCACGTTTTGCCGCCGTCAATACTGTACTCCGCACCGGGAATAGCGGAGACAGTCAGCTCATGGGCGCTGCTGCTCTCCAAAACGACCATAGGGGTATCCTGCCCCGCCTTGCGGATGGTGAGCGTAGCAGAGTAGTCACCAGCCGCCAGGGTGTGATTGGCATCCGGGGAGAAAATGGCGGTCACATGGTAAACTCCGGCGTTGGTGGGAGCGGAGGTACTCTCCACGCCGTCCGCGCCAGTGTAGGTCAGGGCAACGGAGGAAATGCCCTCAATGCCGTCCGCCCCGTGGTAACGCTGGGGGGCGCCGGTGTAGGTGACAGTCTCATCCTTCAGCACGGGCCGGACCGTCCCGGCCTCGCCGGAGGCGCGGGTGATATGCAGCACCGGGGCGGGCAGGGTTTCGGGCAGCTTATACCCCTCTGCCGCCACAAAGTCGATGTTGACCACATAATCGCCCACGGTAACGGGCGGGGTGGCAATGCCGTCATAGCCGGTGATGGTCATGGAGGCGATGCCGGGTACAGACTTCGGCAGCGTATAGGTCTGCGCGTGGCCGGTGTACTCCACCGTCTGATCCGCGAACCGCTCAAAGGTGACGGTGGTTTTCTCCGTGGCCTGCATGGTGGAGGGACCTTCCAGCTCCTTATAACAGGCCGTCTCCACCGCCTTGACCTTGATCTCATAGGTGGTGTCCCGGTTCAGGCCGGTGAAGGTGTCGGTAGTCTGCCACGTCACACCGCCGTCAATGGAATAGGCCATGCCGTCCACCACTTCAATGGTGATGGAGGAATCCGTCACGCCAGTGACCACAGGGGCCAGGGGCTTGGCGGGAGTAGCCTTGTTGATGGTCAGGGTGGCGTACTGCGGCTGCAATTCCTCATATCCGCTCTGCATGGTGTAGCTGACCTTCACATTGTAAACGCCGGGATTGGTGGGCGGCTCGGTGGTGGGACCGTAGGCGGTGCCATTGGTCCCGGTGAAGGTCTGCACCACCTGAGTGCATCCGGCGGGAACATCCGCAACCAGCGATTTCGGCGTCCCGTCATAGGTGTAGACGGCGGACTGGACCGTACCGGCGGAAGCGTTCTGCCGGGTGGTGCGGATAATGGCGGAGGAAGTGGGGCTTTCCTCATGGTTGCGATCTCCGGGATACTTAGCCAGGATGGTATAGGCCGTGTCCGGGGTCAGCCCCTCAAAAATGGTGCTGGCCTGCCACGTCTTGCCCCCATCAATGGAAAACACCGCCCCAGGAATGGCGGTGATCGTAATGCTGTTGGTAGCGGTATTGCTGGCGCGGGGCGCGGCGGGGGCGTTCTGCTCCACCTTCGTGATGGTCAGCGTGGAAGTCACCGGGTCCAGGGGAGCGGTCCCCGCCTGCATGGTGAAGCTGACGGTCACGGGGTAGGTCCCCGCGTTGGTGGGGGCGGCGGTAGTGGTCTGGCCGTCCACGGTATAGGTCACGGTGGACCGGGTAACGTGGGAAATGGCCGGGACCTGATAGGCAATGGGGTTCCCGGTGTAAGGATAGGACTGCGGTTTGAGGACAGCGGACAGATCTCCGGGGTCCACAGTGGTGTACTCAGTGGAGAACTGCGCGGAGACAGCGGGAGAAGCGTCATAGTTGCCGTCCTCGGTGGCCTTCAACCGCTGGTAGAGGGTGTAGGCGGTGCCAGCATCCAGATTCTTGAACACGGGGCTGTCCTGCCACACCTGCCCGTCCATGCTGTACTCGGCGTTCTCCACCGTGTTCAGCGTCAGGGAGTTGGTAGCTGCCGCCGCCAGCGTGGGGGCGGGACAGGTCTGCGCCGCCTTTTCAATGGTATAGCTGACAGTCAAGCCGGAGAGCTGGGGATAACCCGGCTCCATAACAAAGGAGACAGTAGCGGTGTAGCTGCCCGAATTCACCGGGGCGGAGGCGCTGCTGTAAGGCCGTCCATTGTTGGCAGTTCCTTTATAGGCCACGGCCACGGACCGGATGCCGTCCGGCAGTCCGGGCATGGGCAGGGCGGTGGACTGCCCATCATAGGTCTTGGCGTAGTCGCTGACGGTGGGGGCCTCCACCGTGCCGTAGGTCAGATTGACCGTGGCGGTGACAGCGGGGATATTGTCGCCGGAGAGTTGGGGGAACCGGGAGAGGTTCAGCGTCCCCCGAACCGTCTGCGTCAGGGCATAGGGATCATAGCCGGTACTGCTCCAAGTGACAGGAACGCCGGTGACAGTCTGGGCGTTGCCGGTGCCGCCCTCGGCCACAACGGAGACGGTGGTGGGCAGGCCCAGCTTATTGAACGCTGTTCCCATGGGAGCGGTCCGCACTACTTCCTCAATGCTGAGAATGGGCCGGGGAACGACGGTCACGGGGATGGTGACACGGCCAAAGGACGTGCCGCCCTTGGTAATGACCGCCTGGACCTCAGTGGTTCCGGGCTTGCTGGAATTGAACCCGGCATAGCTGGGGTCAATGGTCCAGGTGTAAGGAGAGGTGTAGATGCTATTGCCAGTGGTCAGCCTCACCGCCTGGACGGTATCGCCCACATAGATGGTATTGGTGGCGGGGAAAATCCAGGCCAGGGTATAAACAGTGTTATATTTGCCGTCCTCGGTCTGCCAGACGTAGTTATCATCCGTGATGGTCGCGCCGATGGCATAGGGACCAGCGGCCACGGGCCGGGTGACGGGCGAGGCGGTGTCCACCGTCAGCTCCCCATTCTCCACCTTCACATTGCAGGCGGAGAGGGCGGCGGGGACAGAAGCACCGTTCACATCCAGATAGGTGACGGTCTTGCCGTCCAGCAGGCTGTTCCCATCATAAATCTTGCTGCTAAAGTCGGCTGTCCAGGGGATGGCCTTGGGCAGCACCAGCAGCCGTTCCGCCGTGGTCAGTTCCACATTGTCATAGATGGCGTTGTCCACGGTAATGATGATGCCGTAGGAGCCGGTAGAGGTGACGGACACATGGTTGTCCAGCGTGGTGCCCACATAGCGGTGGAACGCCGGGGCCACGTTATAGACCACTGTGTAGGCACTGCCGCTGAACTCCACGCCGGTAGTCATGTGGGTCTTGTAGGCCGGGTCCAGGGTAAACGCGCTCAGGGTCAGGGCGGGGACATTGATCTGCGCCCAGCTTCCGCAGGTATCGCAGGTGTACTTGACCCGCCCGCCAGTGGAGGCAGTGGCCTTAACAATATCCGGGTTCAGCTCCGCGCCGGAGAGACAGCGGTGAGCAGCCGCAACACCGCCGTTGTCCTCATCGGTGAAGTCCACCATGAGATAGACGGGGTTCTTGTCCGGGGCCGTGTAGTGGGAATCCGGCGCGGGCCATGTGGCGGGGTCGTCATCTGTGGTGGCGGCAAACGCCTGGGCAGGCAGCAGGGCCACACTCAGACAGAACGCCAGGATCATGCTCATTACGCGGGAAAGGTTTTTCGTTTTTCGCATAGGCAAATCTCCTTATCTTAAAAGTCAAATACAATGGAATAGGTGATGTTGCTCTTGTTATACATACAGTCGTGGTTCGTATAGTAATAGAACCGCATCTGCGTATAGGTGCCGGTGGGCAGCTTGCCGGAGAGGGTCACGCCGTTATTCGTAGTCTTATAGGCGATCTCATCCCATTGGCCGGTGCGGATGTTATAGGCTTCGACCCTGCCGTAGTCGCTGCCGTTGTGACCGCTGACGGGCGGCACATCAAAGGTGTACTCGGTGATGTAGCCATAGATCGTCTCCCCATCGTCATTGAAGCTGATGCCGGTTTCCTCAATGAAGGAGTTGGCGGAGGTCAGGGTCATGCCGCCGCCCACATCATCCGCCACAAAGAACACGATAGCGGACCAGGGAGAAGCCGCGCCATAGGCGTCCACCGCTCTGCACTTGATAAGGTGCTTTCCATATCCGTAAGTGGTGGTTTCCTTGTCCCTGCCGTCCCATTCATAAGTAATAGCGTCCCCTTCCGGGTCGGTGGAGCTGGCGGTGATCGTCACCGCTTGGCTGGGCCGCACCACGCCATTGGCGGGGTTCCGGGAGATCACCGGCTTGCTGGGGGCCTGATTGACAAATTCGATGGTTTTTTCCTGCCAGGGAGAAGCAGCACCATAGGAATCCACCGCCCGGACACGGATGGTATGGGAGCCGTTCCGGGAATACCAGCCGGAGGAAACATAGTCCCCGCCCCATTCCAGCCGGACCGTATCGCCGTCCGGGTCACTGGCCGCAGCGGAGACATTGGCAAAGAAGTTATTGCCGCTGGTCTGCCGGGTCACGCTGGCGGTGAAGCTGGTGATAACAGGAGCGTTGTTGATGAACTCAATCGTCCGGCTCTCCCAGGCGGAGGCCGCGCCCCACTCATCCACAGCCCGGACGCGGATGGTATGGGTGCCCACCTCATAATAGCCGTCCTGCTGGTACTCGCTGCTCCATTCCAGATGCACAGCGTCCCCGTCCGGGTCAGAGGCTACGGCGCTCAGGTCGGCGTAGAAGCGTCCATCCTTCATGTTCCGGGTGGCGTTGGCGGTGAAACTCTCAATGACCGGGGCGGTGTTGGTCACGGTGATATTGGCAAAGGCACTGGTCAAATTTCCAGCATCGTCCCGGACGGTGGCGGTGATGGTGTAAGTCCCCTCGGCGTAGAGGGCCAGATCGCCGCCGTCATTGGAGAGGAATCCGGTATTGCTGTCCAGGGTGACGGGCCTGCCGCCCAGCTTCACGCCCCAGCTCACGGGCAGACTGCCCGCTCCGCTGATACCCACGGGGAACTTGGTTCCGATATGGATGGAATCGGGAGCGGTGACGGTCAGGGCGGCTTTGAAAATGATGGTAATGCTCTGGCTGGCGGTGGCGGTCTTGCCATTGCTGTCCCGGAGGGTGGCGGTCAGGGTGTACTCGCCGGGTTCGGGGAAGATCACGGTGCCGCCGTCATTGTCCAGGGTGGAGAGGTCAATCAGGCAGGCCGCGCCGTCCTTCTGCGCGGACCAAGCGATAACTGCCCCGTCCGGGTTAAAGAGCTTATCCATGACCACGGGAACGCGGTTGCCCACATACTCCATATCCGCCATGGAGAATTGCAGGGAGCCAACGGGCAGAACAGTAATGGTGTCGCTGGCGGTGAAGGTCCGGCCCAGGCCGTCCCGCAGAGTGCCGATCAGCCGGAACTCTCCGCCTTGGGTAAACTGAATCGCCCCGCCCAGGTTGTTGAGGTCCCCGGTGACATAGGTGGAGAGGTCTGCGGGCTTGCCGTCCTTCTCCAAGGACCACTCCACAGGCAGCTCAATGTTATTGCCCAGGGTCCGCACCTGTACCGTCTCGCCGGTGTAGACCTGCCGCTCCACCATATCCACCTGCAATTCCTGATCGGCCAGAACCTCAATGCTGGGACCGTCAAAGGAGAATATCCGCCCGGTGGGGTCGGTGATCTCACAGCCGAGAGTGAACACGCCCGCGTGTTTGATCCGAATATCGCCGGGAACAGTGCCGAGGGTCCCGGCAACGTAGGTCCCCCAATTCTGGCGGAGGCCGTAGGTGTCGTCAATGTGCCACTGGATTGCAGTGTCCGCCACCACGTTTTTGGATTCAACAGCCACGGTAAAGGTACTGTCCGTGTGTGCGTAGCCGGGCATGGTCCAGGCGATCACGGGAATGGGATAGACGGTGAAGGACTGCTCATAAGAATAGGAACGTCCCCCGGCATCCTTAAAGCTGGCTTTCAGCTTGTACTCGCCCGCCTGCTTGAACTGGATTTTGCCGCCGTCAGCGGTCAGCTCCCCGGTCACATAGTCGGCCACGGGGACATTCTCGCCGTTCCGGGTCAGGGACCAGCGCAGGGGGTTCTCGCCCAATTCCTCAAAGCCTGTCACCAGCGTGACAACAGAATCGGTGTGGAACATTTTGGGCAGATAGAAGCCGGACACGCCCACGGGGTAAATCTGGATGGAAGCCGTGGCGGTGGTGACGCGGCCCAGCTCATCCGTCACGCTGGCGGTGAAGGTGTAAAAGCCAGGTTCTGAGAAGAAGCCATGCCCGCCCCTGGCGGTCAGGTCAAAGGGCGGCATGATCTCTTTGCCGTCCCGCAGGACTGTCCAGACCACTTCGTTGCTGCCCAGGTTCTCGGTGGTCAGCCGCACATCCTCCGCAGTATCGGTGTGGCTCATATCGTTGGCGGAAACGCTCAGGCCGACAACAGGGTAAATCTTGATTGTCTGCGAACAGGAATACTCCCGGCCCAGCGCGTCTACAGCGGAG
>OFGE01002652.1_pt1 | contig 12914 bp, 14 predicted proteins | sample 1521681 | NCBI WGS metagenome assembly OFGE01 (sample SAMEA3504093, study PRJEB24116) | mouse gut metagenome | biome: mouse gut; feature: mouse-associated habitat; material: faeces | place: Denmark | collected 2011 | reverse complement strand
AAATGGATATGGATTTTGAGATCCGTGTCGGCCAGCTTGCCGGATAGGGGGCTGCCGTATGAAGAAAAGAGATTATAAAAAGGAAGTTTCCTTCCTAATAAAGTGAACAATATCCAGTTTTTTCAATAATATATTGACCTTGAGGAGAAAGTAAGAATTCTTTAAGTTTTTTAACGTTCTCCTTTTGATTTGATTTTAATGTAACACAGTACAAATAAGTAGAGATAGGGTAAGTCTTGTTTTTAATATTTTCAACAGTTGGATAAATATTATCAATAGATAATATTTTTATGTTTTCCTCTTGATGAAGTCCTTCTAAAAAGTATTTAAAAGTATATCCAATAGCTCCATATTCATTATAATATTCTGCCACTTCATGAATAATTCCTGTCATAGCTGATTGCATTTCATAAGTAATAGGTTCTTTAAGAATTACATCTTTCATAAAATAATGCATCATAGCTTGACTACCTGATTCTTCTGGTCTTTGAAAAGCAACAATATCACAATCTTTACCACCAAGACTTTTCCAATTTGTAATATCTCCATGATAAATACTTCTAATTTCATCAGATTTCAAATTATGAATAGGGTTATTTTCATTAACAAAGAAAACAAATGCTTCTTTTCCAATAGGAGTATATTCTAGTTCTACACCATAAATCTTAGCTTCTTCTAATTGTTCTTGTGAAGGTTTAGCACCAAAAAACATATCAATTTCACCTTGAAATAAACGAGTATAACCAATGGAAGTATTATAGAAAGTTACAATTTTACCATTTTCATTATGAGTTTTTGCATACTCTTTCTCTATTTCAGCAATATTTTTATAAGTTGCATTTGCTATTGCTGCATAAACAGGATAACAAGCTTCTGCCCCATCTAAAATAGGCATATCTTTTTCATTTTCTATAATAAAAGAGCTTTTTTGTTGAAGTGAAACCAATTGATTATTTTTTGTATATGGAAAAAACGGTGATAGATCTGTACTTGAAAATCCATTCATATATTGAAAATCATGTCCTTTATATTTTTGAGAAGGAGAACTTCGATATACATAAATATCTAATCCAAGTGAAATGAATATGCAACTACATATAATAATTATTTTTTTGAATTGAATTTGTGGTTTTAAAACATAACAACAAAATAATAATTCAATAGTATTAATAATTAATATAAGAGTAATAGCTAATTTATGAGTATGAAATAATAAAGAGATATAATAAATAATAAAATATGGAAGATTAATAAGAGCAAATAAATTCCATATAGGATGAAGAAATATACTTTGTGATATAAATAAACATAAAGGAACTATTAAATAAGATAAAATAGTTATTATAAAAGTCATTTTTAAAGTTATTTGGTTAATCTTATTTGATAATAAACGATAATATAGAATAAGAAATAGAAAAAATAATCCCATAATAAATAAAGAATTCATATCTAAAAAATAAGAAATATAAAATAAGATAGCAGGCACAGTTATAAAACATAAATAATGATATAAGTATTCCATAGAATCCCTCCTCTTGTACTATATCATAAGTATATGGAAAAGAAATGAAAAACTTCTCTTAAAGAGAAGTTTCAACTAAAATGCAAGCAAGAATAGGTGTAATGCCTACACTTTTCATATATTTTAATAATTCATCATCATAAGTATGAGGTTGCATCCAAGCATAATGAATACCTAAGCTTGTCATTTCATCAATATAATCATAAGCATATTTTTTATTGACCACAAATACCACAACATCAATAGGACCATTAATATCTTCTAATGAAGAATATAATGGTATATTATCTACTTGATCATAAATAGGCGAAACACCATAAACATCATAGCTTCTATCACGAAGCCTTTTAAAAATCTTATAACCATACTTGTCAGTGTTTTGAGAAACACCAATAACAGCAAAATGATAATACTTCTTTAATATATCTATTGGTTCCATTCATATCACCCAAAAACATTATAACATAGAATTGTTTCAATGTGTTTTAAAATTGATTAAAGTTATAAATTATGCTATAGTTGAGTAGCAATCAAGGAGTGTGATACAAATGTTTGATGTTATTGTTGTAGGAGGAGGACATGCAGGGATAGAGGCATGTTTGGCTTCATCAAGAATTGGAAAAAAGACATTATTGGTAACTTCTCATTTTGAAAATGTTGGGTCATTGCCTTGTAATACATCAATAGGAGGACCTGCTAAAGGAATAATAGTAAGAGAAGTAGATGCTTTAGGTGGACAGATGGGGAAAACATCTGATGCTACATATCTTCAATTAAAAATGCTTAATACTGCTAAAGGACCTGGAGTTCAATCTTTACGTGCACAAGCAGATAAGAAAGCATATCCAAGATATATGCAAAATATTTTAAAACAACAAGAAAATCTTGATATTGTAGAAGGCATGGTAGAAGATTTATTAATTGAAGAAAAGATAGTGAAAGGTGTTATTTTAGATAATGGTAAAGTATACCTAGGAAAAACTGTTATTTTAACAACTGGAACATATCTTAAGGCAGAAATTTTATGTGGAGATCAAAAGACACCTAGTGGACCTGATCAAGAAAGACAATCTTTATTTTTATCTGATAAATTAAAAGAATTAGGTTTTAGAATTCAAAGATTAAAAACTGGGACACCACCTCGTGTAGAAATTAATAGTGTTGATTATAGTCAAACACAATTACAACCAGGAACAGATGAACCTTTAGCATTTAGTTATGAAACAACATCATATTTACCAATCGAATCACAAATTCCTTGTTATTTAACATATACAAATGAAAAAACACATCAAATTATTAAAGATAATCTCCATAAATCAAGTATGTATTCTGGGATTGTTAAAGGGATTGGTCCAAGATATTGTCCTTCAATTGAAGATAAAATTGTCAAATTCTCAGATAAACCACAACATCAAATATTCTTAGAACCAGAATCAAAAGAAATGAATACAATTTATGTTCAAGGTTTTTCTACATCATTACCACATGATATACAAGAAGAAATGATTAGGACAATACCAGGGTTAGAGAATTGTAAAATTTTAAAGTATGCATATGCTATTGAATATGACGCTATTGATCCATTACAATTATGGCCATCATTAGAAACAAAGGTTATTAAAAACTTATATACAGCAGGTCAAATTAATGGAACAAGTGGTTATGAAGAAGCAGCGGCTCAAGGTTTAATTGCAGGTATTAATGCGACAAAAAATATTGATGGAAAAGAACCATTGGTATTGAAAAGAAATGAAGCTTATATTGGTGTTATGATTGATGATCTTGTAACAAAGGGAACACAAGAACCTTATCGTATGTTAACATCACGTGCAGAGTATCGTTTACTATTAAGACATGATAATGCAGATGAAAGATTAAGACAATATGGTTATGAAGCACATTTGGTTGAAGAGAATGTCTATCAAATATTTCTTGATAAAATGAAACGTATTCATGATGAAATCGAAAGGTTGGACACAATACGTTTTACACCTAAACATGAAATTAATGATATGTTAGAATCATTAGGCTCATCGAGATTGAATGAAGGTATAAGTGCAAAAGCATTATTACAAAGACCTGAAATTGATTATTCAAAAATAAAACCATACATTGAAACAATAGATTTAACTAGAGAAGAAGAAAAAAGAATAACTATTCTTATTAAATATAAAGGATATATAGATAAAGCTTTAAGGCAAGTAGAGAAAATGAAGAAAATGGAAGAAAAACAAATTCCAAGTGATTTAGATTATGAAGATGTTTTGAATTTATCATTAGAAGCAAAACAAAAATTATCAGAAATCAGACCATTAACAATTGCTCAAGCATCAAGAATTTCTGGAATTAACCCAGCAGATATATCAGTATTACTTATTCATTTAAAACAACATTATTAAAGAGGACAATATGAATCAAGAACAATTTATACAAGCATTAGAAAGTAAAGGAATTACTTTATCAGATAAACAAATTAAACAATTTGAACTTTATTATCAAACATTAATAGAATGGAATGAAAAAATGAATCTTACAGCTATTACTGAAAAAGAAGATGTTTATTTAAAACATTTTTATGATTCATTAACAATTTCATTTGATTATACATTAGATACACAATCATTATGTGATATTGGAGCAGGAGCGGGATTTCCTTCCATTCCTCTAAAAATAGTTTATCCTGATTTAAAAATTACAATTGTAGATTCACTTACAAAACGCATTACATTTTTAAAACAACTTATTCAAGTTTTAGAATTAAAGAATGTAGAAGCCATTAGTGCGAGAGCAGAAGAATATGCTAAAGAACATAGACAATCATTTGATATTGTAACAGCTAGAGCAGTTGCAAGATTGAATATACTAGATGAACTTTGTTTACCATTAGTAAAAAAGAATGGATATTTTATAACATTAAAAGGTTTAAAAGCAAAAGAAGAATTATTAGAAGCTAAAAAAGGAATTGAAATCTTAGGTGGAAAAGTTGTTAAAGAAGTTGATTTTACATTAACAGATGAAAATGATCATCGTTGTAATATTTATATTCATAAACAAAAAGATACACCTATAAAATATCCCAGACAATTTGGAAAGATAAAAAAGAAACCTTTATAAAGAGCAGATTATTATCTGTCTCTTTTGTTTTACAACAAAAAATGATATAATATGAAACGAAGTGAGGAGTGATAAAGTGAAAGAACCTATATATAAATTTATAGATATTCATAATATTGTTGCTAATGAAAAACAACCAAGAACACACTTTGAAAAAGAAAAAATTCAAGAACTTGCAGTATCAATTCAACAAAATGGTTTATTACAACCAATTGTAGTTAGACCTTATAATGGAAAATATCAAATTGTAGTAGGAGAACGTCGTTATAGAGCATGTAAACTTGCTAATATTAATGAAGTTCCTTGTATTGTGCAAAAATTAGATGAAAAAGAAACTGCCACAGCTGCTATTGTTGAGAATATTCAAAGAGAAAATCTTTCACCAATAGAAGAAGCATTGGCATATCAACAATTATTAGATACACAAGATTTAACACAAGAACAATTAGCAAAGCGTGTGGGTAAAAAACAATCAACAATTGCCAATAAATTAAGATTATTACAATTACCAATGACTGTACAAGAAGCAGTGAGAAGAAGAGATATTACAGAAAGGCATGCAAGAGCTTTATTGAAACTTAATACAACAAGCCAACAAAATAATATGTTAAGAGAAATTTTAGCTAAAGGGTGGAATGTTGATCAAACAGAACAAAAAATTAAAAGTAAGACAGAAATAAAGCCTAAAAAGTCAAAAACAAAAAAAATTTCTCAAAATTTAAAAATAGCTTTGAATACATTAGATCAAGCAATTCAAATGATAGAACAAACAGGAGTATCTATTAGTTTAGAAACAAAAGATAGTGAAGAGGAAATTGTTTATACAATCAAAATGAAAAAATAAACCACGAAAGTGGTTTGTTTTTGTAGGAGGAAAGATAAATGAAAGGATATATTTTTGACATGGATGGAACTTTATTAGATTCTATCAAAGCATGGCATAATATTGGAAATAGATATTTAGAAAGTTTGGGTTTAGATACTGATCCAGATTTGGATGATAAACTTGCTCACTTAGAATTACTTGAAGGTGCAGAATATATGAATAATCAATTTCATTTAAACAAGACAAATGAAGAAATAGTGAAAGGTATTAAAAATATTATTAAAGATAAATATGAGCATGAAATACTTTTAAAAGAAGGAGTAAAAGATTTTTTACAAAAATGCCAAGATAATCATTATAAGATGTGTGTTTTAACAGCAAGTGATTCATCACTAGCCAAGAAAGCATTTCAAAGACTAGGGATTTTAAAATATTTTGATGATGTTTATGCTTGTTATGAAATTTGTTTGACAAAAACAAATCCTCAAAGTTATATTGAAGTAGCTAAAAGAATGGGGTTAAAACCAACAGAATGTATTATTGTAGAAGATGCCTTATATGCTATAAAAACAGCTAAAAAAGCAGGTTTTTATGTGAAAGCAATATATGATAAATTTAATGATAACGATTGGGAAACGATAAAAGATATAGCTGATGAAAGTTATTATACATTTAAAGATATGAAAATATAAAAAAGGCAAGTGTGCCTTTTTTGTTTACATTCATCATAATAGAATTATTGTTTATATAATATAGGAGGCAATGATTGTTTAACAAATGAACTGACAACAACATTAATTTTTTTAGGAATAAGATTTGGAAGTTGCTTATATTGAATAAAGGCAGAATATCTCTTATTTTCATGGTTTCTTAAAGTAACAAATAATCTATTATTTTCCCTATTAATGTCAATAACTTCTACATTTTCAAAATAATATGTATCAGAATTACCACATTTCCTTGAAGCTCCTTCAAATATATTAGAATATTCTTGATAATATTTCCAATTCTTTTGTTTGATTTTTTCTGTTTTTGGCACTTCATTTTGATACTGAGTAGTGTTTGCAACATTTTCAAAATAACCATAACCAGCTAATAACATTATAAATATAATACTACATTTTAATATTTTCATTTTCATCATCCTTTCATAAGACATGATGTATAAAATATATTATTTATTGGTATTTTTTATAAAAGATATAAGAAATAATGATAATATTAAGACTGCATAATATATAAATATCAATATATTGATATTGTTCAAATTGAATAATAATATTATTTGATTTGTTTTCTATTATTTTTTGAGTAGATTCTTTGTGGTATTCTGAATTATTTCGAGGCATAATAATATATTGAGGAATTGTTATTGTTTCTATATGAGGTTGTTTTATTTGATAACAATAAATACAAACACAAATAAATATTGCTAAAATCAGTTTAGGAATAAAAAATGTTTTATTCTTTTTTTGAATATGAAGCTTATCTTTAAGTTCATCTTTTTGATAGATATAATAGAAATCAATATCTTTATTCATTTTTTTTAATATTTTTCTATCCATCAATATTCCTCCTTATCTTTTGAATAGCTTGATGATATAACCAAATACAAGTATTTGTAGGTTTATGAATAAATTGACTAATCTCTTTAAATTTAAAACCATTTAATTTAAACATCATAACCTCTTTTTCTTGATGATTTAATAATTGAAAACATTGTTCTATAAATAATTTATCATTTATTTGATTGATTTCATCATTAGATATTTCAATAAAATCAATATGGGTTTCTCTTTTTTTCTTTTTATATAAAAGATATGATTCATTTCTAATAAGAGAATAAAGCCAAGATTTAGCATTTGTATGAGGTAATGATTTTAAAGATAAAGAAGTTAATTTCATACAAACATTTTGAACAACATCATTAGCTTCATCATCTTTTAATATAGAAAAGGCGATTGTGAAAATAAGTCTGGCATAATCATTATAAAATTCATTAAAAGCATCTTCATCTTTTTCTGTTAGTTTTATTAATAGTTTTTCTAACTTCACAATACTTCACCTCTTTTACTAGAATAAAGTAATCATGTTTTTATTGGAAAAAAAGGACAAATAATTGTCCTTATTCAAAAGCTATACAAACAGGTGAAGGAATTTCTAATTCAGAATCACTTAATAATAATTTTTCATTCTGTTCATCAAAAGTGAGAACTTGTAATTTATTATCACCTTGACATCCAACAATGAGATATTGATCATCTAAAATATTAAAATCTCTAGGATCTTTACCAGTATGGACCATATATAAAAGAGATATTTTACCAGTTTCTTTATTAACACGATACATAGCAATACTATTATGACCACGATTAGATACAAATAAATGTTCTCCAGTTGATGTCAAACGAATAGCTGAAGCACTAGAAAATCCTTTAAAATGACGAGGAATGCAGTGAATAGCTTGAATTAAGCTAAAACGACCTTCATTATACTTAAAAACCATAATATTATTAGCAATCTCATTAACAAGATATGCAAATTTCCCATCTTGAGAAAAAATCATATGACGAGGACCAGAACCAGGTAATATATTTAAAGTAAAATCTGTATCCTCCATTAATACACCTTGATGATAGCGATACATAACAACTTTATCTGCACCAAGATCAACAGAATAGACAAATTGTTTGTCAGGTGTAATTCCTACACAATGAGCATGAGGACTTGTTTGACGCTTTAATAAGTCAGGACCAAGACCTTTATGTCTAATGGCACTTATTTTTTGGGTAATAATTTTATTTTCTAATTCATATGAAGCTGTTGCACCTATATGATAGTTAGCTGCAAAAATATATCTTTGATTATCAGCTACACATAAGTGTGTATAAGATCTTCCACTAGAACTGTAATTATTGTTAAGAATAAGTTCATCTTGATAAATTGAGAAACTTCCCAGTCCTCCACCATCATTATGAGAACTTGCATTTTTATATGCAATATATAAAATGTGATCTTTTGTAATCATATAAGATGGATAATCTCTTGTAACAATTTGTTGTATTAACTTCATTTGGAGTGTTTCTTTATCAAATTTAAGAATATAAATTCCTTTATCATCATTTTTTCCATAACTAGAAACATAAAATATCTTCATATATAAACCTCCTTATATATTTATTTTAGCATATTCATCATTTATTTGCGAATATTGATTTCTATAAAAAAATAAATTAATACTTTTCTAATGGGTTAATTTGTAATACAATGGTAACATATAAAAAAGGAGAGATCGTTATGGAAGATAAGTTATTATTGAAATTATTACAAAAAAATGCAAGGATGAAGATTACTGACCTAGCGGCCGCCTTAGATGAATCAAAAGATGATATTATTCAAAGATTAACAGAATTAGAACAAGAGAAAGTCATTTGTGGTTATCATACAATTGTAAATTGGGATCGTACAAGTACAGAAATTGTAACAGCATTGATTCAAATTAATGCAAGTCCTGAAAGAGATTATGGTTATGATCGTATTGCAAGTCATATTTATAAATTTAGTGAAGTTGATACGGTTTATTTATTAAGTGGAAGTTTTGAATTTATGGCTATTGTTAAAGGAAAGACAATGCAAGAGGTTGCTCATTTTGTTGCTAGTAAATTAGCATGTTTAGATGGAGTAACAGGAACATCAACTTATTTTGTATTAAAACAATATAAGAATAATGGTGTTATTTTAATTGAAGATGAAGATGGAAAAAATGATAGATTGGTGGTGACTCCATAATATGAATTATGAAGATAAGATAAGTAATCGTGCAAAAATTATAAAACCAAGTGGAATTAGGAAGTTTTTTGATTTGGCTTCACAAATGGAAGGTGTTATTTCTTTGGGAGTAGGAGAGCCTGATTTTACAACACCTTGGACAATTAGAGAAGCTGCAATATATTCTATTGAAAAGGGTAAAACCTTTTATACAGCTAATCGTGGATTATTAGAATTAAGAGAAGAAATTTGTCAATATTATCAAAGAAGATTTCAAGTTTCATATAATCCAGAAAAGGAGTGTATTATAACAGTTGGGGGTTCAGAAGGTATAGATATTGCTTTAAGAACATTAGTCAATCCAGGTGATGAAGTCATTGTATTAGATCCTGGATATGTTGCATATACTCCTGGGGTAGAATTGTCTGGGGGAATAGTTGTACCTATTACATTGAGACATGAAGATCAATTTAAACTTACACCTGAATTATTAAAATCAGCTATTACGCAAAAGACAAAAGCTATTATTTTGAATTATCCTTCTAATCCAACTGGAGGATTTATGACAAGAGAAGATTATCAAAAAATTGTTCCTATTATTAAAAAATCAGGAATTATTGTTATTGCTGATGAAATATATGCTGAATTAAGTTATGAAGATGAATTTTGTTCTATTGCTTCATTTGATGAAATTAAGGATCAATGTATTATTATTAGTGGATTTTCTAAAGCTTTTGCAATGACTGGATGGAGATTAGGATATGTTTTATCTAATGAATTCTTTTCAAAAATGATGACAAAGATTCATCAATATATTATAATGTCAGCACCTTCAGCTGCTCAATATGGTGCGTTAGAAGGTTTGAAACATTGTCAAGAAGAAGTAGAAGACATGAGAGATTCATATATGACTAGAAGAAACTTCTGTGTAAAAGCATTCAATGATATGGGACTTGAAACATTTAAGCCACAAGGAGCATTTTATGTATTTCCTTGTATCAAATCAACAGGGTTAACATCTGATGAATTTTGTGAACAACTTTTAGATGATCAAAAAGTAGCATGTGTACCTGGAACTGCATTTGGACCAGCTGGAGAAGGTTTCATACGTGTTTCTTATGCATATAGTATTGAAGAATTAAAAATAGCAACAGAAAAAATAAAACTATTTATAGAAAAATTAAACAAGAAGCTGTAACAAAAATAACTTTTTAAAAAGTTGATTTGTTCAGCTTTTTTTTATTGTTAAGAATGATATAATGATATCAAGGAGTTGATACATATGAAATTAATTATGAGAGCAGATGATTTAGGGTTTAGTGAAGGAGTTAATTGTGGTATTTATAAAGCAATTAAAGATGGAGTTATTACAAGTGTTGGAATGATGACTAACATGGAAGCAACTCAACATGGTTATAATCTTATTAAAGATTGTGATATTGCGTTAGGATTACATGCTAATATTTGTGCAGGAAAGCCATTAAGTCAAGTAGAGCTTATTCCTTCATTAGTACAAGAAAATGGAGACTTTTGCGCAAGCAAAGATATAAGACAAAGAAAAGAAGATACTATTAATGTTAAAGAATGTGAAATAGAGATAGAAGCACAACTTCAAAGGTTTATAGAAATAACTGGAAAGAAACCTGATTATTTTGAAGGACATGCAGTATTCTCAAAAAATTTCTTTATTGCTTTAAAAAATGTAGCTAAAAAACATGATTTATTTTTTGAGAATCCAATTATGGATAAAGAATGGGAAAAACAAAATGGAATTGTTGGTTTTCCTTTTGCATCACTTGATGAAAAGGGATTGTATGATCCAAAAATATTTATGAATAAACATTTAAATATTGTCAAGGATAATCCATGTGCAGTTGCTGTTTTTCATCCAGGATATTTAGACCAATATATATTAACTCATTCATCTTATACTTTAATAAGAACTATGGAATGTGAGTTCTTATGTAGTCAGTGGTTAAAACAGTGGATTCAAGAAAATAATATAGAGTTAGTAGACTTTAGAAATTATCAATAAAAAAAGAGAAGATCATTTTTGATTTTCTCTTTTTAACATTTCTTCATAACTAAACATACAACCACAATAGTTTTGTCGATACATATTGTATTGTTTTGTCATTTGTGTAGATTTTAAATAACCATCATTCTTTTTAAAGTCAGCATATAAGAACTTTGGTTTTTCCTTTTGCCAAGAGTCTCCAATCTCATTAATCCATTGACTATTTTTATGAGGTGAAATACTTAAAACAGTAGTCCAATAATCATAATGATTAATTTTAGCATAATCAAAAGCCCTTCTCATCCTCAAATGATAACATAACTTACATCTTATACTTCCTTCTGGAAATTCTTTAAGAGGATACATATGACTTATCCATTCACTATGATTATAAGGATCTTCAATAACTTGAATATGTTGATGAAAATCTTGATTAAATTGCTCAATAAAGTAAAGAAGTTCTTGAAATCTTCTTTGATATTCTTCAATAGGATAAATATTAGAATTAGAATAATATATTGTTATATTAAAATATTGGCATAATTCTTTAATAACATGACTTGAACATGGTCCACAACAAACATGTAATAGTAGGGAAGGCTTTGTATCACCTATTTTTTTTAATTCATCTTGAAGCATTAAATAATAATTAATTTTCATTATTGAATAAACATACAATCACCAAATGAGAAAAAACGATATTTTTCTTCAACAGCATGATGATATGCTTTCATAATATAATCTTTATTTGCAAAAGCACTAACTAACATAACTAATGTTGATTTTGGTAAATGGAAATTTGTTATTAAAGCATCGATTGCTTCAAATTGATATCCAGGATATATAAAAATATTAGTACTTTCTTGGGTTGCTTTGAATTGTCCATATTTTTTATAATTGGCTTCAAGAGTACGTGTAGAAGTCGTACCTACACTAATAATACGTTGATCATTTGCTTTAGCTTGGTTTAACTTTTCAGCAACAACTTCATCAATCATGTAAAATTCACTATGCATATGATGATCATTGACATCATCTACTTTTACAGGTCTAAAAGTTCCTAATCCAACATGTAAAGTAACATCTAAAACTTCAATACCTTTCTTTTTTACTTTTTCAAGAATTTCATCAGTAAAATGTAATCCTGCAGTAGGGGCAGCAGCACTTCCTTCAACTTTAGCATAGACTGTTTGATAGCGTGAAGGATCATTTAGTCTTTCTTTGATATATGGAGGTAATGGCATAATTCCTAACTTATCAAGAACTTGATAAAAAATACCCTCATATATCATTTTAAAAATTCTAATTCCTTCTTCTTTTATTTCTATACATTGAGCTATTAAAGAACCATCACCAAAAGTAATAATTGTGTTAAGTTTAACAATCTTTGCATTACCTACAAGACACTCCCAAATATCATTACCCATATCTTTTAATAATAATACTTCAACATGACCATTTGTTTCTTCTTTGATACCATATAATCTTGCAGGAATAACTTTTGTATTATTTCTTACTAAAATATCACCTGAATGTAAATAATCAAGAATATCATAAAAATGCTTATCTTCAATTGTTTCTGTTTTTCTATTTAGTACCATTAAACGAGAAGTATCTCTTTGACTTATTGGAGTTTGTGCAATTAATTCTTCAGGTAAATGATA
>OFGE01002650.1_pt1 | contig 12938 bp, 16 predicted proteins | sample 1521681 | NCBI WGS metagenome assembly OFGE01 (sample SAMEA3504093, study PRJEB24116) | mouse gut metagenome | biome: mouse gut; feature: mouse-associated habitat; material: faeces | place: Denmark | collected 2011 | reverse complement strand
GAACGCCTTTTTCTTTGGTTGCATACATCGTTCCAACCTGGGAACGAAGCCCTTTCCCCAAGTCTTCTAAACCGGCGCCGATTGCAAGCCCGTCGTCAGAGAATGCACTCTGGGTACGTCCGTAAACGATCTGTAAGAACAGCTCGCGCATAGCGGTATTGATGGCATCGCAGACAAGATCGGTATTCAATGCTTCCAAGATCGTTTTGCCCTGCAGGATTTCTGCTGCCATGGCTGCGGAATGTGTCATGCCGGAGCATCCGATAGTCTCTACCAATGCTTCTTCAATTACGCCGTTTTTAACGTTCAGTGACAGCTTACAGGCACCCTGCTGCGGTGCGCACCAGCCGATACCATGGGTAAAACCCGAAACATCTTCAATTTTTTTGGAGTGGACCCATTTTCCTTCTTCCGGGATGGGAGCTGGTTCATGTTTTGCGCCTTTTGCAACCGGACACATGTTTTCGACTTCCTTCGTGTAAATCATTATAAGACTCCTTTCAATTAAATCATTATGCGGATGCAGATTATGGCATATTCTGCATACTGGCTTTATTTTCGCATATTTTTAAGTTTTCGTAAAGTAGTTTTTGGCATTTTTCTTACAAATATGCTGTCGTTTAAAATGATAATAGAAGGCGCGCTGCCTGATATTCCCGGCAGCGCGCTGTTACCCATTATTCTGTCGCTTCTGTCTGTGTTTCTGCTTCTGCCTTTACTTCCGTCCCTTCTGTCCCGGCTTCTTTTTGTGTATCCCCTGCCTGTGTCTGTGCGCTGGTATCAATCGGTGTGATTATAATATTTTCTGCACTGATATTCGTCTTACGCTTCACAATATCCTCTACCTGTGCACGTTTCGCGTCCGTCACATCACCCATATTTAATACTACATCCACAGCGTTATCCGTAATGCTTACTACTACATCTGTAAACCCTTTTGCTTCTAACAGCATCTCAGCCGCAGCTTCCCGCTCTGCGATATCCGTCAGTGAAATCATCTGATCTACCGCCGCCTGCTTCTGTTCATCCGTAAGAGTAGAATTATTGACAATATCAAGCAGTGTCTCCTTGTTTTTTGCCCGCACCTGTTCCCTGGCCAATTTCATTTCCGCTGCAAAGTCTACATTGCTCACCATCGAACTCGTCAGAACGGCTTCGCCCGGATTAAGCTCGCTTCCGGTTTCTGCGGTATCCGTACCAATCGTCTGAGTCGCCTCTTCCATCGCTACATCTGTCCCAGCCGCGGTTTCTGCGCCTTCTGCTGTCTCGCCTGTATTGGAAGAAACATCTAAACTGCCGTCATCGGTATCTGTAAAAATTTCGCCCTCAATGATGGGATCGTTGTTAATTTCATAGGAATCTTCCGTAATGTCCGCGCTTGCTTCTTTTGCTGTCAGGCCATCTAAGTTGCTCCTTGTATAGCTGACATACCCGGCAACCGCAATCATCAGTGCCAATGCTGTAATAATAATCTGGTTTTTTTTCAATTTCTTTTTCAATATTCTTCCTCCTGAATATTCATCTTAACTACTTTAATTCTATTCACGTCTATTTGGAATAATGCCATCACAGCCTCAGAAATATTTTGCTTTACGGCAGTATCTTCCCCTCCTTCGGCAACAATGAGTACCCCTGCTATCTTTGGCGCCATTTCCTTTCCCACAAACGGGGTTTTTCCGTTGTCTGTTTCGTTGTAAACGGACTGCCTGGTAGTCTGTGCTCCCCGTTCAATGCGCCCCGTACCTGCTTCATCTGTTTCCTGTAAATCCGTAGTTTCGTTTACGGTATCTTTTTCCACAACGCTCTCCCCGGCATCCTCCAACGTAACCATTGCCTTTACGCGCCCTGCCCCGTTTATCCGGGAAAGGGCGGCTTCTAGCCGTGCTTCTAGCTCTGCCGCATAGTTCTTAGGCGCCTCCTTTTTTTCTTTCTCAGACAGTATGGCGCCTTCTTCTTTTTTCCCCTCCCCCGCTTTTTTTTGGGGTACGTCTGCCGGTATGGCAACCACCATCAGCAAAACGCCTGCCAAAATCAGGATTGCCCATTGGCTTTTGTCCCATTTTTTCCATTCTTTCTGTTTAAAAAACTCATAAAACCTCATGGGCGCCTCCTATTCTTTTTTAATCTGCCTTAATCACAATCTTGTCAGCCCCAATCTGATAATAGCCCGCAATTTTATCCCGCAGCGCAAGGATTCCTTCCCCATCCCCCTCTAGAAGCGTAATTTCCATCTCCTCTACCCCATATTCACCGTCCAGGCAAACTACAGTCTGTTCCACTTCATACCCATTGTTCCTCGCCAAAAGCTTTACATCTTCTTCAATCGCTTTTTCATAGTATTCAAGATAATACCCCTCGTCCAAAAAATCCAGCTTTTCCCGGTCCATCCTTATCCCTTCCAGGCCTTGCCAAAAACTATCATACGAGATATTTTCAAACAAATCCCCGCTTTTGCCAAAAGCGGCAAACAGCGGGTTTATTAATGTTATCACCCACACAATTTCTATAAATAGCTGTATGTATTTGCGGTACTCTTTTTTCGCCGCAGTCTGGGAAAGCACAGTTAAAAGCAGAACCACCATACTGTAATTTTTTACCCACCCTAAAACCGCATCCATTTACTTACCAACTCCTAACCCTGTTGCCGCGCTAGTTAACGCAATTGTCAGAAAAAACAGTATCAGGCATGTATTCATAATTTTCAAATACAGCATCCCGCCGTTTGCAATCCCGTTCATGCCCCCAGAAAGCCGTTTATCAGATACTGGCTCAAGGACAGCCGACAGGATTTTATAAAGGGCTGCCAAAAAAAACATTTTGCAAAATGGGATAACGCATAACAGCAAAAGTATAATTAATGCTGCCGCTCCTACGCAGTTTTTAATAACCAGCGCGGAGCTTAAAAAAATCTGCCCGACGTTGCTTACGACATTGCCAATCCCAGGCACCATCTGGATGGTGCGCGCCACCGTATTTCCGGTCAGGCGGTCCATGGCCGGGGCAATCATCCCCTGAATGATATTAATACCAAGGATAAAGGCTATAGATCCTTTTAACACCAGGCGGACCGCATCTGCTATCAGGCCGGATAACCTGCGGAAACGCTCTTCCTCCATCAAATGGTTTAGAAATTCCAGCATGACATACACTTCTACTAACGGTACCAAAAGGTACCTAATAAGCCATTCCACCAAATAGATGGCCGTAAAAATCAATGTATATGCCGCCGCAGACGAACTGATATTTAAGGTACACGAAATTGCCATACAATAGGTCGGCACCAAAAGCTTCATAAATGTCACCATCGTTTCAGATGTCCCAAGTACAGTTTCATGCATAACGGAAAACGACTTTAACAACAATACCATCATAAAACTGTAACACAAAAGAAAACAGATTTCCGACAGGTAGGAGCTGGAAAAATTTTTGGCATAGCTCTTTAAAATAGAAAATGCCAGGGACACCACAAGGAGCATAAACGCCAGCTTTTGATTTTCTGCAAACCCTAAAAACACCAGGTCTTTTAAATAATCTCCTATTTTTTTATAAGGAACTTCACCTCCTCCCAAAAGCGCTTCCACAACTTCTTCAAACGTAACTGGTACATCCCCGTTTTCTTCCAGGAACTCACTAAGTTCTGAAAAATCCATTCCCGAAAACAGCTCTTGTGTTTCCGCTGCGTATACCGCATTTCCTGAAAACAGCAGCCATACTGCCGTAATAATTACAGCCGCCCACCTCATAACAGTTCCCCTATCGTTTCCATAAACCCTAATATGACTGGCATTCCAAGCACCAGAATGGACAATTTAGCAAATAACTCTATTTGCCCCGCAATCGTCTGGTAGCCGCAGTCTTTGCAGATATTCGATGCAAAATCGGCGATATAAGTGACGCCTATCATTTTTAAAATCATCCCCATATAGGCGTTATCAAGCCGGAGCATCCTCTGCATTTTTTCCGCATAGCCAATAATCAGCTCCAGCTTAGTCGCAACAAGCAAAAAAATACAGATGCATACGGCAATACTGATGTAATAGCTATATTCCGGCCTGTAGCTTTTTAAAATCAGGGCTAAAAGGACAGCCGAAATTCCAAATATACTGATTTTTAAAATATCCATATGCCCTCCTTATAGAGCGAACAGCTTCTGCATAGTTTCAAACAATTCATATATGTAAGGTACAATCCAGAACAGTACGATAATCAAGCCCGCAAGGCTGGTTAAAAACGCATGCTCCTCCCTGCCGCTGTGCTTTAATACCTGGCTTAATACTGTAACCAGAATACCCACAGCAGCTATTTTGAAAATTAAGTTTACGCTCATTGTTTCTCCTTTACAGCAGCAAAACTACAAGGAACAGGCCGCCTAAGACACTGATTGCCCGGTACAGTTTCTGCTTGTCTTTTTTTTCTTCCATCGCCTGCCGTATGGTATCTTCCAACTGCATAAAATAAATGCTGCAAGCCTGCGCATGGTTTCCTTCCAACGCCAGGCACTTAGCAAGCGCAAGCAGGATCCCAATTTCTTCTTCCTTTAAATAAAGCTGTTTTTTCCGTTTGAAAAATGCTTCCTCCCATAAAGCCCCTACGTTTGCTTCACGGTTTTTTCCCATTTCCACCGCCACCTCTGTCAGAATTTCGGGTAAAACCCCGCTCTTTCCTATGGCGCTGCGCCGTATGAGCTCGCCATACGGCAGTTTTAAATATTCCCGGTATGCATTTATCTGTGCAAAAATTTCCCGGCACCCAATTAGCTGATCCAGATGCCATTTGAGGCAGGCATCCATGTATCCGCCAAATCCAAACGCGCCAGTGAGAATAAACAGGATACCTGCGCATTTTAACATAGCCGCCGGCACCCTTCTCCATACACCTCCACAAAACGCTCCCCATCTTCCCGCCTTTTTAGCAGGGCATATCTTTGAATAAGGTTTTGTTTACAAAGCTTTTTAAGCCCTGCCTGGCGGATAACCTGTTTTATGTCGTCTCCGTGCACAGTGCCCAAGATTTTACAGCCACAGAGCAATATCTCGCCGACTGCCTTAGCATCTTCCTTCCCGCCAAGCTCATCCACTGCAACCACCTCCGGCGACATCCCGCGAAGAGCCATGCGCATACCTTCCTGCTTTGGGCAGCCGTCCAATACGTCTGTCCGGCTTCCTATGTCATTTTGCGGAATGCCAAGGTGGCAGGCGGCAATTTCTGACCGTTCATCAATGACGCACACTTTTTTTCCGGGCCGCCCCCCTTCCCCGTTTGAAACCATCCGTATACAGTCGCGCAGGAAGGTTGTCTTACCAACACCCGGCTTTGAGATTAATAAGGTATTTAAAAATCCGCCTTGTGCATCAAATAGCCAGGGCATTAGCTCTTTAGCGCAGCCTTTGCGCTGTACGGCGATCCGGATATTTAAAAAACAGATGTTTGTCATATGGCAAACCTGTCCCTTTTCTACGCGCGCCTGCCCTGCAAAGCCTATCCGGCTGCCCCCTTCTATGGTAAGAAAGCCCTGCCGGATTTCTTCTTCGTAGGCATAAAGGGAATAACGGCTGATAAAAGTAAGCATTTCTTCCACGTCTGCTTGTGTAACGGCCTGGGAAAGCCATATGCTTTTATCCTTACAGCGCAGCTCGGGCGGTTGTCCGACACGGATGCGGATTTCTTCTGCATATGGCTGGTTTTGCAGGGTTTTTTCTAAGGGTTTGCGCAGGCGTATTGGCATAATATGTAGGATTTCCTGTTTCATGTTTTCTCAACTCCTAGTCTAATATATGACTTGTCTTAGGAAATATTCCGGAAATGTATAGAAATAATTTTGTACCCATGTAAAACGAACTTATAAAAATGCATTGTAAGCAGCAGGAAAATATTTTATAATTGGGTATATAAATCGGAACCTATAGAACAGAAAGGTTGGAGTAGATATGTATACAAAAAAAGATAACGAAGAACTTATTGAAGTTCTAGTAAAAGCTGCCGGGGCAGCGCAGATTCCCCCTATGCCGTTTATGGATATGACGAATTTTTTGGTGAAGTAAGCGAATTTCTGGACAAAATAGCGGATAGATTATCAGATAATGAGCTTTATGGGATTGAATGGGCTGTACGGATTAATTCTATGGAGGAAGCTTTAGAAACATGTGAGTAAATGAAAAAAACATTAAAGCTGTGTTTGTGCGGAAAGCAGGGCATTGTGATGGGGTTTAGGGGCTTTTAAGCATCCCATCCCTGGCAATGCCCTGCCCTGTATGGCGTACCCTTTTGCCCCCATCACCTTTTGTACATTACCCTACAAACGCCTTCAAATCCTCAGCCTGCTGCACACCAGACACGCGCTTTACAAACACGCCCTTGTCCATCAATACCATTGTCGGAATACTCATCACCTGGTATTTAAGCGCCAGCGCGGCTTCTTCATCTACGTTTATTTTACAGACCTTAATGCCATCTCCCATCTCGTCCGCAAACGCATCCAGAATCGGCGCCTGCATCTTACACGGCCCGCACCAGTCCGCCCAAAAATCCAAAAGCACCGGTACCTCACATGCCAGCACTTCCTGTTCAAAAGTATCGTTCGTCACTTTCACAATTGCCATTTTAATGGTCTCCTTCCTCTAATTCCTACCAAACTCTTCCAGTGTAAGCCCGGGATTCCGGTCAAGCGTCATCCCAACACTCCACTCATTCACAAAAATAAGCAGCGGGTTCCCTTTCAAATCCTGAATCTTCTTCATGTCAGATGTCCCTGTCAGCCGATCCATTTCCACACCGTTGCCCACAATCCAGCGGATATGCTCATGCGGCATATTTTCCAGCCGGATCTCTACATTATATTCATTGGCCAAACGGTATTTTAACACATCAAACTGCAAAACACCTACGACACCTACTATGATTTCCTCCATGCCCATTCCGTATTCCTGGAAAATCTGAATTGCACCTTCCTGTGCAATCTGCATAATGCCTTTTACAAATTGCTTACGCTTCATGGTATCTACTTGCCGCACCCTTGCAAAATGCTCCGGCGCAAACGTCGGAATGCCCTCAAACTGAAATGGCTTTGCCGCAGTCAGTATCGTATCTCCAATTGAAAAAATCCCCGGGTCAAACACCCCGATAATATCCCCTGCATAAGCCTCTTCCACAATTTTACGCTCCTGCGCCATCATCTGCTGCGGCTGGGACAGCTTCATTTTCTTATTGCCGCCCTGCACATGCGTTACCTCCATGCCTGCCGTAAACTTGCCAGAGCAAATCCGCATAAACGCAATCCTATCCCTATGGTTCTTATTCATATTCGCCTGAATCTTAAAAACAAAAGCCGAAAAATCCTCGTCAAACGGATCTTTATCACCCTGATCAGAGCGTCTTGGCAGCGGCGAAAACGTCATTTCCAAAAAGTGCTTCAAAAACGTCTCCACTCCAAAATTCGTGAGCGCCGACCCGAAAAAGACTGGAGAAAGCTCACCCTTAGAAACCAGCTCCTGATCAAACATGGCGCTTGCCCCGTCCAACAGTTCAATTTCTTCCAGAAGCTTTTCATAATTCTCCTGTCCAACCGTATCGGAAAGCGACGCGTCCTCCACAGGAATCACCGTCTCTTCCCCTTCCTTCGTCCCCTTTTGGGTATCGCTGTAAAGCATCACTTCCTTTTTATTCCGGTCATACACGCCTTTAAAATTTTTACCCGAACCAATTGGCCAATTCACAGGGCAGGTCGCAATGCCTAGCTCCTTTTCAATCTCATCTAACAAATCAAACGTATCGTTTGCATCCCGGTCCATCTTATTAATAAATGTAAAAATCGGGATATGGCGCATCACACACACCTTAAACAGCTTCCTCGTCTGCGCTTCCACCCCCTTAGATCCATCGATCACCATAACCGCAGAATCCGCCGCCATTAACGTCCGGTACGTATCCTCCGAAAAATCCTGATGCCCAGGAGTATCCAAAATATTAATACAGTACCCCCCATAATGGAACTGCAGCACCGAAGAAGTAACCGAAATCCCCCTCTCCTTTTCAATCTCCATCCAGTCAGACACGGCGTGCCTGGCCGTCGCCTTCCCCTTCACCGAACCCGCCAAGTTAATTGCGCCGCCATAGAGCAGAAACTTCTCCGTCAGCGTCGTCTTCCCAGCATCCGGATGGGATATTATTGCAAAAGTGCGTCTTTTTTCAATCTCTTTCCTTAAATCAGCCAAAATCATTTCCTCCTGTTAAAGCGTTACACAACTCTTTTTATCTTATCATATTCTCCCCATCGCACTCACAGCATAACCAAAACTGTGCCCTATCCGGAGCATAGTCAAAATCTGCCGTATTTGCAGAAATGCTGCTAGTACTCCATCCGGCATAAACAAGAAATCCCCTGCAGGCCAGCCAAAACCGTAGTCAGGCAGAAGCCCCCTATAACGTATTCAAAAAACCATCCCCGCCATCTGCACACCCCACTATAATTTTCTCCCCAATACCCCCAAAATAAAACATCCCCTCAAACCTTTTCATCAACCCCATCCTTCCCGCAATTTCCTGCATCCTCTGATCCAGCCGATGAAAAACCCGTCCCTTTCCCCATGGCAGCCCTCTAATATACTCCCCCTGCCTTTCATCCAGAACTCCCAGCAATTCCATATACTGTTCCTTTTCACCATATTCCCAGGCTCCAAAATCACAAGCCATATAAGCTGTCTCCCTGCCGTTCTTTCGGCACATCCCAGACAAAAGCCTTACCAAATCCTCAGGGCTTCCCACAGAAATATACTTTTGTATCCAATGGATCTGCCCCTTATCCTCATTTGGACATACAGCCCGCCGGAAGCTCTTCTTTCCGAATCTTCCCCGTTCCTCTACAAAAACCGCCTTTTCTTTGGTTTTGCCTGACCCCGGCTCGTCTAATAGGATTATCTGCCTGCTCACCAGATGATCCCACACCGCCTGCCTAACCTTTTCAAATGGGACAGAAAAATCAAGCTCCCCTGCAATTTGTTTTGCCGTGTAGCCCCTGTCTGCCAAATGCCGTATAGCCCCGCCGCTTGCCACGTCAAACGCAAAATCAGCCAAAGCTTTATGAAAGAATTCCTTCTCTGCCATGCCCTCCCCCTTTTCCAAGCAAATCCTCCCTGTAAATTAAGTAATATGCCACTCCTGCCACATCCGCCAAAAACCACCCAATCGGTATTGACCACCAGATCCCTGCCACGCCAATACAGGGTATGGACGAAAGCAGGTATGCCAGCGCCACACGCGTCCCCAAAGAAATTACAGTCAGTACAACAGACACGCCCGGCCTACCTAGAGCCCGGTAAAGCCCATACAACAAAAACAGACAGCCAATGCCAGAGTAAAAAACACCTTCAATCCGTAAATACCGCACCCCTTCTTCTATAATCCTAGTATCTGCCGCATTGACAAACAGCCCCATAAGAGGCCTTGCGAACAAGCATACACAGACAGAAACGGCCACGCAAAAAAAGAATGAAAAACACACTGCCCCTTTAAGCCCTTTTCGTATACGCCCTTCTTGCTCCGCCCCATAATTTTGTGCAATAAACGTAGAAAACGCATTCCCAAAATCCTGTACCGGCATATAGGCAAACGCATCAATTTTAACCGCCGCCGCAAATGCCGCCATAACAGCTGCCCCAAAGCTGTTAACCAGCCCTTGCACCATTAATATCCCCAGGTTCATAACTGACTGCTGGATACAGGTTAACACTGAAAAACCCGCTATTTCCCGCACGCACCTGGCCCGTATCCGCAAACATTCCCGTAGCGGGCGAAGCTGCCTGCACTGAAATAAGGTATATACTAAAATCCCAAGCCCTGATATATACTGGGAAATCACAGTTGCCCAAGCAGCCCCCGCCACACCCCAAGACAACCCCAGCACAAACCACAAATCCAGGATAATATTAAGGGCTGCCGAAACCGCCAGAAAAATAAGAGGGACAAGCGAATTGCCAATTGCACGCAAAAAAGAAGCAAAATAATTGTATAAAAAGGTAGCGGCAATCCCACTGTAGACCACAGCCAAGTAACTTTGCATCAAACCCCAGACTTCTCCTGGAACGCGCAAAAAAATACGGATGCCATCCAGGGAAGCATATGCCGCCGCATTTAATACAAATGCCAATATAGCAATTAATAAAAAAGAAGCCCCCGCGCTCTCCCGTAAGCCATGCATATCCCTCTGCCCGAACCGGATTGAAAAAACCGCGCCGCTGCCCATGCACAGCCCCAGCAGGACAGACGTTAGAAACGTCATCAATGTAAATGAAGATCCAACTGCCGCAAGGGCATTGCTCCCCAGGCATTTGCCTACAATTAATGTATCTGCAATATTGTAGCATTGCTGCAGCAGGTTCCCTAAAATCATTGGCAAAGCAAACCGCAGCATAGATTGCATCACTGCCCCCTTGGTTAAATCCTGGTTCATATTTTCCCCCTGTTAAACATTTCAGATATGCATACCGCAAAATATCCTCCCACCGCCAAATAAATAGCAATGGAAGGACATATTTTTTAATTACTGGTATAAATGCCTCTTATCAATAACACGCACCGCCTTGCCCTCGCTTCTGGTAATCGTCTTGGGCTCCACTACCTTTACATCCACCCGGATACCGAGCATGGATTTTAACGCCGTGACAATCTTCTTTTCACGCTCCGCAATCGAAAGCGTCGGGTTCTCCGCCATTTCCGGCGTCAGCTCTACCTGTACCTCAATTGTGTCGTGGTTTCCGATACGGTCTACGACAATCTGGTAGTTTGCCTGATACCCCTGTTTTAACAGCACCGCCTCTATCTGAGACGGCCATACATTGACGCCCTTTACGACCATCATATCGTCGCTTCTGCCCTTCGGCTTCATCATACGCACATGGGTGCGCCCGCAGGAGCATTTCTTACGGCTTAAGCGGCAGAGATCGCGCGTACGGTAACGCAGAAGCGGGAATGCTTTTTTCGTAATGCAGGTAAATACCAGCTCGCCGATCTCCCCTTCTGGAAGGACCTCCCCGGTCTTCGGGTTGATGATTTCAGCAATAAAATGATCCTCCTGGATATGCATCCCGGCCTGCTCCTCGCACTCAAACGAAACGCCCGGGCCGGAAATCTCTGTCAGGCCATAGATATCATACGCCTTAATGCCAAGCGTTTCCTCAATGTTGTGCCGCATCTCTTCCGTCCACGGCTCCGCGCCGAAAATGCCGGCCTTTAATTTCAGCTTATCCTTTAACCCACGCTCCGTAACCGCTTCGCCAAGGTTCGCGGCATACGACGGCGTACAGCAGATAATCGTCGATCCCAGATCCTCCATAAACTGTAACTGCCGCTCGGTATTACCGGACGACATCGGCAGCGTCAAGCAGCCTACCTTATGCGATCCTCCGTTTAAGCCGGGCCCTCCGGTAAACAGGCCGTAGCCATAGCAGACATGGCAGACGTCCTCTTTGGTACCGCCTGCCGCAACAATCGCCCTTGCGCAGCATTCGTCCCACAAATCAATGTCTTCCTGCGTGTAAAACGCAACCACACGGCGCCCTGTCGTCCCGCTGGTGGACTGGATACGCACACATTCCGAAAGCGGCACGGCCAAAAGCCCATACGGATACTGATCCCTGAGATCATCCTTGTCAATAAACGGAAGCTTGTGCAAATCTAAAATCCCGGTAATATCTTCCGGCTTTACACCCGCTTCATCCATCTTGTCATGATAAAACTTTACGTTATCATAAACGTATTTTACCTGTTTCACCAGGCGTTCGCTCTGAAGATCCTGAAGCTGCTCCAACGGCATGGTTTCAATTTCTGGCTGATAATAGTTCTTCATGTTTTCTCTCCAATCGTTTCTTTATTTGTTCACCATGGGACATCTCTCTATTCTCCGCGTCCCAGCAAAAACGCTTTGCGGTTCAGCTCCGCAAATTTTGCCGGAACGCATTCTTCAATCGCATTCTGCCATTTCTCCACTGGAATATCAAAGTATTTGGACAAACGCCCCATCAGCACGATATTCACTGCCTTTGCAGAGCCTGCCTCTTCCGCTAAAGAAAGGCAGTCCATCGCATCGACCAAAATCCCCGTTTCCTGCATCTTCTCGATTAAACGCTCCGGATAAGCCGCCGCCCCCGTAATGACAGGCATCGGGTCGATTTTTTGCGTATTCGTTACAATCCTGCCGCCTTCCTTCAAATACTCCACATAACGGGCCGCTTCCAGTTTTTCAAAGGATACGATAAAGTCCGCTTCTCCCTTATCAATAATCGGCGAATACACCTTTTCCCCGAACCTAACATACGTCACGACGCTGCCGCCGCGCTGGCTCATCCCGTGTACTTCCGATACCTTTACATCATACCCTTCTGACAAAAGCAGATGCCCCAGCAGCTTGCTGGCAAGCAGTGAACCCTGCCCTCCTACGCCTACTATCATAATGTTCTTTGTCATTTCTACACCTCCCCGGTCTTTAACGCGTCGAATTTACAAAGCTGCGCGCATACCTTGCAGCCTACGCATAAGGTATTGTCAATGGCAGCTTTCCCGTTCTTGATGCTGATCGCCGGGCAGCCAAGGCGCATACAGGATTTACAGCCCACGCATTGTTCCTCTTTGACCGTAAGGGGCGCATCGTGCTTGACGTATTTTAACAGCGCGCACGGACGCCTGCTGATGATAACGGACGGCTCGTCTGCCGCAAGTTCTTCTTTCACCACACGATCGCAGGCTTCCAAATCATACGGATCCACAACCGACACACGGGAAAAGCCCATCGAACGGCACAGGCTTTCCAGATCGATTTTGCCTGCCGGATCGCCTTTGATGTTGTAGCCTGTCGTCGGGTTCTGCTGGTGCCCGGTCATGCCCGTAATGGAGTTGTCCAGAATAATCACCGTGGAATTGCTCTGGTTGTAGGCAATATTGGCAAGGCC
>OFGE01002645.1_pt1 | contig 12960 bp, 10 predicted proteins | sample 1521681 | NCBI WGS metagenome assembly OFGE01 (sample SAMEA3504093, study PRJEB24116) | mouse gut metagenome | biome: mouse gut; feature: mouse-associated habitat; material: faeces | place: Denmark | collected 2011 | reverse complement strand
ACAGCACTGCGCAGTCAATAGGATAAATGTCGGAAAAATAATTCGCTGTTTGCGTCTCCCTCAATTTGCCGTCCGACACTCAAACGCCTTTTTCACGCCATCTACAGAACCGTCAATGGAGTTGATTGCTTCCTGTGCTTCCTGGGCAGATTCTACCAGTCCACTGAAATAATCATCAAACACTGCCTTTTTACCATCCCCAGTGATACCAAGGTCGTTGAGGGTAATGCCCATTTCATGAAGTGCGTCAGTTGCACTTTTCCCAGATTTTGTAGCGTCTAGGAGCTGGTCTTTAAGGTTGTTGGAGACTTTGGAACCGTTAAAGAAGGATTCGATTTGCTTTATTTGCTTTTCGATTGGAGACAGGTTAAATCCATTTACCAGATCATTAATTTCCAGATTTTCTTTGACTTCTTTCTCGAACCCTTTAATTATTTCACCAGTCTGTTTGTCATAGAAATTTTCTGTTTCTACATTTAGTTCTGCAAGAAGTTCTGTAGCTTCTGACTTATATTTTTCTAAAGACTCCCTGGCAGAATCAAACTGTCCTTCATAAAGTTTCCTGTCTTTCTTGGAAAGTTTATCATCAGCTAATTTAGCTTGCGCATCGTCGATCCTCTTTTGCGCTTCTTCCATTTCTGCGACAAGTTCCCTTATATATTCTTTTCTGTTGATGGATTTGGAAACGTCCATGCCGTTTTTGTCCATATGAGTATCTAAACTCTTTTTGGAAGCATAATTGATAGATTCCTTCGCTGCCTCTGCCGCTTCAATCGCTTGCGTGTCTGCTAATTGTTTCTTAGTGTTGAGTTGGGTTTCAAGTAAGGCATTTTTTCTTTCAAGTTCTGCTAACTCCGCTTCATCACCAGGAAGTAATTTGTCTTGGCTTTTTAATTCATCAATTCTCGCTTGTGTGGTAGAAAGCTCTGAATTTATGGATTGGATTTCAGAGACAGTAGATGAATATGCTGTAGCTGAAGAATCTACTTTTTCTTTTAAGTGGTCTTGCTTATATATTAATTCGTCGGCTATTTTTGTGAGGGCTGCAAGTGATAATTCAATACCAGCTCCTACTAAAACCCCCGTAAGCGCATTGGTTAAGAATGATTTCGGATTAAATGCTTTTTCAAATTCTACACCTGTTGATTTCAAGTGTTCTTTGTAGCCTTCAAGTGAACCGCTTGCTCCGTCAAGACCTGATATATAGTCCTTAAAATTTTTATTCTGTTTGACAAATTCGCCACCAAAATCTTCTAAAGATGTCTGACCAATCGAAACATTATTATTCCATCTTGCAATTTCTGATTCTGCATCCGAAAAGTGCTTTTTCCAATTCGTCCCAAACTTTATACCAAAGAAATCACCTTTGACATCCAAGCCTTTTCCATCCTTATTAAATCCAATGTCTGAAATCCCTTTTCCAGTGAAAAGATTTCTAAGTGCCATAATACTTGAAATCATAGTTGGAATGAATAACTGTGCATCTTGTAATTTATCCATAGAAGATACTATATCGTCAAGGAATGAAATTCCACCCTTCATTAAATCAGCTTGTGCAAAATTATTGACAAATTCAAGCCAAGAGTTTGAAAGAGAATTTAACCTACCAGCCCAGGATTCTGAAGTCTTCATCGCCTCAGTCATTGCACTTCCTTCACCGTTAGCATAATCTTGGAGTTGCTTATCGTACTGATCGAAGTTTGTTAAAATAGAAGCTAATATATTACTTCTATGTTTTCCGGCAATATCATCCGTAATTTTTGCCCTACGTACATCTAAAATATCCAAACTATTATAAACTTCTGAAAGTTCTCGAAGTATATCAATCGGATTTCTCAATTCGACCATACCATCTTTAACTGTTTTCAAAGATACGCCAACATCATTACATGTAGACTCTACCTTTTTCAAACTCTCTGCGTCAATTATTTCCCCATCGTCTGTCATGCCTTGAACTTGTCGAAGGTTCATGATTATAGTACGAAGACCTCTGGCAACCGTTTCTCCTGCTTCTTTCGTTGTTGCAACACCTGTACCAACTAATGCGGTTGCCTGATCTTCTGTTAATCCAGAATTCGCTAACATGGAACCGGCTACTCGAATTCCATTGGCAAGCTCTGTCATTTGCAATGCGTTGTGATTCGTCACTGAATTCATGCCGTCCAATACAGATGTAAGTTTTTCTACATTTCCTTTCATCTGCCATGCACTATCAGAGGCTATCAGAAAATTCGTAGCAGTCTTTTCCGTCATCTGGCCAGCCGTTTGCGCAATTGTAGATAAATCTGCCATTTCTTCAAGGTTTGAGTAACCTGCTTGACTAAAAGTTTCGGAACTAGATAAATAATCTTTAACTAAAGCACCCCATTTACTCGCTAAATCGTATGAATTATTCGCAAGATCAGATAACTGAGTTTGACTAAGATTTCCTGTTTTATCTATTTCTACAAGAGTGCTATTTAACTCTTTTAAATGACTAATTGCTTCTCGCACCTTGTCTATTCCAGCGTCTAATGCATTATTCCCACCAGAAAACAAAGAAAACAGTCTATTAGCGTTATCTGTTAATTTAGAAATACTATTGGTTTTACTTTCTTTATAAGCAACTTCAAATTCAAGTGGCTTCTTCTTTGTTTGTTTTTTCGTTTCCTCAAGCGTTTCATCTATTCCTTTTTTCACAGACTTTGCATCAACATCTACATCAAGTTTTATTTTTTGATTATCTTTTGAAATATCTTTTAGTTTTTTCTGTGCTTCCTCAATTTTTGAGTCGTCAACATCAAGTTTGATCTTCTGGTTTTTCTCTAAATCCTTTAACTGAGCTTCAGCCTTGCTTGTATCTAATACCGCTTGGATTTGTGCTACAAAATCTGACATATATCATTTCCTTTCTTTTTGCATAATAAAAGAGAGACTACTGTAAAATAATCTCTCTTAGTTGTATTTTCTTTATTCAATTTTCAATTTTTTAGAATCTATATTTACAATTAACACAGACTCTATCAACCTTATTTGTTCTAAAACCTGTCCATATGCTGAACTTTCGTTGGACTAATTGGATATTTGAGGAATGACATCTAGGACATTTTCCTTCTGCAATCCATAAAGCATCTGGTTTATCTATTGTACATTTTTCTGATTCAGTAAAAGCATCTGATTTATATTCTCGCCGTAATACTTCCTTAGCTGCATCTGAATTTCCTGTTTTATCTTTTGAAGGTGCTTTAAATGTATATTTTAATTCCATATCAGAAGTCATTTTATCTTTTTTAACCTTAGATTCTTCTATAATAAAATATGTATTACTATTTTTAAATTCAATATAATACCAAGTAACTAATTCCTCTTCCGGTGCTGTTTCAGCTTCTTCCATACCAAGACTTGCCCCACATACGAGACATGTATTTAGAGAATTCTTCTGCTTCAAAATTTCTTCATTTAGGATACTTCCACACGCTTCACACAAAATCTTACGCCCCATACCAGCACCTCCAAGCCCTCAAATTAACTACCTATATCTTACCACACATTACTTCATTTAGCAATACAAACAGAACATATTTTCTGTACTATTTTCTACAATGCTACTACCTATCTTGTTATCGTATTAATCAGTGTATCAATTCCAGATTTCCTATATAAATAACCCGCCACACCACTAAATAAAGGGATTGTATCTTTAATTTCATCAAAGTTATTCATAAAATCTAATACAGCATCTAATGTAGATTTCCTTTGATCATATAATTTTTTATTCTCGTTTTTATAATCAAGAAGAATATTTAAAAACTCTACAATCTCATCAGGACTCAACTGTAACATAAAAACCAAATCCTTTTTCTCTTCTTCATGAAGGTTATCCCAAGTCTCTTTATCAAACAGAAAATTACCTATGATCCTGTCGCTTGGCAACACATTATCTTCATCATCAAGACATTGAACGTCATATTGTGCTTGAAGACTAGCAAAAAATTCTTTTCGTATATTAGGATCTATCAACTGGATAGATGTGATCTCATCTTCATATAAATCTGCATATTTTTCTTTGCCAAATAAAAACCTATAACTTCTCTTTGGTTCCCCATCAATAAGATGTTCATTTTTTGCTATCAACATACCCGAAATTACAGTACCAGCTTCTAAGCTGACCATGTAAAACTTCTTGAGTTCCAATTCTTTCTCTGCTACACTATTTTCGTTCTCCAAATATAATATTCTCCTTTTTAAATTTATTTTCTTGTATTTTTCAATATTCAGTTGTCTAATTTTTTTGTTTGGAATCCTTTGGCTGAATTTGAATTGCCGATAACCAAGACTCTGTTTCATAATTTAATGCCTTAAAAATCTTATTGATTTTACATAGCTCATTAATATCGGTCGAAGAATAAAATCTTTCATTTAATAGTTGTATCAAATAATCATACAATTCATCATTAATAGTCGCTCTTACAATAACTATCGCCCTCTCTTTCCATTATTTCATGCACTGATTTCAAAAATTTTCCATCAAGAAATTCATGCACTTTTTTTATTTGTATTTTCCTCAACTTACATTCTCCACTGAGCCACCTGCTACAGCGTCCTTGGTCGCATCCAATATAGTCGGCAAAATGGGTGATACGAATCCCATTTGCTTTTAAATATTTCCTTGCGATAACATTTAATGTATCCATCCTCACACCTCCCGTCATTTAAATATTTCTATGTTGATGTTGCAACTTTTAACCACTCGAAGAGGGGCGCCACTCCTCTCTTTTCTATACAAATCTACGATTTTTAAAAAAATGCTTAGAACACCCTATTTTAAAGGCTTTCTAAGCACTCATATTTATATCAAAACTCCCAATTATTCTATGTGTTCTATAACTATTGCTTATTTTTGTTTCTCAGTTCATTTATCCTTGAACATTTCGGACTGCATGTCTTAAAATTCCCGCCTACTACGATGAATTTTTTCTGGCAAACGGCACATGTTTTTACTTTCGCTTCTTTTGAATACATATAATAATCAATCAGCGGATTACTATCATTTACCCAAAACAATTCTTCAGGTTGATAATCTGGATTTTCATTATCTAAAAAATATTTTTTAGGTAAATACAAATATATTTTATCATAATCCATACCATATATTATTTTGATCAAACCTTTTTTTACAAATCTCTCTAATCCTTTCTTAGTAATAGTCCTTCCTATCCAACGGTCTATTGTAGTCCGTGTTACTTTTTGATAGCGGGCATTATTATAAATCTTAAAGTGATTGCGGTTATCATCTGTAATAGATTCCTGGTCTTCCAGCCCATCCAAATATTTTTTCTTTCTTTTATAAAGAACCAGCAAAAGATATAATAAATAGCGGTCAGTCTCACATCCCTTTCTACATGAAAGATTGCTTATCCAAGAATATTCATAATCCATAATCGGAACCGTATATTCATCCAACATTTCTTTTTGTACTGCTCTAACCATGTCATTGATCATATTTTCTTTTTCTTCTGACTTTTTATAGGCATTTCTTTTGACTTGAAAAAGTTTTTCTGGTTTATGCCTTAAATTATATAACAGATTTTCATATAAGATATCTCCAAAACAACTCCAAAGGATAGATTTGTCGGAATCCCTATTTTCTTCTTGAAAATATTCAATATCTATAAGATACAAGGCCGTCTTTCTACGGAACCCAATTTTCTCACTAATATCATATTTTTCCTTTACTACATTTTTCAAAATAGAATAACAATGAAAATAATAAACATCATAGCCCAAATTCTTACTTTGTTTACTAGCGTTGTACTTTTCCCTAAGTCTTTTTCTAAACTTCTCGGTATCCTTTATCTTTAATTTCATCAGTTTATCCCGTAATGCTTTATATGTATCAGAAGAACGGTCAACTTTAAAATCAACATCTTGGAAATATACAGGATTGAAGTCTTTGCCGTCAACTGGATTTACCCAGATATTTCCCTTATTACTTTTGGTATTATCCCCTATATATTTGCTTATACGATTAACATTACTTCGGTTATTGATTTTTTTGTTATCACAGCACTTATCAGTTCTTTTATCCTTTGCATATTTAAAAAAATATGGATACTCCCTTTCCAGCCACTCATGATACATTCCCTGATATTTTCCCAAAGAAGGCATGTATTGGGACTTGGGATTATCTATGCAGAAATTATTATATGCTGTCAATATACGGACAAAATCAACGTCTATCTCATATGCCATGTTCAAATATTTTGTCATGACATTCGAGATATCGCCTATCCTTTCATTTTTAAAGCTGCGCATTAGGCAGTCATATATATTCTGGTCATTTACTTCCGACGGTTCTGCCTTTTTCATTTCGTAATAAAGTGGCAGCTTTTTTCTATCTAATAAATCAATAAATGCTCTATCTGGTGTTAGGAGCAATTCATCACCATCTACATCGCATTGCAGAATCTTTGTCAATAAATCATGTGTGCTGATTACTGTATCCATACCAATGAACCATTTTTTACATTCATCTGATTTCTCCAACAAACGTATTCCATGCTCGCAGTCTGATAAATGTGGACTCCTTAGACAACATACTTCCGTCACATCTTCTTTTTCACAATATAACGCATTATATATATGATTCTTTGGTATGAGTCCTTCTGGTTCTTCCGTACCGCAGAACCAATATTCACATGCGGCATAGAGATCTGGGCAAATGTAATTGTAGTATCCTTTAATATATGGCCTTCCTGACATAGCTTTTTTACGTTCAGATTGGATTTTTTTATCAATCCGTTTTCTGACAAATGAATCCTGTAACATCTGGGGATATGCTTTGATTGACGCATAGAACGGATCAAGGCCATCTATTTCATCCATATCTGCCCCCATAATCTCAAGGGCAGTATCAGGATTGATTTTAGCGTCATTAATTTTTTCAATCGTCAATTTTGACAAATCCTTAATCTTTTCATCTGTCACATTTTCTCTTGGGATCGTCTGATAGAACTGATATGCGGACAAGACAATAGGATCTTCATTATTGGGATAATGCATCGTATTATTAATGCAAATCTTTAATCCATTGCCTTCAAATGCTTCCTTATAATCCTCCCACGATTTATAAAATTTCCACATTTTTAACTGACTGCCATTTAAAATCATCTTAATTTTGTCCCTGATATAATTAACTGAAATCTCATTTCCCCATACATCCTTAATTATGTCTTTCGCAATGCCTTTTTCTTGTTTCTCTATAATAAACTGCCGGAAATTGAATGGAAATACTGCTCCTTTTATCCATCCCCCTCGAATCTGACAGCTCTGTGGGAATACCCCTGGAAGAAATATTCCTGCACCATCCATATGATTTATGGGAACTGGCATTGTCCTTTCCTCGATTGTATGGGACTCCATATCTAAGTAATTTACTCTTTCAATTACATCAGTCTCAAACTCCGGCAAGACAAGAATTTCATTTATATCAATATCAATGGATGGTTCCACACTCTTTGAAAAAATCAATGATGTATATGCTAAATACTTTCCTGTATTACATCCACCATTTTGATTTATAATTTCTAAAGTCAGCCCACACATTAACCGTTTTTGGTTATTTTTTAAGAAATCCTCTTGCATTAAACAGACCTGCCGTTTTTTCATTTGGTTAGCAGATGATGAATACACCTTATATTTTTCTCCATTAATCAATACGCCTTTATCAATCAACTGTTTTAAAAGTATCTCATGCCAACTATGTTCATCTTTTTCTGATGTACCTGGACAGTCCAATATTATAATCTCTTTTATCAATGGAATTTCTTTCGGATTTTTTTCATCATAGACTAATGATTCTGATAAACGGACACATTCATTTTCAAATCCTGCAATAAGTTTACTTATAATAGGCTCATTATTTTTATAAAACAATGACTTTTTGGCGATTTCCCTAACATCAGGATAACTACTAACACTATTTAAAAGTTCTTCTTTTGTTTTCTGTTTTTCATCCGATTTATTGATTGCCCTGTATTGATTATATATTTCCCGTTCTTCCTTAGCCAAACAATCAAAAACTGATAAGTTAAACATCATATATCTTCTTGCTTTTGCAATTTCATTTTCTTTTATAACAATCCCTCCATTCCCTCTCTATTTCTTCCCAGCAACTTTCAGAGCCAAATAGAATAGAATCTGATCTATCGGCTCTGAATATGTGCTTGTACTTATTTATTCACTTTTAATATCATAAAATGTATCAAAATATACCATTATATGTTCAATAAAGCTACAACTAAAAAACTTAGCCTGACTTCTTCTAACATAAAAATCACCATACCATTAGATATGATGAGCTTTTATATTCAATATTCATTTGTTATAATAAAAAATACCAACCATCGTTTTATTTTTCTCTGATGGCTGGTATTTATAAATTATACTATTCTTTCTGCTTCTAATTCATACTTTAATTTTGCTGTTTTTATCAAATACACTTCCTTTTTATTTGCTTCTGCCCATTTTATAACATCATCTCTATCCTTCTTCACACAATTCATGCCTAAATATATAACCTTCAATGCCTTCCGAAAGTAATATTTATTTTTTTGATATTCTACTATTCTCCATTCTTTTTCATAACTCCATTCTTCTGCTTTTGCTAAATTACATATAAGACCTGTATTTTGATTAGTATTAATCAAATTATTAGTTATATCTATATAGTCTTTTTCATATAATACTGGATACAAATTATGTATTAAATAATCTCTTACTTGTCCCATATCATATTCTATACAATATCCATTATAGTTATTAGCATAGTGCGCCCACATTAAAAGTGAATTCCAAACTTCTGAAAAGCAGAATACAAATACATCTTCACGCATTCCTTCTATTACTTTTTCTACGATGTCTTCAGGTAATTTTTCAGTCCAACTTTTTCCATATTGTTTAATCAACTCATCTCTAAATTTTCCTACCGCAATAGCCTTCTCATAATTAAAATTCGCTCTACAATCAAATGGATCATTAAATACCTTTGCTGGAGAAAGAAAGATTTCTGCTTTGTATATAGTCTGTTTCCAATATTCGCTTTGAAAACTACCATATTTAAAAAGTTTTTTCGGTATATGAGGTTTCACTATTTTTCTTACATCTGGCGGATTTTGTGTCATATCCAACAATGCATTTCTAAATTCTTCTTTCCAATCCATATTATTATTCCTTTGTAAAAATACTTTTTTTATTTTATATCATATCATACCATCCATCTATATTCAATTATCAAAGTCCACTCATTCCACAAAATCAACTATTCAAACGACATAAACAGTAATCCATTTTTTCATATCCATTCAAAAAATCCCACTCTAATCCCATTCCTTATACTCTATTCCCCAAAGCCAATCACAGGACACATTGAAATCATGCACATGGATAAATTTACCTTCCAATCATATTTTTTCAGAATATAATCTTCATTATGCAAAATACCCCTAACACATATGACAGTTTTTCTATGACTTGAAAGTACAGTTTCATTGGGGAAAACCATTGCAGAGACAAATACTAAAACCTCTTATTCATCAAATACATATTTAAACTTCCTACATCTACTCCATGTAGTAATTTATTGTTATCATTAAATCCTATATCTTTATTATGTTTCCATTGTGATATTACACTTTCATTAATTCTTGTTCGTCTTGCAATCTCTCTTTGTGTTGTTTTGGTTTCTTTTATAAACCTTATCATCCTATCTCTTAAATGATTATTCATTTCTTCCTTAGTTTGAAACCTTTTATTATATTCTAACCATGAATCAATAGCATGATCCAAAAAATTATCTGACATCTTTTCTACCGTTTTTTCCCTTTCTGAATTTTTCAAAATCCACAATCTCAGCCTTACCACTACCATTAATCAACTTCACTTTATAATTCTTAAATTCTTCCAAATCCCACACCTCACACTCTGGCACATCATCAATAGTCAGATCCGTTTCTGAAGCTTCGATTTCCATATAGAAAAATGAGATTCTTGTTATCTCATAAATTTTATCAATTACTTTTAAATATTTGATTTTTGTATTGTTACCCAATTATCTTTCCCCTTACATTTTGAATTTTTATGCTCCAATACAATAATACTGTCTATAGACGTTTCATCAATCCTTGTACTGGCAGATGCATCACTTATCCTCAATTCTTTTCCGTATGGTGATTCATCTATAGAAAGATATTTCTTATTACCATTAGAAAAGTAATAATTACAATAATTATTTGAATCATGTTCTTCATCTGTAAAATACCAATGTCCAAATTCACGATATTTCCCGCACTCACCAAGATAAATACCTTTGCTTTCTTTTCCGCTTTGACGTACAACTTTTATTTCATCACCTGGAAATAAATGAGATGCATTACCAAATGTGTCATAAATATGTATCATCTTCCCACTTTCCATTTCCCTTATAAGATAACTGTCTGTCCTATTTGCAATGCATTTTTTAATTGCTTCACTCATTGTATTTCCATGTGACATTTTGTAACTTGCCACATGCGTATCATCCAATGTGCCAAAGCAGCATCCCCAATCAGTCGTAAACTTCATCAACGTGAAATGCCCGTCATACTCCTTATTTGCTATGTCAATTAATTTCTGTAATTTTGTCATTATCCCTTTTCTCCTTTACTAAAAAAATATATACCCATAAGCAATCTTCAGATTGCCTAGCTGTCAGTTGACTATACTTTTCCTATCACACTAAATACCATCAAATGTATAATTTATAAACGCATCACTTCTAAGCTGTCTATATTCACAATTTTCAATATCACCTGGACAATCTCCTACATATTTGATATATGGACAATCCCCATTTGTACAACGAGCATTTCCATTTATAACAACAAAATCATCGCCATGTCTAATAAAACTTTGTTTCATTTATATTTTCTCCTTCTCCATATATGGGGAATCCCCCCTAAAATCTGATTAGCTGATTTTATAGTAACCTTGTCTTTCTGTTTTCATTTCATCAAACATTTTCTTTATTACAGTATTACTTTTCCGTGTTTCTTTGAAAGAATTATTAGAAAGTCCTGTATCTGCTAATAATGTACCAATTTTAAATATAGTTCCTTGATCCTGTTTTTCACACCAACTTATTATTTTTTGTGCATTAGTCATTTTTTTACCATTTGGAGGCTTTCTGTCTTTAACTTTTTCTATCTTTAATTCTTCTGGTGTATCTTCATATTCAAACAATGCTCCATATGGTTTATATCTATCTTCTATCATAGCCGACAACTCACTGTACAGGTAATCATCTGTGTTATAGAAAGTCCATATATGTACATTATCTGTACTCTCATAATTCCTTATCGCTAACCTGAATATATTCTGTTCAAAATCAGCGAGCATACATCTAAGCATTATTTTGTTGATAATATACTCATATTCTTTATTGTGGTTTTTACTAAGCAACGTGAAAAACTCTAATGATTCATCTTCTCCCATCTCTGATAATCTATGGTATTCTTCCATATGGCTACCACAATAAATAAAATAATATGCCATATTAGGAAATCTGTTCATTCCAACGTGTGCCATCCTATATAAATCCTTGAAGTCATTAAATCCTTTCAAATTTTCAAAATATCCTACATTCCTAAATTCTTTTTGGAATCTATTTATCAAATCACTGTATACAACAATCAATATTTCTCTTTGCTTGCCGATACCATATTTTAATTTATTCCTCAAATATGTAACGATTACATTAGTTGAGATATTTGATTTTTTACCTCCCTTGCATAAAACATTTTTGCTTGTAGACATTTTTACATTTGTTATCAGCATATTTAACGGCTTATTATATCTTTCTCCACTTATAACTTCTACATAATCTAAATCATAATGAGGATCAATGTCTGCCGTTGCATCAAACACGAAAAATTTCTTGTCTTTTCCCAAATAGAAATATTCCTTATTATCTCTTACCATTATAAAAGAACGTTCACAGTTACCATGCTTCTTTTTAACTGAATTAAAAATTGCTCCTTTTTTCGCAATTTCCTGTAAACACAGCATATCTTTTAATATGCAGTTATATTGTTTTGTCAATGGCTCCATATTTTCAGCTAAAACTTTGAATAATAGTGTATCATTCGGTGTAATACTGGAATATCTTTCATCCTTCCAGTAGATAGTTACATTGGAATCTTTAAGCAACTTCTCTTTTTCGTCCATCTGATCAAGTAATCTGTCCTTAAAAGCCTTAAATTCTCTTATGACAAATTCTTTATCACCAACTTCATCTGACAAACCTTTATATAAAGCTGATTCTATTCTGGTTAGATTATCGCTATCTATCGTGATAGTTTCGGAAAATTGAGGGCATTCATCAAAAATGACTATATCCCTTTTCATCGGCTTTCCTTTATATGTAAATGAAAATAACTGATCCCTTACACTGTCCGTCAACATAAAGTATCTTTGCGTTGATAATAAAACGATTGGCCTGTAATGTTGCTTAATCAACTGCTCTTTGAATGGTTCATCAGACTTTAAAACGATTACACTATTTTCAAATTCTCTATAATGTTCCTTTATTCCCCATGATTCAAAAATCTCACCCCAAAACTTTTTGGCTTCTAAAGTGTCCTTGCTACTATTAGACAGCTCCTCCAATCGCTTTATTGAATCAGTAATGACTACTAATCCTTGAGGTTCGTGCCGTCCTCCATATAGATAATCGCCTATGCAGCAGTGCATAAATGTATGAATAAATGTAGACTTTCCTATGCCGCATCTTTGGCTAAAGCAAGTCACATTATTTGTATCTCTGTTATGGGTAATAATTTCAAAAGTATCTTTGAAAAATTGTATCTGCTTTTCATCAAATTTATATTGTGGTAAATATGTTTCAAAATCGTCATACTTTATTTCGATTCTCTTCATTGGCACACC
>OFGE01002644.1_pt1 | contig 12978 bp, 8 predicted proteins | sample 1521681 | NCBI WGS metagenome assembly OFGE01 (sample SAMEA3504093, study PRJEB24116) | mouse gut metagenome | biome: mouse gut; feature: mouse-associated habitat; material: faeces | place: Denmark | collected 2011 | reverse complement strand
AGCTGGAAACTGAACTGCTTATCATGTCTTGTGTTGACAAAAAAGATGCACACCAATTCTTGAGCAAGGTTGTCTAGAAATCTTGCACTGCCCTGCATTTATCCATGTCATGCTCCGGCCAGCTCCTTCTTGTGTCATTTTGCGGTAAATGGCCGGACAACTTGGTTGAGGACAATAATGACGATTTTTGTAAATTGCTCAGCCTTCCGCCCCTTTTCCTTCAGAATGTTCCTTGTGGTTTCAAATAACAAATATACATATTCCAATGCCTTTTTCTCATCGCCGGTGTTAGGCAGAAACGGCTGAGTGGCAGTTCTAGTAACAAGTTTCACATACATATCCCAAGCAGCCGCCTGATCCTCCTCTGTAGGTGCAAATTCGACAGATGCAAAGCCCACTATTAGACTGCTGTTTTCTAATTTCCACTTTTTAAACAAATCCCCGATAGTCATATTAAATATCCTCCTGTCTATAGCAATCATTAAAACAGTACAGAAGAGTACGGGGAAAAGAGAAGCCCTAATTAGCATCGGCTTTGGCGGAGCTTTTTATAATGAGAAATAAAGCAGACTCTAGAGTCTGTTTGAAAACGTTAGATATTGTGTGTAAAGTGCTGAGATGGTAAAATAAAGCACATGAAAAGACATGAAATCAGTGAAAAACAATGGAATCGTATCAAGGACAAGTTTCCACCTGAAAAAAAGCCGCAAGGAGGCCGGCCAGGAAAAAGCAACCGTGAAATGCTCAACGCAATCCTGTATTGGCTGAACACCGGAATACCATGGAGGGATCTGCCGGAGCGGTTCGGGCCATGGCAAAGTGTGTACAGCCGGTTCCGTGCCTGGACAAAAGCTGGAGTATGGGAAGATATCCTCACAGCCCTGATTGAGCAGGATTTGGTGGACGAAACAACGCTGATGCTGGACAGCACCACGATCAAAGTCCACCAGCATGCCAGTGGGGTCAAAAAAGGGGATATCACGAGGAAACCGGGCGGAGCAGAGGGGGCTTAACGACGAAAGTCCATGCGGTAACGGATGGGCTTGGGAATCCATTGCGCTTTTTACTCTCCAGTGGGAACCGAAATGACATCTGTATGGCACAAGCTCTGTTGGAGCCTTTTGATCTGAATGGCAAACTCATACTGGCAGATAAAGGCTATGACAGCGATAAGTTTGTACGTTGGTTGGAGGAACGAGGTGGAGTTGCGGTAATTCCCAGCCGTATCATTGCCAAACATCCCAGAAAAACTGACTGGCACACATACAAAGAACGACATCTGGTTGAAAATCTGTTCCTCAAACTGAAAAACAACCGCCGCTTTGCCACCAGATATGAGAAGAAAGCTCTCTATTTCCGGGCTGTGGTCTGCCTTGCCTGTATCCTTGTCTGGTTACTTTGACGGTTTTCAAACAGACTCTAGGACAATTTGTTTATAAAGCAACTCTTCTTCGGATTTCGGTATCTGCTGTGGGGAGTGCATATTCTAAAAGCTTATCAGAGATGCAAACAGCATCTGGAGGGAGAAGATCAATTTCCCCACTCCACATAGCTGGATATGCAACAATTTCTCTCCTGCTTTTACCCTGGCCAATATAGTGCCTAATACCATCGTCGGAGAATTGGAGGTCGCTATCCAGCGCTTTCAAGGGTGCCAGCAGTTGTCGTTGCCGTTCAAAGGACAGACTGTCGGGCAGGATACCTTGTTCCGCCCAATCCAACAAATCAATAGCAGCAAAACGGTCTAAAACATCGTGATGACGCTTGTTCCAATAGTGCATCAGGCAGTCATGACAAGCACTCCCACATTTTGACGGGCAGTCGGCCAGCACCAATCTGGTTTCTTGAAACAGCTTTTTTGGCATATCGGCTAGGGCAGCGCAATATCCCGCTCCACTAGAAAGGCTGTCAAATAGGAATACATCTACATATGCTGTTTTTCCGTCTGGCGCATAACGTAGCCGATAACCACTTTTGATTTCATTAAACTCAATATCCAACAGCCGGCCACCAGCCAAGGTCATCGCTTCTGCCAAGGTTTGCCCAGCCCTGGTAATCCACAATCCCCGCACATCAATGTTGATTTTTGTGGAATCCAAAGCTATTTCATATACAACTAGATCTGTTCTAAACTGATGTCCAAGGAATACCGTAGCAATACCGCTTCCATCGTGGTGGCACTGATAGTACTTGTGAGGATGTCGATAGGGTTTCGGCAGTCTTTCCAGAGGAGTATTATTGTCCGCTGGAGCTGCAGCGCCACAGTCCATACAAACGGAAAAGCCTTTGGAGCCGACACCCTTGTTCACGATAATCAACGGGTCATCCGAGCGCCTAGAGAATCGCAAATGCGCAAAATCAGCGGGCATTTCCATTTCGCTATCTTTTGGCGTAATTGAATAGCAGGGCGTTTCTGCATAAGACATATCTGCAGTTGCGTATACTTCTTTTGCTTTTGTTCCGCTTATTGGCGCAAATCCCCATGGTTTCAATAAATGTTGCTTTTTAATATTGGAACTTCCACAGAACGGGCAAGTAGTCTGCAACTCAAGACCCATCCAGTTGCAGCTTTTTTCATCACAGAAATAGAGCGGTTTGAAGTACTCTCTACTTCCGAAATAGGGCCGTGCTGGATGCTCCTGCTCATTCGCAGCAAATTTTGAATGGAAACTATAAATTCCTCCAGTTTTATATGTCTTTTTATTGACTACAACGACACGGCCAGGTGCATATTCGCTGATAGCAAAATCCAAGGCCCGTTCCGGCTTCTCTTTAATCTCAGAGCCGTTATAGTCCTCAATATAGAATCCCACCACATCCCTGGGGAAAGAATATGTTGGGAAAACACCCCCCTCAAGGAACGAATCCAACAAAGCTTTTTCATCTCCATCATCGGTTCTATACTGCTCAGGAGCGTCTTCAACTTTTCCTTTGAGTGTAGCAAGTTGATCCAGGAAGCTCTTTTTATAATCAACTATCTGAAACGAGACGCCTTCTGGTATCAACGAGGTAAGATCATAGCTCAATGTGTGTGCGTCCGAGATATATTTTATAAAATCTTGATAGTAGTTGTCCAAAAACTGAAAAATACCAATCTGGTCCGCACTGATCCCAACCTTATCACAAAACTCTGTTGTGCAAATTACATTGAAGTGACGCTTGACAAGTTTTTCATTTGCCACATCAATCCAGGGAGTGCGCGGATCACCAGAAATAATTTTCTCTGGATTGTTGAAATAATAACCATCGTGAGGGCGGTTATCTGTATAGGTAACAATCGTGGAAATAGCTGCACTCCGCCGTCCGGCGCGTCCGGCGCGCTGCTGATAATTCTCACGGGCGGGCGGGATATTCCTCAGCCCCACAGCTGTCAGTGAACCAATGTCGATACCGACTTCCATGGTGGTCGTGCAACTCAGCACATCCACAGGGCGGTCATTTCCTGTATGAACATTTTGGAACCGCATTTCAAAATCCTCGGTTGTTGACCAAGTCTTTTGCTTCTGGTCTTTATGAGACAACTGTGCAGTATGCTCTTCGGTGTTTATCCGAGTCATCAACGCCTGAGGATCTCCATGAACTGCCCGTAGCACAGAGGTGCGCCAGAAATCTAAGCCGTGCAGTTCAATATCCGTCATAAGTGACGGGGTACCCTTCCCACAATGAGCACACTTTCCAAATACAGTAAATGGGAAGACCCCGCTGCATCGAGGACATTTGTACCATTCATGATCCTCCTCAAAGCGCAAAGTAACCATGTTTAAATTGAGGTACTTACAGGCTGTATTCTTTCCCTTAGCTAGGAAAAGCGAAAGTTGCTTTTTTATAACGTCGATCTGAGGAGTTGTAAATCCAGCAACTTCCAACATGGCACGGATACGAATCGGAAGTTTGTTTTCATCTTCTACTCCTAGTCTTGGATACGATGTGATTTTTTTACGGACATCATCGTCAATTTCAGATCCCAATGCATACTGTGAGGTCATGATTTCCATTGCCCATGCAGCAAATAGCTCCTTGAATTGATCCAATGTCAAGGGAACGTTTGCTGTTTGAAGCGCGTCTTCAATATCATCGAATATGTCGTCTTCATCGTTACAAGGTTCTAGCCAGCACAGAGCTGCATCGGTGAGTGAGCGGAAATTACTGCACATCTGTCTTAACAGGTGCTCATAGAACTGATCTGGGACAGATGTTGCAAAGCCTTGTTTTGCTGCGGCACGGTATTTAATTTCCCCCTTCTTCCGATCGTAATAATCGCCCATATCTTGCAACGCTTTTGCAAGATCTTTCTCGTCATCGCCATAGAAGAAACATAGTTTATGCTCATAAGCTACCTTCAAAAACACAACATATAAGAGGCTGAGCGTTGGATAACGATCCTCGCCATCTTTGGCCCACTCCTGTAGCTCTTTTGCAGCTAATGTTAGAGCTTTTCGCATGGCGTCTACATCTGCGGCACTGGTAAGATCCCGTGCTAATACGGCTGCTTGTTGTCGGCTATCAGAGAATAGTAGCACTTTTCTTCCTTGATTTACTAAATCACGATATTTCGGAACAGGTGGTTGAGCATAGAATTGTTCAAACACCACATTGTAGAAGGGCTCATTCCCTTTTGTGGAAAAATCCGTTGCAGCAAATCGCTGTTTGGCACATTTAGGGCAAGTCTTGAATGTACAGATATTGGGATGTTCTTTAGAGGGCGTTTGGCAATAAGCGACTGTAATATAGTTAGGTGCTCCGGTGTGGTCGTTATACCTATCTAGCTTTCCCGTGATGGCATTCAGCCAAGCTATTTGAATGTTTTTATGCTCGTCCTTTCTGTAGCTGCCGTCATCCGGCACAATATAAAAATGGATCTCCTTGATGCTATGATTTAGCTGAACTCCAGGAGTACTCCACACAAATGGTTCTGCACTATCACCATCATCCATATAGCCTCTGAGAAACAGCGCCCCACACGAGCGTTCATTGATTAGCTCATAAATCAATCCTCCACATTCACAACGCATCCCTGGCTTCTTTAGGTAAACATGTCCAAAGCTTAAATTCTGGTGTAACTTGGTGCAGTTAGGGTTGGAGCAGGCAAAAAGTCCTTGCATACCGCGGAACAGCATATGCAACCGGGCCGGATAAAGTACATTGCCACTGGCATTCTCCGCAAAGGGAGCAATGGCCAGCAGAACCTCTGTTGCCTTTTCCGCAACATCCTTGGGGGCCTCACGGAATGCTTCCTTTGCCAGTTCCACAAAACTGGATGCATTCCCACGGCTCTTCTGTATAATACGCAGCATGGGGTTACAAGTTTTCAAAGACTCATATAGCCAACATTTTATGGCGGCTTCATCAGCAAAACTATCAGGTATTGATATTCCTACACGCTTTGCAAAATCCTTGATTGCCGTAATTTTTTTGTCACCGTCCAACTGCAACGCATCCAGATCATAATCAAATAAAACCTTTGGATCAAATTCCGAGCCAGATATCACAACCGATTCCTCTGTTCCCCGTATCAAACGAAACCGATTATTCTGGAAGGTCTGTGCTGTCAGTTCGCAGGCGAAGCGATACACCTTTGTTTCCTCGATCTGTCCTGGAGGAACACTGGCACTTGTGAGAATGAATTGAACCCGGCTTCGATCAATGCTCAACTTGTGCAGGACCCTTCGTATCAGCAGAGCCACCTCTCCTCCGGAAGAACCGCGATACATATGTGCTTCGTCCAATACGAAAAGGAGTTTATTCTGCGGATCGCTGTCCAGCCAAACACGCGTATTGTCCCAGATATCCTTTTCAATCGGCCGCATTAGGATGTACTCCAGCATGGAATAATTGGTGATCAGGATGTCCGGGCAATACATCTGCATCTCCTGCCGAGTTACCAGTTCTGCGTCTTCCGCATCCGTTAAAACTGGCGCATTCATCTTCAATCGGTCAACAAATGCTGAAAAATCCTTCTTGGATGGAAGTTTCCCCAACTCGGCCAGTTTTGCCTTTACTTCATCACTTTGCTTTATAATATCTTTTTCATAAGTTCTTGCTAGATCTCTGTTTTTTCCTTTATCGCTATTCCCAAAATAAGGTGTGCGACCAGTGTACATCCCGAATTGGGGAACTCTTCCTTCCAGTTTCAACTCCCTAAGCAGATCGTGAAAACCACCTTGTCCATTGCCAATCATACGGCGCAATCGGCCCATCTGATCCGAAACCAGAGCATTCATCGGATAGAGCATGATAACCCGGACACCTCGCTGCTGCCAGGTTTTGGGAGAGCGCATCATCTCCAACGTCAGCTTTACTGCAATGGGCCACATAAAACATTCTGTCTTACCGGAACCCGTGCCAGTGGAAACCAAAATGTCCTCACCTTTGCTGAACGCTTCCAGTGCTTCAATTTGGTGCTTATAAGGATTGGAAAATACGCCAAGATTTCGATTTGCCATGCCAGTCAAAATTCTTTTTGAATCCGCGTCCACTGAAGCAGATTCAATGCCATTTTCAACGACAGAATATGCACGGTTCGCCTCAATATATGGTTCCTGATAAAGAATGCCCTTCTCTTGGAGTTCCTGTTCACAAGCAGCTCTAAGGGCATCGTTTTTACCCAAATACTCGGTTGTGATATAGGTTAGCAGCCTTTTCCTAATAGTTTCATGGGTATTCTGTACACTATAGTTATCCATCTGCCATTTCCTCTCTGACAACAATTCCTAATTTTTCTAAATATATCTTTATATAGGCCCAGATTGACAACGGCATATCCCACTCTAACTTGTCCGATACAGAATTGCATGGCCAGGCAAAAGATTCCAGCAACCTGTTTTCCCATTCCGGGAGATAAAATCTGAGTTTCAAGTGAATATGATCTTGATATATCTTCACATCTGCGGCAAGATCATTGCCAGCTACTCTTCGAAAAGCAAATTGAAAACGTCGGTATTCCCCTGTCTCGCGAAGGAATGAATCGATACGATGAAGTTTTGCTTTCTCTCCAGGCTTTATAAGCAAATACTCGGTAGGAAGCAGACTAGCAGTGCGCCTGGCAAAAACAATGCCTTCTACCGGAGTAGGCGGAACATCCTGCCAGCATCCATAATTGGACCTCACTTTACGGAATGGATTAAAATACTCTACATCTTCTGGCAGGTTGGCCGGTTTCCACCAAGCCGACTTGATGTAATTTTTCAACCATTTACAGGAATCTATCCTATCATTTTCTTTAAAGAGATATTCTGTCTGCTGTCTACGGATCATAGCGATCCCTGAATAAGAGAAAGAAGTGTCCAGTAAGTAACCCTTTCCGCATTCCAGATCAGGATTAAGCGGAATGACCGACTCAGGGGCAAGGGTCAAGTTTGTCTGGAAGCCTACATTCAGCAAATCCCCGTGACGGACGAGGCGAGAGCGGATTAATTGAATTGCCTTTTCATTTCCGGGGGTTGTCTCAAACCATAACTTTGAGGCAGGAAACCTACATAGCATCTCTGTGAGGATGCTGTCACATCGATCCAGAATGTGCCTTCGGCTTACGCCCTTAGTTTCCTGACGATTTGTATTTTGGTCGGGAGATAGTGAAAACGTAATAGGAGCATCCATTGCGGCAGTTTTAATCCAGCAGGCCATACCAGAATAAAGAAGCCGGTTTATAAACTGCGGTTGGTTCTCGTTGACGAACTGACGAATATTCAAGTCAGTAGCCATTGCAGCCATCATTTCATCTGTCATACTGTGCCTCACAAGTACCTGGAAAGCTCGCCTTTTTCGACATCTATTCCGTTCTCCTTGAACTGTCCCAAAAGGTTTTCCAGATTTCCGCTGGCCTTTGCACTGAGTAGGAGCTGGGTTAAAATACAGATATCTGACTGGATAGAACTGTTTGTAGAAACCATGAAACAGGAATAGTTCAGTAATGCACGATTGCTAATAATTTGTGCAAATGGCTTGAGCTGCTTCCGCTTTTCTTTCAGCTTGTCCGGACTCAACTCTTGGCAAAAAGCAAGTTCTGTCTCAAATACCCTGAGATTACCCTGCGGGAGATGTATGAGGCCAATATCTCCATCAACAAACATGGTCCGACTCCAAATAGCAGGAGGCAAGGCTTCCGTGGGCGTACCCTCGCTAGAAAAAATCAGAATACATTTATCTAAGTTACAGGTATTTTGCAAAATCCCATTAAAAACATTGGGTGAATAAGCGTCCAACGCGCCGTTGATGAGATACACTTGGGGAGAAGATGCATCCTTTTTTTGACGCAAAAGATCGCATAATTCAGTACAGCAAGGCTTTCCAGTTGAAATATGAATCGATGTAGCACCATTCAATCCAAACATCGCAGCGAGACAATCCGCAATTACTTCTGAATTAGAATCACAGATAATCGGAATATGTCGGCCAACGGAGAAAGAGAGAATTTGCGAAAGCTCTACGGATCGTTCCTCAGAGTAACCACAGCATTCAAAATTCTCAGCCAGACTATCCTCAAAATCAGATAAATCCGTGATCGTAGCAGCGATTTCACTTGCATTGACTGGACGAACGAAAACCGATAGTGCAGTTCCATTATGTCCAGAACTTTTGGCATTCACAGGTGATGTGAATGCCAAATCACTAATAAAATCTGCTGCGTTTTGGCGAGCCTCAGCAATACGGCCAGCAACCTTTTCCTCCACGGCGCTGGCCAATGCTTCCTTCTTACTAATTTCAGACTGAAGCGTTTCCATTTGCTGCCGCAAATTATCCTGCTGGTCTTTCAATACGGCCGCGTCCTGACGTTGTTGCTCAGTTTCTTTTGCTGCTTCCGCTAACGTCTGCTGAGCTATGCGAAGTTGTTCCTCATTTTCAACAGACCATTCTTCGTAAAGCATGTCTTTGCATTTGGACATCAGTGCGCTGTTTCTTTCGATTACTGCAGACAGAACATCAGCATTAATATCAGAACCGTTCAAGGATTTTTCGGCCTGCTCAATGAACTCAGACACATATTCTTGGGCATCCTCAATCGAGCAACCGTAATTTTCAGCTACCTCGTCATATAGGGTCGATGTTTCCAATGACCGCAAATAGGCCAAACATCTCCGTGCCTCATTTACACCAAGGCCCTGTTGCTGAAGAGTACTCACCTTTGTTTTGGACAATATGATATCTTTCACCAGTGCAAGTGGGGTTTTTACACTTATAATCTCTGTGGGGAGATCTAAAGTCAAGTTTTGGCAAAATATTCTGGTGTTTATGATAAGCGTATTCCGAATATTGACATGAAAAGACGGCAACGTAAAAACAGACTTTTTTAGTTTTGCAATCCCGTGTTGTATATTAAAGTCATCTATGTTACATAGCAAACCGGAATATTGTTCGCCTACCAGCAACATGGAAATCAACATTTTCTTCCCGAGTTTTTCCGATGGAATACCATCCAAAAGCCGCGTGGCAATATCTTCCTGCTTTGTGCAACCAGAAAGAACTACTATTTCAATAGGCATCATCTTGGCATCAAATGCTGAGTCAATGCGGTCTTTTCCCGGATCATCTTCCCTGGGAGTTGTGTTCCAATGCCAAATCCCAAAGTAGTTTATAGCAGATGGACCATCGTTTTTGTAAAGCATATCCCTGTTTTCAAACCCATAGGGAATCGATTTATCAACCCGAAACGGTATTAAGCGGTTGTCGTATATGTCCGCCAATCGCTTAAGCCATATTTGCCCATAGCTGTTAAGAGTAACCTGACACAAAGAAGTATGTTGATATTCCTTATATGCCTCGTTTTCCTGTAGAATATCAGCATACTCCTCCCGCCGGTAAAACCGCTCCAGTTCGGCTTGCATTTGCGCTATTTTTGTGACAGCTTCGGACAATTCATCTTGTTTGTGACCCAGTTCCTGCTGGAGCACAAGCTTGTCAGCGATAAGGTTTTCTCGTGTATGCGCATATGCTTCACGTTCTTCCGCCAGTTCGCGTTGAACACGCTCTAATGAATTAGCCAATTCCGTACCTGAAGATTGTTTGTCCTCTCTTTCAGTTTTCTCTGCGCATAGAAGTGTTACTGCGGCCTTGATAAGAGAGACATATTCCTCTGGAACAGAATTACCTTCAAGCTTAAAGTACAGTTCAACATGACCAGAGAAAACATGCGAACCAGCTAGGGCCTGTATCATAGCCACATCAGTGGTAGCGCCGTTTTCTTGAAGAGATATCATTTTGTCATGAATCCTCTTGTGGCATGTTTCGACAAATGAGTTGAGAAATGTAGCCACGAAATTTCTATGCCGATTTCTGACTATCAGATCGATAGCCCGTTGGTCGGTTAGCGCCTTTGCACGGAATCCGGATTGCAATTCAACAAAAGCAGCAGGATTTTTTTGAAAATAGAGTTTGATTTCCTTCGGTGTAATTAGCTCACATAAATACTCGACTTCTCCATCCGTAAGGAGAGCAGATAAAGCAGGCTGAATCATTTTGAATCCTCTCCTATCCTAATTTTCCCCATGGGAAATAGGGCTTTTAATAGCCCCAATTGGATTTTTCCACCACTAATTTCACTACAGATAAATCTCGCAAGTTCGACATTTCCTTTTTTGCTGTAGTCTTTTACAAGCTGGGCCATCCATACAGGTGCAGGGACTAACGGACCATATCGATGCATCCTTAAATCAGAGAGAATACAGAGTTCATTTAACTGTGTCGTACTTGTGTTTTCCTTTGCATGGCAGTAGAAGAAGACGCTATACTCATTGTGCTCCTGAACAACCCAATAAACATCTTCGGGGTACTCCAAGGCAGGCATTGGGGTACTGCCTTCCCTAATCGTCACATGCTGATAAACATGGCCCTTACATCCGATTATTAGCTCCATCTTTGCGTTTGCTTTCACTGATCTAACCATAGAAAGCGAAGCCTGCGTAAAGGTTTCCCAGTCAACAATATTTCCGCTGCTGTCTTCCATGCTGAACTCATAGTAAAAGGTATGAGAGGATCGTAATGATCTTCGGTAAAACACCTCCCGGCCCACATATTTCCTATCTATTGAAACCGCTATTTCAGAGCTATGAAATGGCAAAATGATGCTGCCTTTCACAACATTTAGTTGGGAAACCGAATTCCCAAGATAAAAATAGACGTTCGGTGTATCGTTCCCGCTGGACACAGAACAATACAGCTTTTTTGTTGCTGACGCTACGGGAGCTTGTGCATCTTGCTTCAATGCAGTAGGTGGCCATAAGGTTGTCAGTTCCGGAGTTGTCTCCAAAAGCCAGACGCCAAACCTGGATCTAAAATAGTTGTTAATTAATAAGTACCGATTGGTATCCTTTATAGACACATTGATGGTTAGTTTGCTGACAGTAAGTTCGCCATTCTTCAGACGAATAGAGCCAATACGATTAGTTTGTATTTCTGGATAGGGTGAAGAATATGGCTGCTTTGTTACCAGATAATATTGCTTTCCAGAAGAAATACCATCGCCGCGATGAATCTTTCTTCCGCTTTCCTCACTGTATTGGAAAAGTGCTCCACCTATTTCAAATCCATCGGCGTAGTTGGTCCATTTTTGCCTGATGCCAGCAACACCTTCAGTGTTCCGAATCTCAATGGTATAATTCTCATCGGCAGGCGGGATAAAATCCACAGGTAGCAACGTTGATTGATCCGCAGAGAAAAGAATGGAACTCACCCTAAACTTGCATTCCTGTCCACCGGCTATGACTCGAACGTTTGCTTTTTGTCGTGTCACAAGATCCAATGTTTGTTTACCCAGCGGCGGAAAGGATATTCCCAAACAATACCGTTCTCCGGTATTGGGAACGATGTACATGGAAAGTCCTGTCCGCTCATATAGGGACAATCCAGAGCGGCCATCTACGCGCTTATCGCATTCCGGGGTACTTTCTGTCTGCTTCTGATGGTAGAATTCCCCATCGCCTTTGGCGCGAAAAAAAACGGTTTCCCCACATTCCGGGCAAAAAAAGCGTTCCTTTCTGCTTGGAATATATGAAAGCGGCAAGAATGATTTAGCAGCAACCTCCCGTTCGTGGCCAAGTATGTACCGATCGACAGCATATCTCATTCCAGCATATCTCCTTGTTTTCCATAGGCAAAATTAAATTAAAAAAATTAATCTAATTGTGAACATTTTACAAGATACGACAAAGATAGTCAAGCCGGATTTCTGTTGATATAATGTGCCCTGTACGTGGTAATCTAAAATTTTTCTCGGATCGGCAGATAAAATGGCGGCAAAGAATCATCTCTGCCGCCATTTTGCTTTTGATTTACGCATATATGATTTCTCGGTATACAATCTCTATTGCGCTTGCCCCAATATTGTTCATCCTGACGACCCACGCCATTTGGTCGGTTGCTTTGAGCTGTTCCGTTATGCCTTGGTGCTGGGCCATCTGCTCCACCAGCCGGGAGAGCACGTCTTCGGCCTGTTGGTCAATGTCAGCCAGGTAGCTGCTCAGCTTGCCGCTCAACAGCAAACTGGTGTAGCGGGCCTTGCGGTGTTCCTTGATGTACCGCAAGTGTCGCCGACCCCACAGACCGATGGGCTGTTCTTCCTCTGCTGGTATGGTTAAGCAGGGGATGTAGTAGCCTCCCTGCCGCTCATACCATAAACCGTTGTTCTCGTCAAAAATGTACTTGTCCATTTTGAAGTCCTCCAGTATAATATATTCGCACATACGTCACAGTTCTCTAATTACCACACTTTGTTATATCATGTTACGGGATTTTCTTTCCCTTGCTTTTGCCCTTATGAGCAGTCAGGACAAGGGTAACATCGTGTGAAACTGAATAAAGGGATAAGGCGAACTCACTGCGAAAAATCCTTTATTTGCAAGGCTTTTGGAGGACTTTATTAACGCCCAATGGCAAGGGATAACTCCCCTTAAAATCGGGCAATATCAATTCCAGTTTATCGGGGTGGTCGTCAAGTCTGCTCTCCGCTGCGCCGCCGTTCACAACCGGAAAAAAGCCGGTCCAGGG
>OFGE01002641.1_pt1 | contig 12987 bp, 16 predicted proteins | sample 1521681 | NCBI WGS metagenome assembly OFGE01 (sample SAMEA3504093, study PRJEB24116) | mouse gut metagenome | biome: mouse gut; feature: mouse-associated habitat; material: faeces | place: Denmark | collected 2011 | reverse complement strand
AAATCAAGATTTACTATAAATTCATCGGCTTTGTCGGTGAATTACATATCACACCTACAAAGCGGTGGACGGCATTACCAGCTAAACACTGTACGGTGTGTGGCATTGAATACGTCCCCGGCTCTGCCATATCGAAGTATTGCCCTGCCTGTGCCAAGAAGATACAGAGGGAGCGTGGGATTGAGGGAAAACGCAGGAGCAGGGAGAGAAAAAGGCAGGTATGTATTGAACTGTCCGCAAAAAATGACCGACTGACCTTGCCCCTGCGGATGCATAGAAGGTGACGCTTTCCCCTTCTTCCATTGCCATCAGGTCAATCCCCTGCTCCTGGGCTTGGCAGATGGCTTCTTCCGCTGTCAGCTCCGGTTCCCCATCTTCCCCGGCTTCCTCCTGTGTGTCTGCTGTGCCATCCCCGGTTCCCGCAGGTTCCCTGGGCTGGCTGCCATTCACAGATGCCCCGCCCGTTTTCTGCCTGACAATGATGTCACGGCTGATGTGGTAAGATGGATTCTTACTGGCCGGCTCTACAAAATAGACCGCTTTGTAAGTCCCCGCCTTCCCAGTGTCAAACTTTTCCCCGCCTTTATCCTTTGCCTCATGGAATGTGATTTTTACTTTATCCGGTGAGAACTCTATGCCGGAAAAATCATGTTCCACGTCAAAGCCACTGTCAATCTCCACAGTAAGGTCTCCTGCAGCCACAATTTCATCCGCATCCAGTTTTTCCTTCACCTTCTCCAAAGCCGGATACTCCGCTTCATAAGCCGCAGGCTCCGACCCTGCCGCATAAGCCCCCAACGGCTGTAAGAAGGCTGACAATACCGTGGCCGCCGACAGCAGGCCGGATACAATCCTCTTTACGTTTCCTTTCAATATAGTTTGTCCCTCGCTTTCTTTATTGTGCAGTCCCATAACTGCCATCATCCTGTCTTTCCGCTTATTTTCTTCCCTATGTTCCCATATGCCTGCCTCCCTCCGTTTTATTTGCGCTGCCAGCCGATAACAGCACATCAATACAGGAAAGCCCTCTGCCCTGGCACATAAACGCACCGGTGCAAAAGACTTCCCTGCATGGCATCTGCTGTTATCCAGCCCGGCTTCCCGGACTGGCTTTAAGTCATATTGAGCGTTTTCCTGTGTTCCTCCCAGACCCGTTCCCTGCCCCGGCTTCTCTTTCCTGGGGCGTTTTCTCCGGCAAGGTACGCTAAATGCACACTCAGGTGCCGGGTATCAATCTGGGCAGGCTATGAAATTTTCAAGGTACGGTGAAAGGGAAAAACTTGAATGAAAGTCGTTTGATATTTTTCAGAAATGTTACCCTTTCACTAACAGCAGGCTGGAGAGGGCAAAAGGTAAGTAGTTTTGGAAAAAAATTTGAAAATTTGCAAGAAAATCATATAAAATAGAAATATTGGTTAGATTATGGTAAGATAATCCATAGAAAAACTGCCCCGTAAACAGACAAGGCAGAGGGCAGTCCCATAAAAATCAGGCGTTTAAAACATGGTAAAAGTTCATTTTATGATTTGTCATTGATAGGAAAAGAGGTGGAATGGATGGATGATATGAAATGGCATAAATACAGTTCTATCATTATGTTCGTCAGCGCTTTAGTCTGTATTTACTCCGGGCATAGGATTGTCAAAAAGAAAAAAGCATAAAAAACAGGAAGCGCCAGGCAGCTATAAAACGCCTGTCCGCTTCCTTTCTGTTTCCGCACTGGAAAATCATATCCGCAGGCATAATCCCATCCGAAAACAAAACAGGCCAGACAGATCAGTCACCGTCTCCTTCCTGCGGTCCTGCCTTCTGCTTTCCCCATCTTTCCAGGATCTCATACGCCTTCTGCCTGTCCCCATCTTCATCCAACAAAATATCCAGCGCCCTCCTTATATCTTTCGCCATGACACGGCTGGCAAAGGAATCTTCATCATCATTGTACCCCTGGCATTCGCCCTGTATGTTTTTCATCATGTCTGCAATCAATAGGAATCCTGCCTGTATGCCGATTTCCAGATATACACATGCGTTCTCACAGGCCATGTCATTAGCGGTTGACAACAAATCAGATGCCCCGTTGGGATCATGCTCCAAAGCAATTTTCTCAAATTCATTATACGTTGCATCCAGACGTTCATTATAATCCCGTTCATCAGGCTCCGGCGGCAGGCCGTAGATCAAATAATCCGCCAGCCCCCTCACTGTAGCTTTTTCAAATATTTTTGCTGCAATCTTCATAAGCAACCTTCCTTTCCTGTATGCTCGGTTTTCCGTACATATACAATTATACTCGGATATTCGTACATTTTCAATATCCGACCATAATATTACACTGATAGAAAATGACAGGAGTAAAGGAAATGATCAGCTACGAGCCGCTTTTTAAGACGATGAAAGAGAAAAACACCACATCCTACGCACTGTTCAAGCAGGGATTCCCCAAAGCCACCTATTATTCCATCCGCCAGGGGAACAGCGTCAGCACAAACACAATCGACCATTTATGCCGGCTGCTGGAATGCCCCGTTTCAGATGTGATGGAATATATTGAAGATGAAAATGAACCTTCCTCTTAGGTATGTGTGGATTTTCGCACATACCTAATATCCGACCATACTGGTATGATAGCAGCAAGAGGTGTGTGCATGATTAGTTATGAGCCATTATTCCAGACCATGAAAGAAAAACAGATCAGCTCCTACGGATTAGAAAAACGTGGCTTCCCACGTTCCACTTATTATGCAATCAAACATGGGAAGGGCATCACTACAAATTCCATTAACCAGCTCTGCTCCATCCTCCGCTGCAGCGTATCCGATGTGGTGGAATATATTGAAGACAGCCAGGAACCTTCCACTGAAAAGAAGTAACGAAAAACAATCTATGCTTCCTGTTCCCACTTTGCGGCGCGATGCCGCAAAGTGAAAGCAGCCGTCTATTTAAAAATATCCCCCCTGTATGCCCTGTCCCTGCAGGATGCGCCCTAATTCCTTTAAAATCCGTTTCCGGCGGTTCTGTATGGTCTTTCTGCTGCAGCTGCACATCTTGCTGCATCTGTCACAGTAACCTCTTTAAAATATAACAGTTCAATCAATTCTGCGTCCGGCTCCGGCAGTTTCCCTAACGCTTCCCTTACTTTGTCCCTGCAGATATTCCGCAAAGCTGTTTCTTCCAGCCCGTCACGGACACAGAACGGCATCCCCCGGCAGTCCCCCTTTTCCTCCATCTCATCCAGGCTGTAAACGCCATGTTTCCGGTTTTTCTCTTTCTGGTAACGCTCCCGCCTCCGGGACTGATACCATTCCAGATAGACCTCCCGGCCCACCTCAACCAGCGTCCCGTCCTCCATCCGCAGCACATAACTATCCCGTTCCCTTGGTTTCCGCCCCCTCATTGCGCCGCCCCGCTTCCTGCCATGCCATAATTAAGTCCATGACTGCATAACGGATACTTTTTTCGGATTTTACTGACCGCATGGATGAGGGAATCCCTCACTGCATGGCGGCTGATCCCTAATTCTTCCGCAATCTGCCCCTGTGTTTTTTCCTGCAGATAATACCCGCAGACCACTGTTTTCTGCTTTTCCGTAAGCATCTGCATGATTTCTTCCACAGTTTCCTGCCTTGCCAGCTGCTCTATGGCAGGTTCCGACAGATCCGCCATCGCTGCCCAATCCTCAGATACAGCGTTATAAGAAACATTCCGGCTCCGCTCCCTTTCCTCACAGTTCCGGCCCAGCCTGTCCTCCCCTTCCAGCACAAGCCGCAGATGCCATTTCTCCCTGTCAAAAAACTGTTCCGGCAAATGTACGGTATTCCCGTCCGATATGTAAAAATAATCCCCGCATGAATGTAAAGGGAATACCGTAGAATATTTTCCCGTCCGGTAAAGCACAAAGCCATCCTGATACACAGATATTTCTGTCTCCCCTCCAAACCTCTCCTTTGCGATTACCACCCCGGATTCCCGGAGCTGTCTTGCGGTTGGAAGTTTCCCCTGGTTCTCCGGTATAGCCGTAATCCGTTTCAATTCCTGCAATGTCAGCATTTATGACCGCCTTTCTGCCCGAAGGCTGCGGGCGGCCCGGAAAGCTGGCATCACAGGAATCGTCCAATACAGCAAAAAGGCAGTAAAAAATGGCTCCCGGCTCGCCCGTTTTTTTTAACGGGAGCCTGAAACTCCTTTTACTGCCCCTGCCAGTCCATATCTTTATCCCTGCACTTTCCTGATAACCCTGGCCTTTTTAGCTGCTTAACTTCTATCCCCCTTCCATCACTGTTTTCTCCTGTGGCTGCTTTCCTTTGATGTTTCCAGTGTAACAGCCTTGCCTTTCTTTTACCCCAACATATATGTGGAGGTTCCCGGAAAGGGCAACATATTTGTGGAACTTCAAGAACTGTGGTAAATCACATTACCTGCATTGCCGCAGCCCATCGACCAACGCCTCCATCGTCTGTAAAACCACCGTCTGCTCATTCTGTTTTAGATGCCGGATGCGGCAGAACATCTTCCGGCACTGCCCATCCTCCTTCGTCTGGCCGCTTACGCCGAGAAGCTCGTTCGCATCCACGCCGAGTATCTGCACCATTTTTATAAATATCTCTATGGACATCGCAGACTGCCCGCCCTCAATGCGGCTGACGGTGTTGGCACTGATCCCTGCCTGTTCCGCAACCTTCTCCTGTGACATGCTGATCTCATTCCTCCGGTCACGGATACGGTTGCCCAATTCAATCAAGTCCTGCGACCCTGCACGATTGCCCAATATGCACCTCCTTCCTGGTCTGAATTTTCTCCCGGAACTTTCCGTCATCGTGTCGTAAAGTGCGCAGCCCGCTTTACATCCGCCATTCCGTCAAGCCCTGTCCCCTGACTTTGCGACACCGTGCCGTAAAGTTGGACAACAAAAAAACAGCCGTGTATCAAGCTGTTTTTACGGATTGTTATTCAATTTATGCCTGTATTGCCTGTCCTTTCTGTTTCTTTCTATTTCTTTCAAACGCCAATCACGCCCTGCAAGGCTTCTTTACAAATTCACTTATTTTCATACCTTCCTCCAATCTGTACCTGCATCCAGTATATCACGCCTGGCACACCGAAACAATTTTATCGCCAATATTCCCCGTGCTTTTTCATCCGCTCCCATATAGGTCATGGTTCACTTCCGCTGTGTAATAATTGCTTATGGTCATCGGGGCATTATACAGCGTTGTCAGAAGATATGCCTTGATATTTCCCACCTTCGTCGTATTTGCGCCCAGGCAGGTAAGGATATACTCAATATGCTCATGGTTCAGCTTCATAAACCGGTTCTTGACAAGCGCCGCCGGCTTTTCCACTCCTGCAACCCGCACTGTGCCATTGTCCGGCAGCATCATCACTTCCACCATCAGCTCCACCAGTTCATCCACGTCCTCCCTCCGGTGATAGCGCCCGTCCTGGAAACACTCGTAAGATATGTGTTCCCGGATGATGTCTCGGTAAGCATCCATCTCTCCCATCACATCCGGCTCTGTTCCTGGGATAGATGGATTAGACAGGATAGGATTAGGATGGATAGCAGACACACCGGATTCAGGATCATTAAGATCAGGCTTACTACACTCCGTTTCACTAAATTCAGGCTTACTTAAATCAGTCTTGTTAATATCAGTCTTATTAGATTGTGATTTTGGAAATTCTTGAATTGTGATTCCCACCATTCCAGAAGTATGATTTTCACTATTCTTGAATTGTGATTCTGGAGATTCTTGAATTGTGGTTTTCATCATTCCAGAAGTATGATTTTCACCATTCTTGAATTGTGATTCTGGAAATTCTTGAATTGTGGTTTTCACAACTCTTGAATTGTGATTTTCACCATTCTGTGCATTTACAGGCGTTCCGCCCTGTTTTTCCCTTCTTTCCTTGTCCTCTGTCTGCCGGATAATGAAATTTTTCACGTATATGACATTCGGCTTTCCAAGTCCCAGGCGTTTCTTTTCAATCAGTCCAATTCCTTTATCTGCATCCAGTTCTTTTAAGAGCCTTACTGCTTTCTGTGTGCCGCAGTTCATAAGTTCCGCAATCTCTTCCACCGTAAAAATAATATACACCCGGTCTTCTTCGTCAAACCACCTGTTCTTGATGCTAAGGCTCATACGGTCTAATAAAAGACCGTATAAAACCTTCGCTTCGCAGGAGAGGGACTTGAAGCATTCCGCAGTAAACAGAACCTTCGGAATCCGGTAAAACGTGTACTGCTCTGCTTCCATGCCCCGGTAATAATCAAACTGTAATTCCTGCATCCGTTGTCCCTCCCTCCTTCTGTTTCCATTCCTCCAGAAGTGTATAGATCACATCTTCAATCTGTTCCCTGGAATATTCTGTAGGGAAATAGTTGCGGATTTTCTTCGCAGAGATTGTCACATTCACACTGTCTTTTTCTTTCCGGATTAAAACCGCATATACATTCCCTTCCGTCAATTCCCCCGTCTCACTGTTTGCCTTTAACTGCTCTGCCTGCGCCTTCGATGGGAATATGCCGCTATTACCGATGGCATCCACAACCCATGCCTGCTCCTCTGCTTTCAGATAGGACAGCTTTTCACCGACTACCATTGGAATTTTATTTTCATCCACATAATCCAGCAATTCTTCCATCAGTTCAGATAGCCGGATATAACGCTGTACCGTCCTCCCGCTGTCCCCGGCAGTTTCCCCGATAGCGTCTGCAGTATATTTCTCCCCCTTGCTACCCTGGTGCTTCATTGCCTCATATTTCATCCGGTATGCCTTTGCCTTCTCACTCGGCAGGATATCCTCCCTCTGGATGTTTGTATCCACCATCAGGACTACCGCTGTATCATCATCCATTTCCCGGATAATCACAGGCATTTCCGTAAACCCTGCAAGCTCACAGGCCCGCCACCGCCTATGCCCTGCAATGACCTCGTAGCCGCCTGTAGGGTACGGGCGCACAATCCCCGGCATCAGCACACCATACCGCTTCACACTTTCCACTGTTTCCTGCATCTTTTCATCATCCAGCACACGGAATGGATGGTCTTTGAATGTATGTAACTGGCTGAGGGGAACAGATGTCACCGTTTCCCCTGCCGCCGCTTCGCCTGTGCCGAACAGATCATCAAAGGATGTCAGCTTTACTTTCCCTGCACTCTTACTCTTCATCCGCAAGCACCTCCTGTGTCAGTGAGTGGTAGCCGCCTGCCACAATTCCCTTCGGGTCATGGAGATAGATGCTTTTCCCCTCTGCCGTGGTTTCCGCAGCTTTTACGGACAATGGGATGCAATTTTCAAAAATATGTACCCGATTCCCGTATACCTCCTGGATCTGTGCGGAAATGTCCTTTGCAAAGTTTGTTCTGCGGTCTACCTTTGTCAGCAGGATTCCCATAATGCCAAGTGTCGGGTTTAGCTTTCTGTGTACCCGCCCAATCGTCTTTATAAGCTGCTGAAGCCCTTTGACCGGGAGATACGCCGCCTCCACCGGGATCAGTACGCTGTCCGCCGCTACAAGGGCGTTTATCGTGATCATTCCAAGCGAGGGCATACAATCAATAATTGCAAAGTCATATTCCTCTTTTACGCTGTTCAGATACTGGCGAAGTATCGTTTCCCTGCTCATCACATTTACCAGAGCCGTTTCCAAGCCTGCCAGTTCAATATTTGCCGGAATAAAATCAATCCCCTCTGTATGATGGATGATCCCCTCGCCAGGCTCAACATCTTCATCATTGATGACTTTCTCCATGATATTCACCAATGTCACATCCAGCTCGTCCGGCTCCGCAATCCCCAGGCTCACCGCCATGCTGCCCTGCGCATCTGCCTCCACCAGCAATACTTTCTTGCCTGCCCTTGCAAGCCCGATTCCTAAATTTACACACGTCGTTGTCTTGCCGACTCCGCCTTTCTGGTTTGCCACTGCGATCACTCTGCACATAAATACTTTCCTCCTGATTCTCTAATCTATTTTTCTGATCTTTCCACTTCCGCATATACACGGAAATATTTATTTGTTCCCTTGTTCGCAAACGGTTCCGATACAGACATTACATCCATGCCCTCATGCCGCTCTAAAAGCCGCCGAAACCAGTGAAGATCTTTCTTTGTCCCCTGCATCCTGATCTTAAGCATATAAATCCTCCATATCCACGTAAAAACAGTATTCCGGATAGCGGAGCTTGACTGCCTCCCAAAAGTATCTGGCATAGCCGCAGCAGAATAAATCTTCCACTGTATAACAACGGAACTCCTTTAATTGTTCATCCACATCCTCCGTATCATAGACACTTGGCGTTCCATTACAATAGAGGTTAAATGCCATCCGTACAATTTTCGCACTTCCGCTGGTCTGCCATCCTTCCCGCAGGCATTCCGTTTTCACGCATCCTGTTTTAAAATCATAAATTCTGTTCACATTTACCCTAGTATCCTGACCAATCCCCAGGCAGTACACCAATGCTTTATGGTATACATCCTGGTATCTGCATTTCTGCAGGTACTCCTTATAAAAATCCTTATGTTCTTTGCTCTTGAAAGTAATTGTGCGAGTATCTTTGTTTCCTGCACCTTTCGCTGTATTCGCTGCCATAGCTTGTCCTCCTTATCTTATCTGCTTGTTTTTTTATATTCTTGGGAGCTACACTCCCAAACCCTTGTGGATTCGTGCTGCCAGTTACCCAAAATACGGCTAACTGTCAACCCGAATTTGCTTTTGCCCCGGAGAACGGTTTTTCACTCCTGACCTTAACGCTGTGTTTGCCATTTCCTTTTCCTCCAATTCAAATTTATTTTTTGACCATAACAAAAAAGGACACTTCCCTAAAATTTCTTTTAGAAAAATGTCCTTAAAGTGCTTACTGTATTAAGTTGGCTCATGTACCAATCAACGCATTATCAGGCATTATCCCGCATTATGCGTTGCAAATTTGTTGCAATTTTGTTGCAAAATCTGAATCGAAGTACCGCAAACCCTTGAAAATACTGGCTTTATTTGTCCAAAGACTTCATCGTCGGGAAGGCGAGTACATCGCGAATCGCAGCGGCGTTTGTGAGCAGCATACACATCCGGTCGATTCCGAACCCGATTCCACCCGTAGGCGGCATTCCGATCTCCAACGCATTCAGGAAATCTTCATCCGTCGTATTCGCCTCTTCATCCCCCTGCGCTAGCAACTCTTCCTGCGCCTTAAACCGCTCTCTCTGGTCGATCGGGTCGTTCAGCTCTGAATAAGCATTTGCCATCTCCCAGGTATTCATAAACATCTCAAACCGCTCCACATACTCCGGATTCCCCGGTTTCTTCTTCGTAAGCGGAGAGATCTCGATCGGATGATCCATCACGAAGGTCGGTTGGATCAGATGTTCCTCTACGAATGCCTCGAAGAACAGGCTCAGGATATCTCCCTTCTTATGTCTCTCCTCGAACTCCACATGGCGCTCTTTTGCAAGCTCTCTTGCCTGCTCCAATGTCTGAACCTCATTCCAGTCGATACCTGTATATTTCTTCACGGCATCCACCATAGTGATCCGCTCGAAGGGCTTGCCAAGATCCATCTCCACGCCGTTATATACGATCGTCGTAGTGCCAAGCACTTCCTGCGCCACATGGCGGTACAGATTCTCCGTCAGGTCCATCATCCCATTATAATCCGTATAAGACTGATACAGTTCCATCAGTGTAAATTCCGGATTATGCCTGGTATCCAACCCCTCATTACGGAATACACGGCCGATCTCGTAGACTCTCTCAAGCCCGCCGACGATCAGACGCTTCAGGTACAGCTCCAGAGAGATACGGAGCTTGAAGTCCTCGTCCAGTGCGTTAAAATGCGTCTCGAACGGTCTTGCCGCAGCCCCGCCCGCATTGCTTACAAGCATCGGGGTCTCCACCTCAAGGAAACCTTGTCCGTCCAGATATCTTCTGATGGAGCTTATGATCTTGGATCTCTTGATAAATGTATCCCTTACCTCCGGGTTCATGATCAGATCCACATATCTCTGGCGGTAACGCATGTCCGTATTCGTCAAGCCATGATACTTCTCCGGCAGGATCTGGAGACTCTTGGATAACAATTTTATAGAAGACGCATGGACAGAGATCTCACCTGTCTTCGTCTTGAATACTTCGCCTTCCAAACCGACGATATCCCCGATATCCAACTTCTTGAAATCCTTATACGCATCCTCGCCGATACTGTCCCTTGCTACATAGGACTGGATATCTCCGCTCTGGTCCAGAATATTGCAAAAGGAAGCCTTTCCCATAACACGCTTCTGCATAACACGCCCTGCAAGAGACACCTGTTTTCCTTCCATCTCATCATAATGTTCCTTGATATCTGCAGCATGACAGTTCACGTCATATCTCGTTATCTCAAACGGATTCTTTCCATTGCTCTGCAGGTCTGCCAGCTTCTCCCGGCGAACCTTTCTCAGTTGATTCACATCTTCTTGTACTTTCTTCTGCTGCTCTGCCACGATTCCTTCTCCCTTCTCTTATTCACATACTCTGTCCCTGATCCTCTGCATGCGGTCCTTCCTGCCTCTTCATCCATATGACTCTCATTCCCTGCAGTACTGTCTTTCACACATCATATCTATCGAATGATCTGCCTTACTCTTCACATTTCCCATATATTGTCTTTCAGACTTCTCGTATAGGAGAAGCCTGATATATGAATGCCGCTATTATATTCCCTGTCTCACGAAAACCAGGCTCTGTACCGGACGCCTTTTTCAAACACGCTCTGCAGCCTTATAACGACCGGCTGATATGCAATACCTCATATTCCATGACGCCTGCCTGTGTCTCTACCTCTACATGGTCTCCCACCTTACAGCCGATGAGCGCCTGTCCCACCGGAGATTCATTGGAGATCTTGCCTTCCAGGCTGTTCGCCTCTGTGGAACCTACCAGTTTGAACTCCATCTCTTCATCAAATGTCTTATCATAGACCTTGACGGTACATCCCACGTTGATCTTATCAAAGTCTACCTCGTCTTCAACTACAACTTCTGCATTCTTCAGAATACCTTCCAGCTCTTCGATACGTGCCTCAATATCGCGCTGTTCATCCTTTGCCGCATCGTACTCTGCATTCTCAGACAGGTCGCCCTGTTCCCTGGCTTCCTTGATCTTGCCGGCAACCTCCTTACGCTTGACAACCTTCAGATGTTCCAGTTCATCCTCCAGTGCTTTCAAGCCCGCATAAGTAAGTAATTTCTTCTTTGCTTCCATGTGTCTTACTCCCTTTCTTTCTCATATATTATCTATCTAAATGATCTATATACAAACGAAGGCGAAGCGTTCCTAAAACAAATGAAACCTTCGCAATTCCCTTATTATACCCAACTGATAAAGTTATGTCAATGCTTTTAGCACCCCTTTTAGAACTTCTCTGTTACAGCACGTTACAGTATATGCACCACCTCATTTTTTCATACATGACAGGGCCATTACATCGAATAGTCAAATACCCCGCGGCAGTCGCCAAATGTACATGCAAGCATGACCGCTTGGCTCGTTGCCCGCGGAAATAAATCTGTCACAGACGCTCGTTCAGGAGCTCTTCCAGTTCATCATAAGACTCCACTCTGTTGATCGCCTCCCGGAGCTTCGCCGAGCCTTCCATCCCTTTCGTATACCATGCCACATGCTTGCGCATCTCTCGGATACCGAGATATTTTCCCTTGAATTCAATCTGCAGCCGCGCATGCCGCAGCATGGCGTTTTTCCGCATTTCTTTCGCCGGCATTTCAGGATGGACACCGGTTTTCCCATACTCCGCAAGTTCACGGAAGATCCACGGGTTCCCCTGCGCCGCGCGCCCGATCATCACACCGTCGCACCCGGTCTGTTTCATCATCGCCAGGGCAGTCTCCCCGGAGACCACGTCGCCATTTCCGATCACCGGTATCGACACCGCTTCCTTCACCTGCCGGATGACCTCCCAGTCTGCCTTTCCGGAATAATACTGCTCCCTCGTCCTTCCGTGAACGGCAACCGCAGCCCCTCCGGCTTCTTCCACAATCTTCGCTATTTCTGCCGCATTGACATGCATGTCGTCAAATCCCTTCCGGATCTTCACTGTGACAGGCTTTCGGATCGCCTTTACGGTCTTCGACACGATCTGATATACCAGTTTCGGATTCTTCATAAGTGCGGAACCTTCCCCGTTCTTCACCACTTTGGGAACCGGGCATCCCATGTTGATATCCAGGATCTGAAAGGGCAGTTCCTCTATCCCCTTCGCCATCTCACTGACAATATCCGGATCCGAGCCAAAAAGCTGCAAGGATACCGGATATTCCTCAGGGTGAATAGCAAGCAATGCTTTTGTATTCTTATTCTTGTACTGCAGCGCCTTCGCACTGATCATCTCCATACACAAAAGACCCGCCCCCTGCTCTTTGCAGAGCAGCCGAAAGGGCAGATCTGTTACTCCCGCCATAGGTGCAAGAATATATGGATCCTCAAGCTTTATATTCCCAATCTTCACCCGATCCTCCTCAACTTTCCTGATTCTATCTATTTAGCAGGCAGCGCATCACTGCCTCTTATTCTTCTCATAGATAAACCGCAGCCCCTTGAGCGTCAGCTGTGAATCATAGACGTCGATCACATCTGTCTCCGCCGCGATCATCTTACCTAATCCCCCGCTTGCGATCACCTTTGCATTCTTATATCCGGATTCTTCCTTGATCCTCTTCACAATATATTCCGTCTGCCCGATCTGTCCGAAGAATAACCCCGCCTGCATACAGGAGATGGTTTCCTTCCCTATAACCGATTCCGGTTTCTTGATCTCGATAGCCGGAAGCATCGCCGCCTGTGCCGTCATTGCCTGCGCCGAGATCCGGATTCCCGGAGAGATCACCGCTCCCTCGAAGGTTCCGTCCGGTCCCACCACGTCATACGTAGTTGCCGTCCCGAAGTCGATCACGATCACCGGGCCTCCATACAAAGTATAGGCGGCAACC
>OFGE01002640.1_pt1 | contig 12990 bp, 14 predicted proteins | sample 1521681 | NCBI WGS metagenome assembly OFGE01 (sample SAMEA3504093, study PRJEB24116) | mouse gut metagenome | biome: mouse gut; feature: mouse-associated habitat; material: faeces | place: Denmark | collected 2011 | reverse complement strand
GGGGAATATTCCCCTTTTCTCTTATATATTAAAATGGATAAGAAGAAAAGAATAGGATTAACTATTATATTTATATGTATTGTTTGTATGGTTATTTATTTTGTTATGCCTTCAAAAAATAAATATCTGATTTATGAAGGAAGTGCACAAAATGTTCATGAAAACAAAAGAAAAGAAAATGATATTTTCTATATAGGTGTATCACAAACAACAGATGGAATACATCCATATAAACAAGATAATGAAACAATGGATATTTTACTTGATCTTGTTTATGAACCATTAGCTTACTTCAAAGAAGATACAAGTATCAAGTATATAAATGCTGAAAATATTACTTTTGAAAAAGAAGGAAAAGAAGCAAAGGTTAAAATAAATACAGATAAAGTATTTAGTGATAAAACAGCTCTAACAGTTGATTTAGTTATGGAATCATATCAATGGTTTAGAGAACAGGATACAGTGCATAGTAAGTTATTAGCAAATATTAAAGATATAAAAAAAATAGATAACCAAAACTTATTATTTATTTTTAAACAAGCTGATTTTGAAAATATAAAAGTATTTACACTTCCAATTATTTATCAACAAGATAAACAAAGTTATTATGGAACAACTTTCTTAGGAACAGGAGCATATAAAATTGTTCAACTTAAAAATCAAGAAGATATTATTTTAGAAAGAAATACAGAGTCTAAAAGACATGAGAAGTATGAAAAAATAATTCTAAAATATATTGATTATAATGAAATTAATTCTATTATTAAAAATCAAAAAATAGATATGTTTGTGATTAATAAAGATGAACACTTTGATAAAATAAAAGAAAGTAGAGCATATGATGTTTATGAACTAGAAAATAAACAAAAAGGCTTCTATCTTGTTTATAACATTAAAGAAGAAAAGACTAGAAGCGCTATTGCAAAGGTAGTAGAAGGGCAAGAGTTTTTTGATATAACTCAAGAAAAGGGTGTTTATTCTTCAGGAATTGTGTCAGCATATAAAGATGGAGATAATTATTATTCATTAATAAAATCAGGAAGTCTTGAAGGATTAAAATCGTTAAAAATACGTCATGACTATGATGGAACATCATTAAGTATTTTTCAAAACATTGCTAAAAAACTAAATCAAAAAGGTATAAAGTGTCAAGAAGTTAAAGTCGCATTAGATGGCTATCAGAGCTTTAAAGAAGACTTATATATATATCAAGGAAATTATAATCGTGTTCTTACAGCAGATAATATAAAAGAATTTTATAAAATCAATTCTGAATTATCTTTAGATCAGTTTTATAATCAATTAGAGGAATATCTTGCAAATGAAAATATAATGTCTCCACTTAGTAAAGAAACAAGGTGGATAGCATGTTTGACAACTAAAGATACATTAGACTTTTTTGAGTAATTAAGAAAAGAAATCTTTGATTAGATTTCTTTTTGTTTTATAATAAGTATGGTGATAAAATGAAAAAAATAAAAGAAGTGATTGTTGTTGAAGGAAAAACAGATACAGCCATTATAAAAAAATTATTTGATGCAGAAACAATAGAAACACATGGTTTAGCTATTAATGAAGATACTTTAGATTTTATAGAACAGACTCAACAAAAAAGAGGAATTATTATTTTAACAGATCCAGATTATCCAGGTATGAAAATAAGGAATGAAATTATGAAAAGAATTCCTAATGCAAAGCATGCGTTTGTAAATAAAGAGGATGCTATTGGTGCTAAAAAACTTGGAATTGCTGAAGCAAGAGAGGAAGCTATAATTCAAGCATTAGAAAATGTTGTATCATTTTCTAGTCAAGAAGAATCGATTTCTTGGGAGGAATTTCTATCTTTAAATATTATTGGTCATAAAAAAAGAAGAATAAAAATATATAATGAATTTCATTTAGGATATGGAAATGTAAAAACTTTATTTAAAAGATTAAATTTAACTCAAATAACTAAACAAGATATTATAGATAAATGTGGTATAAAAGATTAAAACCTCCAATTGGAGGTTTTAATTTTTAAAAATTAAGCATTTTTAATAAGATAAACTTTTTTAACAGTTGAAATATTAGAAATACTTGTATTTTGACTTAATGCTTTCCATACAATTAAAGAAATAATAAAATCAACTGAACTATGAACAATTGTTCCCAAACCAACAAGTCCAAAAACCATATAACAGAAAGCTTGTAAATCCATACCTGCGCCATAATAGAATGGAATAACAATAATCATTTCAGCAATTGCATGAATAGTAGCAATTGCTAAGTTAAAGGCTAATGTTTTTATAGGAGATTGGAATAAATCAGAATGTTTAATAATATAATATCCACCAATAGAAGCCCAAATAACATGAGAAAAGGCTCTTAATACAACAACATCAGGGAAACCAGCTAAAAAGAAACCTAAAGTTGTTCCTAAAGCAACAGCAATTGATACTTTAGGAGAAATAAATAAAGCAATCATAATGGCTACATGAGATGCTAAAGTAAATGACATAGGACCAATTTGCACTTTAATGGGTGAAATCATAGGAATGACAATTCCCACAGCAATAAGCAAAGCTGATAAAGTCATGGTTAATATTTTTTTATGTGTATTCATAATTATGTACCCCTCTAATAATATTTACATATGTCTTGACATATGTTATGACTATTATATGCTTAATTTTTTATTTGTCAATAAAAAATATGAAAAGTTGTGTATATAAAAAAGATTATTTTGTAAATAAATAACCTTTTTGATTTAATGCTTCTTTTATTCTTTCAAAAGTCTCATTGTTTAAACATTTTATCGTATGTAAATGTAAACCATCAGTTAATTCACTTAAAGGTTTAGCATCATTAATATTAACTTTTTTAATAAATTGATCAACATCATAACGAGAAGATAAATGTAACTTGCCACAGAGTTGACCATAAATAGGATGTTCTACAATAACATCAATAATATAACCACCTAAATCAACAATTGTATATAATTCATCAATTAAATCTTTTTTTTGATGATGAACAGCAATTGTGTATAAAGTATCTTCTTTATTATCATCTAAAACATATCCTCTAGGAGTGGCTATAATATGAGTGCCACTTGCACGAATTAATGCAACATCTCCTACAATAATTTGCCTAGAAACTCCAAGTTGTTTAGCTAAAGTAGAAGCTGAAATAGGTTTTTCATTTCTTTGAATAATTTGTATTATTTTTTCTCGTCTATCCATATCAATTACCTCACAAATATTATATAAAATTCTATACATAAAATAAAGATAATTTTATGGTATAGTTCTTATTAAAAATTGACAATATATTAAAATATGATTAACTCAGTAGAGAAACAACAATATCAAGTAAGCTTGTTTTATTGAGTGGTACGTATTTTGAATTAAAATTTTTTCTCTACAAAACTCATAACAAAAAGAGATGTTGGTGTCAGAAATATGTTGTTGGTGTCATTTCTGTTTACTTCTATAAGATTCTAAATATAATAGAAAATGTAAAGACTAGTCTTATAAAAAAGATAAGGAGAGTATTTTTTATGGAATATATTGTAGGAAAACCAAAGTTTAAAACAGCATTACTTTATGTTAGTGGATGGATTATGTTTCTCATTTTTTTAAAAATGATTGGTAATACAACTTGGTGGGAAAAGGAATTAAATATAGTTTTCATATTTATTATTCTTGTTTTGATTATTATTGTTTTACCAGGTTTGACATATGCTGAATTAATGTGGAAAGTTAATAAAGATGTTATTCAATATACTTATCATGATACAATGTTTATTAAAATAAAGGCATACTTTAAACATATTTTGAGAAAACATCATTTAGAATATCAAATGACAATAAATATGAATCAAATTGATTATATTGCTGTAACCTATACAAAAATACCAAGACCACCATTTGGAACACTTGGTTATGATATTTTATTTGAAATTCATATGTATGATGGTTCTATTTATTCATTTTTACCATTACCATTAGAAGGGAAGAAACCTTTTATTGAAGCAGTTACATTTATTCAACAACAAGGAATTCAATTTAAAGATCGTTATCATATTTTATCAGAGCTATTAATAGATAGACCTATATCTTATTATCTTGAAAAGATTGATAAGGAGAATACTTATGATTAGATTATCTATACTATCAAAAAATTCTTATATTGAAGAAAAGATATGTCATTTTCTAGAAACAAAAGGTATTCATTATTATATTCAAAGCTTTAATGAAAAAGTTCATACAGATATTTATGTTATAGAAATAGAAAAGAAAGAAGATTTAAAAATAATAAAAAATTTCCATAGATATGAAGAAACATTATGTTATATTATAGGTCCTCAAAATTATGAACTTGCTAGTGAATGTATTAAATTAAAGGTTAATCTTTATTTATCTTGCAAGTATTTTGAAGAAGATTTTACAAAAAATCAAACAATAATACTAAAGGATATTCAAGAAAGATTTTTATATTATAATTACTCAAGTCATGGAATTATTTCACAAATGAGATTATCCCAAATTTATTATGTAGAATCTTTAAGACATCAAATTATTATTCATTCAATAAATGGAGTATTTGTAGAGAGAAAGAACTTAAATGTTTTCTTGAAGGAAGTGAATTCAAAACACTTTATACAAATTCATAAGTCTTTTGTAGTCAATAAACAATGGGTTAAAAATATTCAAGGACAAGAATGTATTTTGAAGAATTCTGAAACATTACCTATAGGAAGAAGATATAAAAGTGTATTATAGAAGCTACGGCTTCTTTTCTTTTTTTATAAATTAGATTATAATATTTTCAGGTGAGAATATGAAAGATATAGCAAAAAAATCAAATACAGACTATTTATTAAATAAATATCAAATTAAAGCATCAAAAAAATTTGGACAAAATTTTTTAATAGATTTAAATATTATAAAAAAGATTGTTGAAACAACACCAGTTGATTTAGAAACATGTGTTATTGAAATAGGTCCAGGAATTGGGGCTTTAACTGAACAATTAGCAATGAAAGCAGGGAAAGTCATATGTTTTGAAATAGATACAAGACTTAAAGATGTCTTAGATGAATCCTTATCAGAATATCAAAATATAGATATTATTTTTCAAGATTTCTTGACAGTTGATTTAAAGAAAATAGTTGAAGAATGTGGTTATCCAAAAGTGTGTATTGTTGCTAATTTGCCTTACTATATTACATCAGATATTTTAGAACATATTATAACATCACAAGCTGATTTACAGAGTATTCATGCAATGGTTCAAAAAGAAGTTGCACAAAAATTAACAGATATACATTATAATAGTCCACTTACATTAATGATAAAAAGTATAGGAAATATCTCATTAGATATGATAATATCAAAAAATGTCTTTAATCCTGCTCCTCATATAGATAGTGCTATTATATCAATACATATGAAAGAAAAATATAATTCTTTACTAACAGAAATATTAAAAAAATCTTTTACACAAAAAAGAAAAACTATATATAATAATCTTAAACAACTATTTAAAGATCAAACAAGTCAGGTATTAAGTGAATGTCATATTAATCCTCAAATGAGACCAGAGCAATTGACTTTAAGTGATTATATAGAACTCACAAAATATTTATAATCTCATATATTAATATGGTGAGATTATGAAAATAGGAGATTATGTTGTTAGAAAAAAATACAATAGAGATATTCTTTTTGAAATATTTGATATTCAAGATAATATCTATTATCTAAGAGGTGTAGAATTAAGGTTGATTGCAGATAGTGATAGAGAAGATTTAGAATTAAGTGAAATACAACCTTATCAAAATGATCATTTTTCTATTGAGAGACAGCCTATGTTACGAGGAAAAGTCTTACATTTAGATGGTGATGAAAAATATTTAAGAATGTGTCAAAAGAAATATCAAGAATTACGTATTCGAGCAGATTGTTATTACATGAAAGAACATGAAATGAAAGATAAAGTATTTGAATTATTAGAAAAACATAAACCACAAATTCTTGTTATTACAGGACATGATGCTTTAAGAAAGAATAAAGATAAAACAGATATAGATAATTATCAACATTCTAGAGATTTTATGGAAACAATTCAAAATGCAAGGCAATATGAAGATGATAAAGATGCCCTTATTATTATTGCAGGAGCATGTCAATCTTATTATGAAATGTTATTAGCTAGTGGGGCAAATTTTGCCTCTAGTCCTAAACGTATAAATATACATGCATTAGATCCTGTTTATATTGCAAGTTTAATTGCTAATGAAAGTGTTAGAAATTATGTTGATGTGGAAGAAATTATTAATCATACATCACATAAACAAAATGGAATAGGTGGAATTGATACTAAAGGAGTAGCAAGAAAAATATACCCAACGAAAGGATGATAAAATGAAAGTCAGAGCATATGCAAAAGTCAATTTAGCACTTGATGTTGTCAGAAAAAGAACAGATGGATATCATGAATTAGATATGGTTATGGCACCCATAACATTACATGATTTAATTTATATTGATAAAATAGATCATGGGATAGAAATTACAACAAATAATTATAGAATGCCAACAGATAAAAGAAATATCATGTATCAAGTAGCAGATATTTTAATTCAGAGATATCATATTCCATATGGAGTAAAAATTCATATTTATAAACATATACCAACACAAGCAGGGTTAGCTGGAGGAAGTGCAGATGGAGCTGCTGTTTTAAGGGCTATGAATCAAATGTTTCATTTAGGTCTATCATTAGAACAACTGGCAGAAATTGGCAAAGAAGTAGGAGCTGATATTCCATTTTGTATATACGAGAAAACGGCTTTAGTGAGAGGTATTGGTGAAAAATTAGAATTCATTGAACATCAATTTCATTGCTATTTATTATTAGTCAAACCTAAAAAGGGAGTATCTACAAAGAAGTGCTTTGGTATGCTTGACTTAAATAATGCAATTCATCCTCAGGTTTTAGAATTAAAAGAAGGTATAGAAAAGAGTGATTTTAAAAGGATTGTTAATCATTTAGGAAATACTTTAGAAGCCCCATCAATAGATATGGTTGAAGATATAGAAATGATTAAAAAACAATTTATTGAGTTAGGATTTGAAGGAGCGTTAATGTCAGGAAGTGGTTCTTGTGTTTTTGGAATGACTCAAGATATAAATAAACTTGAAAAAGGATATGAATTTTTTAAAAATAAATATTATTTTGTTAGAAAAACACAAATACTTCATAAAGAGGAAGAAAAATATAAGAAATCGTAAAAGTATTTCTTCTTTTCTCTTTTTTTTTTATTCAAATTTTGTTAGAATAATGGCGGTAAGGAGAGAAAAAAATGAAAATTTATGCCATTGTATTAGCTGCGGGAAAAGGAACTCGCATGAAGTCTCAAAGACCAAAGGTTGTACATGATGTTTTGTATAAACCAATGATTAATCATGTTGTAGATGAATTGAAATTAATGGGAGTAGATGAAACAATTGTTGTAGTAGGACATGAAGCACAACAAGTTGAAGCAATCCTTGATAATGTTGAGTTTGTTTATCAAAAAGAACAATTAGGTACTGGACATGCTGTTTTACAGGCTAAGGATATTCTCAAGGATAAAGAAGGAATTACACTTGTGTTAAATGGTGATGCACCATTAATTAGAAAAGAAACTTTACAAGGCTTAGTTGAATTTCATATGAATAATCATAATCAAGCAACAGTTATGAGTGCAGATTGTGATGTCTCAAATCATTATGGAAGAATTATTAAAGAAGATGGACAAGTTATAGGAATTGTAGAGTACAAGGATTTACAAGAGTATCAAATGGATGTAACTGAAATGAATACTGGAGAATATTGTTTTGATAATCAAAAATTATTTGAAGCACTTGATGAAGTTACAAATGAAAATGCTCAAAATGAATATTATCTTACTGATGTTATTGGTATTATGAATAACAAACAATTGAAAGTTGATGCTTATAAGATTGATGATTTTAATGAAGTAGGTGGAATTAATGATCGTATAGCATTAGCTCAAGCAACACAAATTTTAAGAGATAGAATTAATCAAGAACATTTATTAAATGGTGTAACAATTATTGATCCACATAATACTTATATTGGAAGAGATGTTGTTATTGGAGAAGATACAATTATTGAACCAGGGTGTATTTTAAAAGGAAAAACAGTTATAGGTAAAGACTGTCATATTGGACCATATTGTGAATTGACAAATGTAACAATAAAAGACAATGTTGAAATTAAATTTTCTGTTATTAGTGATTCTATTATTGAAAATGGGGTTGATATAGGTCCTTACGCAAGATTAAGAACAAATTGTCATATTTTAGAAAATGTTCATATGGGCAATTTCGTGGAAATGAAAAAAGCTATATTTGGAAAAAATAGCAAGGCTGCTCATTTAACTTATATTGGAGATGCTGAAGTTGGTAGTGATGTCAATATAGGTTGTGGAACAATTACAGTGAATTATGATGGGAAAAATAAATCATTAACAAAAATTAAGGATAATGCATTTATTGGATGTAATTCTAATCTTATTGCGCCAGTAACAATTGAAAAAAATGCCTTCATTGCTGCTGGATCAACAATTACAAAAGATGTAGAAAAAGATGCAATGGGAATTGCAAGAGCAAAGCAAGTGAATAAAGAAGGATACAGTAAAGTATTAAAAGAAAAAAGATTAAAAGAGTTTGAAAAAAGAAATAAGTAGAGTGAAAAAAAGGGGTAAACAATGAAAAACAAAATTACAGTATTTGCTTTATCAGCAAGTCAAGATTTAGCTAAGAGTATCGCAAACAAATTAGGAACAGAGTTAGGAAAATCAAGAGTTCATCATTTTGCAGATGGGGAAATATTAGTTGAAATTGAAGAATCAGTACGTGGAAAAGATGTATTTATTGTACAATCTACATCTAACCCAGTTACAGAAAATTTAATGGAAATTCTTGTTTTAACTGATGCTTTAAAAAGAGCTTCAGCTAAAGAAATTACAGCAGTTATTCCATATTTTGGATATGCAAGACAAGATCGTAAAGCCAAACCAAGACAACCAATTACATCTCGTTTAGTTGCTGATTTATTAACAACAGCAGGAGTTGATCGTGTTGTAACTGTGGATTTACATGCAAGACAAATTCAAGGGTTCTTTGATATTCCAGTTGATGAAATGGAAGCATTACCTTTAATTTATAAATATTTTGTAGATAAAGGTGTTGAAGATCTTTGTGTTGTATCACCAGATCATGGGGGAGCAACTCGTGCAAGAAAGTTATCTGAACGTTTAGATTGCCCAATTGCAATTATTGATAAGAGAAGACCTAAACCAAATGTTGCTGAAGTTATGGGAATCATAGGTGATGTTGCTGGTAAAAACTGTATTTTAGTTGATGATATGATTGATACAGCAGGAACAATTTGTGCAGGAGCTGAAGTGTTAAGAGAAAAAGGAGCTAAGGATGTATATATTGCATGTACACATGGTGTTTTATCTGGACCAGCTGCTCAAAGACTTCAAGATTGTTGTGCAAAAGAAATTGTTATTACTGATACAATTTCTATTCCTGAAGATAAAAGATTTGATAAATTAGTACAAGTAACAGTTGCTGATTTGTTGGCTCATACAATTGAGAATATTGAAAATAATTTACCTGTTAGTGATGTTTTCACACAATATCATTTTTAAAAAATATATGAAATGACTTTAAAATAAATCTCGTTATTTGTGTAGTCAGATGACGAGATAATTTTTTATAAAATAATTGAGAAACAAAAAAATGAAAATATGAGTTGTATTATAAATATAAAAGAATTTGATTATGAATCCATTTCCTTTTGCAGAAAATATCTTTTTGTTGAGAAAAAAGAAGAAATATAGTATAATTCTTGTATATATGAATGTTTGTTTCTTTTGATGGAGGAAATACGGATGAATGGTGGAAAAGATAGTTTTAAGAATAGAATTTTAGATCATTTTTTTGAGCCTATAATGGAAGAGGAAGATACAGAAGTGAGTAGTGAAAATCATACAGTTGAATATAATAACGATGATACAGAATTAAGAGTAGAACCAGTTATTGTAGACGATGAATTAACAACTGTAAAAGAACCAACAATTATTTCTGCTCAAACAGTTATTCGTGGTAATATTATGGCTGAGAATGATGTTGAAATTAGTGGAGAAGTTATTGGAGATGTATCAGCTGATGGATTAGTAAAAGTTCTAGGCGGTAAAATAACTGGAAATATAAAAGCGCTTAAAATATTAATTAAAAATAGTCGAATTCAAGGATATTTGGACAGTGAAGGTTTTATAGATATTATTGATGATAGTGAGATTATTGGGGATATTACAGGTGGAGATATTGTTGTTGACTCAAAATGTGAAGGCAATATTGTCGCAAGAGAAAGATTAAAACTTTTACAAAATGCCAATATACATGGTGATCTTCAAACAAAAATTATTAAAATTGACGAAGGTGCTATTGTTGAAGGTAGATTAAGAATGTCATAAGAGAGGGTAGTTTAGATGCTATTCTTTTTTTTGCCTTTTTTGAATAAAATAATAATAAATTGGTATAATTTATCTATATTCGACAAATATAGATAAAGTTATAAAATATACATACTTGTGAACAAAATATGATAATAATTTGTTAAATAAACAAATAAATATGGTACTTATATGTATAAAAAGACGAAAAAAGTCGATGAATTCATAATAAATTGTTAAATATCTATTTAGAAATTTGACAAAAATATTATTTTCTGATATTATGCCATAGGGTGAAAGGAATGTACTTCAATACACACACACATCTTAATAGTGATGAATTATATGAAAAGAGAGAAGAATTAATCCAACATGCACTAGCACATCAAGTTAAAAATATTGTTGTTGCAGGATATGATTTAAAGTCTTCTCAAAGAGCAGTTAAGATAGCTAATGAGTATCCGTTTGTATATGCAACAGTAGGAATTAGTCCTAATGATTGTCTTCATACAAAAGATGATGAATTAGAAGAAATTGAAGTATTACTTCAAAATCCACGTGTTGTTGCCTTAGGTGAAATTGGGCTAGATTATTATTGGGATGATGTTCCTCGTAATAAACAAAAAGAAGTTTTTATAAAACAAATTCAAATTGCAAAGAAATACAATAAACCTATTGTTATTCATGCAAGAGATGCCTATGAAGATACGTATGATATTTTAAAGCAAGCAGCACATCGCGGCATTATGCATTGTTATAGTGGTTCAGTAGAAATGGCAAAGAGATATATTGATATTGGTTTCTATATATCATTGGCAGGTCCAGTTACTTTTAAGAATGCAAAAGTACCAAAAGAAGTCGCAATACAAATTGGTATTGATCATTTAATGATCGAAACAGACTGTCCTTATTTAACACCTCATCCGTTTAGAGGAAAGTTGAATGAGCCAGCAAATGTTGTGTATATTGCCCAGGAAATAGCAAAGCTAAAGAACATGGAGATAGAAGACGTTGCTAGAATCACAACATTTAATGCCAAAGAATTGTTTGGGATTAAATAAGGAGGAAAGAATTTATGTTAAAAAAAGCTAAAGAGGTTATTGTCTCGGCTAATTGCCGTACAAAATGTATTTTAGCAGTCGCTTGTGTGTACTTAATAGTTATTTTTACAACAGTTACAACAGGTGCAGTGAATCAAATTATGAATTATATTCCAACAGTTGACATCAAATTAAAAGATGGTGTTAATAAGGAAAAAGAATATCTTGTTAAACAAGATACAGTAGAAAATGTTCTTACAGAATTAAATGTTGAACTAAATAAAGGTGATACTGTTAATAAGAAATTAAATAGTATTGTAGAACAAAATGATTTATTAAAAATCACAAGATTAAAAACAAGTACGATTACTAAAGTAGAATCTATTCCTTATAAAACTATTGTTAAAGGAACAGGTGGATGGAGTAAAACAGTTACTCAAAAAGGGAAAAAAGGAAAAATAAAGAAAACATATTTAGTAACTTATGCAAATAAAAAAGAAATATCTAGAAAAGTTATTAATGAAAAAATTATTAAGAAGCCAGTTGATAAAATAATTAAAAAGGGTGGCGTTCAAAAAGGAACAACTTTTACAGGTAGATTAACTCTATATGGTGGAGATTGCAAAGGATGTAGTGGTAGAAGTGCCTCAGGATTAAAATTATCACCAAGTACAGGTGTTAATAATTCAAGATCACCATATTTAACATATAAAGGAAAAAAATATTATTGTTTAGCTGCTGATCGTTCTATTCCTTTTGGTACAGTTATTAAAATTTCTAATCATAACCTTAATACAAATTCAACAATATATGGGATTGTTGTAGATCGTGGTGGAGCGATTAAGGGAAATAAAATAGATATTTTTAATGGAAGTGAAAGAGGAAAAAGATATTTTGGTGGTGGAACTTCAACTCGTACACGATTTGAAATTGTGTCTATGGGTAAAGGGAAAGCATATTTTTGGAGATAACAATGTTATCTCTTTTTTTATGGTATAATATGAATTTGAAAGAGGTGAAACAAAGTGTGTGAAGAATGTTATAGTTATCAAAATAGAATAACACCATTAATAAATCCAAAAGAATGTTTACAAAAACATACTCAATATATTTGTGGTACATGTGGTCGTTGTATATGTATTGAAAAAGATGAGTGCAAAGATGGAATTTTCCTTTCCGCTCTTTAGAGATTGCTAAACTCTATTTAAGAACAGCAGATTATACAATGAAAAAAAGTTGTGGAATTTATGAAATTATAAATAAAAAGGGGGAGAAAATCTTATAAAATTTTTGCATCTCAAAATGATTTGAAACTTTATTTAGAAAAATATAAGGATAAAATTTGTTTGAAAATGGAACCTATTTTCTCTGTAAATCAATACCAAGAATATCCTCTTCATCTGCGGCGGCGCCTTCGACGGCATCGAG
>OFGE01002636.1_pt1 | contig 13002 bp, 9 predicted proteins | sample 1521681 | NCBI WGS metagenome assembly OFGE01 (sample SAMEA3504093, study PRJEB24116) | mouse gut metagenome | biome: mouse gut; feature: mouse-associated habitat; material: faeces | place: Denmark | collected 2011 | reverse complement strand
CTTCGACGGATACTTACATTGAGAAGGATTCTTCGATCAATGACGAGATAGATAAATTACGCTTGTCTGCGACGGCGTCTCTGAGTGAACGTCGGGATGTGATAGTGATATCAAGTGTATCTTGCATTTATGGATTGGGCAGCCCGGAGGACTATTTGAATATGATGATTCCGCTTCGGCCGGGAATGATGAAAGATAGAGATGAGCTTCTAAGGGAGCTTATTGATATTCAGTATACGAGAAATGAGATGGATTTCCACCGCGGTACGTTTCGTGTACGCGGGGATGTGCTGGAGATTTTTCCGGCTTATTCCGGAGGCGACGCCTACCGGGTGGAGTTTTTCGGGGATGAGATCGACCGGATCGTGGAGAATACTCCGGTGGGGTGCGGCGGCGTTGTGTATCATCCGTACATAAGCGTTGCCGGGGAACGCGCTCCGTTCTATCATCCCTATGCACGGGCGAGTTTCTTTGGTATCAGCCAGGTAACGACGAGAGGGGATCTGATACGCGCCGTATATGAGGGGATCAGCATGTCGATCCGGGATTGTCTGGGAGATCTGGACAAGAATGCGACGATATTTCTGGCAGGAGGAGGCGCCAACAGTCTGGTGTGGGCACAGATGATCGCCGACGTGCTGGGGAGGCGGGTGATGATCCCGTCAGGAAAGGAACTGGGCGCGAAAGGCGTGGCGCTGATGATCGGCGTCAGCCAGGGACTGTACAAGGATTATGAGGATGCCGCCGACAGAGCCTGTACGTTTCGTCAGGTGTTCGAGCCGGATCTGATGAATACGAAGAAATACGATCTGATCTATGAGCTCTACAAAAAAGTAAGGATCCATAATCAGGAGATCTGGGATTATAGACATCAGATGAATAAGAAGATCAAAGTGATCAGCGAGGAGGAATAAGACCTATGAAGATATTTTTTACAGCGGAGTATAACGAAGAAGAGCTGAAGCCTTTATACGAGATGGGCGAAGTAGTCAAAGACGGATGGGCGCTGGGGCTTCCTAAGATGGCGGAAGATGAGTTGGCAGAAAAGGTCCGGGACGCAGATATGATCATTACAAGTTATGACGATATCACACGCAGGGTGATCGAGAGCGCGCCCAATCTGAAGCTGATCGCATGTACCAGGGCTACGCCGGTGAATGTTGACATGGAGGCGGCAAAAGAGAGGGGAATACCGGTTCTTTATACGCCCGGAAGGAATTCCGATTCGACGGCGGAGATGACGATCGGGCTGATGCTCTCCATTGCACGGAAGATCCCGATGGCGCACGGCGCGCTGAAGGCAGGCAGGTTCACAGGGGATCCCGACGCAAAGAAGGTAACCAAGGATGGGCTGAAAGTAGACATGATATGGGATATGGACATGGATTCACCGTATATGGTGTTCAAAGGGACACAGCTGCATGGGAAGACGCTTGGAATCGTCGGATACGGAAGTATTGGGCGCAGAGTCGGCAAGATCGCAAGAGCGTTCGGCATGGAGCTTTTGATCTATGATCCGTTTGTGGGGGAGATCGACGTAGAAGAATTCGGAGTCAGGAAGGCTGTTACACTAAAGCAGCTCATGCAGGAGTCGGATTTTGTGACCTGCCACATGAAGATCACAGATGAGACAAGAGGCTGTATCAGCCGTGAGATGATCTCTTATATGAAGCCGACGGCATATTTTATCAACGCGTCAAGAGGGGCGATCCTGGATGAAGAAGCGATGGTTGAGGCGCTGAGAGAGAGGAAGATCGCGGGAGCGGCATTCGATGTATATGCCAATGAACCGCTGTCAGGCGTCCATCCTTATGTGACAGAGCTTGACAATGTGGTGATCACGCCGCATATTGCCGGCGCCACGGACGATGTACTGATAAACCATACGAAACAGATTGTTGCAGATGTAAGGAGGTTCCTGAACGGGGAGCATCTTCTGTACCAATATAGATTCTGATTAACCACAGGAGGAAGATAGGATGAACAGAGAAAAGGCAAAATTAATGCAGATCGAAGTATGTAAGACGGCGAAGGCGATGTATCACAGCGGGCTTGTCGCAGGAACCTGGGGGAACATCTCGGCACGTATTGATGAAGATCACATGGTGATCACACCGTCCGGCATGGATTATGAGCGTCTGTGCCCGGAAGATATGGTGGTGGTAGATATGAATACATTAGAATATGAAGGGAGCCTGAAGCCATCCATAGAGACGATCGTACATTCGGCAGTCTATAAAGACCGTCCTGAGGTGAATGGGATCGTGCATACACATTCGACTTACGCGCTGACAGTTGCGGCGGCAAGGATCCCGCCGATCTGTGACGATCAGGTACAGATTCTCGGAGGGGACGTAAGGCTTGCGGCTTATACCATGCCGGGAACGAAGGAGATGGCGGACGAAGTTGTGCATGCACTTAAGGAACGCGCGGGGGCGTTGATCGCAAATCACGGTGCGATCACGGTAGGCCGTACTCTTGCAGAGGCATATACCGGTTCGCAGGTATTGGAGAAAACCGCCATGGTATATATCAATTGCCAGAGCATAGGAGGCGGGGTGGAGATTTCACAGAAGGATATTGATTTTTTCCACGATTTCTTTATGAACAAATATGGACAGAGATAGGAAAAGTAAGCCATGTGATAATGGCAATGACCAGAAGCAGGAGAAGAGAATGATAGATAGCAGATTAAAACTTCTGATATTTGATATGGACGGCGTGATCTTAGACAGCGAGCCGTTGCACGAGAATGCAAGACAGATGATGTTCCGAAGACTTGGGATCGTACCGGATGACACATTCCCGGATCCGGTAGGGAATTCTTCCAGTGGTTTCTGGAAGCAGGTGATCGAAAAATGCGGGATCGAAGGAGAGCCCGTCGATCTGGAAAAGGAACAGTACCGATTAGTAGCACAGCAGATAGAAGAGGATCAGATCCCTCCGTCAGAGGGGCTTAAGGAATTGCTTCTATGGGCGATAGGCAATGGGATCAAGATCGGTCTAGCGTCATCATCTACCAGGGTTCTGGTAGACGACGCTCTTCGGCTTCTTAAGATAGAAAGGTATTTTGATCATACGGGGTCAGGGGATGAAGTGTCGGCAAAGAAGCCGGCGCCGGATGTGTACCATAGAGTACTTGAGATGGCAGGGATCCCGGCGGAGTATGCGGCGGCGGTGGAGGATACGCATACGGGGATGCTGGCGGCGAAGAATGCGGGTATCTTCTGCTATGGTTACAGGAATACGACTTCCGGAGCGCAGGATATGAGCGCGGCGGACAGGATTATTGATAAGCTGGAAGAAATTATGTATACAGGAGGAAGGATCGCATAATGGAAGGCAGGGTTCACGAAATCCTGCCTTTTGGCATATAATAATGAAAAAAGTATCAGGGGGCTAATTATGCCTTATTCAATCATGCTGGATGCAGGACATGGAGGAGAACGAGATCCGGGAGCCGTATATAACGGGCGACAGGAGAAGGACGACGCTTTGCGTCTTACGCTTGCAGTAGGAGAGATCCTTCAGAATAACGGGATCGACGTACAATATACAAGGACGACGGACGTCTATCAGACACCCTATGAGAAAGCTATGGAGGCAAACCGCGCCGGAGTGGATTTCTTCGTTTCCATTCATCGGAACTCCTATCCGACGGATAACGAAGTGTCCGGGGTGGAGACTCTTGTCTATGATCTGTCAGGACTAAAGTACCAGATGGCGCAGGATATCAACGATCAGTTAGAGGCGGTTGGCTTCGTGAATCTGGGAGTGAAGGCAAGGCCGAATCTGGCGGTACTTAGAAGGACACAGATGCCTGCGCTCTTGGTGGAGGCAGGTTTTATCAATTCGGATATTGACAATCAGCTATTCGACGATAATTTTCAGGATATTGCACAGGCGATCGCATCTGGCATACTCGATTCACTTGATTCGGCAGGAGTTATCAAGGATGGTCAATACCATGTACAGGTGGGGGCGTATCGGAACCGAAGATATGCGGAAAGGCTGCTGAATGAGCTGTTGGAAGAGGGATATCCGGCATTTATAGAGGATTCGGGTTCCTACCTGCGTGTACAGGTGGGGGAATTTGACGATATGGATGACGCTGCCGAACTGGAGAGACAGTTGAAACTGGCAGGATATCCTACGGTGATCGTAAGTTAAGCCTGTTCATTTTTGTTAAAATTCACCTTGTTGATATGGTGGGGGATATGTGTTATTTTTAACAGAATGAAATCTGTGTTTTGATAAGGTTAAATGTCATTTTAATGGGGAAAAGTTATGGATATACAAGTTTTATCAGATGAAAAGATCTTGGATGTTTTGGGGAAAAATCCGCAGAAGGGTATGGTTCTTCTGATGGAGAAATACACGGGGCTCGTCTGGCATGTGATCTCTTTCCATGTGGAGAACCCGGAGGATATTAAGGAATGTACGAATGATACGTTTTCAGGATTTTATTTCAAGAGGAAAAGATTCGATCCTGAACGAGCATCTCTGCCAGTCTACCTGACTGCGATAGCCCGTAAGATTGCGATCTCCCGTTACAGGAAGGAGAAGCTGCGGCGCAGTATGTCTCTGGATGAGAGCGCGCTTGGAGCGGAAGAAGGCAGGGAGGACAGAAGATTTAACCGTGCGGAGCTTAAGGTGGATATGGAGCGCGCCATGTCTGTACTTAAGCCCAATGAGCTAAAGATCATCCGGATGAAGTATTATGACGGGATGACAGTACGGGAGATCGCGGAGTCTCTTGATCTGCCTTATGAGACCGTGAAGAAGCGGCATCAGAGGGGGATCTTGAAACTGGGGCAGAGTATGCTGATGTTACTGCTGATCCTGGTGCTTCTGTTATCCTTCTCGGCATGTGTCTATGGCGTCCTGCGGTATCTGGATATCATTCCGCCGCTCTGGGTGCAGGAAGAGGAAGAAGATCCGGAAGTCATTCCGGATGACGGACTGGTGATCAATAATGACCAGGGATGGCGGGACAGGAGCCGTGAACCAGAACCGGGACCGGGACAGGGACCGGAAGAAGAGAACGATCTGGCGGAAGTACCAGAGGCGGGGATTTCGTCAGTCAATATACTCGAAAACAGGCAGGAAGAGGAAGTACATACGGAATACAGTCCGATGGAAGCTGTCATAGAAGAATATACGGTCAGTCCCGGATACGGTGTCAATCTCAATCCGGAAGAAGCTGTGTATTCTCTTACGGAAAAGATGATTTATGAAGACCAGGACTATACGCTGTCGCTAGATGAGTTTGTCTATATCAATAATGAAGTGCTTATTACGCTGACACTCCAGATCAAAGATACGGCTAACAGAGACGAACCGAGATTCAGGAATTTTACTTTGGAATACAACGGAAGCAGTTGGAGATATTCAAGTCAAACGGAATATCAGCCTAACCTTACTTCGCGTGTTCGATATCTTCAATTTGAAAATGTTTCGCTTCCTGCTTCTGAACAGGGGCTTCAGGCGCTGACACTTAAGATAGATGGATGTCCGATATTTGTATTCGATCTGAGTACCATCAAGCAGGATGAGATCAAGGATCATCCTTATCAGGTGGGGAAATACGGCGGTGTGATGGCGATCCCAAGGCTTGAGGATGGTTCGCTTATCGTTGAGATCCATCCTCTGGATGATGATGATGAATATAAGCTGCTGCCGGGGCTCATCAGGGATTCTACCGGCGGGATGTCAGACGATGCTGTAACGGTGACAGGAGAGGATGGGACAGAGCGGCAGGGGAGATGCCTGTGGTATTCTCCGTGGAATATTAAGACTTATTTTGAATGGGACTTTGGCGAGGCGTCTCCGGGAAAGTATACATTGCATGTCCCGTCGCTTTGTTATGAACGGGAGCTGGGGGATGAGTTTACGATAACGATCGATCTGGAGAATAATACATGGGACAGCAGGGAGTATCCGGTTCACGGCGGAAGTGTATATTTGAAAGAGTGCAGGCTTCTGTCTGGGGATCCGGAGTTTGATAAGGATGCCTTTGAAGAGTTTTATGAAGAGCCGTTTCCTGATATTGGGGATATGGATCTGAGGGAAAGCTTGATGGAATGCCGATCTTTGAAGATTGGATACATCCCGGACGATCCGGAATTTTCGCTTCTGGCAGTTTACGCGATGGACGCAGAGACAGATCCGAATCCTGAGCCGGAACCTGATATAAACCCGGATCTGGAACTACCTTTGACGCCCTCTCATATGGAGCCTTATGAAGAAGAAATCCGTTTATCAATGAAATCTAAAGATTTGGGGGACCTGGATACGAAATATCTTCTTCGGACAAGCATGGTAAGAGAATATGTAAAGAATGCATATCTCAGATTCCGAAAAGACGATGTTATCAACTATCGGTGGAATCAGAGTTTTGATATTACTTTCACTGTAAATTAATTATTGTATTATTTTTGTCCCCTTTTACATTTCTGGTGCGAATATACATAAAGGGAGATTGGGAAACTGCCTGATAAGACTTGGTCACAGGCAGTTTCTTTTTGTCTTTGTTGCCATAATGCAAAGGGGGATGAGATGTTGGAACAGTATAGGATGGATGATATGACCAGGCTTGCGATGGAGTGCATTTCTCTTGGGGGGCGTCCGCGACCGGAGCTTCGGTGGCTGAATTGCAGGTATGACCGTGTGAAGAAGCGATGCGGGCTGAGAAGTAAGACGGAGACGGATAAGCTGTTGTATGAGCGTATGTATGGAAGAGCGCCAAAAAAGGATTCGGAGGTGCTGAAACTCAGGTACTGGCGTACCGGGAAGTGTATGCCCGGCAACAGGGAGCATTGTCTGTTGTTCGGCAAAGCGTTGGAGTTGTCTGAGACAGAGATGGAATTCTTCGTGCAGCAGTATTATGACCGGGGGATGGAGCTGTATGACGCCGTGTCTGACGCGGCGGATCCGGCGTACCGGGAGAGACGGGCATATCTTAAACAGATCGTGGAGGCATATCTAAGGAACGTGCCGGAGAATAAGCTTGAGAGTCTTCATATTCCGAGGAAGAAAGCAGGAGTGTTCCTGCGGCACATCTATTTTACAGATGCTCTTCGGTATATCAAGGGATCGGGGGAGCTGAAGCCTGAGATCATCAATAAGCATATTACTAGCCTGCGGTATGAATCGGAATTTGCCAGGCAGATGCGTCTGAGCGGAGAGATTCCCCGCAAGGCGTTGATACGGCATCTTCTGATCCTGGGGATGCCGGATGTTACCCTTAAGAAGATGAACAGGCAGCTGCGGTTCTTCGGATATCTTCCGCTTGAGGAGGAACATACGATGACCAGGGGGGAGAGGCTTGACTGGCTGCTGATCAGGCTGTTCCAAATGTATGAAGAGAAACGAAGGGAAACGGATGACGTGCGTGCCGGCGTTTGGTTTCGGGAGGCATGCCGTACATTGGACGAGGTTTTTAAGAAGGAGGGTTGTTCAAGGCTTCGGTTCATGCATTTTAAGGCATTGGATCTATAGCGGGCATAAGAAGATAAGCCCTGCAAAGGAAGAAAAATGAATTTTGGAAAAGGAAGGATGAGAGAATGATAAATAATAAAGATGAATTCAGGAAAAAATGTGAAGATATGTTGGCTTTAGAAGCATATATGGACACGCTGCAAAGTTATCGGGTGCAGTCCAAAGTAAAGTTCAGAGAATTAGTAAAAAGGGACTGGATATCGCTTTTGATGGTGATCGTGGGCATACTGGCGATCCAGGGACTGCGTTTCGCCAGGGGGTGGATGGAAGATATAGATACGGATATGATACTTTTGTACGGGGTACTTTATTACGGAACCTATATAGTGAGCTTCCTGTGCTATGTCTGGTTGCTTATAGCTTTTCTCCCAGGTCTTGGAGACGAAGCAAGAGAGGGGATGCTGATATTCCTGTGGCGTGCGCTGAGACTGGCGTTCATCAACAGATCAAGGGAGAAGGAAAACCGAAAGAATGCAACAGAACGGAAACTTGCCCAAGATGCAAAGACGATCCTGGAGAAAGAATTGCTGGAGTATACATTTGCTGATGAGGAAGTGGATGAGGACGGCAGAAGGAGCCGGGATAGCCAGTATGTCTTTGACATTTCGCCTTTAAAAGAGAAGACGAAGAAACTGATCAGCAATATGTATGGCGTATCACGGTGGGATCATCCCATAATAGGAGAGAATCTGGCTCTGGATGTATTCTCGACGTGCTGTGGGAGGATAAAGACAAAAGAAGAAGACAAAGAGCTGCGGCTGGACGGGTTTGCTTACGCTTATGAATTGACGCGTGAGAAGCTGCGGGAGATACTGTCGGATGATTATCTGCTGCTTTATGCGGATATGGATGGGCTGCGCGCGGCAGAGGGGGAGAAGATCTATATCAAGAAGATCTATGAGGTTGCCGCAAGAAGGCTGACAGAGAAGACGACACGTACTACGACCACAAGCTATGACGTAGACAAAGCGTTGAAAACTTTTAATTCCAACCTGGATGTGCTGCTGAATGTTGATGCGATCGGGATCAATGAGCATACGGCGTGGAAGCAAAAAGGCGAGAAGAGGATCAATGAGGCGCTGGCGACTACGACAACCTCCGAATCTACAAAAAGATGTGTCGGAGAGGAATTGATGATACTGGAGGAGGGGTATGCGGTCTTCCTGGGGAATACGTTGAAAGCAGTGGGGATACCAAGGAAGAAGGCAGAGGAACTACATATCGTCTATGAATTGGATAAACCTTTCAAAGTTGAATTCATGGATTATGAGATGAAGATCCCGGAGGAAGAACGTTTCCATGGTAAGATCATATGGGCAGAGACCAGACAGGTGCGCCCGAATCCCTTTAGTACGGCTCTGCAGGTTACAGAGATGATAAAGGATATCAAGCCTTTTGATGCTTCTGCCGAGATACCGGATGATACGGCAAATGAGGCGGAGATGAAGGTATGGCGTTTCTTTATGACGGAGCGTTTTAAGAAGGAGATCGGACGTGTATGGGATCGTAAAGAATGTGAGGAGCTTGCAGGGAAGCCGCAGGAAGAGCCGCTTCCCCGATCCTATGACCGGAAAGCCGCGATCAATGGAGTGCTGTTGGCGCTCTTGGTCTGGAGCGCGGCGTCTATAACAGACAAATTACCGCCGATGCTCCGGCTAGGACCCGTGGAGAGGGCATGGAAGATGATGACAGAGGACGATCAGCGGTTTATCCGCCAGGGAAAGAATCCGGAATTTACCAAGGGCTGTTATCAGAGGTTTATCCATAACGGAACGAATGCCAATATCGAAGCGTCGGATGTAAGGCGCAGCGCAGCCGCAGAAGGAAGCTGGCTGTGGGTCAATGACTGGACGGGGCTTCGCAGGCACAACAGCAAGGTTCCGGAAGAATGGAACGCAATGGGTGATAATTATTTCTGTGAAGAACATGCCGCGGCAATGTTATATGCAGGAGATCTCGGGTTCGCTGTGTCTGCGCAGGGGGACGGAGAAAGCTATGCAGTCCTCTTTAACCGGGAGAAGGACGAGAAGGATAAGGGCGAGACTGTCGCCAGAGGATGGATAGACGGATTTCTGGAGGACGGCAGCTTTACGTATGATTCCGTTATCAGCCGTCTGTATTCAATCTTGCAAAAGCAGGAATCAAAAAATATAAGCGCAGAAGAGATGGCGGGGCTGCTTTATTTTACTTCCCGGGGAGTATTGCTGGATTATCAGGACGGCGAGGCGATCTTTGCGGATGATTTCACCGATGCGGGGACCGTACATGTCTATAGGTATACAGAAGAGGAAGCCGAGGAGCTCGTCTCTTATCCGGATGATTATACAGGAAGCGGTTCAGGACGTTTTATTGTGGAAGATACCCTCTATTATGCAGAGAATCTGGCTGTAACGAGTTTTAGCCTGGAGCAGAAAGAAGGAGGCTGGAGGAAGATCTATGATGCGGAACAGCTGATCCGGGGGCTTAATTACGCTTATGGAAAAGAAGGCAGATTAAGTATCCTGTCTTTATCGGAGGAGAGTGTGGTTATTCTCCTTCCTTCAGAAGAGAGACTTGAAACAGTGGAGATAACCGGACCGGCAGAAAGCATCTATACGGTGAAGAACAAGATCATGATCTACAGACCGTCGGAAGGAGAATATAATTCCGCCAAGGGCGGCAAATATAGTTATGTAGAATTAAATTAGCGTGGTTTGGGCTTAGCACATCATTACATTAATTCTTGAGTAATGATGTGCTTGCCTTTTAACCCTTCGGCAGCGAGAAGATGAACTCGGTTCCGACCCCTTCGGTGCTGACGACATTGATATTCTCCCCGTGTGCCTGGATCGCTTCCTTGACAATGGCAAGTCCCAGGCCGGTTCCTTTCTTATCCTTGCCGCGGGAAAGGTCGGACTTGTAGAAACGCTCCCATACCCGGTTGAGCGAGCCGCGGGGGATGCCGATCCCTTCATCCTTCACGGAGGTGTAGACTTTGTCGCCTCTTTCCGTCGTCTCGATGGTGATGACAGAATCGGGATCGCTGAACTTGATCGCATTGTCCAACAGATTATAGAGTACCTGTTGGAGTTTGTGCTTATCGGCGTTGACGTTCAGATGCTTTGCTGCGATCAGGACATTGATGGAGATCTTTTTCTGCGTACAGGTTCCTTCGAAGGAAGCGGCGACATGTTTGATCATCTCATGTATGTCGAAGACTTCTTTGTTCAGAAGCAGGTTCTTCGTGTCAAATTCATTCAGGGTCAGCAGATCCTGGGTCAGATCTGTCAGACGTTCTGTCTCGAATAATATGATCTTCAGATATTTCCCATATAATTCCGGCGGGATGGTCCCGTCTGTCATTGCCTCAACGTATCCCTTGATCGAGGTTAGCGGAGAACGAAAGTCATGAGATACATTTGCCACAAATTTCTTTTGATAATCTTCCATATCCCTCAGATGTGACGACATATAATTCAAAGATGCGGAGAGATATCCCATCTCGTCTTCCGTGTAAACCGGTATCTCATATTCCAGATTGCCGGAGGCATACTGGGTGGCGGCTTCCGTGATCTGATACAGGGGCCGGTACACGAAGTACTGGAAGGCGAGCAGTATGACAAAGGAAAGAACATAGACCAGAAGCACGGTGAGAGACGCGGCGCGAAGCAGGATATGCTGTGTGTCCTTTAAGTCGTCCAGGTACTTATGGATGAGCAGGTAACCGTTGGGGGAATATCCATATACAACCGGCGCCATGACGGTGATCACCTCTTCGTCAAAATACTCATGATAACGGCCGGTCTGGTATTGGCGCCCGCTGATCTCAACAGGATCAAAATCACGGATATAACGCGGCGCCGCAGGATAATTGTCGGGCGCCGCTGAGGATATCATCTTACCGTCCCTGTCCACGAACCATATGGCTGCCTCCAGTTGAAGTTCCATGCCGGATAACTGCAGAGAGACCGCTTCGCCGTCAAGTTCTTCTGAGAAATAAGAAGGCAGGTAGTTGCTGGCAACGAGATTCACTTCCCGGTACAGAGATGTCGCCTGCTCTTTCTCAAGGGGGCTTTCCGTCAGGCTGAATGTCAGTGTGGCGACGGAAAAGATACAAAGGAATCCGAATAGAATATATACGATAATAAATTTTAAATATAATGTACTGCGCATCTCTTACTTTACCTCGAACTTATAGCCGATCCCCCAGACGGTGGCAAGTCCCCACATACTGTGATCCTTGATCTTCTCCCGCAGACGTTTGATATGGACGTCTACGGTCCGCGTATCGCCGATATATTCGTATCCCCAGATCTGATCAAGCAGTTGTTCCCGGGTAAATACCTGATTGGGGGAGGAGGCAAGGAAATATAAGAGTTCCAGTTCCTTGGGCGGCATATCGACTCTCTGGCCGTCCACCAGTACGGTATAATTGGTAAGGTTGATGATAATGCCCGGATATTCCACACATTTTCCCTTATCTGCTTTCGGCGCTTCCGCCTTCGGGGCTGTCTGGTAGCGGCGCAGGACCGCTTTGACCCGGGCGACCAGTTCCTTGGAATCAAAAGGTTTCATGATATAGTCGTCGGCGCCGAGTTCAAGTCCCAGAACCTTATCGAATACTTCGCCCTTGGCGGACAGCATGATGATCGGTACGCCGGATCTGGCGCGGATCTCCCGGCATACCTGATAACCGTCGATCCCCGGAAGCATCAGATCCAGAAGGATCAGGTTAGGCTGATAGGTATCGTGGGCGATCAGCGCTTTCTCACCGTCGTGTACCATCATGGTGTCAAAACACTCTTTGGTGAGGTATAAAGATATGAGTTCGGCGATATTCTCGTCGTCGTCTACGATTAAGATTTTCTGTTTATTTACCATTAAAAGTGTCTCCTTTTTATTTCAACTCTACGATGGTCACGCCGGCATCGCCTTCGCCGAAGGCGCCAAGGCGGAAGGACTTGACATGCTTCTGACGGCGCAGGTAGGTATGGATGCCGTTTCTCAGCGCGCCGGTTCCCTTGCCGTGAACGACACGGACTGAGGAAAGATGCGCCAGAGAGGCGTCGTCAAGGTATTTATCCAGCTCGGCGACAGCCTCGTCCACAGTCTTGCCGAGAAGATTGATCTCCGGGCTTACGGACAGGGACTTGCCCATCTTCATCTTTCCTTTGGAGGTCTTGTGCATCTGCTTGGCGGTATAAGACGCCGCTTCTTCTATGATCTCCAGGTCAGAGATGTTGACCTGAGAGCGCAGGATACCCATCTGAACGGTGACATTGCCTCTGTTATCCGGGAGAGAAACGACGGTTCCGTTCAGATTCATGCTCAGGACGCGGACGGATTCTCCGCGTTTGAAGTCGGAAGGCTTGTGGACCTTATGAGGCTTCTGGGCCTCCAGTTTTATGCCGGAATTGGCGGACGCCATCTTTTTGCGCAGACGTTCCCGTTCTTTTTCCATCTCCGCAGCAGAGATATTCTCTTTGCCGAATTTGTGGAAATTTCGTATGGTTTCGTCGGCGG
>OFGE01002629.1_pt1 | contig 13016 bp, 9 predicted proteins | sample 1521681 | NCBI WGS metagenome assembly OFGE01 (sample SAMEA3504093, study PRJEB24116) | mouse gut metagenome | biome: mouse gut; feature: mouse-associated habitat; material: faeces | place: Denmark | collected 2011 | reverse complement strand
TTACACCTCTATTAATCCACACAAAAATATCTCAACAATTATGTGATTTGTTATAGTATATCCTTTTTTGTATGAAAAGTCAATTGTAGTAAAATACCATAAATAAATTATACAATAGTGTGGTTTGATATAAAAAACTCAGCTTGTCCAAGAATATATAGACAAACTGAGTTCATTACATTCCGTATCATAAATAAACATCATCATTAGCTGCCGCATAGAGATTTATCCATCTCGGAGTGTCGCTAACTTCGATAGAATAAGGCTTCCCGACATTCCCCGCATCTTCATTTTCATCATACTTCTTTATCCGTTCAAACGTCGAAAAGCTATGTATCGGAAATCCCACCGTATCATGCCCGTCCAAAAATACAGTAAGTGGAACATTACCGCTGCTTCTCTGGGTACTGAAGAAATGGCACACTTTGAAATGGTAGCCACCATCGTGCACCAGCTTACGCGCAACCTGACCCCGGAAGAAATCAAAGAATCCGGTTTCGGTGACTACTACATCGACCACACTTTAGGAGTATGGCCTCAGGCAGCTGGCGGCGTCCCACAGAACGCATGTGAATTCCAGGTAAAGGGAGATCCCATTACAGATATTGTGGAAGACATGGCAGCAGAGCAAAAAGCCCGGAGCACCTACGACAATATCCTGCGTGTTGTAAAAGATCCAGACGTCATCGATCCCATCCGCTTTTTACGCGCCAGGGAAATTGTCCACTTCCAGCGTTTCGGTGAAGCCCTCCGCCTAATCCAAGAACGCCTGGATTCCAAAAACTTCTATGCCTGCAACCCAGTGATCGACAAAAACTGCGGCTGCAAATAATATCATACGGCACATAGTACCATACCGTACCATGTGCCGTTTTCACTGCCACAACGCATTTTCAGCCAGCATCTCCCATTCCCAAGCTGCCACACACCTTTTTATCCCCTGTTAGATCCATCAGGTAAAACTTTGTGTACCCCCTCTTTTTAGATCTCATGATTTCCCTAATCCTTATCATGCCAAAAGCCCCTTTCCATACCCCTCTACCCTTCGAAGCAATCTAGCGTCTGTTGATTTAACTCCGCTTTCCTTATCCTCCAGTCCGGGCAAAAACTGTCCATATATCCAAAGAACCTGTCATTATGGTTTCTTTCCAGTAAATGCACTAGTTCATGGATAATGACATATTCCAAGCATTCTGGTGTTTTCTTGACTAACTGCAAATTCAGCCAGATACGTTTTTTTTCAATATTACATGTCCCCCATTTTGTGCGCATGTTTTTAATACGCCATTCACTGGCATTTACACCTACTATATACTCGCATTTTTTTAGTATTTTAGGGACAGCTTGTTTCATTTGCGCCCGATACCATTCATTTACTACATGCTCCCTTTGTTTGGGGGTACTTTCCTTTCTAACCTCTAGTACCAGTTTTTCACCTGCAGGCAAAACGTGGCTTCCAGCATCAGAATACTGCACATCTAAACGGTACCTGCGACCCCAAAAATAGATGCTCTCTCCCGTTATATATTGCCTTTTTGTCAGTCTGGGCTGCCCTTCAAAGCTTTTCTTTTGTTTTTTGATCCACTGTATTTTAGATATTGCAAATCTGCGGATTAAATCATCGCTAACAGTATATGGAACTGTAATTTGTACCTTCCCATCTGGCGGCAAAACCCGGATGTACATATTTTTTATTCTTTTTTTTATTACTGACATTGCAATTCCACACAATATTATTTCTTCCACCTAATACTCCCTTTGCCCTCTTACTAACGCAAGCAATTCCTCTGCCTGCCCCTTGTCTTTTATTACTGCCTCGATTGCACGCTTGATTTTTCTTTCTTTTACTTTATTTCCCCTAAAACAGTCCTGCCTTGACGCTAAGACTGCTTCATGCAGCTTTTCCGCAAGCTCTGCATTGCCGCCGGAATAATCATAAAAAGCCCTCTTTGCCGCGCTGTTACGAATATTTTCGGGATAATCCATACCAGCTTCCGGACGATGTACTTTACGGCATAATTCTACAATTTTTTGTAGATATTTTTCGTACTCTAACACATCCTTCTTCCTCTGTTCAATCAACCCCTCCAGCAGGGCGGACATTTTTTCATAGTACTTTGGATTCGTTTGGGTTTTTTCTACAATTTCTTTTCCGACATTGTTTTCGATGATTTCTGCAGCCGCTTCTTTTTGTGCCCTTGTCCCAAAAGGCATATCCTTGATTGCTCCTAGGCCAATATCAGCTAAAAGGCCAGCCAGCGGTTTCCCGTCAAAGGATGTTAAAATACGGCTGGGGCTAGCGGATAAATATGTGTCAATTAAATGCCTCATATCCGGATCATATGCTTTTAAATCAACATAATCTCCGCTGGCCATGCGGATAACATTCCTGATTTTGACAAAGTCTGTGACTTCTTTTTCCAGATTTCTGATGCTGTCCAACGAATAGCCGTATTGTTCCATCAAAGCGCCTGATACTTCACTAAACGCCCGTAATGCCTTTGCTGACAAATCATATAATTGTTCCCTTTTGGGCATATTTGAGTGAAGCTCATCAATATCAAACGACTCCGTATTTGACCCGCAAAAATAATGGATATAATCCACATCATTTTTGGGGGCTGCAACAGGCTCGCACAAGGCATTTAACATCTCCAGCGTATCTTCTAGCTGTACTTTTGCTTTATCAAGCCTGTTTGTTAAAAAGCCTGTAATATCTTCCTTGTCATAACAATCAAATGCCCCTGATGTATAATCATTAATTGCTTTTTCCAGGGAGCAAAACAAATCTCTATAATCAATAATGTACCCATATTCTTTGTCTTCGCCATGTAGGCGGTTCACCCGGCAGACAGCCTGGAATAATCCATGATCCTGCAATGTTTTATCAATATACAAATATGTAGCAGGCGGCGCGTCAAAACCTGTAAGCAGCTTATTTACTACGATAAGCAGTTTCATCTGATCCGGCTGCTTAACAAACTTTTCTTTTACCTCTTTCTCAAATGTTTTTGCATCTTTACCGTCCAGCATTATTTTATAAATCCGGTACTGTTCTAAGGCTTGCGTATTGCCTTCATCTCCCACGGTTTCTGTCCGGATTGCAGCTGCCAGGGGTTCATAGGAAGTCACAACGGCGCATTTCCCCGCCAGCTGTGTTTCCTGAAATAATTCATAGAATTTACATGCCTGGTAAATACTGCCCGCCACCAGTATTGCGTTGCCCCGCCCGTCATGTAAACGCGCTTTTGTTTCCATGTCGAAGACAATATCTGCCACGATTTGGCCCAAACGGGCTTTTGAGCTAAATACTTTTTTTAAAGTCCCCCACCGCTGTTTTAATTTTGCTTTTGTAACATCTGTCAGGCCTCTGGTTTTTGCCTCAAACCATGCGTCTATTTTATCCTGGGCTACAACGTCCTGCCCTATCTCCCTAGCTTCATACTGTAAATCCAAAATCACCTTATCCCGTACTGCCTCGTCAAATTTATACTTGTGGATATACGGCCCAAAAACCTCAATGCTCTTTGCTTTATCTTTTTTCATTAAAGGCGTCCCTGTAAAGCCAATAAAAGTTGCATCCGGTAAAATCAATTTCATTGCCTGGTGCAGCTTACCGGATTGCGTCCGGTGGCACTCGTCCACAAATACAAAAAAATCCCCTTTTACTAAAAAATCTGAAGGCAGGGATTTTTGAATTTCCCTGATATAGCCCGCATAATCCGCTCCCTCACCCTTTGCATGCCCCTGCCTGCCGCACTTTTGAATCAGGGAACACATCATCGCCGGAGAAGTATCATTTATTCTTTGTACCAATTCACCCCCATGCCTGATACGGGCAATGTTCTCACCCACCCCTGCAAAAATATGTTCAATCTGCATATCCAGCTCGTCCCGGTCTGTTATAATCAAAATACGGCTGTCCGGTACATTTTCTTTGATCCATTTTGCCAGCCATACCATTGTCAAAGACTTGCCCGAGCCTTGTGTATGCCAAATGATTCCGCCTTCCCGCTTAAGTACGTTATCTTTCGCCGCCATAATTCCAAAAAACTGATTCGTCCGGCAAGTCTTTTTCCTCCCATCGTCATATACAATAAAATTATGTAATATTTCTATAAACCGTTCTTTATGGCAAAGGGAAATCAAATTTTTATCAAGGCGGACAGGATATTTTTCAATTTGCTTTTTCACCTGGGAAGAAACAGCATCTTTAGCTAAGGTATCCTCTTTCCAGGAAAGATAATACTTCTCCTGTGTCCCTGTTGTGCCATAACGCAGCCCTTCCGAATCATTTCCCGCAAAAACCAGTCCCACTGTGGCAAAAAAGCGCATGATCATATCTTTGCGCTGGTTGGTCAGATTTTGCCGGATCCCTTCTGCTATGGAAACTGTACTCCGCTTTAATTCAATTACAGCAAAGGCAATGCCGTTCACATAGAGCACCAAATCAGGGCGCTTTGTTTCTACGTCATGTATTGTTACCTCTTCTGCAATATAAAAATCATTTTCGTAAGGATGCCGCCAGTCTACAAACTGCACGGTGCACATATGATCCCCTTTATTCTCATGGATCCTGGCCCCGTACCTTAATATCTTATAGGTCTGCCTATTCAAATCATATAAGTTAAGCGACTGGCTGCCGGCAGTATCCTTAAGCCCTTTTAAGGCAAGGCGGATCACGGAATCTGAATATCCCTTACGGTTTAAATACCGGATAAGCAGCCCTTCTTCTATATTGGAATTATCACGTTCAGTATAATTACCCAAATAAGTATACCCCAGCCCTTGAACAAATAACTTTATTACACGCTGCTGCGTTTCTTTTTCCCGTTGCCCCACGTTCATTTTATCCCCCCAGCCGCATTCTGTTCCATTTTAAGTATCTCCCCTTATCTTTACCCCTGTGTACCGCCAGCTTCTAACCGGATGTGGCCTGTTAAAAGCTCTTTCGTCATACCCTGCCGGATTTGCTGGTATTTGGCAAGCTTCTTTTCTATCTGCCCGATTTCACGATCCATGTCAAAAAGAATTTGGGAAATAGCTTTTTGTTCTTCTATAGATTCTGGTACTGTCACCAGAATTTCTGATATAGGCCCCAAATTGATTTTGCGTGGAATTGCCGTAACCAAAGAATGGGCCTCAATTTCTTTTTTAAAGCCAGTTGATTGTGTATAATAACATAAAAATTGCGCGTCAATATTGCCAACACATTTGATTAGGGCTAAACTCACATAAAAACTCGCATTTACATCCCAGTCAACATATTTACAGGCTCCAATGGAACCTATCCTAGTCATTAAAATATCACCCTTCTCAATACGGTAGCTGGCAGTTATTTTTTTGTGCTCTTCCTCTGAAATATATTTAACATTGGTAAAATTGTTAGACGTTACATTCTCCACACTGTAAAACGGAATACCGCTTTCTACATAATGGGGCGTCTGATGCGTCCCGTCAAATATTTCACAATGCCCCCCTAACCGGGCTTTTATCCAGTTTCCCGCATACCCGGGTAAACGCCGCTTCCCTGTAAGTAATTCCTGCATCACACCTTGCCTGACAGCCTTCTTTTTATCCGCCAGCTTCTGTAAGGAACAAATCAAACAATCTGTATCCATAAGGGCTTCCACAATTGCAGACTGTTCCTTTAAGCCAGGGATCGGAATCTGCATTTTTTCTATCATAGCACGCCTTACAGAATCAACAGAAGACTTTGCGGTATATTTTTCAACCTCTTTTAAAAAATTTGCTTTAAAATAGTAATATAAATATCCGCCAATAACCCTATTGAACCCTGTTAAAACGTATACCCGCTGGTGTACGTCAAATTTCCCTTTATAATAATGGAAAACCTTGCCCGTCCCAACCCCATCCCCTGCCGTTAAAATTGCCTCACAATCATAATGATATGTATTAATATGCTCCACTTTCTGTGAGCGCACAAAAAAAGGATATCTTCCGTCGTCATTTTTATCTTCTGTATTCCTGCCCCCGGTTTCTATCCTGGCACAATTTCCAAGAATATCTATGTCCCAGTCTGCCGGAAACACATCTTTGACTACCATAAAAACCCCATCCTTTCCAAATGAGATTTTACTTTTGCCTCATACCCAGCCACTTCATCCTGGCATTCTTGTAAGGTAAATTCATACCGTTCCATCAATTCCGCCAAGCGCCTTGAAAGCCTGTGTGAAACAGCGGAATGGATCCTATTAATTCCGTCATAAATTGATGCAAACCATTTTTCCTCCACAAGCAATTGTTTGATTTCATCAATAGGCAAAAGCGGATATTTCTCTTGCAGCTTTTCATCCAAAGCCTTCTCTGACCGTCTCAATTCTATTTTTACATTGGCTTCCTGATCTAATAGCCCTACATATTCTTTTAATATATCCAGTTCCCCTTTTGCAGACGGGTCGTTTTTTATTAGTTTTATCCTTGTGGCCGCTGTTTGCCTTTTTAGACTGTCTAATTCAAAAAAAACTCCATTCTCTCCACTGTTTTCTTCCACCAATTCCGACAGCCTTTTTGTTATACCCCCGCATTTTCCCCGCAGCAGATCCATTGCTTTGACTTCCAGCCCAAAATAATGTGCCTCAAGCAGCCCTTTGGGGATAAGCTTCCCCTCATACCCCTTGACCTTGCCTGTCCTGACAACTACTGTCTGTCCGTTTTCTTTTTTCTTTTTTGTAACATAGTCGTATGAAATTGCGCGCCCTGCCACATAGCCGTCATAACATACCACATATACATCATCCTACATCGTTTCCGCCCAATAGTCCATAAGTACCTGATAAACCTCATATTTATCTAACAATGGCACGCCGGAAAAATAATCCAACAATTTTTGCGAAATATGTTCAATCAATACCTTAGGCGGCTTGGCGTCCGTCAAATCCATTAAAATAGGCTTTACTTCATTTTTCCAATTCCAATAAGCATCCTCAACCAGCTTTGCATGCTGCAGAAATTCTTCATGGAGTGTAATAACTTTTACGATATCTGCTTTCTTTACCTGCGGAATATAATATTTCCCTTTTAAGGGGCGGAATAAAACTGCTTTTAAGCTGGGAAAAACCTTCCAATAGGGCTCCATCCTGTCAATATCCGCCGCCGGGATACCGCCGTTAAGATGCGCGCTGATATCCTGTATTTCTTCTGGTTCACTGCTGTCAATATAGCGTGAAATATTTAAATTATACTCATTGACATCTTTTATTTCCCTATTTGGTACAAAACGGGCATACTTCGGATCCGATTCATCCATACTCTGAAACGTAGCCACAATCTTGTGAATATCCTGTTCCCGCAAACGGTTTTTGTTTCCGTCTTTTACATATTCCCTGCTGGCGTCTATTATAAAAATCCCTTTACGGCCTGCGGCGCCCTCTTTGTCAATTATAATAATACAAGCCGGTATGCCTGTTCCATAAAACAGGTTTGCCGGCAGCCCTATAATTCCCTTAATATAACCGTGGTCAATAATCTTCTTGCGGATATCCGCTTCTGAGTTTCCCCGGAATAATACGCCATGCGGTAAAATAATAGCGGCCTTCCCAGTTGGCTTTAAAGATTTCAGCACATGCAAAAGCCAGGCATAGTCGCCATTTTTTTCTGGGGGCACTCCAAAATCAGTTTGGGAATATCTTCTGTAAATGTCCGGGACTACAATACCATCCATCCATGATTTATCCGAAAACGGCGGGTTTACTACAATATAATCAAACGTTTTTAACAACTCGGGATTGTATTCGTTTTTATATCTGGGAGAAGAAATTGTGCTGCCCCTGGCAATCTCGCCCGCGCCTTTATTGTGTAAAACCAGATTCATCCGCGCGAGGCCTGCAGTTGCATTATCTTTTTCCTGTCCAAATATCGTAATATCGCAGGAAGCTTCATCTGCCGCGCGGATTAATAGCGAGCCGGAACCACAGGCCGGATCGTATACCGTCATTCCCGAATCCGTTGCCGTACTAATCCCAATCACTTTTGCCATAATCCTGGACACCTCGCCAGGTGTATAAAACTGCCCTTTGCTTTTACCAGAATCCTGTGCAAATTTCCTCATTAAAAATTCATATGCATCGCCTAAAATATCATCTCCCCCGGCGCGGTTATTTGTAAAATCCAGCTCTGGCTTCTGAAAAATCTCCACAAGCCCTGACAGCTTATCCACTGCCTCCTTATCACTTCCCAGTTCCTCACTGTTAAAATCAGCAATATCAATAATTCCTTTTAGTTCATTTTCTTCTGCTAGTTTACCGATTACAATATTAATGCCTTCCCCAATATTCTTTTTGTATTTTAACTTTACAATATCGTCAAAACTACCGCCCTTTGGCACTTCTATATCCCAGTTATCACTGCTCCTATAACGGTCTGAAACATACTTTACAAATAACAAGGTTAAAATATAATCCTTATACCGGGCCGGTTCTACCCCTCCGCGTAATTTGTCGCACGCCGCCCATATTTGGCCGTATATCTCACTTTTCTTTATTGCCATAAAACGTCCCTCTTATCCCATAACCTATAGGGCTTTGCAGCAAAGCCTACTGTCTCATCTGCACGTCAATCTTTGTATAAGGGATTTCAATCCCCTCATCATCAAATGCCAGCTTCACATTCTCCGTCAGCCTCCACTTCGCATCCCAGTAATCCTCCGTACTGACCCAAATCCGAAGCCCCAGCTTCACCTCGCTTGCGCCAAGCTCCGACACAAACACCTGCAGCTCCTCTTTGGGCAAACGGCAGGTTTCCGCTTCGCCAAGCTTCCTTAAAATATCTTTTGCCTGCCTTAAATCTGCCTCATACGCAATCCCGACTTCCAGATCTATCCTGCGCTTCTCACAGTGTGTCACATTTGTTAAACTGCTGTTTGCCAGAGATCCATTGGGAATCACAATTGTCTTGTGGTCTGGCGTCAGCAGCCTTGTATAAAAAATCGAAAGCTCTGCAACCGTCCCTTCGTTGCCGTGCGAGTCTTCAATAATATAATCCCCTACGGCAAACGGCTTTAACAGCATAATCAAAACGCCGCCCGCAAAATTTGAAAGGCTCCCCTGCAGCGCAAGGCCAAGCGTAAGGCCCGCCGAACCGACAACCGCGACTACAGATGCCGTTGTCACGCCAAACAGCGTCAAAATAATAACTACCAGAATCGAGTACGAAAAATACTTTAACAAAGCGTCCAAAAACTGCCGTACGCCCATATCCGCTTCCGTGCGCTCCAGCCAGCGACGCAGGATTTTGCGCGCCAGTTTAATCAATCTGCTTCCTATCAGGTAAACGGCCACCGCCATCACAATCTGAAGCGCAAACCCCAAAAGCCCTGGAACCAGGCCCTCCAGCCATTCCCGTATCATCCCGGAATCCGTATTTTTCACCTGCTCCACAAACTGCCCGACTTCCTCTAGCGTCCTGGTTTCGGTTGTAATTTCTGATAATTCCAAATCCAATTTCTCACCTTCCCCCAATACCCAATTCCTATTATTTGCTAAAACTATATCTCATGGATAAACAGCCCGCTCCGCAGCTTTGGCTCAAACCAGGTAGACTTTGGCGGCATCAGCTTCCCTGCGTCTGCAACTGCAAACAATTCGCCAATCGAAGTCGGATACATTGCAAATGCAACTGCACAATCCTCATTTACCCTTCTTTCCAACTCGCCAAGCCCCCGGATACCGCCTACAAAATCAATCCGCGCATCCGTTTTGGGATCCAAAATACCAAGCACAGGCTCCAACAAAAGCTTTTGCAGAAGTGAAACATCCAGCCCTTCTACCGGATCGCTGCTCTGATCCCCCTCCTTAACCAAAAGCTGGTACCATTTCCCTGCAAGGTACATGCAAACCTGGCCTTTCTGCTGTGGCCTGGCGGCCTGCCCGAGTTCAGCCACATCAAAAATCCGCCGCACTTTTTCCAGGAACGCATCCGGCGTATCCTGTCCCAAATCCTTAACCACACGGTTATAGTCCATAATCATCAGCTCTTCATCCGGAAATAAAACAGAAAGGAAATAGTTAAACTCCTCTTCCCCGGTATAATCCGGATGCTGCTGCCTTCTCATCTTCCCGGTTTTTACAGCCGAAGCTGCCCTGTGGTGCCCGTCCGCTATGTAAATTTCACCGATACCTGCAAACGCTTCTTTTATGCGTGCAATGTCATCCATACTATCGATTCGGAAAACCCGGTGGCGTATATGATCCTCTGAAGTAAAATCATACAGCGCCACACCCTCTTTTACGCGCCCTACAACCTCCCGGATCACAGCATTTGCCCGGTATGCCAGAAAAATCGGCCCTGTCTGCGCGCTGCAGGCATCCACATGGCGGATCCGGTCCGCTTCCTTTTCGGCCCTGGTATTTTCATGCTTTTTGATTACCCCAGTTTCATAGTTGTCAATGGAAGCGCATGCCACAAGCCCGGTCTGTACCCGGCCCTCCATCGTAAGCTCATAAATATAATAACAGGGCTTCTCCTCCCGGATAAAATCCCCATTGCTAACCATCCCCCACAAAATATCATGCGCCTTTTTGTAAACACATTCGTCATAGGTGTCCACCGAATCGTCAAACTGCGTTTCCGCCCGGTCGATTTTTAAAAAGGAATCCGGATTTTTTTCTGTTTCTGCTTTTGCTTCTCTTCTGTTATAAACGTCATAAGGTAAAGCGGCTATGGCGGCCGCTTTACCTTCTGCTGGACGGATACACAGAAATGGTCTGATGTCTGCCATTTTTGTCTCCTTATTATTCTGTTATTTTACCACACGTACTTTTAATACACCGTCTAACCCTTTTAACTGCTCCACCACTTCGTCCGTCGCCGGCGTTCCGAGATCGAGCAGCGTATAGGCGTAATCGCCTTTGGATTTGTTGGTCATATCTTCGATATTGATGCCGCCGTTGTCAAATACCGCCGTAAATTTAGCAATGGTGCCGCGGATATTTTTATGCAAAATAGCTACGCGCCCCGCTTTGTCACAGCCGCCCATATTGCAGTCCGGATAATTGACGGAATGGACAATATTCCCGTTCTCTAAATAATCGCGGATTTCACGCACCGCCATCATTGCGCAGTTGTCCTCGGATTCTTCCGTGGAAGCGCCTAAATGCGGCGTTAAAATCACGCCTTCCTTACCGGCAAGCGCGGGCGTTGCAAAATCGGAAACGTATTTCTTTACCCTGCCGTCTGCAATCGCTTTTAAGATCGCCTCGTCCTCCACAAGCGGATCGCGCGCGAAATTTAAGATGACGACGCCTTCCTTCATTTTGGAAAGCGCGTCTTCGTTGATCATGCCCCTTGTGGCGTCCATTAACGGCACATGGATGGAAATAAAGTCGCACTCCCTGTAAATAGTTTCCACATTGCTGATATGCTTTACGCTGCGGGACAGATTCCAGGCTGCGCTGACTGAAATATACGGATCGTACCCGAATACCTCCATGCCAAGGTTAATCGCCGCATTCGCCACCTGCACGCCGATTGCGCCGAGCCCGATTACCCCTAATTTCTTGCCGGCAATCTCACAGCCTGCGTACTGCTTTTTCTGCTTTTCCGCCAGCTTGCCGATGTCCGGCTCCCCTTCATGCTCCCGCACCCATTCGATTCCGCCGACGATATCGCGGGAAGCAAGCAGCATTCCGGCAATGACCATTTCCTTTACGCCGTTGGCGTTTGCGCCCGGCGTATTAAATACAACGACGCCCTGTTCAGCGCATTTGTCGAGCGGGATATTGTTGACTCCCGCGCCCGCCCGCGCCACAGCCTCCAAACCTTCCGGAAGCGAAAGATCATGCATGGAAGCGCTTCGTACAAGCACTGCCTGCGCGTCTTTTAATTCCTCTGTTTTCTGGTACTGATCCGAAAATAAATTCAGGCCGATTTCCGCAATCGGGTTTAAACAAGCATACTGATACATATTTTCCATCTCTCCTTTTCCTGTCCGATTCCTGTTGCTATGTAAACTTTATGATCCGTCTGATACGGCGGCGTTCGCCGTATCCGCACTGTTTTAGGATTATGTCGAAAAAAACTGTCCGGCGCTTATTTTATGCGTTTGCGGCTTCAAATTCGCGCATAAACGCCACAAGCTTTTCCACGCCTTCTTTCGGCATTGCATTGTAGATGGATGCGCGCATACCGCCTACGCTGCGGTGCCCTTTTAAGTTCTCAAACCCTGCTTTTTTGGCTTCGGCTACAAACTTTGCATCCAGCTCGGCGTCGCCCGTTACAAACGGCACGTTCATTAAGGAACGGTCTTCCTTTGCCACAGTGCCCTTGAACATTTTGCTCTGATCCAGAAAATCATACAGGATCTTCGCTTTTTCTTCATTGCGTTCTTTCATTGCAGTAAGGCCGCCCATTTTTTTCAGCCACTTAAATACCTTGCCGCACATATAGATGCCGTAACAGGGCGGCGTATTATATAAAGACTCTGCGTCGGCATGGGTCTTGTATTTTAACATGGTCGGCGTCCCGGGCAGCGTATCTTCGGTAATCAAATCCTCCCGGATAATGACAATGACTACGCCTGCAGGCCCGATATTTTTCTGAACTCCACCATAAATAATGCCATATTTCGACACATCCACCGGCTCGGACAAAAAGCAGGAGGACACATCTGCTACCAACGTATGGCCTTTGGTGTTGGGCAGTGTCTTATATTTTGTGCCATAAATGGTATTGTTTTCACAGATATATACATAGTCTGCGTCTTCCGGGATATCCAGATTGGAACAGTCCGGAATGTAGGAAAAGGTCTCATCCTCAGAAGAAGCCACTTTTACTGCCTCTCCGTAATTCTGCCCTTCCTGAAATGCCTTTTTTGCCCACTGGCCTGTTACAATGTAAGCGGCTTTCTTATTCTTCATAAGATTCATGGGAATCATGGCAAACTGCTGGGAAGCTCCTCCCTGTAAAAACAGCACCTTATAATTATCGGGAATCTTCATCAGCTCCCGCAAGTCTGCTTCTGCTGTTTTGATAATTTTTTCATATACTTTGGAACGGTG
>OFGE01002628.1_pt1 | contig 13016 bp, 13 predicted proteins | sample 1521681 | NCBI WGS metagenome assembly OFGE01 (sample SAMEA3504093, study PRJEB24116) | mouse gut metagenome | biome: mouse gut; feature: mouse-associated habitat; material: faeces | place: Denmark | collected 2011 | reverse complement strand
AGGGTGCGTCCTCCTTTCGCATAGATTTAGCCACTTTGTCAAGGTGGCTATGTAAGAGTACCAGAGAACGCAAAAAAGCCGCTTACTCTTAAAAATCAATAAGAATAAGCGGCTCTGTGATGTGCCTTAGACATATTCAATTTTCATTCTCTTGACGGGTGCGTTTACGACCTTAAATATCAGTTCGTCAACGCAGTCTGTATATCTGCCTTGCTGAATGAGCTGATTTTTCAGCTCCACAAGGCTATGTAATAAAATGCTCCGTTCTTGGCTATCCACATACAAATGGACTTTCTTTTCTCTCATAAATTTCACCAACCTTACTTGTCCAACTATGCAACATCGGGAGTAGATACCAAAAGGTTAATTGTACGTTCATTACCTCGTTGAACCACTGTCGGATGTTCCGAAAACTCAACTTGATTATTTTCACCATACCGTACCACCTTATCCGAAGTCTTTAAAGAATATACTAAAAAGCCTGTAAAATCAGATGATTCATTACTTTGTGATAATGGAACATTACCGCTGCTTCTCTGGGTCGAAATTTTTTCAAATAGCACACTTCACTTTTTATCATTTTAATCAACTCTGTGGGACAATCCTAAAAGCTCTATCCATAAAATCAAGAATTGCATCGTACATCTTAATTATATCGCCATATTCCAGATAAAGTTGATGGTCTTCTTCTCTGTAGCCAATACCAAACTTATCATATTTTTCAAAATCCTTGTGTATTCTACCTCCATTGTGTACAATCATATTCCGAGCGTCACGAATAGCAGTAATATATTCCCATTGCTTATCAGCAGTAAATCCAATTATGCCGACTTCTTCTTTTAAGTATTTAGCTGCCCTCTCTAATCCGCTTCCCTTAATATCTTTCAACTCTTTATCTAAATGTTTTATGCCATGATATAATCGACAAAGAGTATTTACCGCTTCCTCCAACAACGCTACCATTGTTAAAAGCAATGAATATTGTGTCAATAAATCCACCCTGCAAGAATGCAACCCTCCACTTGTCATTGCCCATTCTTCGGTTACAAAATCTTTATCACCTCTAGCTTCTTTTGCTATTTTTCTATAACTTTCAGCTATTACATCAAGAGCTATTTTATTATTTTCTATAACACTTTTAAAAGGATAAAAATCACAATGAGCTAAATACAAAGCCATATCACTTGCCTTATCCATATCATAGTATTCCATGTTTGGAAACTTTACATTGCTATTAAGGCTATACATATTTGTCATTTACTTACCTCCAAAAATTTCACGGTGATGTATTTATATTAAACCTTTGTCGTCTCTCCAATTACAACGAACATATCTTTTAAATTCCTCTTTGCACTCTAAATTCTCTCCATCCACATGGTCTACTATAATAATTTGTGGTAAAATTCCTGTATCTTTGCTAATAGCTTTAATTTCATCAAAAATTGTTTTATACATTTTATTAACTGCCATTAAATCAGCCTGTGTTATCTTGTCATTATCACTATCACCTTGCGGAAAATAAACTTGGCTTGGTTGGTCAAAAAACATAGTTAATGGCATAGGAGAATTCTTTTGCTTTGCAAAAAAATGGAGAAAACTCAAAAACAATGCAATATGACAGGATACCCAATTAGCCCCACTTCCCATTTCATATAAATAAATGTTTTCTCTATTATTCTGATGTTGATAAATATCAAAACTTCCATCAGTCAATCCAAAGTTCAAATTAATGGGTCTATATTCCTCCTCAAAATCCAGAGTAATGGCAAGGTGATTCATATTTTCTGACAAAAAAGATTTAGCCTTTGACATTTTTGTATCTACATCAAATCCTTTAATCTTTTTTTCTAGCCGTTCTATTTTTTCTTTAAGGTCTTCAATATCTTCATCAACTGTTTCAAAAATTCCAGAATCACTCATTTCAACAAATAGTGATATATTTGCTTTTGCATAATTTACCTTTTCTCTTTTCGAAGCAAGGGTTTTAGACGAAATAAATTTTTCCTCAATTGTTCTAATCTGCTTCCATACTTCTCGAATTTTAGCATCAATTTGAGATTGTATTTCCTTAAGTTTTCTGACATCCTCTGAAAAATCAGCAGTATATTTTTCGGTTATCTTTAATTCATTATCTAACCATTCAGTAGCTTCAATAAGTTCAGAATCTTTTTCTGCAATTTCTTTGCAATCATGACCGCAAAGCGGGCAAACATATTCCGTAGTCTCTATTTCTGCGACTCTCGTTTGTTGCTTTAACTCATTTAACATTTCTGAAAAAGCATTACCAGTATTTGAAGCCTTATCTATATTTTTAATTTTCAATAAAACTTCTCTTTCCTTATCCCTCAACTCATCCAATTCTTCATTTAACGCACTATAACGAGCCGCTATTTTAGATTCTCCAAAAAGTTGTGAATCATCAAATTCGGGTAGATTAGTCGCCAATCTCAACATTTTTTGTACAGAAATATTACTATCAAAATCCTGTTCAATCAGTGCAAAGTAATTTGCTAATAATGGGGATAAGTTCTCTTTTATATAAATAGTACTTTTTTCATTAGCCTTTTGTTTTTTATATTTTTGCTTTAATTGAGCTTTTAAACTATTGAGCTGAATCAAATCACTATAGTATTCTTGACTAATCATTCCAGCAAAAACAGGAAATTGGTCTATCACATCTTTTCTTTTATAATAATCAGAAAATCTATAAAACAATGCAAACTTACTTGCCATTAAATTCTGATGTTGAAATAAATATGAAACCATATTTCTTAGTGAAGCCCTTTTACTTTGCATTTCACCATCTGTAGCCATATTTATTACAAATAGTCCCAATGCACATTCAATCTCATACTTAACATCTTTATGGGACAATGGATTCATCTCTGCAAAATAGCCTATCTCTATTGTTTCCGGCTCAAAATTTATGGATTCTTTAGAAAGGTACATTTTACCCCCATTTTCCCAATTTTGACGAGCAATCACATAGGTGTGCTTACTTATAGCCATTACAAGTACATAGAGAAAGGAAAACTCCGTTATTTTGCCCTTAGGTATAGTACAGCGAGTACTACACAAGCAGTAATCCATTATCTCAACTAAGGCACTTTTTCCTGTTTTTGATTCTCCAGTAATTATATTAACCCCCTGTTTGAGCGGGACAATTCTTTTTTCCCCATTTTCATTAAAAATAATGATTGCTTTTACATAACTTTTCATTTACACATCAACTCCTAAATAGTAAGATAAATGGTCTTCGGTTGTCTTTGAAAACACTACTCCAAGATAAAATGCACATTTAATCCAGTCTCTAATTGTTCCTTCAAAATTTTTATATTCAATCTTTTTTATAAGCCTTATTTTATGATTGTTGAAAACTATTTTATCTTCGGAAGAAAGGATTATTAAGGCTTCCTTACAATACGGTTTAAGCGAATTATATCTATCCACATATCCTGACAAACGTGTCTTTCCAGAAATTTTACTTTCTTCTATAATTTGGGACGACTGAAATAAAGTATCAATTCGACTTCTCTTATTTGCAGTTACTAGTTTTTCTCGCGACTCTACATATAATAAAATAGGAAGTGCCATAAATGGCAATTTCATTTCGCAAGGCTTATCATAACCAGAAAGGAATCCTTGTATGAGCAATGAATAAAAATGAGTATTCATCGAAAGTTTCTTAATATTAGTTATGCTCATCTATTTCTTCACCCACTTTCCATTTAAAATCAGTTTCATCTACTATGTTATGTATAATTCCCCGCTGAAAAAATCCCTGATTACGAATAATCGAGCCAAAATCGTGTACATCCCACATCATTACATCATCATAAAGCGATTGTGCCGTATCAATTTGTTTCTCAAAGGATTGTCCCTTTGCATTTCGTTCGCTAATTCGTTTTTGGCGGTGCAACTTTTTATCTAATTCATCTATGTAAGGCTCAAGGCTATCCAAATACATTAGATTATTGTGAAAATAATTAACAACTGTCATATCAGTTTTCCAGTAATCTGAAATAGCTTCCATAATCTCAGAAGTATATTCTATTTCTCGGATAGCTTCAACAAATTTTTTTTGTTCAAGTTTTTTAGCTTCTTTTTCAGAAACAACCGCTTTGATATATTCTTGGGGAAGTGGAATAGAACCTTTAGTACCATATGCTGACGCTTCAACTTGGCAAATCTCATCAAATTCTTTTTTTGCCACTTCCCACTTATGTGGTGGATTCTTTACTTTATTTAATATCCGCCCAAGTAATGCTCCAATATATCCATCTCTATTCTCTTCTGGAATTGAGCGTATATATTTTGAAAATTCACCAGATATGCCAACTAATGATGTTTTTGCAGCATCAATTATAAATTTATCCAAAATTTCTAAAAGGCGATTTTCATCATAAGAATCAGTAAAAATTCTATTATACTGACTTCTAAATGTTTCTTCTTTCTTTTTATATACTGCTCCTATACCTTTTAGTCGTTTTAATTTTTCACCTTTTTCTATGTTGTTCCATTCATAAAAAGGAGACTCTTTAGCAATTTTAGCCGTGGTACTGAGTATATAGTGAGAAAAATTCTTTACCCTTTCATAGTCTACATACCAATTAGCTAATGTTTTCCAAAAATCCACATCTCTATCCGAAAGAAATGTTTCACTAAAATGATGTTTCACCTCTCTTTGAAATAGACCACCTGTATTATTTATAATGCTTACATCACCATTTATCTCTATCTGAAGAGTCTCACCATCATTCAATTCAAAGCAATCTCTTAAAGCATTTAGATATTGATAAATATCGCCAGCTTTGGTTAGTGTTGCATCATTAACTGCTCTTGTCACTTTCGATACCTCCTTTCAAATCCAACCATGTGCCTGAATTGCTGTTCCATTCTTTATCCCATTCTCCCTCATCCACTATCGCATCAAACACTGGCTCAAGAAATTTCTGCATCTCCTTAATAACCACCGCAAATTCCAACGAACCATCTTTAATATTTTTCAAAAAATATCTCCACCGCTTCTGCATATCTTCATCTTCGGAAAGTGCCAGAATACGCTTAAAGCTATCTCTGTCATAAGGTGTTTCTCTTTTCTTCAATGTTTCAAAAATTGCCGCCCGCAGCTTCGCTCCCTCAAAATCGAATGTTCTTGCCAGATAATATATATCGTAAAAGTCTTTCATCCTGCCAGTCAATTCAAATCGCTGCAAGATAGCGTCAAATTTCTCTGCTATCGTACTTTCCAAAGAATAAGTTTTTATCACTGGCTTTTCAAAATCTGGAAGCTGTGTATTGATTCTCCTTTCCTCCGCTTTCGGCACAATAATATCTCCCACACCAATATCCACATTAAACGGCACACGTACATTTTTTATCTGACCGATAATTTGAGTGCTGATGCCGTGGTATTTCCTCTGTGGGGAAATTTCTTCAAATCCCTTTGCTATCATGGAAACAAAGTCATTTCCTGTTGATGTCTCAATAATCTTACCAATCATACTTTTTACATCTTCTATGGAATTGGAAAATCCACGAAGCAGGAAATCAACATCTATCGTTGCGCGGCTTTCAAAATTGGTAAGCGTATAGATGAACAATCCGCCTTTCAGAATAAGATTGTCTTCATAACCAGATTTTGAAAGTTTCCGCAAAAATTCCTCCTGCATAAACAACTGTAAACACTGTTGATAGCTGATTCCAGAAATCTTAGCTTTGTTTTTCAATTTTGCAAGAACGGACGCCGCCTTATCTGTCATTACAACCACACTCCAATCAAATCCTTTACACGCTTTTGCACCCGCAAAGTCTTTGCGTACTGCATAAGGTTCGGAATATTTTTTTTCTGGTCTTTTACATAGCCTTGTATTGCCTTATTAAAAATCTCTTTATCCATCTTATTCATATTCCTCAGCACATCACAAATGGTACGGTCACGGTCATAAATATGAACTTCTTGGAAGTCAATTTCTCCTTTTGTTTTTCCAATGAAAAGCAGCTCTGGCTCCACCCGATAAGCCTTAATGAAAGGATAATCAATATTTGTACGCTTTCTGGAAGTATTTTTGTCAATGGTAATATTCCATTCAGCGGGATTCCTGTCACTGTATCTATAATAGAAAAGGGCTGTTTCCATACAAAGAACTGCATCAGGGAACAGGCGGTTGACAATAACCACCTCACTCGTACCATAGTCATCCACCCAATGGTAACAGCCCCTTTTTATTCTTTCAATCAATCCTTGTTCCAGCATACGTTGAATATCTCTATAAAACAATTTTTCATTTGTAAGCTGTGCCGTTGTCATGACATAGCCATAATCAGAAAATATTTTGCTTAGTATTCTTATATCATTTTGTGTTAGCATTATTTCCTCCTTCTGACGCATTTACTGCGTCATTCAGGTAGATTTGGAAGTTTACTTCCAAACTTTCACCTCTGCACTAAAATACGCATAAATTTTTTATCGCTTGTGTGCTTTACTACATTATATCTATTCAACGCAAAAAAATCAAGCGAATCAAATCGAACAACTTCAAATCTTATACTTGTGTAATTTACTACATAAAATCAGACCTACTTGTCCACAATAAAACAAATAGGTCTGACACAATTTAACCTGCTATATCAAATCTCGTTGAAGCAATGCCATATATAGTTATCGTTCTTTCCGTATCTCTAACTTCGATAGAATAAGGCTTCCCGACATCCCCCGCATCTTCATTTTCATCATACTTCTTTATCCTCTCAAACGTCGAAAAGCTATGTATCGGGAATCCCACCGTATCATCCTCGTCCCAAAATGCAGTAAGCGGAACATTACCGCTGCTTCTCTGGGTACGGAAGAACTGGCCCACATGGAGATGATATGTGCCATCGTCCATCAGCTTACACGCAACCTGACGCCGGAAGAACTGGAGAAGTCCGGATTCGATAAATACTATGTAGACCACACCCTTGCCCTCTGGCCCCAGGCGGCAAGCGGCGCGCCTTGGACTGCAACTTACTTTCAGTCCAAGGGCGACCCGATTACGGATATACACGAGGATATGGCGGCAGAACAAAAAGCAAGAACCACCTACGACAATATCCTGCGCCTCGTAAAAGACCCAGAGGTCTGTGAACCCATCCGTTTCCTGAGGGAACGTGAAATCGTCCACTATCAGCGTTTCGGTGAATCTTTAAGAATCGTCCAGGATCACTTAGACAGCAAAAACTTCTATGCCATCAACCCTGAGTTTGATATCCGTCCCCGTGACTAACCTTTAAACTCGCAGAATCTATGAATCTATCTGAATTAATCAAGGGCAAAACCATTCACCAGGTTTTGCCCTTTCTCAAAACAGCAATGACATTTTTTACTTATATCCACTCTGACGCCCACACTGAAAGGGTTTTACACAAAGCATTCGCCGCAAAACGTTTCCCGTCCACCACTTTTGCCCCTGGCGCTAAAGCCTGCATATTTTTCCCGGCTTCTCCCATTGGGCTTCCGCCGGATGTAGCAAACGGTATCACCGTCTTTCCCGTAAAATCATAGGCTTCCATAAAAGTATCAATAATAGACGGTTCCCTGTACCACCACACCGGGAATCCGATAAATACCACTTGATACTGATTCATATCCCCTACCTTAGAGCGGATTGCAGGACGGCATCCTCTGTCGCTCATTTCCACAGAACTCCTGCTTCCCTTATCCTGCCAGTCAAGATCTTCGTCCGTATATGGAATCTCCGGTTCAATTTCAAACAAGTCCGCCCCTGTCTCCTTTGCCAGTCGCTCTGCCACTTGCGCAGTCACTCCGCTTGCACTGAAATATGCTACCAATACTTTGCTCATTGTGAAACTCCTCCTTGCATCTGTTTTCATTGGTAGTTTTATCATACAACCTGAAGTACACTTAAAGTCAAGAGATATTATTATAAAATCATCTTAACGGCCTCTTTCCAGCCCTTGCTTTTTTTACTTTTAGTTCAGGCTCCATTTTCGGTTCATAAATACTTCTGCCAATTTCCTCCATGACCCTTTTATCGTAGAGGCCAAGCGCAATCCCCGCCACATATGCCGCCCCTATCCCGGACATTTCTTCCGCCTGCGATACGCTTACCCTTGTATTCAGCAAATCACTTTGGAACTGCATCAGATAGCTGTTTTTCGACGGGCCGCCGTCTACCCTGAGTTCCGTCACAGTATCTCCCGTATCTTTGCAAAATGTCTCCACAATATCCATAATCTGATATGCAATACTCTCTACCGCAGCGCGCACAATTTCTTCCCGCCCTGTAGTTCTTGTAATACCGCACAAAAGTCCCTTCGCCTGGCTGTTCCAGTAAGGCGCCCCTAGCCCGGTGAATGCAGGTATCAAATACAAGGAATCATCCTGTCTCGCCGACCGGCATAAGCTTTCTGTTTCATTTGGGCTGTCGATCATCCGGACTTCATCTTTAAGCCACGTAATGACCGCTCCTGTATAATTAATATTTCCCTCTAATACATAATTGATTTCCCCATTAAGCTTCCATGCCAGCGAAGTCACAACGCCGCTCTTACTGCTGATCGGCGTCGCTCCCGTATTCATCATAATCGAAGAGCCTGTCCCGTAAGTCGCCTTGATCATTCCCGGCCGTATGCATCCCTGCCCGAACAGAGCCGCATTGGAATCTCCCATCACACCATGGATCGGCACAGCCTTAGGCAGGAGCCCTTCAAAATCCGTCATTCCAAAGCAACTGTCCGAATCGCACACTTCCGGTAAATACTCCGGTGACAGCCCGAATATCCTGCATAGCTCTTCATCCCACCTAAGCCTGTAGATATCAAAAAGCTGTGTCCGTGATGCATTGGAATACTCTGTCTTATAAGAAGTACCGCCCGTGAGCCGATAAATCAGCCATGTATCAACGGTTCCCATTCCAAGCGCTCCTTCTAGCGCCTTCTGCCCTGCTCCTTCTACATTCTCAATCAGCCATGCAAGCTTCGATGCCGGAAAATACGGCGACAGTGTAAGCCCCGTCTTCCGTTCAATGACCGCTCCATCACCGGATTCTTCAATCCTATCACAGATTGCCTGTGAGCGGGAGCACTGCCATACCACAGCGTCTGCCAGCGGTTTTTTCGTCTGCCTATCCCAGATTAAGGCTGTCTCCCGCTGGTTACTGATTCCGACGCCGGCAATCTGCTCCGGATTGATCCTAAGCCCGCCCTCTTGGGGATTGATAAGAAGCTGCTTTACCACACGCAGCGTATTCTGATAGATTTCTTCCGGGTCATGGGACACCCATCCCTCTTCATTTACAATCTGTCGGTGGGGAAGATCTTCCCTGCGAACCATCTTCCCGTTTTCATCAAACAGCAGCGCTTTCGTTCCCTGTGTACTCTGATCAATGCCAATCAAGTACTTCTTATTCATATTCTCATCACCCATATGACTTTCTCCATAATCCTTATCCAAAGACGCCGTTGCTTATATCCGGGCCTTTGGCTCTGCAAAAAATCAGGCAAGCGCCTCACGTACCTTCTTTGCAATCCCTTCCGCATCCAACCCATAGTAGCCAAACACCTCACTGGATGTACCCGTAATCACCGGTGCATCCGGCAGCGACATGTTCACTACCTTCTTCGGGCAATGCTCACCGACTACCTGTGCGACCATAGCGCCTAATCCGCCAAACGGGGCGTGTTCCTCTACGGTCACAACAGCTTTTGCCTTCCCGGCCTCTCGGATGATCGTTTCCCGATCCAGCGGTTTTACACAGTACATATCTACGACCGTGATAGAGATGCCATCCTCTGCCAGAAGCTTTGCGGCGTCCTTCGCCGGTTTTACCATCTCGCCGCATGCAATCACGGCTGCATCCACACTTCCTGTCCTTGCCCTATCGACTACAACCGTAGCCCGGTTAAGCTCAAACGGAATCTCCTTACCTGCTTCTTCATATTCATCATAAACCGGGTCTACCGCATTTCTCCCTACACGGATATAGGCAGGGCTTTCATCCGCAAGCAAGGCCTCTGTAAGCTTCTTTGTCTGCAGATGGTCGCTTGGCAGATACACCCTCATATTCGGAATAGCGCTCATAGCTGCGATATCCTGCGCTGAATGATGACTCATGCCCAATGCGCCGTAGCTGACGCCGCCGCTAATACCGATTAATTTGACATTGGTATCAGAATATGCCACGTCCACCTTGCACTGCTCATAACTTCTGGCCGACAGGAAACATGCCGGAGATACGGCATAGGCCTTCTTCCCGCATTTTGCAAGCCCTGCCGCAATACTGACCAGATTCTGCTCCGCAATCCCGGTCTCTACGAACTGCTCCGGATAGGTATCGGCAAACGGCGTAAAGGAACCGCTTCCTCTCGAATCGCTGCATAACGCCACAATACTTCGATCCTCTTTTGCAGCCTCCATCAGCACTTCACAAATCACCTGTTTATTCGCTGTCTTTCCCATTATGCCAATGCCTCCTCTCTTGCTTTCAGATCCTTCATAATCTGTGCATACTCTTCATCCAACGGAACCTTATGATGCCAGTTCACCTTATTTTCCATGACCGGAGAACCTTTTCCCTTTACTGTATTTGCAATTAGGACCGAGGGCTTTCCCTTTACCGCCTTTGCTTCTTCAAATGCGGCGTGAAGCTCCTCCACGTCATTTCCATCCTTTACATCAATCACATGCCACCCGAAGCTTCTGAACCTCCCATGTAAGTCGCCGTGGGCCATCACCTCTTCGGTCCCCCCGGAAATCTGCAGACGGTTACGGTCTACCACCGCACAGAGATTATCAAGCTTATAGTGGCTGGCCGCCATGACTCCCTCCCATACAGAACCTTCTGCCAGCTCACCGTCGCCCATCACAGTATAGACACGGCAATTTCGCCCGTCCATCTTCCCTGCCTTCGCCATCCCCACGCAGACCGGAAGCCCATGGCCAAGAGAACCTGAATTCATCTCAATTCCCGGCAGCTTGTTATTGGGATGCCCGATAAACCGGGAACCGAATTTGCTGAAGGTTTTATGTAATTCTTCCTTTTGGAAGAAACCCTTCTCCGCCAGCACGGAATAATACGCTTCCACGGAATGTCCCTTGCTCATTACAAAATAGTCCCTGTCCGGTGAATCCATATTCTCGGGACTGATATTCATCTGGTCAAAATATAATTCTGTCAGGATCTCCATCACACTCATATCCCCGCCGATATGTCCCGCCTTTCCTGCCCGAATCAGGTCTACGGTATCCTGGCGTAATTTATACGATAATGCTTTTAAATTCATTGCAGCCTTCCTTTCTTATTTCCTGTTTCCAAACCTAAGTCCACCTGCCCCGCAAGGGGCATGCATTACGAACCGCCTATCTTAGCCAGTCCATTGATATCCCGGCCATCTGTCTGCCGTAGCCAATCACTCGCCTCTCAGATAAGCCTTCACCTCTTCTTCAATCGGGTCGTAGAGATCCGGTTTCACACCGATATACTTACATGCCTCATATAAAACCGGAACAATATCCTTATGGATTCCCACACAATGATGGATATAAGGCCCCTCTACAATCTTGGCCTCCAGACGTTTGATATTTTCCACCTCTACCCAGAGATAGGTTCCCATCCCCTTAGGTCCGTCTACGCCCTTCGCCCTTCCAAGGAGCAAGGAGTATTCACCATTATCTCCGTCAAACCGGCAGAGTGTCACATCGCCATGTTTTGCTTCTGCAGTCAGGCTGCCCGGATGGTCAAATGCCAATGGATACGTAAGCCTCGGCTTCTGCTGTGCCACAGACATAGGCCATGGCCCACAGTGCTGCAGCAATTCGCCATTCGGGATATCCGGATGGCGGATCGTCCAGTCTGCGAAAAAGGTTCTGGTTTCCCCCATACCTGCCGCCTCTGCCAGAAGCGCTGTCACCGCCCCATGGATATCCGTCTCGCAGACCACTGGGATTCCCTTCTCATTCAGGATTGCATTTGCCGCGCAAGGCATAATCCCAATCTCGGTCTGCAGGGCATTCCAACACTGGATAGCTGCTGCCTGGCACCCATATTGGCTGGCCAGCTCCTCCATCGCGACCGCAAGCGCCGCCACATTCTCCACCTCGTTATCCTTGATCTCAATCTCCATCGTTTCATGGATATAAGAAATCATCTCTTTAAGCCTCAAATCCTCTGCCTTCACAGCTCTAATCTTCTCGGTCAGCTCCGTCATTGGAATTGGGGCGAGCTGAATCTGAAACTTCTCAAGCAATTCCCCTTCGTTGCACATAGTAGTCCAGAAGTCAAAGGGACGTGTGGAAATCTGGAGAATACGGATACTTCTAAAGGTCTTCACCACATTGCATACCGCAAGAAAATCACGAAGCCCTCTCTCGAACACCGGATCATCCAGCCTGCAGTTCGTCATATAGGTGAAGGGCACCTGAAACCTTCTCAATACTTTTCCGGTCGCAAAGAGCCCGCACTGGGTATCCCTTAACCGGACCCCATTCTCATCCGGCCGTTCATCCAACGGCCCCCACAGAAGCACCGGCACATTCAACTCCTTCGCAAGTCTGGCACAGACATATTCTGTTCCGAAGTTACAGTGGGGCAGGAATAACCCGTCAACGCCCTCGCTCTTGAACTTTGCCGCAATCTTCTTCACATCATTGTCATCGTACAGAAGTCCCTCTTCATTGATATCATCAATGTCAACAAAATCAATTCCCAGTTCCCTTAATCTGTCCGCGGTCAAACCTCGGTACTTGATCGCGTCCGGCGCACTGAAAATGCTCCTTCTTGTGGGCGCATAACCAAGCTTCATACTTACCATTTCTATCTCCTCCTGTTCTTAACTTCTTGCCCAAATTATAGCTTATCATTTACTAAATTTCTCCAACTTATTAAGTATTTTTATCTTAATTTATCACTTAATTCTTGTATATTTTATACTTATCCGTTATACTCAATTTAAAAGATACACCCTAGTGTGCTGTCTGCATTATATTCAGTCAAACCTCCTTGTCTATTCGCCCATCT
>OFGE01002620.1_pt1 | contig 13041 bp, 9 predicted proteins | sample 1521681 | NCBI WGS metagenome assembly OFGE01 (sample SAMEA3504093, study PRJEB24116) | mouse gut metagenome | biome: mouse gut; feature: mouse-associated habitat; material: faeces | place: Denmark | collected 2011 | reverse complement strand
TAAGGCGGCACAGCACCCACAGGGCACCAGCTGTCTCTAAGCGGCATAGCCGCCAGGAGACAGCCGGCCCCCAATGGCTGGGCTTTGGGCCTTGCCGGCAGGCTTTTACCAACCTGATTATTAAAATACATCAAACAATAATGGTTGCCCATGTCCGCATAGTTTCGGGTTTCCTGTGCAACTACCGGCCAAAGGATAAATGGTTGGTCATCAGCCTGCTTACAGCATTTTCCGGTATTCCTCCAGCTCCCGTTGGCTGCCCCGGACGAAGTGGCCGGGGGTGAGTTCGGTCCATAGAGGGGGGTCCGCTTCAGTATAACCATGCTGGGTGGGGTCGTAGACCACCAGTTTTTTGTTTCGCTCCGCCACCGGGTCGGGCATGGGGATGGCCGACAGCAGCGCCCGGGTGTAGGGGTGGAGGGGATGGGCGAAAAGCTCCTCGCTCTCGGCAAGCTCCATGAGCTGGCCGTGGTAGATGACCCCGATGCGGTCGGAGATGAACCGGACCACGCTCAAATCGTGGGCGATGAAGAGGTAGGTGAGATTTTTCTCCTCCTGGAACTTTTTCATCAGGTTCAGCACCTGGGCCCGGATGGACACGTCCAGCGCCGATATGGGCTCGTCTGCCACCACCAGCTCCGGCTCCATGACCATGGCCCGGGCGATGCCGATACGCTGCCTCTGCCCGCCGGAGAACTCATGGGGGTATCTGGTCAGGTGCTCGGGCAGGAGCCCCACGTCATGGATCATGCGCTCCACCTTCTGCACCCGGTCGGCCTCGTTCTCAAAGAGGCCGAAGTTGTAAAGTCCCTCGGAGATGATGTAGTCCACCGTGGCGCGCTCGTTCAGCGACGCCGCCGGATCCTGGAACACCATCTGCACGTTGCGGATGACCTCCCTGTCCAGCGCGTGCGGAATCTTCCCGGAGATGCGCACGCCCTTGTACTGGATTTCCCCGGCCGCCAGCGGGTTCACGCGGATGACCGCCCGCCCGATGGTGGTCTTGCCGGATCCCGATTCGCCGACCAGTGAAAATGTTTCGCCCTTGTAAATGTCGAAGGACGCGTCCGTGACTGCGCGGACGGCTGTGTCGCCGCTGCCGAACGTGATGTCGATGTCCTTTACGGACAGCAGTATCTCTTTTCCGTTCTCCGCCTTCGGGCCGTGCTCCGGGAAGAGGGAACGGCCTTTTTTCTTTGTCTTTATAATTGCCATCTTTCCTTCCTCCCCTAGATATTGAACGCTTCCATCAGCTTATTGTGGATATCCCGGATGCCCTCCGGCTTCTCCACCTTCGCCGACCGCGGATCCAGCAGCCATGTCTTCGCGTAATGCGTGTCCGTCACCCTGAACATCGGCGGCTCCTCCAGCGTATCAATCTTCAGGCAGTACGGATTACGGGGCGCGAACGCGTCGCCCGTGATGCTGTTGTACAGGGAAGGCGGCGTGCCCGTGATGGAATACAGCTCCGTGTTACGCTGGGCCAGCTGCGGCAGACTGGACAAAAGCGCCCAGGTATACGGATGGCGCGGGTCGTAGAAGACCTCCTCCGCCGTGCCCACTTCCACCATCTGCCCGGCATAGAGCACCGCCACCCTGTCCGCCACGTTCGCCACCACCCCCAGGTCGTGGGTGATGAACACCGTCGTGAAACCGAACTCCTTCTGGAGATCCTTGATCAGCTGTAGGATCTGTGCCTGTATCGTCACGTCCAGAGCCGTGGTCGGCTCGTCGCAGATCAGTATCTTCGGCTGGCAGGACAGGGCAATGGCGATGACGATACGCTGCCGCATGCCCCCGGAATACTGGAACGGGTAGTCATCGAAGCGCGACTCCGCGTTGGGGATGCCCACCTTATGCATCAGCTCGATGGCCCGCCGTCTGGCCTCCGTCTCGGAACACCCCTGATGGCGCATGATGACAGAGGTAATCTGCTTGCCGATGGTTACAATGGGGTTCAGGCTGGTCATGGGATCCTGGAACACCGTGGCGATACGGCGTCCGCGAATCTGCTGCCAGTCCCGGGCGTACTTCACATTCGCCAGGTTCAGCACACAGATCCCGTGCAGACGATCCGATGTTTCGTCCAGGTATTTCACGCGGAATGCCACCTTGTCGAAGACAGCGTTGCGCTGCTCCTCATCGTCTAAGTCCACGCCGGTCTGCATGGCCTGCTTCAAGACTGCCAGAAGCTTAAAGGTAAGCTGGAGACGCTTCATCAGACCGTAACGTCCCACCGACAGGTGAATCTCTTTGCTCAGGATTTCATTGCGCTTCTTCGTCTCCTCGGAAATCTGCCCTTTGATCTCCTGCTCGTACTTGGCCTTCAGTTCGGCCATCTGCTTATTGTAACGCTGGATGAAAGCGGTGTCCTTTGCCGCTTCAGCCTTGCGGGCCTTTTCCTCCGCGGCCTCCTTGCTCTCCAGCGCCTTGATCTTCTCGCCGTATTCCTTCAGCATCCGGTCCGCGGCTTTGATGCGGTCCTTTTCATGGCGGGGGTCATAGGTCTGCTTCTCGTTAAAGAGATTCGCCCTCTTGAACTTCATGTCGCCCAGTTCGTTCTCGATGGCCGCCCGTTCTTCCTCGCTCAGGGACTCGCGGCTCTTCTTCTCCGCCTCCAGCTCTCTCATCTTCCGATATGTCTCCACGCCCAGCTCATAGCCGGAAATGCTGTTCAGGCGGGAGAGCGTGCTTTTCATCAGCTGTCTCCCTCCCGACGTCAGCTTCACATATGTCTCAGCCAGCTCCGGGTCGTTTAAAATCAATCTGCCCTCATCGATGAATCCGTTGGAGTCCGTCATGCCGGCGAAGGTCTTCGTCAGCACGGACTTGCCGGATCCGGACTCGCCCACGATGGCGATGGATTCATTCTCATAGATATCCAGGTCGATTCCGCGGATGGCGGTCAGGATGCGGCCGCGGACCCGGAACTTCACATGGAGGTTTTTCACCGAGAGCAATACTTTCTTATCTTCCATCTGAATGCCCTCCTCACATATGCGTCCTGGGGTCGGACGCGTCTCCCAGGTTCTGGCCGGTCACGTAGAGCACCACGGTGATGACCGAAGCCACCGCCACGGGAGTCCAGAATTCCCAGCCCCATCCAGGGGTCACCATAGCATTCTGCGCCTCATAAATGAGACGGCCCAGGGATACCTCGCTCATGCCCAGCCCGATATAGGAGAGGAATACCTCCGAGGAGATGTAGCCGGGGATAGCGGCGGCAATCTCCAGCACGATGACGCTGGTCATGAAGGGCAGGATGTTCTTCATGGCAATCTTGAAGATGCTGGTGCCCAGGCAACGGCTGGCCAGGTTGTACTCATGGTCGCGGATGATGATGACCCGCGTCCGGATATAGTAGGCCATGCCCAGCCATCCCATGATCGTCATGGCGAAGACCAGCGTCCAGAAGCTGGGGGAGAACACCATGACCATCACCGCGGTGAACAGCGTCCCCGGGATATTCCCCAGGATATTGTAGACCTCGTTCATGATCATGTCCACCTTGCGGGAGAATCCCCAGATTGCCCCCAGCAGGATGCCGATGGTCATGTTGATGGCCGCGCATATGACGGCCAGGGATACGGAAATCCGGGAGCCGTTCCACACCGAGTCGAATGTGGACCCGCCCCGCCTGCGCCGAACAGCCATTTTATATCGAACCCGTAGCGCTCGATGGCCGCGGAGGGCGTCAGATGCTGGCCGCCCCGCTCATTCACGTAGAGGTACGGATTCACCTGGTCGTCGTACCCGATCACTGTGGGATAGAGATACGCGAAGGTAATCAGCACCGCCAGGATCACCAGCACTACCACATTGATCTTCTTGCGGAAGAACACGCGGAACACGCTCTTCCAGTAGGAATAGCGCGGCGCGGTGATTCTCTCAGAGGCCAGTTCGTCATTATTGATGCGGGAGAACAACTCCTCGTCCGACAGATTGTATTTCCTGCTGAAATCTTCCACTGCGCTCACCTCGCTTTCTCTGTAAAGGAAATCCTCGGGTCAACCGTCGCCATCACCACATCGCCCAGAATCAGGGACAGCACCGACAGCACCGTGTAAAACAGCGTCACGCCTACGATGACCGAGTTGTCGTACTGGTTGATGGCGTCAATCAGCAGGCCGCCCGCGCCGGGAACCAGATAGACGCGCTCGGTAATCAGTGCGCCCGTCATGGCGAACAGGAGCGAACCCGGTATCCCCTGGAAAATGGGAATCGCCGCCACTTTCATGACATGCTTGAAGAATATCTCCGTCTCCGACATGCCGCCGGCACGGGCAAACTTCACGTAATCCGAATTCATCTGGTCGATCATATAGCGGCGCATCCACTTCATCATGCCTGCGATGGAGGGCAGCGCCAGGGACACGATGGGCAGCACGTACATCAGCCGGGTCTCAGCGTCCATGTCGAATGTCCATGGCAGCCCCATGGCCCGCCCTATGCCCTTGAAGATGAAGATATACGCCAGGCTCGGCACCGCGGAGATGAACATGATATACAGCGTGCCGAACTTGTCCAGCAGGCCTTCCTTGTACCGCGCCATCAGCACGCCGATGGGCAGCCCCAGGAGATAGACCAGGAGGGTGGAGATGATGCCGATCACAAAGGAATAGCCCATACGGGACTTATTGTTGCGGAATGTCTGAACATTCGTATAATCGTCTGTGTACCTCTGCTGGTACATGACATTGGCCTCCCTGGAACCTGCCACGTACACCGCCGTGTGCAGATTGTCCGCGCTGTTCTCCGTCAGCCCCGTGGGATATGTCAGGGGAAACTGGCGGTAGGAGCCCTGCCCCTGGGTCATGCTGTTGAATACCTCCACGCCCCTGGTCACCGAGTAGGAGGCTCCCAGATGGAGATTCAGGAAGTTCTGGTGTATATAGGGGAATTGATCGTCAAAATACAGCAGATATCTGTGGATGGTGCCATTGCCGATGATGGCCGGTGAAAATTTCTCCCCGCCGTACACCGGATCGTAAAGCGTGAAGGTCAGTCCTCTTTCGCCGATGTCCTGATCCTCCGGCACCTTATGGATATTATCAATCTCGAATATGCCCGTGAAATACTTCCACAGGCGCGAGAGCACATTCTTCTCCTTATAAGCGAAAAGCACCTGGCCCCCACCTGTGGCCAGCCTGTTCTTCGATATGATGGCGTCCAGCCGGGTCACGGTGTAGCCCTCTTCTCTGCAGTAATCGTTAAACTTCGCCACGTATTCCGCCACCTCCGGGGAATCGTCGCTCCCGTCCGCAGACCGGCCGATGCTGGATAAAGCGCTGCGGGCCGCCTCGTCTATCTCCCCGCTCTCCTGGAGCATCGCGAGATAGTCGCTGTACGGAAGGTAGTCCAGATAGCCGTACTCCTCCCATTTCTGATGCATATACGTGACTCTCTGGTTATTGAGCTGCTTGGTGAACTGGCCGTCCGTCTTGAATATCTTCATCCTGTCCATCAGCCCGTAGACGAGTATCATGACGATAAAAATCACCATCACAGTCGAAAATAGGCCATGCAGCAGTCGTTTGATTACATATCTGCCCATAACTCCCTCACCTCTCTTACATGGTTTCCCGCAGCCGGTCACGGGGATGGTCTCCGGCCTGTTTAAAACAGCCACAGGGGGGCGGGTATACCCGTCCCCCTGTGAGCATTGTCAAGTCTCAGGAACATCGGGGCTTTATGAACCGTAGATACCCCACGCGATACATTCGTAGCCATTCGGAATGACAGTGTCAAGATAGGTCTGCGCATCCCCGTAGTCAGGGCCCCAGCCTGTCAGACCGCCCAAATCGTAATTCATCATGTACCCCGCAGTCGGGTTATAGGCCGCATCGCTTCCGGTATCGCTGTCGCCCTTCGCTACCAGGTTCACGATGACCATACCGCCGAAAGCTGCGTCATAGGACTGCTTCACTGCGTTCTGAGCAGCGGAAACCGTGGTGTCGAAATCATCGTAAGGCATATCCAGGTAAATCGGATTCTCCGCGGAAATCTCGATGCCCTCCGCGGCAAGCTCCTCCACGGCCTTAGCCAGATATTCGCCGGCCGCCTCCGGATTGTACCAGCCGTCGAAGCTGAAGCTGGAACCGGCTCCGTCGGCTCCCGCGGGATCCCAGACCTTCATCGGATAGCCGTCGGCGGTAATCGCCGCCTGAAGGACTTCGCCGTACTGAGTACCGGCCGGGAATGTGGTGGCGGTGCCTGCGATATCCACCGTAAACTCCTTGGTGGCGGTGACGAAGTTTCCGGGCACGTAGGAGTTGGTCATCTGGCCATAGGCATTTTCCTCACCGTAAATGACGCTCATGTAAGCGAAACGGTCATAGGAAAGGGCCAGCGCCATGCGGAAATTCTGGTTCCTCATAGCGGCCTTCGTGCGCTGGGCATCCGTCACGGTCTTCTTGGAAACCATGGCAGAAGCATCGTTGTAAAGGTTGGAGTGCGCATAGCGGTTCACATTGGTCCAGTTCATGATAGCCGTCGTGCTCTCATGGCTGGAATAAGAGTAAGCTTCCACATAGTTCTTTTCCGGGTCAATCTCTGAAGCCTGCTGCTCCGCCAGGGGGCGCACCGCAGAGGACACTGTCACGCTGTAGAACGTGCCGTCCAGGAAATTATTCCAACCGAACAGAGGATCCGTGCCATCGGCGTAACGCCTGGTAATCGTCTTGTTATGGACATTCTCGGCATCCCAGTAAGCCGGGTTAGCCGCATAGCTGATGGTATTCTGGTAGGTATAGTTGCTGATCAGGTAAGGGCCGCAGTACGCGATATGCTCCGGGTCGGTGCCGTACAGATAGCCCGAATCGGCGCTGTCGAACTCTGCGCCGAACTTACCGCCCTGAGAGGTATAGTAGTCGCGGCTCAGGGGAGCAAGCGCGCTGTAGCCGGTGAGGGTGAGGAACCAGGGAGCATTGGTCTCCAGCGTGTACTCAAGGGTGTAATCATCCAGCGCCTTGACGCCCACCTGGCTGAAATCGCTGATTTCGCCGGTGCCGTACTGCTGCAGGTTCTTCACTGTGCCGTAAATCAAATCCGCCAGACCGGCCTTGGTGTCGCAGGCATGCTGCAGACCGGCCACCCAGTCGTCGGCCTTGACCTCGCCCACCTCAGTGCCCTGGCTGGTGACCCACTTCACGCCCTTGCGGATGTGGAAGGTATAGGTGAGGCCGTCCTCGGACACCTCATAGCTCTCGGCAAGGCCGGGCTGCTGTATGTTCTCGTTGTCATAGGTCAGGAGACCGTCCCAGGTAGGGGAAATCACTTCACCGCTGGCAGCCTGAGCCGTGCCCAGCGTGTCCCAGGTCTGGGGTGTGGTGCTGTAAGTAAGCGTAATGTTATCGTTGAGGGTCAGCTCCTTCTCCGCTGCCCAGTCAACCAGAGCCTGCCAGGCTTCGCCGGTGCCGACTTTGGAGCTCCACAGCGAGGTGGCCTCGGCGCGCTCATCCGGCGTCAGGGGCCTCTCGTTCACCACAAGAAGGTTCTTGTAGCCGCGGTAGGTCTGGTCAAAGCCCCATGTAACCGTCGGAACGGAACGGGGGATGACCTTGGAGATGCCGGAACCGCCTGTATTGTTCTGCATGGGCACGCCCAGTCCGGCCTCGAGGAACTTAGCCTCTGCCACGGCCATCTTACCCATACGGGCGCTGGGATCCACCTCTGCCAGCGCCTCCTGATAGAGCGCATAGAAATCGCCCAGGATCAGGTCATAGACCTCGTCGGACTCAGGCCCATAATTCGCAGCGTCGAAATTCTCAAGGGTGTTCACTTCGGCCGCCGGAGTGTTGTCCACCACGATCTCCGTGGCCCCACTGTCGGACGGCTCCGACTCGGATGCGGATACTTCGGAAGAGCTTTCGCTCTCGCTGCCCGAGGGCGTCGATGCCGCATCGGAAGATCCGCCGCTCTCGCCGTTGCCGCAGGCCGTGACGGTCATCATGGCCGCCGCCAGAACAAGGGCGAGCGCTTTGTTTACTTTTTTCATGTTTTTTCCTCCTCTTTCATTCTAAATTGTCACACGCACCTCTACACTTTATTCTCCCGAATCGTCTAGGCCTGTAAAAACGGCATCTGGGCATAATAGTGTATCATTGTATGCAATCAACATAATTCAGTATAAATTACACTTATGTAATTGTCAAGATTTTTCTTCTATACTGTAGTGCGGAAAAGTTGACTTTTATCGAAAATACTTATGAAACATGTTGAAAAGTCAGGTTATTTCAGACTTTCTGGCATGGCAATCATGCAAGGGAAATGCTTCCTTTCCGCATATTTGCTTAAAATACCACTAAAATCCGAAATGAATTGTACAAGAAAATAGACATAACGCCTAGGATTGACAAAACTATGGGATATGGTAGAATAGAAACAAAGCATAATACTTTCTAAATTCATGGCTGATCGTTTCAATCAGGTACTCTAACATCAGAAAATCTATGCTTTTACTCACATTTATTTGCAGAGCAGGGGTTTTCTGGCTGGTGGAAACAAGGCGAGGGTCTCCTGCGGATATTTCATAAGGAGGAGATTGGATGCTTATTTCTTTGAAAACGGATTATGTTTTTAAGGAGCTGTTCGCCCATGAGAATGTCCGGAAGCAGTTTCTCAGCGATGTGCTGGACATTCCCCTGGAGGAGATGAAGTCGGTCAGGATCATGAATCCCTTTCTGCGGCGGCGCTTCCGCAGGCAGAAAGAGGGAATCCTGGACAACTACTGGTATCTGTACAAGGGATGGATCCAGCAAAGCAGGTGGAACCTGTTTTTTGCGGTGATGGCCGTGGCCGGGAGTGTGGCAGGGACTTATGTGGGGCTGTATATTTCCAAACTGGCTGTGAATCTGGTGGTGGAACAGGTATCCATGGTCAGGCTGGTGGCCATGCTTGCAGGGGTAGGATTTCTTGCCGCCCTTTTCAACATGATTTCTTCAGTGAGTTACAGTGCGGTCAATAATCCCTGCCTGAAATATCGGCATGTACTGGAGGAACAGGTGTTGGACAAGATCTGCCGTACCGCCTACAGCAACCTGGAGGATCCTGGATACAAGGGAAAGGTTGAGAGGGCAAAAGAGCTCTATGAGCATTGGGACAGGGATGTGAAGGTCTGCATTTTCACGTCTCTTGAATTTCTGGTGGTGCTGATTCAGATTATCATATCCTCCGGCGCGCTTGCCCTGCTGCACCCTGTGGTGGTGGCAGTGATGGGGCTGGGGGCCTGGCTCCACTACAGGGTAAAGCTCCGGTCTCTGAAATGGGAGAAGAAGCACAGGGATTTCTGGCTGCCCATAGAGAGAAAGATCGACTATATCACCCGGAAACTGAAGGAATTCTCCTGCGCCAAGGAGCTGCGGCTGTACGGTGCCGGAAGCTGGCTTCTTATGAAGTTCGGCAGGCTGATGAAAGAGCGGAGGCAATGGTTTAAGAGGCTGTTATGGCAGAATGCGGCTGCCGCCGGGGCAGGACAGGCTGTGGAAATCCTTCGGCAGGGGATCGTCTATCTGGTTCTGATCCAGGGGGTTTGGGCGGGAAAGATCAGCAGCGGCGACTTTGTGCTGTATGTGGGTCTGGTTCTGAACCTGAGCCAGTCCCTGTCCATGGTGACATCTCACCTGGAGCGGCTGAAAAGTTCTGTGTTGTCCATCTCCGACTATAGGAAAATGATGGATATACCGGATTCCACTGCCAGAAGCCCTCAGGGGGAGGGAATGCTGCACCAGGGCCGGGTGCCGGAGATTGTCTTTTCCCATGTGTCCTATGCCTATCCGGGGACAGCGGAGGAGACGCTGAAGGATGTGAGCTTCACCCTGCACCCAGGGGAGAAACTTGCCCTGGTGGGACTGAACGGGGCGGGGAAGACCACGCTGGTGAAACTGCTCTGCGGCATGTGTGAACCCACCGGCGGGGAAATTCTTGTGGACGGCCAACCCTCTTCCCTGTGGAGTCTGGAGTCCTGGTACAGGCTGTTCTCGGTAGTTTTTCAGGATGTGGATGTGATACCTGCCACCATAGCGGAGAATGTGGCGGCCTGTTCCCTGGAGGAGCTTGACAGGGATAGGGTGCGGCGCTGCCTGGAACAGGCAGGCCTGTGGGAGGCTGTGAGTGCTCTTCCCAGAGGAATGGATACCTGCCTTCAAAAGGAGATATTCCGTGACGGAGTGAATCTGTCCGGGGGTGAGACCCAGAAGCTTCTTCTGGCGCGGGCCATCTACCGGGATGCGCCGATTCTGGTTCTGGATGAACCCACGGCGGCTCTGGATGCCATAGCGGAGAGTCAAACGTACCAGCAATACCAGGAGCTGACAAGAAGCAGAAGCTCTGTCTTTATCTCCCATCGTCTTGCCAGCACCTGGTTCTGCGACAGGATACTGGTGTTAGAAGAGGGCCGGATTGTGGAGGAAGGCACAAACCAGGAGCTCATGGACAAAAAGGGCATTTACAGCAGGCTTTTTGAGGTACAGAGTCACTATTATCAGAATGACAGGATGGAAGAGTTTCAATCCTGCCTGGATCCGGCATGGGAGGTGAGCGGCTATGTCAGCAGATAAAAAAAGCTTTCAGGAGAGAGTGAAACGGGCAGACAAAGTCTGCCGGCTGAACATGAGGGCGTTCCGGCTGATGTGGAAGGAGTCGGCCTCCTGCGTGGCGGTGGAATGCGTCCAGAATATTTTGTGGTTCTGCATGCCCTACTGGGGAATCTGGTTCTCTGCCAGGCTGCTGGATGAGATCCAGGGGCCCAGGAATGCGGCAGCCCTGGCAGGATACACCACGGCAATGCTCCTGGGCAATTTGGCCATGAATCTTCTGGGGAATGTTCTGAACAGTGTGGCCGCACAGAAGAACTATGCTTTTAACCAGTCCCAGCACATGATCTTCGCCAGGAAGATACAGGAGATGGACTATGACAGGCTGGAAGAGGAGCGGACACATATGCTCTTCCAGCGGGTGGAGCGGGAGACTTTCAATGACGGAAAAAATCTCCAGGAAATGAGGTTTCTTCTGCCCTGCATAGCAGGCTGCCTGGGGGGAATGGTCATGTCTGTGGCCATGGTGTGGGAATTTCTGGTGAGCATGAAGGAGTTCAGAGTGTGGATCTTCGTGGTTTTTCTGCTGATGGCAGGGGGGATCTGGGTCAGTGCAAAGTGCCAGGGAGCGCGGGAGAAACTCAGTCAGGCCTGCAGCAGAGAGATCAGTGCCAATTGCCTCCAGAGGGACGGGTACCTTCGGTATTTTTCTCAGTATTCCAGAGGAAAGGAGATCCGCATCTATGGACTGGGAAAAGTGATGATTCAGAAGCTCCTGCAGACCCATCATTTTAATGACAGGGCTGTAGATAAGAGGTTTGTAAAAGGGATTCCCTACAGGGTGGCAGGCGACTCTACGGAGGCTCTCTCGCTGATGCTGACCCGCTGTCTGGCAGGGGGTGCAGCTCTCATGGGGAAAATCAGTCTGGGCAGTATGACCCAGTACACCCAGAGTATCACGGAGTTTGTCAAAAATATCCGTTATTTCTGGGGCGCCATGGTGAAGCTTTGGTATAATGCGGATTACCTGGAACGGTATTTTGAATTTCTGGACTTGGAGAGCCATATGAGCAGCGGCTGCCTTCCGGTGGAAAAGCGGATGGATGGAGACTACAAGATTGCGTTCAATCATGTGTCTTTCCGGTATCCAGGCAGTGAAAGGTATGCTTTAGAGGACATCTGCATGGAGTTCCAGGTGGGGGAGAAGCTGGCGGTGGTGGGAATGAACGGCAGCGGAAAGTCCACGTTTATCAAGCTTCTCTGCCGGCTGTACGATCCCACCGAAGGGGTCATCACCATGAACGGTATCGACATTCGCCGGTACAACTACCAGGAATACCTGGAGCTGTTCTCCGTGGTGTTCCAGGATTTCAAGCTCTTTTCCTTTGGACTGGGGGAGAATGTGGCCCTGTCGGAGGTGTACTCTCAGGAGAAGGTGAGAGAGGCTCTGGAGCGGTCCGGCCTGGAGGAATTTCTGGAAGGCCTTGAGGCGGGGCTTTCCACTACCCTGTACCGGGATTTCGACAGAAGTGGCCTGGAAGTGTCCGGAGGTGAGGCCCAGAGGATTGCTCTGGCCAGGGCGGTGTGCAAGGGAGCTCCTTTTGTGCTTCTGGATGAACCCACTGCCGCTTTGGATCCTCTGGCGGAGTATGAGATCTACGAAAAGTTTAACGAGCTGGTGGCGGACCGCACCACGGTCTACATCTCCCACAGAATGTCTTCCTGTCGGTTCTGCGGGGATATCGCCGTATTTCATAAGGGACATATGGTTCAGAGAGGGAGCCATGATACTCTGATGCAGGAGCCGGAAGGCAAATACTATGAACTGTGGACGGCGCAGGCACAGTATTATCAAAAGGAAGAGTGCGCCGGATGAAGGGCTCAAATATTTCAGTCCAAAAACTGCCGCCGATCTTGACGAAGCATAGATTTTGCGCTATGCTGGAAGTCAGAAAAATCAGTATGCTCCGCAACAATTATTTTCAGGCTGTAAGGCGGAGTAAAGGTTTCTGGGTTTAAGGTAAGGAAGCCGGGGAGGGTGTTTTGAGGAAAATGGTGTTTAAGATGGAGCGGCCCGGCCTGTTGGAGGCCGGCCAGGAGATCACGGTGACAGAGGGCCTGCTGCCCAGCAATTACTATTACATCATTGACCCTGCCCTGGCCATGTCTGCCAACATTCCGTTTCGGTACCGGCTGAAGAGCCGCAGGGGGGTGGTGGCAGACATTGAGGAAAACGCCAGGGGGTTCTACGTCACGGCGGAATTCGATGAGCCCGAGGTGGAAGGAACAAAATAACTGCAAAAATCAGGCGGTGTGGCGGAAATGGAAGACGCGGAAGTTTAAAAAACGGTCATGTATGTGGCCTTGACAGCAGTTTGAATAGGGAACTTTTGATGAAAATCACTGCAGGTTCAAATCCTGCCGCCGCCATTTGTGATGCTTACAGCAATTTTATTCTCCCTTTTCAGAATTGTGTACCCGTTGAAAAATAGCCGATAAAATATTGTAA
>OFGE01002619.1_pt1 | contig 13045 bp, 12 predicted proteins | sample 1521681 | NCBI WGS metagenome assembly OFGE01 (sample SAMEA3504093, study PRJEB24116) | mouse gut metagenome | biome: mouse gut; feature: mouse-associated habitat; material: faeces | place: Denmark | collected 2011 | reverse complement strand
TATCCCGTTTACGGCGATTTACAACGAGTTTTTTGACGCCCGCAGCTTTTCGGAAGCGAAGATATTGGGGAAAGCGATAGAAAATGCGGAACTGCTGTTCGGCGGAAAAGTCATCTGCTCCACTATTACAAATGCGGAAATTGCGGCATGCGGCGGGACGAACAAGGAACTGGACGCTATCATCAATTATCTGAAAGGCGTGCGGGGTGTGGAGGTTGCCTGTTTCTTCTATGAAAAGACCGGAACGGAGGTCAAGGGCAGTTTCCGCGGGAATGACGGCTATGATGTGTGCGCGCTGGCACAGAAATTCGGCGGCGGCGGGCATGTGAAGGCGGCGGGCTGCACGATTGCCGCACCGATTGCAAAGGCGCGGGAGATGGCTCTGGCGGAAGTGGAGAAGATGGTGTAAAAGACCTTGGAGGCTCTGTCTCCAACCCTCCGCAAGGGGCGCGCCCCTTGACCCTTTTTCCATCGCATTTCATGCGATGGGGAGAATTCTTGAGATTTATAATGAACGCAGTGTTGTGAGAGAAGGGGCGAGGCCCGAAAAGCCTTTGCATGATGTGGGAAATGGTTTTGGAGGAAATGAGGAAGATTGTATGAATTGTCCGGAATGCGGAAAGGAAATGACAGAGGGCTTTTTGCAGGGCAATACGAACAGCCTGTTTTTCAATATGGAACGACAGAAAAGCGCGGTATGCGGAGAAAATGGCGTCTGCATGGCGCAGGGAAGGCTTCGCCCCGCTGATTTTGGCGGGTTTATCTGCAAAGAATGCGGCATTGTGGTTTTTCAGTATAAAAATTCGCTGAAATGAAGTTTGCTTCTTCTGCGGAAGTATTATGATTAAAGGTGCTTTGGCAGGGTTTCAGGCGATACAAATGTGAAGATTATACCATTTTGAAAAATATTGCAATTATAAAATAATTTCCTGCAAAGGGTGTGGGACAGAGTCCCACGGTCTTAGCTCTCAAAAAAGGAAGGTGCGTTTTGGACGGCATTTTCAATATTTATAAAGAAAAAGGCTTTACGTCCCATGATGTTGTGGCGGTGGTTCGTAAAACCATTCATATGAAAAAAGTAGGCCATACAGGCACGCTCGACCCGGACGCGGAGGGTGTACTGCCCATATGCGTGGGACGGGCGACTAAACTGTCTGATATTATCATGGACGGGCGCAAAAGCTACCGCGCTGTCCTTCGGCTGGGGATTACCACGACAACGGAGGACGCTTCGGGGGAAATTCTGGCAGCCTGCCCGGTGGAGTTCGATGAGGAGAAAATCCGCCGCGCCGCGCTTTCGTTTATTGGGAAACAGGAGCAGATACCGCCGATGTATTCCGCAATAAAGGTGAATGGGAAAAAGCTCTATGAGCTGGCGCGGGAAGGTAAGGAAATCGAGCGGAAAGCAAGAATGATTGAGATTTACGACATCAGGATACGCTGCTTTCTGCCGCCAGATGCTGTGGAGCTGGACGTGGACTGCTCCAAGGGGACGTATATCCGCACGCTCTGCGCCGATATCGGGAAAGCTCTCGGCTGCGGCGGGCATATGGCAGAACTTCTGCGCACGGCGGCGGGAGCGTTTACCATCGAAAACTCTGTCAGGCTTTCCCAGCTGAATGAATGGGCGGAACAGGGACAGGCGGAAAATCATCTGCTTTCTATGGAGCAGGCTCTGCGGGAGTTTCGGAAAATTCGCATCGCCGAGCGTTTCACGAAGCTGCTGGTGAACGGCGCACGCCTTCCGGAGTACAGCTTTGCTGAGCAGGGCGGGGCTTTTGCTGAAGGGGAAACCGCAGCGGTTTACGACAGCGCAGGGAACCTCACGGGGCTTTATACGGTGCACAAGGATGAAGCAGGCTTATACTGAAAATGTTGATTTGAAGGAGTAGGAATAAGGCTATGGAACATATTACAGATACGTATATTGAACAGGAACGCCCGACAGCGGTTACGCTGGGAAATTTTGACGGGCTGCATTTGGGGCACCGCTCACTGATTAAGCTGACAAAGCAGTTTGCCGAAGAAGAAGGCCTGAAAAGCGTTGTGTTCTCTTTTTTGCCCCACCCGATGCTGGTGTTTAAGAAAAAAGAGGACTTTGCCCTCATTATGGCACCTTCGGAAAAACAGCATACCATCGAACAGATGGGAATTGACACCTATATCGAGTATCCCTTCGATGAGGAATTTGCCTCAATGAGCGCGGAAGATTTTGCCATTAAGCTGATTTTTGGCAAGCTGCGGTGCCGTGTGCTGATTGTAGGGGAAAACTACCGCTTTGGCAAGGGCGCGTCCGGCGGCTATGAAATGCTGCAAAGGCTGGGCGAGGAGCGCGGAGTGAAGGTGATTGCAGTACCTTCCGTACTGTACGAGGAGGAACGCGTAAGCTCATCCCGAATCCGCCGCTGCCTGATTGAAAAGGACCTGGAGGACGCAAACAAAATGCTGACAGTACCGTATTTCATACTGGGGACGGTTGCGGAGGGCAAAAAGCTGGGGCGCACGATTGGGTTCCCTACGGTGAACATCATTGCGCATCCTTTGAAACTGTTCCCGCCGAACGGCGTTTATGCCACAAAGACACTGTATGAAGGTAAATACTATTACGGCGTGACGAACATCGGCAAAAACCCGACAGTGAACGGGACGAAAAAAATTGTGGAAACGTATCTGTTTGATTTTGATAAAACGATTTACGGAGAAACATTGCAGACGTTTTTCTATAAATTCCTGCGGAGTGAGCAGAAATTTTCCGGCGTGGAGGAGCTGCAGCAGCAGATTGCCATAAACGCGGAACAGGCGCGGGAATATTTCGCTTCTGAAGAATATGCACACTGGAAAAGCGACAGCGAGTAAACGAAAGAGGAACGATATGACAGACGAAAGAAGAAATGCAGGGGCAACGTTTGCGCTGCTTCTGACAGCGGCAATCTGGGGGAGCGCGTTTGTATTTCAGAAATTTGCGGCGGACGAGTTGAGCGCGTCTTTTATCGTTGCAGCGCGCTTTTCGGCTGCGGGTGTAATTACTGCTCTGGCAACAATAAAAAAATGGCACAGGATTGACAGGGGATACCTGTTGGGCGGGCTGGCAACAGGTATCACGATGTCGTTGGGAACGTGGCTCCAGACAGCTGCAATGACCTTCGGCACAAGCCCCGGTAAGAGTGCGTTTCTTACGGCGGCGTACTGCGTCATTGTCCCGTTCCTGTACTGGCTGGTAAGAGGGGAAAAGCCGCGGGCAAACCATCTGCTTTCAGCGGTCATCTGCCTTGTCGGTATCGGGTTGATCTCCCTGAACGGGGAGGGCGGCGTAACGTTTGGGGACGGTATTACGCTGGTTTGCAGTGTTGTTTTTGCGGCGAACATTGTTTCGATTTCCATATTCTGCGAGGGACGCGACCCGATGCTGCTGACGATGCTTCAAATCTGCGTGGCTGCGCTCTGTGGCTGGGTTGGCATACTTATTTTTGGCGGCATGCCGGAACATATTTCTATGGGAGCGGCAGGAAACGTGCTGTATCTGGCATTGTTTTCCACAGCTCTCTGCCTGAGCCTGCAAAGTATCGGGCTGAAATATACAAATCCAACGGTCGGAACGATACTGCTCAGCCTGGAATCGGTATTCGGCGTGTTGTTCTCGATATTGCTTTATGGTGAAACGGTTACGCTCCGTATGGCGGTGGGTTTTGCGGTGGTATTTGCCGCAGTGCTGCTGGCGCAGTTCCGGTTTGAGAAAAAATGATAAAAAATTCAACAAAACCCGTTTCCAGATGGAAGCGGGTTTCATTCTGTAAAAAGACAGGATAAATTGCGGAATGGGTGATATTTGAATATTGATTTCAGAAAAAGGCGGCGGGTTGAAAAAGCCTGAGATGCAGGGGCTAGTGATGTTGCTTTTTTAGCAGGTGTCGGATAAAATGATGCAGTTCTTTTTTTCCCTCGTCAGTCAGGGCAAGGTAGAGCTTTTCGATTTCAGCGTCAAGAGGGGCGGCGCTTTCCGGAAAAATTGGTAATGTGCCGGATATTATCCATTCAGAGTTTATGTGAAAAATATGGCAGATATCAGACAGAAGGGGTTTGGTCAGTTCTGTTTTTCCTGCTTCAAGCTCGCCGAGGAAGGAACAGTTTATTTTTATGATTTCAGAAAATTCCTCTGGGCTTAATTGTAAGATTTGTTCGCGGAGATATTTTATCCTTTTGTGGGTTTCCAAAATGTTCACCTTCCTGTAAAAGATAGTAACATGCTGGGGAATGTGTGTCAAGGACAGGCTGTGATGGAAAAGCGTTTGGGAATCAAAAAGGCATTGGTTATGATAAACCAGTGCCTTTTTGATGTGATATATTATGTTAAATATCCCTCGTGTTGTCCTCGTCCTGAGGGAGCGGGTGCCATGTTGATGGCTCTTTGTGGTGCGAAAACCGTTTTTTGAGCCACTGAAGCATCGTTTCAACGAAATGAAACCACAGGTTGCCGAACACAAATACAATCACAAGGACCAGTAGGAATGCGCTGATTTCTCCAATAGGCATTTTTTTCCTCACTTTGCTGCAAATCGATTCATGAAAAAGTCAGTAAATGCTGTCAGTTCCTCCGCCTGCGACACATAAACAAACAGCTTTTCATCCTCCAGCCAGTCGTAAGCATTGATACCTATGTAACCTTTTTTGTCCGGATAGATGACAAAAGCATCGGTAGGGTATTTGTTGCGGTAGGCTTTCAAAATTTCGGAACGGCGGTAATAGGCCGGGTCGCCGCAGCCGGACAGATCGGGAACTGTAGGAACGACTACAATCGTCTGGCTGGCTTCGTTCCAGCCGACAATTAAATTTCCGATTTTCGTTTTACTTCCATGGACAAATCCATAATTGAAGCGGCTTACATCTTCGGTATATCCGAAAATCAGCCTGTAATTGTCCCCATCCTCTACTGTCTGGTTGAACAGGACACGCATTTTCTTCGCATTTGCATTGCTCTTTTCCATGTCAATTTCTGGTCCCTTAAACAACTTTCCAAAAAATCCCATGATATTTTCCTCCTAAATATTCATATTATTTATATGAAACTGCATAGGGCAGTGCCATATTATGAAGTACCGTTATGCTTCGGTATTTCCAGCATAATGCTGCTGTATATGTGGTTTTCTATCATTAAAAATAAAGGCAAATCACTAAATTTATCTTTATTTTGGTTAAAATGTAATCCGTCTGAATATAACGCCGAAACAGAATATTCGGACGGATTGTTTCCCTCATTCATAGTGTTGGAGATGTTTTCAGTTTCTCTAAAGCGTCCACGATTGCGTTAATCTGGAAGTCAACCGTTTCGTCAACAGCCTCCGGAACAAGCAGGGGCAGTGTGTTTGGAATGGCTCTGCGTATCACCATTACGGTCAGACTTAAATTTGTAAATAAATTGACCCTTGCAGGAACAGGGGATATCCCGAGATTTTCCAGAATTTCGCCAAAAAGATGGAGCTGTTTTTTACGGAATGCCTGATAGCTTTCTTTTGACAGACGCTTGAAAATAAGCTGCTGTTCTTCGATTGTCAAAATGGCGATACCGTTTTTTTCTCCATAAGCACAGGAATAGAGGAACTGTTTTACCGCGTCACGCCAGCTCAGAGCGGGGTCGGACATCAGCTTTTGCACGTATGCAATGATTTTAGGCTGCTGCATGTACAGTGTTTCGACGATTAAATCTTCTTTTGTTGAGAAAAAAGAATAGAAAAACGTTCGCGAAATTCCCACTTTTTTATATATCTGTTCCACAGTCGTATGCTGTATGCCTTGTTTTGCCATCAGAGCAAGCCCGACTGAAACGAGCTCATTCCTGATACGCTCCCGGTCTTCTTCGGAATAAGCCACCTTTGGCATTCCTTCGCCTCCTTTGAAATAAAGACAAATTTTTGAATTTAATTTTATTTTATCATACCAAATGAAAGAATGCAAGGGCGAAAAAACAGGTATATAAATCTGCTTCGTTTGACTGCTCTTCCAGTTTTTCACATGCCTTTTCAGCGTGCATAATTCGTTTTTTCCTGCAAATACTATTTTCACAAAGGAAGCGGCAGACGGAACGGAAATCCGGCGGCGGTTTCCTGTGATTGCACCAGTCAAACACCCTTTGGGGCATTGACCTTTCGCGGTAGTTTCTGTACAGCCGCGGGAATATAGCAGTTTGGGCAGGAGGATGGAACAAATGAAAGCGACAGGTATAGTCAGAAGAATTGACTAACGTGCTATAATAAGACAAAGTTAAGGAAACCGCATAAACACGGGGTTTTCACTGATTTTGTCCAAGTTGTTATCGGGAAAATCCAGGCGGAATTAAGATTTCATTTACGGAAAGAGGTGTTGCTTGAAACGGCATGAAAAGCATTGGCAGAAAAGCGTTTTATCATTTGGAAAATGAACAGGCAGTTTTTGCTTCCTGCCATCGGGATAGCTTATATGTTCGATTTGGATTAGAATGTTGCTATGAAGTGTTTTAGGGAGCAGCATTTTGATGAGCTGATGTGTTGATAATATATGGCAGGTACATATATCGGACATATATTTTGAAATTCCCGGTTTAATTTCATATTACTGAAAAAGCCTGGAGTTTTCCAGGCTTTTTTCAAAATCTAAGAATCTATTCAGAACCTCGAAATACGTTATATCTGTCCTGCAAATTAGAATTTAACTGCGAATGACCTTGAGGGCTTTGCCCTCAAACTCCCACAAGGGATTTCATCCCTCGGCCCTTTTTTCATCGCATTCCATGCGATGAGGGATACCATTAGGGACTCCGAAAAACATTGTCCGGAAAACGCAGTTTTCCACAATAAAGTTTGGGGTTAAGCCCTTTTCAAAGGGCTTGCAGGGTGCGGGACAGCGTCCCGCAGTTCTTTTCGCAGAAACCCGAAAAGACCTTCGGCGATAAAAACCTGCGCGGAAGGCCTTTTTTCCTCGTATGTATTGGATGCCTTTACGCCTGCCGCATCACCGGCGCGGCGCGTCAGTCCTCCTGATTGGATTTGCGCATACTCTTAATCGGAATATTCGCGTAAAGCACAGGTACCGTCCCTGCATTATCCTCCGTCTGCGTCTGCGTAATCTGGATATCCAGTTCTTCCTCGTCAATCTCCATGTAATTGGAAATGACCTTTATAATATCGTTTTTGAGCATTTCCAGAACATGGGAAGAACAGTTCACCCTGTCATGCACCAGCACCAGCTTCAGCCTGTCTTTCGCCACTGTGCCGGAAGGCTGGGCGTTTTTCTTGCGCAGAAAGCTTAAAATGTCCATCGAAACACATCCTTTCGTCCTTAGTCTGTCCCGGTTCAGTTCTTAAAGAGCTTTTTCAGCTTTTCCATAAAAGATTCCGGGGCCTGTTCAAAGGACATGATGGGTACGTCCTCGCCCAAAAGCCGCTGAACGATATTGCGGTAAGCCTGTCCCGCGCGGGATTCCGTCGTGTTGACGGAAGGCTCGCCCTTATTCGTCGCAATAACAATGCTTTCATCGTCAGGCACAACGCCCAGAATGTCCACCGCAAGAATCTCCGTAACATCCTGAATATTCATCATATCGCCGCGCTGCACAAGGTCGATGCGCAGACGGTTCAGTATCAGCGTCGGATTTGCCAGACCGTTCGCCTCCAAAAGCCCGATGATGCGGTCCGCGTCGCGCACAGCGGAAACCTCCGGCGTTGTTACGACAACAGCCTTGTCCGCGCCCGCAATGGCGTTTTTGAAGCCCTGTTCAATGCCGGCAGGGCAGTCAATCAGGATAAAGTCAAAGCCCTCTTCCCGCAGGCTGTCGCAGAGCTTCTGCATCTGCTCAGGGGAAACGGCGTCCTTGTCCCGTGTCTGCGCAGCGGGCAGCAGAAACAGCCCGTCAAAACGCTTGTCCTTGATGAGCCCCTGTTTCAGGCGGCAGTTGCCCTCCACAACGTCCACAAGGTCATATACAATCCGGTTTTCCAGCCCCATTACAACGTCCAGGTTTCTCAGGCCGATATCCGCATCTACCAGAGCCACCTTTTTGCCTAATACAGCCAGCCCGCAGCCAAGGTTTGCGGTGGTCGTGGTTTTGCCTACGCCGCCTTTGCCGCTGGTAATAACGATTACTTCACTCATTCATGTTCCCCCTAATCTCAGAGTTGAGGAGCCACTGATTTAATCGCCGGCACGCGTATCAGCGGTAAATTTTCCGTGCGTACAGTGCTTTGCACTGTTGCAGCAAGAAGCGAAGCTTCTTACACGAATTTTACAAAAAGCCTCGGAAATACCTACAGGTATTCCCTGCGTTTTTTGCTTCATCTATGTAACGGGCGTTGCCCGTTGCTGCAGCCGCCAAAGGCGGCCATGCTGACGAAAAATTTTCTTCGCCGCTCCACGCACCGGAATAAATCAGTGCTTCCTTAATTTTGCTACATTTTTCAAGCCGAGGACAGGCGTTTTCCTTATCTTCGGGAAAATATCATATATATTCCTATATTAACAAAAATATGCCGGTTTTGCACTCATTTTTTTTAGCATTTTGAAAGAAGTTTTCCGAATTTCCGACAAAAACCGGAAAGCGCGGCTTTCCCACAGTAAAAATCCGCAGGCAGAACAGCCCCTCCGTCATAAAAAAAGACCGCTCCGCTCACCCCGGAACAGTCAAAGCCGCTGGAAACATCTATCATATAGCCCATTATATGATACTGCCGGAAAGATTGCAAGCGGAAATACGCATACTTCCTGATTTTTACGTTATTTATGAAATAGAAATTTCTTCCCGTTTTCCCGCCGGATAAATTTTTTTACAAAAAACTATTGACAAATTTAGCGAAACTGAATAAAATTTTGTGGTATAAAAGCATTGTGGAAACTGCAAAAAACAATGAAAAAGAGGAGTACGCGCCATCGTTTTCCCAGAGAGAGGGGCTCACCGGCTGAAAGGCCCCTTGTAAAAACAGGTGTGGAAGGTAGCTTTGGAGTTGTTCCGCTGAAGGGATTCTGTGTAAGCGGAAACGGCTGGCCCCGTTAACGGCCGCAGAGTGTCCGCCTGTTTCAGGCGGGAACAAAGGTGGTACCGCGAGCGTTCGTCCTTTCAGAGGGGCGGAGGCTTTTTCTTTTTGCAGGTATTTCCGCGCAAACAAAAATATAAGAACCAGTTCAGCATCTTGGGAAACGTCGTCTTTCCCAGCCTTTCACCGCCATACTTTGGTAGTTTTTCTTGAAATACTCACAGTATTCCTGCGAAAAATCCCCTTTGTCTGACGGCAAAATCCAGGCAAATCCGGCATTTCCCAAGATTCTGAACCGGTTCTGAAACAGGAGGAAAACGCATGAAAGAGTTGGCAAAAAATTTCGACCCCTCTGCGATTGAGGAACGGCTCTATGAAACATGGATGAAACGGAAATATTTCCACACAGAAGTCGATAGAAGCAAAAAACCCTACTGCATCGTAATGCCGCCCCCGAATATCACAGGGCAGCTGCACATGGGGCACGCGCTGGATAACACCATGCAGGATATCCTGATTCGCTGGAAACGCATGGCAGGCTTTAACGCGCTCTGGGTACCCGGCATCGACCATGCCAGCATCTCCACAGAGGTGAAGGTCGCACAGAAAATGGCAGAGGAGGGGCTGACAAAGGCAGACGTTGGCAGGGAAGGCTTTTTGAAGCGCGTCTGGGAATGGAAAGAGGAATACGGCGGCATCATACTGAACCAGCTGCACAAGCTGGGCTGCTCCTGCGATTGGGACAGGGTGCGTTTTACGATGGACGAAGGCTGTTCCGATGCGGTCCTGGAAACCTTTTGCAGCCTGTATGAAAAAGGTTATATCTACCGCGGGGAAAAGATTATCAACTGGTGCCCCGAATGTCAGACGACCATTTCCGATGCGGAAGTCAACCATATTGATACGGCGGCGCATTTCTATCATGTGGAATATCCCATTGTCGGCACAAACGAGCGTCTGCGTCTGGCAACCACGCGCCCCGAAACCATACTTGGCGATACGGCAGTCGCGGTCAATCCCGAGGATGAACGCTACAAGCATCTGGTCGGCAAAAAATGTCTGGTTCCTGTACTGAATCACGAGGTTCCCATTGTGGCGGATTCTTATGTAGATATGGAATTCGGGACAGGTGTTGTAAAAATCACACCCGCACATGACCCGAATGACTTTGAGGTCGGCCTGCGGCATGATTTGCCGCGCATCTGCGTCATGAACGATGACGGCACGATGAATGAAAACGCTGGCGAATATGCCGGTCTGGACCGCATGGAGGCACGCAGGCGCATGGTAGAACAGCTGAAAGAAGAAGGCTACCTTGTGAAAATTGAGGATATCTCCCACGCTGTTGGCTGCCATGAACGCTGCAACACGCCCATTGAGCCTATGATTAAGCTGCAATGGTTTGTACGAATGGAAGATTTGGCAAAGCCCGCAATGGAGGTTTACCAGAATGGCGAACTGAATATCGTACCGCCCCGTTTCGGCAAAACGTATATGCATTGGCTGGAAAATATCCGCGACTGGTGCATTTCCCGCCAGATTTGGTGGGGCCACCGCATCCCTGCCTACTATTGCGCAGACTGCGGACATATTACGGTTTCCAAGCACGACCCCGGCAAATGTGAAAAGTGCGGCTCTGCCAATATCAAACAGGATGAGGACACGCTGGATACCTGGTTCTCCTCCGCTCTGTGGCCTTTCTCTACCCTGGGATGGCCGAAGCAGACCGAGGACCTGGATTACTTCTATCCTACGGATGTATTGGTGACAGGCTACGACATTATTTTCTTCTGGGTAATCCGGATGGTATTCTCCGGCTATGAGCAGACGGGAAAATCCCCCTTCCATCATGTACTGATTCACGGACTGGTGCGGGATTCCCTGGGAAGAAAGATGAGCAAATCTCTGGGAAACGGCATCGATCCTCTGGAGATTATTGAGAAATACGGCGCCGACGCCCTCCGCTTTACCCTGGTAACAGGCAATGCGCCGGGTAATGATATGCGTTTCTATATGGAACGAGTGGAAGCGAGCCGGAATTTTGCAAATAAGGTGTGGAATGCCTCCCGGTTCATTATGATGAATATGGAGAAGGCGGAGATCCCGGAGAGCATGGACCTGGAGCTGCTTACCGGTGCGGACAAATGGATTCTTTCCAAGGCGAATACTCTGGCCGGGGATGTGACGGCCAATATGGACAGATTTGAGCTGGGAATTGCAGTACAGAAGCTTTATGATTTTATCTGGGAAGAATTCTGCGACTGGTATATTGAGATGGTGAAGCCCCGGCTTTATCAGGAGGAGGACGGAACAAAGGCGGCGGCTCTGTGGACCCTGCGGACGGTTCTTGTCAATGCGCTTAAGCTGCTGCATCCCTATATGCCATTTATTACGGAGGAGATTTTCCGCAATCTGACAGGAGAAGAATCTATTATGATTTCCGCCTGGCCGGAATATAAAGAGGAGTGGGCTTTTGAGGCGGATGAATTGTCCGTGGAGCGTATCAAGGAAGCTGTCCGGGGGATCCGGAATGTAAGATCCGAGATGAATGTACCCCCCAGCAGAAAGGCTTCGGTCATTGTGGTTTCCCACAAGGAAGAGGTGCGGAGTATCTTTGAAAAGGGCCTTATTTTCTTCGCTACCCTGGCTTATGCAGGAGAGGTAACGATTCAGGCGGATAAGACAGGAATCAGCGAGGATGCTGTTTCGGCGCTGATTACGGATGGGGCCGTTTACATGCCTTTCTCCGACCTGGTAGATATGGAAAAGGAGCTGGAACGCTTAAAGAAAGAAGAAGAGCGGCTTACGAAGGAGCTGGCCCGTGTAAACGGAATGTTAGGCAATGAGAAGTTCATCAGCCGCGCGCCTCAGAGCAAGATTGACGAGGAAAAGGAAAAGCTGAAGAAATACAGCCAGATGATGGAGCAGGTGAAGGAACGCCTTGCTGCACTTTCTGAGTAGCAAAAAGCGGAGCGGTCTTGTTTTGTGAAAGCTCCGTGGAAAAAGGATGGAAACAAGAATGACATACAATAGCATGACCTATGAGGAAGCGGCCGCATATATTGAGGAGACGCCTAAATTTACAAAAAAGAACACACTGGAAAATACAAAGGCGATTCTGCGTCACCTGGGGAATCCTCAGGAGCATATGAAAATTCTGCACGTGGCAGGTACAAACGGGAAGGGCTCTGTCTGCTCCTTCCTGGCCTCTATGCTTCACGCGGCGGGAAAGCACACGGGGCTGTTTATTTCTCCCCATCTGGTGGATGTAAATGAGCGCTTTGTGATTGATGAAGTACAGGTGGAAAATGAGCGGTTTCTTGAGGCTTTTCGGACTGTCATGGGCTGTGTGGAGCGAATTCAGGAGGAGGGCTGTGCCCATCCCACTTATTTTGAAATCCTGTTTCTCATAGGGATGGTGCTTTTTGAAAAGGCCGGCGTGGAGTATCTTGTAATGGAGACAGGTTTGGGAGGCCGCCTGGATGCAACCAATTCCGTGGCCCGCCCTCTCGTGACCGTTATTACCTCCATCAGTTTGGATCATACGGAGTATCTGGGTGACACGGTGGAGGCCATAGCAGGGGAAAAGGCAGGAATCATCAAGGAGGGCGTGCCTGTCATATACGACGGAGATTGTGAGGAAGCGGCAGCTGTGATTCGGGCACGGGCCGGCGAGCTCCATGCTCCCGCATATGAAATTCGGAAAGAAATGTATAAAATTTCCTCCATGACAAATAAACGTATTGATTTTTCCGTGGATTCTGGGTATTATGATTATATTGAGCTTTCGATATCCAGTGTTGCGGAATATCAGGCAAAGAATGCGGTGCTGGCTGTGACAGCCTTAAAGGCATTGAAGCAGGAAGAACAATTTACCGATCAAATGATAAAACAAGGGATTGCCCGCATGAGGTGGCAGGGAAGAATGGAAACCGTGCTTCCGCAGGTGATCATTGACGGTGCACATAATGAAGCGGGTGTGGAGGAGTTTGTAAAGACGGCAAAGCGTCTGGAGGCGGACTATCCGGTCACCCTGCTGTTTGCGGCGG
>OFGE01002616.1_pt1 | contig 13058 bp, 10 predicted proteins | sample 1521681 | NCBI WGS metagenome assembly OFGE01 (sample SAMEA3504093, study PRJEB24116) | mouse gut metagenome | biome: mouse gut; feature: mouse-associated habitat; material: faeces | place: Denmark | collected 2011 | reverse complement strand
GTCCGGGACGCGGACTGTCATTGAGGAAGACGGAGACAGCTTTTTCCAGGCCTGAAGGGTCTTTTTCGGTAGCCTCCTGCAAAGGAGGGAGCTTTTTAAGGAAACGACTACGCCATTTACTGACAGAATCCTGCTCAAGGCCTACCTAGTTCGATATCTGCATGTTTTCAAGGCCATCCGCAGCCAAAAAGATTATCTTCGCACGCTGTACCTGGCGAGCCAAAAAAGTTCTGCTTTGGGCGAATTTAGAAAGAATGGGGCGGCATCAGGTATGATAACAGGGGCTACAACAAATGGCATATGGATAGTCTCCTTGTGTTTTCTTTCCATTATGCCATATATCAAGAATTTTTTCTATAACCTTTTTACTTAAAAATTAATGCAATGATGTACTAACAGAACGAGTTAAAATACAGTAATAATGTCTTCTTAAAACATAAACCATATCAAACCCATCTTAAAAATAACACCCACATTAATCCTTTTCATTATCTAAATCAGCTATATCTTCAAATCCAACATTTTTTCGTAATCTATTTTTTTTTCCTTCTTTTTGTTTCTTTACCTGAATTGTTGATATAATCCCAACAGCAAAAATAGCAACCACTAATAATACTATTACTACTCCCCATATCCTAGACCTCTTTGCCTCTGCCCGATACCTCTCCACTTCTTCTACCACCAGTTTTGCTTCAGCTATTTCTGCTTCCATCTCTGCATCTAAAGCCGCCACATCAAGGTTCACTTCCTGTAAATTTTCTTTCACATCCACGGGAATATATCCGGTTTTCCCTTGGTACAATACAATATACCATCCATCCTCAGTCTCACCTGTGATAAAAATAGTATCTCCCACTTCATATGTAATAATTGTCTCTGCACTATCATCCGGTGACGCTTTCGCTTCTACCCTTTCCTGCGCTGTCATGAATTGATTAAGAGAAGTCACATCCCCGCTAATTTCCCCCTGTGCCATCACCATAACCGGACGGCACATAACCATGAAAACCATTGCAACCAACATTCTAAAAACCAACATTCTTTTCTTCATCTTTTACAGACTCCTTTGAATAAAAATTTATTTTTACACTGGTTACTTTTTCTCTTTCTTCCTTATAAAAAGCAGCCATCACAAAAATCATAAAATAAACCAACAATGTCCCCGCATCCGGCGTCCAGAACAATAACTGCAACAAAAAAACATATGAGACCAAAATAAATAACCCTGTCTGAGGCTTTCCAAAACTGTAGTTTTTCTGCATACGTATCAGCAACAGCACCGCCATTACAAATATCAACAGTCCGCTAATCACGCTTTCTTCCATACTAAATACAAATCCACTTTTCCCTCTCCTAACTTCTTCTACCAAAGGAAATGCGAATCCTGCTATAAATGAAGCGATCTTTTCACCTGATTCTCTCCACCTGTCACCACCTAATATTATTCCGGCAAACAAAACTCCAATCAGCTTTAATAAAAAGTGAAACTGCCTCCTCATTTTCCTTAACACAAGCTTATTAAGGTCAATCCCTTCCGGAATCTTGTCCCAATAGGTGAAAAAAAACGCCCCACCTATGGCAAGAAGCAATTCCAAATATACACTGTGTTCCAAATCAAAGGACAATGGTACCTGAAATAAGCTGGTATAATTAGCAATCAAACTCATGTTACTAAGAAAAAAAATATAACAGAAGAACAACTGCATATCCCTTTTCACCAGCTCAGCTGTTGGACGGAATAAAACAGGAATTCCAATAAATACTGCCCCCATCAGCCAAAAACTAACAATATTGTGATTAATAAAAAGAGCAAAAAAACTGACAAGCGCCGATGCAAAGTAAAATCCTGACCTGAACTTATCCCTGCCCATACAGTATTGATAAGTACTCACAATGCAGGGAATCAGCAGGTAGGAAGCCGCCCTTCCAGAGTTCCCAATCATTCCACCTGCCAGCCAGGAAAAGTTCATACTACACACATAGCATAACAAAAAGATACATATTATAATTAAATTCGCATATAAAATAACATCCAAATACCACTTTTCAAACAGCTTAAAAGAAGAAAACCAGAAATACAGCGTTGCCAATACTATCATCAAAATATTAAAATTATAATCTGTTTTTTCTTCTGTTGAAATCGTCAAAAGCTTACCAAGAACTACAAGCAGCTCCCACCCAATAATTGCTAAAGCAACATAATCTGCAAAATACTTTATACTGCGAAGCTGGCTCTCATTTTGGTAAATGAAAACAATTTGAAAAACAGCTCCTATTACACATAGCAATAATAGCAAGAATACGGATAATTCAACACCGCCAATATCAACATCCACATGAACCAACAAAGATATTCCTAACAATACCAAAAGAAATATTTTTGATATCTTTTCTATTGACATTTTCCCAATCATTCTGTCTTCTCTTCCCTATTTTAACCCTCTTCCACTTCCTGCCATGGTCTTGCCTCATCCTTGCCCAGAACACGATAGGTCCTCACTGTCTCTTTTTCCAGCTTCTGCTGCATATACAATGCATCATACTCTGTCTTCCTTGTATGATATTGTGTGTCCTGAAGCAACTTTCTATTCGCAGCAATCACATCTGCCATCAATCCAATCATCAATGTTAGAAAACCAATGATAATAAGCGTACATGCCAGAATCAAAGACTGCACATGTCCTCCTGACTTTCCAACCGCCATATAATAAAGAAACCGAAAACCAATCAGCATCCCCACTGTAATCGGCATTGCCGCCAAAAAGGTAAACGATTTTAATGGCTTATACATCATATACGCCCTCACGATGGTCAGCATGCTCTTCTTCACATACCCCCAGATACTGCTGAACAGCCTGGAAGGCCGAAGCTCTCCATTGGTATGCACCGGCACGCTTGTAATCGCAATCTTCTCCCTGCCTGCCTGTACAATGGTTTCCAATGTATATGTATAATCATTCACCACATTCAGCCGCATAGCCGCATCCCTGGAATAAGCCCGGAACCCGCTTGGCGCATCCGGTATATCTGTATTAGACGCCTTGCGCACCACCCAGCTTCCGAAATGCTGCAGCTTCTTTTTAATAAACGAAAAATGCTCAGTCTGGTCAATCGGCCTTGCCCCGATCACCATGTCCGCCTTGCCGTCCAAAATAGGTCGTATCAGGGTGGCAATATCATCCGCACAATACTGATTGTCCGCATCTGTATTCACAATAATATCCGCACCGTTTCTCAGGCAGCCGTCTATGCCTGCCATAAATCCTTTGGCAAGCCCTTTATTCTGTTTGAAATTCACTACATGATGAACCCCCCACTTTTTCGCCACCTCCACGGTATTATCCTTGCTTCCATCGTTAATAATCAGATATTCAATTTCATCAATGCCATCCAGTTTCTTGGGCAAATCATTTAAAGCAATCTCTAAGGTCTCCGCCTCGTTAAAACATGGAATCTGAATAATCAGCTTCATACCAACACCTTCTTCACATATCCTGGTCATAGTACAGGCAAAATGTGTTTCCTCTCACTTTTTTCTCATACAATTCCTGCAGCCGTTCATCCAGTTCAGTCTCCACATAGGTAACCAGAAACCCATCTGGTTTTGCTGCTTCATCCAATATTTCTTCCTCTATCACATGGATCGGTTTCTCTGGAAGCTGCATCTGCAGAAAATCTATAAATTCCGGCTTTCCCTCATTCAGATAATAAATCTCATCATTTTCCTTGCCGCTATCCTTGATAGCATCTACGATTATAAAATTCTCAAAATTAGAGACATTTACTCTATAAGTATAGTGGTTGCTGATTTGAATCCCTGCAATCACTTCCGCCAGAAGGATCCCTGACAAAAGCCATTCAGTGCCTGTCCCTTCCCTGGCAAACCTGACCAGCAAACTGACCAATAGGATCATCCCCACTCCCAGCAGCCATGTATCCCTGAAAAACAGGAAAACATTAAAATCCTCTTCCCGAATCAAATAACTGAGGCCAGCGGCATGATAACCGCGCATCCCATTACGGTTTTCTGCTTCAATTACATTCAAAAGCAGTATTGTCATAAATCCGGTAATCCCTGCTATTGAAGCCGTTATTGAAATCCAATGCCGGCTTCCCAGCATCACAGCCGCTCCCACGGCCATCATCACAGGAACCAATAGCTCATTGTACCTTCCATATACCAGGCAGTCAACAGAACCCGCCCGATACATATATATACTACAAATCAAAACTTCCCCAGCCACCGCCAGCAACAGGAACACTGCGCCCCACTGCTTAAGTGCTGTCCCTTCCTTTTTCAATATCCCTTTCAACAGTAGGACTGCTTCCTTCATACACCAGCCCAAAGCCCAGTAAAATAAACCAAAGCTGGATATCCCCAGGTAATACAGCTTTCCCATAACTTCCTTTAATAGCTGTATCATCCCTTTAACGGTTAAGATCTGTTCAAATTTCCCCCACTGATTTCCATAATCGTTTATGGCCAGGGTACTATCTTCTGCATAAGAAAACACTTCCAGGACAGTATAATTTTTTAGCTGTAGCGCCATACCTCCCATCAACGCCAGCACACCAATCATCACCAGAAGCTGCTTTCTCTTCCCCGCCCTAGTGATCCCCCAGACCATACAGGCAATCACACAGGCAATCACTACTCCCACTGTGCGCATATGTACGCAATATATATAAATAAGTGAAACCGCTAGCAAAGCTGCTGTCAGCACTTTCGGCCTTTCTATAAACCAGAGAAACAAATATGTCACTAATGCAAACATAAAAAATAACAGTGCTTCTGCCATAGTCATCTGCATATAAAATATCCATGCCGGATAAAGAACCGCTATCCCGCCGATAAACGTTCTCTGCACCTTATTTGTTTCCGGAAACATCTTTTTGCAAATTCCCTGCAACAGGAAAACACTGCCACACATAAACAGCATATTAACAAATACGGCAATCCGGTAAGCAATCACACCGTCCGGTGCCCATCTCAAAATCGGGATCAAAATCAAGCTATAACCAAAAGAATAATATGATCCCAGAGAAGCAACTTCTGACCAGTCGTATCCCACAGCGTTTGCCGCGCTTGCCCAATAACCAAACTCATCTGGATAAAGGGAAAAGCTGCATATTTTCTGAGAGCCATACTGGTAAATACATAATAAAATCAGCAAAATCAATATCTGATAAATATTGATATTTTTTGTTTTCAAGGTATTTGATACTTTCTCTTTTAGGGAGAAGCTGCCTGGCAAGGCAGCCCCTCTCTGGCATTTTATTTGGTTTAAGTCCACTAATTAGTACCTGATGATAGCGTATGCGCCTGCTCCGCCTGTGGTATTGAAGGTAATCGTGTTAGGATTCTCATCAAGGTCAGGAAGAATAGTCACAACACCGCCTGCACGTACACGTACCATAGCAAAAGTAGCGCCACCCTTTGCAAAGTTTCCAGGGATACCTAATGCAATGCTGATTTCAGCGCCATCGCTGGAAAGAAGGCTGTACTTGCCGCCTGCCATCTTACCAAGCTCAATGTTAACCATAGGGCCAACAGTAGCTCCCTGGGAAGCAGCAGCCATGTCGATTGCCTGTTTTGCTAAAGTGCTCTTCTTAGGATCAAGGTTAGAGAACTTTGCATAAGGAACTTCGCCGCCTGTAAGGCCATAGCCCTGTGCAATTGTTGTTACGCTGGTGGTAATAGCGGTTCCGTTTACGCTTGTTGCAAGATAAGATCCGCGTGTGCTTGTCTTAACCCCTGCAACAGAGCTTGTGTGGGGAACCTCTGCTACTGTTGAAATTGTGCTTCCTTCTGAAGAACTTCCAGAAGAAGCAACAGATGTACTGGACTCAATGATCTCTTCTACAATTGATTCTGTAGAACCTGTCGTTGTAGTCGCTCCAACGCTCATCACGGGAGCCATTACAAGTGAGACAGCCAATGCGCCAGTAAGCATCTTTTTGATGATACTTGCTTTCATCATTCTCTCCTCCATTTCAAATGTGTATTTGCGGACCGAAGAGCCCTGCCAAAGGCGCTGTCGGAATAACCGCCACTTCTAAGCTACCTGTACATCTATAATTATAAATGCTATTTTCGATAGCTCTTTAAAGAGTATATGCTATTACTGATATATTTTCAAGTATTTTTTTTAAAATCTTTGTAATTACATAAATTTTCTATTTTAGTAAATCCCTGCATTCCAAACTTTTAATCAAACCTCTTCAAATACAGCCTTACAGTCCTTCCTGCAGCAGGCAATGCCGCATTTTATGATCTTCTTCATTCCATCTGAATATAAATATTGGGCATAATCCATTTTTTCAATCTGCTCCATAGCTGCCATGCAGCCAGCTTCCAGCTTTCCATCCTCTGCATATTTTACTTCTATTACTATACCAGTCCTCTCATGGAGAATCTCTATCACAATATCCGCATATCCTTTACCGCTTTCTCTGTTTGATATCACCTTCCATTCTTCTTTGGAGCGCAGCAATCCCAGAAGAAAACCATGATAGAAATTTTCCTTTAGCTCTTTCCTGACGGCAGTGTCCCTGATGCTGACAGTTTCACTCAAATATTCGTTTAACAGCGACTGTACCTTTTCCCCATTACATTTTTTGAAAGCTTCACAAAATTCTTTCAGTCTCTCCCCATCTTCCCTTGCTTTTTTCTGCATCCAGTCTCTTATCTGTAACATAAAAATATTATGGATCTCCCTGTTTGGAATAACCAGGCGATACATGTTCCCCAAAGCTTCCCCCCGCCGGGTCAGGTAACCGGTAAGAAAAAGAATACTCCAAACATTTTCAATATTGTCATACAATTCCCTGTAAGTCAAATCTTCCGGTATCATTTTTACAATAGATTCTCCTGCAATCAGGCGCTCAACCTCCTCCCTGGTACTTGCATTTGCCTTTTCAAGAAGTCTTCTTATCACATCATTGCTACTGGTATTCGTCCAGTAATCTTGGGGAGGGAAGTTGGGTTTTACTTGCAGTTTATCCACATAGCTAATTACATCCCAGGGACAATACACATCTGTGTCTCCAAAACAATAACCATCATACCATTGTTTAATGACATCATGTTGACCCATAAGCCCATAATAATCCAACATCCTGCTAACTTCTTCATCAGTAAAACCAAAACCTGCGCTGCATTCTTCATCCGTTATCGAATAAGTCTTCAGATTGTTCAGCCCTGTAAAAACACTTTCCTTTGATACCCGTAAACACCCTGTCAGAACCGCAAAATAGATACTTTCATTGGTCTTGAGCGCTTGCTCAAACATGTTGCGTATCAGGACAATCATCTGTCCATAATACCCCTGCTCATTTGCTTTTGCCAAAGGGACATCATACTCGTCAATCAAAATGACTGCCTTTCTGCCATAATGTTTTTCCAGAAGTATGGACAATGTTTTCAGGCTCCCCATCAGCACCACATCTGACATTGCATAAATATTTTGGCCTGTTTGGTCAACTGCAATCAATTGCCTGTATACTTCTTTTTCCTCCACAGTAATCTTATTGCTGTCCAATAAATCGTAAAATCTCATGGCCTCATTACCAATAACAGAACACATCAGTGACCGTGCAGTTGCATAATCGGCTCCATTTGCACTCTTTAAGCTGATAGAAATAACCGGGAATTTTCCCATATATTTTTCACAAAGGGCAGTTTCCCTGGAAATGGCAAGGCCGTCAAATATTGATTTGTCGCCATTTATCTCAAAAAAGCACTTGAGCATAGATATATTAATAGTTTTTCCGAACCGCCTTGGGCGGGTAAACAAATTGACCTTTCCACGCCTGCGCAGCAGTTCCTTAATCATAAATGTTTTATCTACATAATAAAATTCCTCTGTACGGATTTCCTCAAAGCTTTCAATTCCAATAGGAAGCATTTTCTTTTCAGCATCTCCCATTTTCCATGGCGCTCCTCTCCTTTAGGCAAATTATCTCTCCCTTGCCCTTTTCCTGTCGCTCTTATCCTGGTAAAGCTCCACATCCCCCATCCCCTGTACAAACTTAGAGAACTGGCTATAGCCAAAATCCTTCAAGTTAAAGTTGGCGAATTTGTTATATACCCGGTTGCTCAGCTCGCTGATCCCAATACCCTTTTTGCCTGACTTGCGTATAATTTCCCTTATATAATTCCTGATTTCTTCCTGGGACTGTTCGTTATCCCTTAGGGAAATGGTAATCACATTCTGGCGTTTTTCTAAAAGGAACAGGCCAGCATCCTCCACAAATTTGGAAAGCAGGCTGTATCCATAATTTCTCACGTCAAAATCAGGATACATATTTACCAGCCGGTTTCCCACTGCCGCAAGTTCAACGCTCTTGCCTTTATTTTCATTTTCATTAATGATATTGGTGATGGCATTGTAAATCACTTCCCTGCTGATGGAATTTTCTGTATTGTCCTTGCTTTCTGCATCTTCATCCTGATTACCCAGATTTTCCAGATTGACAAACCGGGTACATGCCACCCTGAAGGAGCGGGGCGTTTTCTCTTCTCCCATGCCAATGACTTCCATACCGGACTCCCGGAGACGGCTTGCCAGCCGGGTAAAATCGCTGTCACTGGAGACAATGCAGAACCCGTCCACATTTCCGGTATAAAGAATGTCCATGGCATCAATAATCAATGTGGAGTCTGTGGCATTCTTTCCCACTGTGTTACTGAACTGCTGCACTGGTATCACAGAATTTTCCAAAAGTTCTCCTTTCCATTTGTTTGCCTGGGTGCTGGTCCAGTCCCCATATATTCTCTTATAGGTAGTAATGCCATAGGTTGATAGCTCTTCCAGAATATCCCCTATATATTTTGCTGATATGTTATCTGCATCAATGAGCAAGGCAAAACGCTTATTTTCCATGCAATCCTCCTGACTGTGGTTGTCAATATTTTCTATTGTATCATTATATCATATAAAAAAATCCCATACAATCAATTTGTATGGGATCCCGGATTTCCATATTAAAAAGGAATGCCTCTTATATTTCCCTTAATTTTAAAGCTTTCTCTACTAAGTCATCCCCAATTTCTGCCAGACGCTGTGCCTCACTCTCAGGTATACCCGCCCCAAGTAAATTAAGAAATACCCTGATGCCTTTTTCAGTCCTTCCTTCCTCCCTCCCCTCTGCTTTTCCCTCTGCTCTTCCTTCATTCTTAATTCTTCTGGCGTTCGTTTCTAATAATGTTCCACCCATAACTATATCCACTCCTTTCACAAAGCCGGCTCACGGAGCGCGACAGTGTTTATTCCAATAAGCTGCTTCATAAAAAATATAGTGAAGGACAAATTATTTTGTCCTTCACTATATTTTTTAGCTTTATTCGTCCTTCCACCAAAAATTCTTGCAGGTTAAACCGGATAAGCCCCATTCTTGGTATCAGCCTGTGTCATATCCACTTTCTCTTGCTGTGCCTGGCGGTATTTGAAGAAGTCGGTAGCCACCTGAGGGAACAGAGCGTAGGACAGGACATCCTCATCCTGCTGTTTCCACTCTTTCATTTCTGCTTCCAGCTTATCCATTTCGTTCTCAATCAGGTCAGCAGGGCGGCAGGTAATTCTCTTTTCGCCGGGGATTACCTTGTTGATGATCTCCTGGCTCATGGGCTTCACTGTCTGGCCGTATTCACCACGCAGGACTGCCTTGGTTTCCTTGGTTGCCATCTTGTATCTTTCACCCATAAGTACGTTAAATACAGCCTGGGTACCCACGATCTGTGATGAGGGGGTAACAAGGGGCGGCTCGCCCAGGTCTTTTCTTACCTGAGGGATTTCCTTCAGCACGTCGTAATACTTATCTTCCGCATTCTGTTCCTTTAACTGGCTTACCATGTTGGAAAGCATACCGCCGGGAACCTGGTAAAGCAGCGTCTTGATATCCACGCCCATAACCTTGGGATTGAGCAGGCCGTCTGCCAGGCATTTATCCCTGTAAGGACGGAAGTAATCAGCGATTTCGGATAAGATATTCTGGTCGTAGCCAGTATCATAGGGAGTACCCTTAAAGGTTTCCACCATAACTTCCGTTGCAGGCTGTGAGGTTCCCATAGCAAAAGGAGAAATCGCACAGTCAATTACGTCAACCCCTGCTTCTACTGCCTTTAAGTATGTCATACCAGCTACGCCGGAGGTATAGTGGGTGTGAAGCTGGATGGGAAGCTTGGTAACTGATTTCATGGCCTTGATCATCTCAGATGCCTTATAAGGCACAAGAAGCCCTGCCATATCTTTGATACAGATGGAGTCTGCCCCCATTTGTTCAATCTTTTTCGCCATATCTGTCCAGTAATCCATGGTATAGGCATCGCCTAAAGTGTAGGAAAGGGCAACCTGCGCATGTCCCCTGCCTTCCTGTTTCTTTACTTTATTGGTGGCGTTAACTGCCGCCTGTAAATTCCTAAGGTCATTTAAGCAGTCAAAAATACGGATAATATCAATGCCGTTGGCAATGGATTTCTCCACGAAGCTGTCAACAACGTCATCAGCATAAGGCCTGTAGCCAAGAATATTCTGCCCCCTAAAAAGCATCTGGAGCTTTGTCTTCTTAAATCCATCCCTTAACTTTCTAAGTCTGTCCCAGGGATCCTCTTTCAGGAAACGAAGGGAAGCGTCAAAAGTTGCGCCGCCCCAGCATTCAACCGCATGGTAGCCAACTTTATCCATTTTCTCAACGATTGGAAGCATCATTTCAGTAGGCATTCTTGTTGCAATCAGAGACTGATGTGCATCACGAAGAACCGTTTCCATGATTCCAACCGGTTTTTTAGCCTGTCCTGCCATTTCTATTTCCTCCTTCATATTTGCATAGCAATATTGCCGCCTGGCGGCACCTATATGCGCTTACTCTGTCAATCTAAATTATCCGGAAAGGTGTTTCCGCCATTCACTATAAAAATAATATCTTGTATCTTAGAACACGCCAAATACCGCCATAAAGGTACCTGCCGCAACTGCCGTACCGATAACACCAGCTACGTTAGGTCCCATAGCATGCATCAGCAGGAAGTTGGTAGGGTCTGCTTCTGCGCCCACCTTCTGGGAAACTCTCGCTGCCATAGGCACTGCGGATACGCCTGCGGAACCAATAAGGGGATTGACTTTTCCCTTGGTAGCCACACACATGAGCTTTCCAAAGAGCACCCCTGCCGCTGTACCGAATGCAAAGGCAACCAGGCCCAGGATAACGATCTTAATGGTATCCAGGTTCAGGAAAGCTTCTGCGCTGGTGGTTGCACCTACGCTGGTTCCCAGCAGGATAACCACAATATACATAAGGGCGTTGGAAGCTGTGTCTGTCAGCTGCCTTACTACCCCGGATTCCCGGAACAGATTACCCAGCATCAGCATACCTACAAGTGGCGCTGTGGTGGGAAGGATCAGGCACACAACAATTGTTACAATGATAGGGAAAAGGATTTTCTCAAGCTTGGATACCGGGCGAAGCTGTCCCATCTTGATCTTCCGCTCTTCTTCCGTGGTCAGTAATTTCATAATAGGCGGCTGGATAATCGGCACCAGTGACATATAGGAATATGCCGCCACTGCGATAGGTCCCAGCAATGCGGTCTGTCCCAGCTTTCCTGCAAGGAAAATGGATGTAGGGCCGTCCGCGCCGCCAATGACGCCCAGGTCACAGCCTGTCAGGGTGAGCAGGGATAATGCTGCCAAAAGGCAAAACAATTTCTCTTTCATGGTTTCCTCCTTGCGTTGAGTCCCGACCATTTTACCAGGAAATGCGGCGGTTTGCAACCGGTGGTTTCAGGGAGGATGGATAAAGACCCCAGAAGGGCCCGGCGGACAACCCACCCCGCCGGGCCCTCCCAGGTTTGGATAGGGAGTCAGCAGATTTAAGTGTAGTACTGCGCCTGGGCCTCCCAGAGGCGCTCGTAGGTGCCTCCCGCCTCAGCCAGGAGGCCCTCGTGGGTGCCGGACTGGACCACACAGCCGTTTTCAAACACCGCGATCCGGTCGCAGAACTTGCAGGAGGACAGGCGGTGGCTGATATAGATGGCGGTCTTGTCCTCCACGATGTCGTTGAACTTGGTGTACACCTCCGCCTCCGCCTCCGGGTCCAGGGCGGCGGTGGGCTCGTCCAGCACAATAAACGGCGCGTCCTGGTACAGCACCCGGGCCAGGGCGATCTTCTGGGCCTCGCCCCCCGAGATCTCCACCCCGCTGTCGTCGAAGTCCCGGTAGAGGAAGGTGTCCAGCCCCTGGGGCAGGGAGGCCAGCCGCTCCCCGAAGCCCGCCTTTTTCAGGCACTCCTCCGCCCGGGCCCGGTCGTACTCCTCCGACGCGGCCACGTTCTTGCCCAGGGGCTGGGAGAGGAGCCTGAAGTCCTGGAACACCACGGAGAACAGGGCCAGGTAGTCGCCGTAGCGGTACTTGCGTATGTCGATGCCGTTGAGGAGGATCACCCCCTCGGTGGGGTCGTAGAGCCGGCACAGCAGCTTGATGAAGGTGGTCTTGCCCGAGCCGTTCTCCCCCACCACCGCCAGCCGCCCGCCCACCTTGAACTTCATGGACACGTGGCGCAGGGCCCAGGCGTCGGTGTTGGGGTACTGGAAGCCCACGTCCCGGAATTCGATCTCATAGTTGCGGTCGGCGCGCTTTTCGGTGGTCAGGCTGCCCTGGTACATGCGGTTGGGCATGTCCAGCAGCTGGAAGACGGGCAGGAGGAAGTCCGCGTTCTCCCGCAGGTCGGACAGCACGGACAGCAGGTCTGCCGCCCCCTTGGACAGCCCCGCCAGCGCCCCCACGCACTGGGCGATGGAGCCCACCCCGAAGGCGCCCCCCAGGGCCTTGAGCCCCACGAAGAGGTATACCAGCCCGGAATAGACCCGCACCACCCCCTCCGAGGCGGCCATGAACAGCCCCCGGGGGCCGAAGCTGGCCCGGCCGATGAAGGAGCGGGGGCCGAAGCCGTCCAGGACGGGGTCGTCCTGCTTCTGGCGGAGAAATTTGTCCTGGGCGTAGACGCGGATGTCGGCGGAGGCGGCGCGATGGAACTGGGCGTGGGCGGTGAGGGCGTTGAAG
>OFGE01002610.1_pt1 | contig 13080 bp, 14 predicted proteins | sample 1521681 | NCBI WGS metagenome assembly OFGE01 (sample SAMEA3504093, study PRJEB24116) | mouse gut metagenome | biome: mouse gut; feature: mouse-associated habitat; material: faeces | place: Denmark | collected 2011 | reverse complement strand
TCCAATACACAGACATATTTGTGCAGTTTTCAGATTTGCTCATTTATAGCAATAAGTTCAGATAATGCCGTCTGCTGCGCATGATATGGCACATAACCGTCTCTATTCTGGCTGCGCACAAAAATATATAGGAACTGATTTTTGGCTCCAATCCAGTCCTGACTATGCAAAGCCCGGAGATGTGCCCCAATCTCCTCCAGGATTTCTTGCCCAGCAGGCAGCTCCTCTGTGGAAACACCGTGTAGCCAATCGATCACATGGTATCCAGAATCCCCGAATGCAATGTCATATCTGGACAAGTCCATTGGCCGGAACCGTCCATTTTCAATATAGCCCAAAAGTATAGGCAAGTCTTACTTCTTTGTCCGCGCCCGCGACAGCTCGTCCATCAGCCCCGATAGGCTTATCTGTTTATTCATGTCCTTATTTTACCTCTTTTGTCCCCCATGCACCTGCTTTGTGCGGTATTGCCTTAAAAGGTTGGAGCAAAATTAGATGGTGTAATCGGCAATCTCAAATCCTGCCGCACCTTTCCCTATATATGACATACGGATATATTTGCTCTCCCACAGAGCATCTCCCTGTCCATGTCCGCTGATCCGACAGTCAAAGCAGAGGTCTTCTGCAATTTCGAGGATTACATTCTTCAGTTCCAGTCGGTCAAGATACTTTTGAGGAATAGCGTCAAAGCCAAGGAAAGCGCCGAGGATGTTTCCGGCAACTGCTCCGGTGGAGTCACTGTCACCATCGTGATTGACTGCGGCGACGATGCCCTTCTGAAAATCATCGGAATATTTGAGTACGCAGTACACGCCGATTGCAAGCGTTTCCTCCGCCACCCAGCCCTCTCCAAGTTGCCGGATCGCGTCAAGGTCGTTTCTATCTTCCTTGGAAAGGGCGACAGCTTTTCGGATTAACGCCAGCAAATCATCCATGTGTTTTGCTTCGGGAAAGATAACCGGCATCATACCCATGGCATCCTTGACTGCGTCCAGAATGGTGGTGCCAGACTCCGTGATCCGCCAAATAATATGGGCGAGCATAGCAGCCGGAATATATCCCAACTCGTGCCCGTGAGTCAGTGCCGCAGTCTTTGCGCCGATGATATCAATTTCTTCCGGCGTAAGTCCTTTGCCCGTGAAATACAATCCGATTGGCGCAACGCGCATAATCCCACCGCATCCCTTGCTGTGGTTCGGTGGGTTTCCTATGGAGCCGTTCCCTCCCTGTTGCAACGCGGACAAACAGGTATTTCCCGGTGCCCTGAGGCTGAACATTTCCGGCAGGTTCACCAACCACGAGTAGTGAAATTCTTCCGGCAGCGGGTACCGTTCAGTTTGGGTCCGATACCAGTCCCGGTAGCTGTAGGCGATGTAACCTTCATAGTTGCCCATGATACCGCGCGCCATTCCTCTTGTTGTCCCGACGAGGAGCCCCGTAGCGGTGAACAGCGTCATCTGGGTATCATCGGATATTTCCGCCACGCCGTGACGGAGCTCATATTCGGTGATGCCCTTTTTCCCGTACTTTTGGAAGATGGTAGATGCAGGCATAAATTCCACTGCGTAACCCAGCGCATCCCCCACAGCCCCGCCAATGAGGCAACCCTTGAATTTACTCAAATCACGCACCAGAGTTCTCCTCCCTAATCTGCCTGTTAGTTATCCTTATGAATCAGTTGACTGTATAGTCATCGCAGTAAGCTGCATAAGTGGTTTGAGGCGCTGTATAACAGCGCCTCGTTGAAAAAAATCCTTTGGATTCTTTTCAACTGTGCTGACTATAAACACTCGCTTGAATTCCTGTTCATAAACTCTCATTTTTACTGCGAATTCGCCATAGCTGGTGACATCTGTTGGAATTTTTAAACCATGCTTGGTGATGCTAGGGTCATTTATCACATGGCGGCTTCACCTTGTAAAGCAAATCTTTCATACTCATATCTTGATGTCTCCTTCTCCTGTAATGTAGCCCAGAATTTGAGTTTCCGTTACTTCCCAATCCTCTTTCCACTAGGAATCATATGGTCTATCTTTTTTCAACAAGCTCAGATAATGCTGTCTGCTGCACATGATACGGCACATAACCGTCTCTATTCTGGCTTTTTACAAAGATGTGCAGGAACTGATTTTTGGCCGCAGTCCAATTCCGGCGGTTCAGCTCCTGAAGATACGACCCGATCTCCCCCAGGATTTCTTGTCCGGCAGGAAGTTTCCCGGCAGAAACACCGTGCAGCCAATCGATCACACGGTATCCAGAATCCCCGAAAGCAATGTCATATCCAGACAAGTCCATTGGCCGGAACCGTCCATTTTCAATATAGCCCAAAAGTATACATCGTTCATCATCGAGAATATTGCTGGCCCAATAGCATATGACGCCGTACACTGGCCGCTCAAACAGCGGTGCATCAAGATACACTAAGTCTCCGGTAGAAAAGGGGAGCGTATAGGGATGGCGATCCTCCGGATCGCCGTTTTTCACCCATTCCTCCCGCGTCATTTTTGTCTGCTTCATCAAAGTATCATGTAGATAAAACCGGGTTGTTCGATATTCCTCGTTGATTGGCTTTAGGTCAAATCGGAGTACCGGCCCCCATGCCCCCTTGCGCCGCCACTTAGCCACTTGATAACCGCAGGAAACCGGGCAGTAAAAGGGCTCATTTCCACCCCAAACATAGGATCGGTAAATTTCCGCAGTAGCCTCTCCGATATAGTTAAAGGGATATTCGAAAAGTCCGCTGTCTCCGCCGAATTGCAGGGCGGTCTGGCAGAGATAAAATTCGTCCCGGCGGCACTCCCGGATTTCCCGGATCGCAAGCTGGTAGACCACTATTACCCTTTCCAGAAATAGCTGGTCCTCCTCCGTCTCCGCCTCGTGGAGGAGCTCCTGGAGGGCGGCCAGCTTTTCCTCTACAGGGCGGTAGGCGCTACGGATGAGCGCCTGCTTCTCCATCAGATTTGGGCGATAATGTTCCCGGAGGTACTCCCGTATCTCTGGGGACAAAATCCAGGAAAAGACGTTAACCATGGCCTCTCCGTGCCTCCCGCACCTGGGCCAGCAGCTCCGAAAACGGAATCTCCTTCCAGCGGCGGAACTTCCACTGGTTCTGCACGCTGAAAATATCGAGAAACTCGCTGTCCAAGTCGAAGCCGGGAACCTCGCGCCGAGGCTGGGAGGTGAGGTGTTGGCTGATCTTCCACAAAATCTCCTCCCCCTCCGGCAGTTCCTCCGGCTTGGCGGAGTGGAGCCAGTCGACCACTCGGTAGCCGCTATCGAAATCCAGCAGATTACCGGAAAGAGGCATCACGTTCAGATGGTCCCCGTCCACATAGCCCAGCCACCTGTAAGGGGTGCCGTTCAGGTCTACCACATTGTCCATCACGCCATATAGGGGCTCATCAAACATGGGTGCGTCCAGCTTCACCAGGTCCCCCGTCATAAAGGGGATGGGATATAGAATCTGTTCAGGATAATACTCGTCATAGCCAGCCTGGATATCCATCGTTTCCTCGACAATTCCATCCACACCCAGCCACCCGTCAATGTGCCAAAACCGCGTGGCACAGTAAACGCCGTTCACCTGATGTACGTCAAACCCTATCGCCACCTGCCACCTTCCGTCTACCCGCTTCCGCTTCGAGGCACACTGGGGCCCTTTGCCGATAACCTCCGCCTCCTCCAGCAGCTCCTCGTATGAGGCATACAGGCCGGCCTCACACGAGAGCAGGGGATTTGTTTTATCCGGCCGGGATCGGCAGGCCGGAAGCACGAACAGAGCCTCCGGGCCGGTCGTTCGCAGCTCCTCCAGGGCAAGCCCGTACAGCCGGACCAGCTTCGTGAGCCGTTCCCGGTCCTCCCCCGGCTCCACCTCCTCCAGCAGAGCCCGGAGAGCGGTCTCCTTCTCCTCGATGCTTCGAAACGCGCCGCAGATGAGCCGCGTCTTATCCAGCGTGGACAGCGGGTAGGTTTTCCGGAGGTGCTCCCGCACCTCCGGGGATAAAATCCAGGAATAAATATCAGTCATGAACATCCTCCGTCTTTTCTTCAGCAGCATTTCTATGCCAGCCGTGGAATTTGAAATTGTAGACTGGCTTCATCAGATCAACGATATCTACGGTTTCCCCCACCGTCTCTAGAATTTCCTCCAGGGATTTATACACCATGGGTGCCTCGTCCAGGGTATGCTCATTCACAGAGGTGGTATAAATTCCCTCCATCGCCCGGCGGTACTCCTCCAAATCCAGGGTGCGCTTGGCCTCCATTCTGGACATGATCCGGCCTGCCCCGTGGGGCGCGGAGTCGTTCCACTCCGGGTTCCCCCGCCCTACCGCCAGGATGCTTCCGTCCCGCATGTTAACAGGAATTAACAGAAGTTCCCCGTTTTTTGCGGAGACAGCCCCTTTCCGCAAAATCCGCTCCTCCACATCAATATAGTTATGCACGGTATGAAAAGCCTCACCGCCCTTCAGCCCTCCGCGGTCCATCAGGATTTCCGCGATCAGCTCCCGGTTCTTCTTTGCAAACTGCTGGCAGATATCCACGTCCGCCAGATAATCCTCAAAATAGCTGCCGTACACATAGCACAGCTCTTCCGGGATGGTCAATTCCTTTCTGGTCCACCGCAAGCCCCTGATAACCTGCTGCAATTCATCTCTCCGCCCCGCGGCTTTGTATTCGGCGATCAAAGCGTCTTTCTTCTGAAAATACTCCTCTTTTCCACTGTGCAGGTCGATTGCCAGCTTTTGATAGTATTTCGCCACCTGCTTCCCCAAATTCCGGCTTCCCGAGTGAATAATCAGGTATAACGTCCCGTCCGACGCCCGGTCCACCTCGATAAAGTGGTTGCCCCCGCCCAGGGTGCCCAAGCTACGCACCATTTTCCGGCTGTCCTGGATAGAGCGGTAGCACCGCAGGGTCTGGAGGTCAAAGCGGGTCTGCCGGCCCTCCCAGATCTCCCGGCCAGAGGGGATAACATGCGCCGCTTCATCCAGCCGCTCCATATCGATCTCTCGGTTTTCCAGGCGGACGGTGTACATGCCGCATCCAATGTCCACGCCCACCAGATTGGGGACCGCCTTGTCTATTACGGTCATGGTCGTACCGATGGTACAGCCCTTTCCCCAGTGGGCGTCCGGCATGATGCGGATACAGCTCCTGCGGGTAAATTCCTGATCGCAAAGCCGACGGATTTGTTCCACAGCGTCTGCGTCAATCGTTTGGGCATAGCACAAAGCTGTGCTGACCCGCCCTTTTATTTCCATCATATGGCTCCTCCATTATTTGCGCTTCTTCCTCCAGTTATCGAGCATTTCGAGAATGCCAAACACAACCAGCCCTAAAAAAAGCTGCCACACCGTCATCAAGATGCCCCGTAAGATGCTGCCGGATTTTGCCCGGTTGCTGAAAAACAGCCCCAGCGTTATGGCGGCCGCAACCGCTCCAACCGCCGCCGTTTCTAACGTCAACGGTTTTCCCCAAACCAGCATCCAGCAAAATACTCCTGCGATACCGCCGGCGATCCCCCAAGGGGTGCAGGCGGTACAGTGATACCGTTTCTCCAAACGGCTGTTGAAGGTAATACCCCACCAGAGCACGGCGGCGGTCAAAACTAAACCCAATGGCCCGGTCAGCAGTTTAAGCATGATCCCACCTCCCAGCGCTGGCCGTCGTTCAGCATCAAGCAGCTGCCATGCAGGGACAAAAACTCATCCCGGTCCTCCGCCTCGCAGTGGATGGGCAGCAGGGCGGCGGGACGCAGGCCGTCAATCAGCGCCTTGACGGTGTCCCGGCTGGCGTGGCCACTGGTGTGGAGGTCCACCACGGTAATCTTTCGTTCCCGGCAGAACTCCAGAACCTTCTTTACCGCCGCCGTCTGTTTATGGCCCTTCCACATGGAGTAAAAGAGTATGGGGTGCTCCTCATCCTCCGGCAGGCGCACGGCCATGTATTTTTCCATAAAGGACAGCATGGAGGTCCGGACAAAGACAAGCTTCTGTCCGGGGAGCCTGGCCAGCGTCTCAGCGCCCACCAGGGCCTTTTGTTGGTAGAGCGTTTCAAAGTAAGGCCAGGCCCGGTTTCCCTTTTCCACCGGATTGGCCACAAACCGCTGGACATTCTCGTCCATATGGCCTCGCACCGCCGACTGGAACAGGTCCTCGCAGACTGTCCGGCAGAATCGTTCCGCCACTCTGGTGAAGGCCTGAATGCGGTCCTCATTGGCGGAGGAGCACAGGACGAACACCGTCCCCTGTCCCTGATGCACCCGCAGCCGCCCGGTGAGCCGGTGCTCAATCCACGCTTCCCCTTGGAATTTCCCGGTCTGCTCCTGCTTCCCCGGGCGGATATTGGTCCCCTCGGTAATCAGCAGGTCCAGCTGTTCGCCCTCTCCCAGCCGTTCCCGAACGGCGGCCAGCGCCTTCCCCGAAGCCCGGAAGTCCCCGGTGTACAGCACGTTTTTCCCCTCCGCCTGGATCAGGAACATATAGGCATCCTTGGCGGAGTGTTCCACGCCGATGGGGGTCACCCGAACATCGTCCAGCTGAACCGGCTGGCCGTCCCGAAAGCCGAAATGGATCTCAGGCCGGGGCTGGTTGGTGAAATCGGCGATGACATCCAAAATACGCCTGGTCTCCTCTCCGACAAAAACCGGAATGCTTGGCAGGAGCTTCCCCAGCAGGCCGCAGTGGTCGTTGTGATGGTGGCTGAGAAATACCCAGTCGAAAGCGGGTTCCCCAAAGGTCAGTCCCTCCAGTTCAAAGGGGTCCTCTGTTTTCGGACCGTCCAGAGGCGGCAGATCGGCTCCCGCGTCAAAAAGCAGGCGGGTGTGCGCGGTACCGATTTCAACCAGATTCCCACCGATTTGCTGTGTGCCCCTATGTACGGTTACATACATTTTTTTGCCTCCTCCGCTTTTTCCAAAATCTCACGCTGGGCCGCCTCCACATCCATCTCCCGTACATTGGTTGTCGCGGCAAAGTCACGCTCCAGGGCCTCCCGGTCCTCCGCTCCCTCCATGAGAAACCGACTCACCGCGCTTCCCCCCAGCTTCATCGCATAGCAGAGGGTGCGGCTTGAGACGTGCCGGATCAGCCAGTCCCGCTGCCCAGGGGTCAGCTCCAGCAGGTTATCGAATTCCGGAAGCAGGGAGCTGTACTCCTTTGGGTTCTCTCCGGCCTGTTCTTCCCTCCGGATGACCTCCGTCACCTTTTCCACATACCCCGCCCCGAAATAGCCCCGCAGAGTCCCGCCTAAGAGTTCGCCCCAGCTTTGGTTGTGTGGCATTTCGTCCCGCGTATTCGTTTCTCCTTCGTACCGGGCCAGCAGCACCAGCCCCTCGGAAATCAGCACCGCGTTCAAAAATGCGCCGCCCCGATAGTCCCCGGCCATCAGATACCGCGTGTACCGGCGCTCCAGCTCATCCGGATTCAGGAAAACATCACCAATCTCAATCAGGCAGGCGCGGAAAAAGGGGTCCGCTTCCTCCTCCGCCAGCACTCCCGCCGCCAAGGCCCCATTCTCGCGGAGATACCAGCGCAAACGATACAGCTTCGCCACTGTCTCCAGACAGGCGTCCTTTTCCCCGTCGCTGCATTGCAGCCGCTGGGTGTAATACTCCATGTTCTCCATAGTCGTTTCCTCCTTATATCGTTCCAACGGCAAATTACGCTAAATCAGCCGCTTTTTCCAAAATTTTTCTCTGCGCGTCCCTTATCATATCTGCGGATATTATGGTATGATCCATCTCTTGTTTCAGCCGTTCCGGGTCCTTTGCGCCGTCCAACAGGAACTCGCTGACAGCAACTCCACCAGCCTTCAGCGCATGTTCCAGGGTTGTAACCGGAATCTGCCGGAGCAGGCGGTCTCTTTGCTGGGGAGACAATTCGGTCAGCTTGTCGAATTCCGGGATGAGGGAGGGCCATTTCCTTTTGGTCCGGGTATACCAAGCCTCTCCCTGCGCAACTACCGCTGCGACCTTTTCCCGGTATGCTGCGCCGAAGTAGCCTCTCAGCTCCTCACAAAGAACCTCATCCCAATCTATGGGGAAGTAGGCTCCTGCCTGATACCGACTTATCAGCAGCAGCCCCTGTGAGATCAGCACCGCGTTCAAGAAAGCGCCGCCCCAGTAGTTTCCTGCCATCAGATACCGCAAAAACTGCCGCTCCAGTCTGTCATGGTCCCAGTCATTTTCCCAGAACTCTTGAAGACAGGCGCAAAAAAAGGGGTCCGTTTCTTTTTCCGCAAAAATCTGTGCAGCCACCCTACCACTTCGGTGGATATAAAGCCGCAAACGAAAAATCTTCGCCACCGTCTCCAGGCAGGCGTCCTTTTCCTCGTCGCTGCATTGCAGCCGCTGAGTGTAATATTCCATGTTCTCCATTGCGGTTTCCTCCTCAAAATGTAATATCGTAAGCGCCGCTGGGGAATTCATAATACCAGCCCGGTTCGTAATGAGGGTCCCAGTCCCGGTCCGGGTTGCGGAGCGGGTTGTATCCAATTTGATAACCGATTTTGTCCAGCTCCTTAAAATCCCGCTGACGGGTCCGGTCAGACAGACCGGGGTATTGTGTCCGATACCATGCGATAGGGTCCTCGGCCCCTTCGATTTGAACCATCAGGGTACACAGCCGCCGGATTTTTTCCAAATACCGTCTCTGTGTCTGGTTCTCCGGCCAATCCGGCTCCGTGAAGTTCAAGCTCGCCGGGACAAACGCCTCCTGCCGTTTCGAGTAACGGATTTGCAGGACCCCGGCTCGCTTTAAGATCTGAATATCCCGGTAGACGGTTTTTTCGCTGACGGGGAGCATATCCGTGATCTCCTTGAAGGAGACCTCCTGGCAGTGCCGGAACAGGTGAAACACCACCAGCAGGCGGGAGGTTTTCGTTATGGATTCGACACTTTTGCTCACGGGAACCCCCTCCTCTCCGCACAGAATCTCGCATAGCCGTCCTCTCCCAAGAAACGTCTGGCAAAGTTCTCCCTCTCTTGGTGGGCCTCTTCCTCCATCCGCTTGACCGTCTCCGCGCCCCAAGGCTCCCAGTCCTCCGGCAGGGAAAAGGAGTATTGGCATCTCCAATGGACCTCTTGGAGCATCTGTCTGCCCTCTACTGTCCTGTCAGTGAGGACCCAGGCTGCCACCTCTATTCCGGTTCTCCTGATTTCTTTGCCGCGTTCATAGCGGACCATAGCCGTCAGTTCGTCTCCGGTCATGAACTGTCCAGGCAGGGGGCGCTTCCGCTCCCTGAACAAACTCAGCAGACTACCCTCATCAATGCCCTCTTGGATATATCTCTCCGTGCGCAAGGGACGGAGCAGCACTTGGGTCTTTCCACGCAGAGCTGTTACTTGGTAATAATCGGAGTCGGGCTTTCCACCATAGGGACCAGCCCAGCACTCAAAAATATCGCCAACATGGATGCCCTCGTTGCTTCCCCACTTTTTTCTCATTTGGATTCTCCTTTCAGGTAATGGAGTTTTTTGTTCTGAGGGCAGTATAACATATCTTAATCAAAAAAGAAAGACAGACGTATTGACGTGTTTTGGCTTGATAAGAAGCGGCTTTTGTGCTATATTTTCGATAAAAGGGAAGGAGTGACGCAATGATGCTTGATTTCAAGTATCGCGGTCTGTCTGACCAACAAATTTCCGCCATAAAGCGCGACGAAAAAATGATGGAACTGCTGCGTGACCCAAAGCTGTTTCTCGGTATCCGGAACGGGTACTTTAATCTCTATTTTCAAGGTGCCAGCACTGGAAAGTGCTCCATTTTGGACACAGGCGGCTTAAAAATTAAGACGCATTGCAAATATCTGGGAACTGGCGGCAACGGCTATCAGACAATTTCCCAGGGTGACTTTCCAAGCAGACTTGACAAAATCCTCTCGTCTATCCAGAACCACCAGAAATCCGGAAAAGGCTGGGAGGAGAAGAACGTCCAACAGGCATTGCTGATGGCAAACAACCGGAATGCAGATTCCGTCTGGTACTGTGTAGACATGGAGTACACACAGCAGCGGCAGAGCAGCGACGAACCATGCTATGGGCGCTTTGATATCGTTGCGCTTTCTCGGATTCCGGATGCCAAAGGCCAACATCAAGTGGCCTTGATTGAATTGAAAGTCGATTCCGGCTCATATAACAGCAAGCTACCCAAAGAGATCCAAAGGCAAATTGAGGATGGTACATTTTCCATTGACCGCTGTGAAGTGGGCCTAGGCAGCGGAATCATCGGACATCTGGCAGACTTTTATCGCTTCGAGAGGGCCGGACATTTCAGCCAACTGAGGGAAGAAATTTGCCAAATTCTCTCCACCAAACATAAACTTGGGTTCTCTGTTCCGTGCGCGGGGATACGGCCAGATAAAATTGCCACGCAGCCATTTTTTTACTTTCTCACACTTTGCACGAATATCTCCTCCTGCAAGGCAACGATGTGCCGTTATCTGGGTGCTGACGGATATACGCGCCTAGCAACATACAACGCCAAAAGGGTCCTAGGCAGTACGTTCTTGGATCGTGAAAATTATCGGTTCCTGTTCGCCCCGCAGAAATTTTACGAGGCATCGCCAGTGAATATCCTTGAGGATTCTTGTGTGGAGGAATTGTGTTATCGCACAGAAACCTAATACAAGCGAACATAGTAAGCGATTCTTGTGATGTCATGCAAAAAGTCCCGGCTTGGCCGATTTATCGCGTATGAAGCGTTGGGAGTTTTTTCCGGTGGTCAATAAGTTCAGAAAGGGCTAGAGTTATGTGGGAGTACATAGAACCGCTAATTGACAATACCAATCTTTGGCAGGGGGAAGCGTCTGTTGAACAATGTGTAACCGCAAGGCTGCAGGAATACGATGGAACGATTTTCTTTTGCTGCTCTCTCAGACATGGAACGGATCAGCACGTTTACACGGGCAGCTCAGGCCGCCGGGCGGCAGGTAAGGGATGTCCGGAGGTGCAGCGCGGATGTGGCCCCCAAAACTTTGGCAAAAGTTAAAGGAAAGCAGGCGATTTTTGTACGCCATTCCCAACAGAAATATCTGAGCGAATATTTGGCCGCTTGCCCTGCCGGGGAACGGCATCTCGTGCTGTATTCCCGCCGTCATGGCAACGGGCCATCCCCTCATATGAGTGCGTTTATGGATTTTTGGATAGAGAGAAATGTGGATATCTTGGATTTGAACCACATAGACAGCGCGATGAGAAACTGAAAACAGCCTTTATACGCGGATGAATTCTTTTTTGCAATAATCAGGAGCATTACCGCTCTTGGCTGCGTTCCTTCTCGTGAATTTGCCTATTCTGTTGTCCCTGCAACTGTTGCAACTTCCGGAGGATAGATATCGGCTCTGTTACTTCGTCCAGAATTTCGGCAACATCTATTCGGCTCTGCGCCAGCGTTCTGGAATCAAATTTCTTTCCATAGGTGGTTTGTAGTCGCTGGATCGTTTCGCACTCTTTAGCAGGACGGATAGCCTGACGCGCCGTATCGAGGTCTGTGGAGTCCATGGCTATCGTCTCCTGCTGCAACTCGGTATATTGTGCCAGTGCCGCTTCCAGTTCACTGGCATACTTTGTCTCCTGCTGGTCCAGCTTATTCAAAGAGTTCTCCATGGATGCAATGTGCTGCTTAACCTCCGCCATACCTTGATCCTCTGCACAATTAAACTGATTAAGCAGAAGGGCCTTCTCACTTTTTAGCTTCTCAATATCTTCGGTCAAAGCAGTGATTTTCTGTGTTAACTCCCGCTGTCGAAATATCTGGATTGCTGGGGCTGCTTTCTTCTCGTCCAGCAACGTCCGACGCTCCTGAACCTTGACTTTAAGCTGTTTCATGATGCTCTCATATTTCCTAAAATCAGGCTTTACAATTTGGAGAGTGTCAGTAATTTTCTCCTTTCCGGTCCCAATGCGCAAAAGCTGATACCGGAAGATAATCATTTTCTGGCGTACAGTTTCCATCGCCTCTGCAATGGCAGGAACAGTATTCTTTACCGCATCCATCAACTTCTTAACCAGCGATTTCAACTCCCGCAGCAGAACATTGTCCGCCTTAATCTGCCGGTTCAGTTCACAGCGATCAGAAATAATACCCTTCTTCTCCGTCGCACGGGCGGCAACTCCCTCATGAATAGTGGGTTGCTCATCCAGACCGCGCTCGGCGTGACTTCGGTGATTGACGCGCTCATCATGCCCGGAACGTTCCAGACACCGGTTCACCGCATCAGCCCATACTGCCCGCCAGAGGACAAGCTGATCTTCGCTATTCCAACGTGCAGTAATGGGGTTTTGTCGTCCGTATTTGGTGCTTTTCGGATACTTGGATACCCGTTCCAGTCCCTGCGCCTCAGCCGCTAAGGGTGTCATGTAGACCTTTTTCCTGCCGATCTTGTACTGATATTGTTTTTCCCAACCCTCGCACTGCGCCGACTTGAACTCGGTAGCGGTAAAGCCCCGCTCCTCACCGCCCCGGACACAGAGATACTCTTTCTCCGTTTTATTCTGCCACTTGCCGTTCTCAGCCAAAGGCCGCACGGTCAGCATGATATGAGCGTGGGGATTGTGACCGTCCGTATCATGGATACAGACATCGGCGCACATCCCCTCCGCCACAAAATTGGCCTGGATAAAATCAGTCAGCAGGGTAATCCACTCGTCTCGGTTCAATTCGACAGGGAGCGCCACCACGAACTCACGGGCAAGGCGGCTGTCCTTGGTCTTTTCGCTTTCTTCTACGGCGTTCCACAATACGCTGCGGTCTTGCCACTCGGCAGGGGCGTGTTCGGGCAAAAACACCCCCTGCCAGACAAGTCCTTGTTTTCGGGTATAGTCATGCTGCACTCCATCGTAATCATTCAAAATTTTGGAGCAGCTCAGATATGCGGATGCAGCAACAGCAGATCGGCCTTTGCCCCGGCTGACCACTTTTGCTTCCAGATGGTAAATTGCCATTTGTTCTCACCGTCCTTCGCTCTTGTTTTTGTTTCTTTTTTGTAAAAAGAAAATGGGTATCGCAGATGAAGCGATACCCACATCTGCGACAAAGCTGCCGGTGGCAGGTTTTCGCAGGCAGTTGGCGCAAAGTG
>OFGE01002609.1_pt1 | contig 13081 bp, 11 predicted proteins | sample 1521681 | NCBI WGS metagenome assembly OFGE01 (sample SAMEA3504093, study PRJEB24116) | mouse gut metagenome | biome: mouse gut; feature: mouse-associated habitat; material: faeces | place: Denmark | collected 2011 | reverse complement strand
TACACTGTATAGTATACTTGAAAACAAGCCTGCATACAAGTGAACTTTTTCTAAAGGAATCATAAATGTGCCTGTGCGGAAGCCCTGCGCCAAGCGGCCCCAATCTGCCAGCCCATATTTGGGGACAGACACACTGACACTTTTGGGCCAGACGCGCTGACACGGGAGCGGCAGCCAGGACATCCATCAGATGCGGTGGCAGAAAAACCCGGGCAGGTCTCCCTGCCCGGGTCTTTTGTCATAATGCCATTCCTATTCCGCCGCAGGCTGGCTCCCCAGCGTCACCTCCAGCTCCAGGTCCTCGTACTGGCCCTCTTCGAAGCGCTTCACCGTCACATTGACAGTCTCGCCCGCCTTATAGTATTCCACCTGCTTCTTCAGCTCCATGCGGGTAGAGACCTTCTGGCCGTCGAACTTCACGATGACATCGCCGCGCCTGATCCCCGCCTGCTCCGCCGCGGAGCCTTCCGCCACCTCGTATACATACACGCCTCCCGGGATGCCCAGCATCTGGGTGATCTGATCCGTCACGTCCTGCATGGTGATGCCCATATAGCCTACCTCGCCGTCCGCCACCTTGTCCGTCCTGGTCTCACGCTCCAGAAGATCCGCGATGATGGGGCTGGCGGAGCTGATTGGGATGGCATAGCCCATGCCCTCTACCTGGGACGCCGCTATCTTGTTGGAGTTGATGCCGATCACCTCTCCGTTGATGTTCAGCAGCGCGCCGCCGGAGTTGCCGGGGTTGATGGCCGCATTGGTCTGGATGAAGATGCCCGTAGACCCGTCGTCCATGGTCATCTCGCGGTCCAGGGCGCTGATGATTCCGTTAGTGACAGACTGTCCATATCCTAACGCATTGCCGATTGCGATTACCGGCGTGCCAAGCTTCAGATTGTCGCTGTCCCCCATGGTGGCAATGGTGATGGCCGCCTTTGTCTCTGGGGTCACATTCTCCAGGGGCACCGCAATCACCGCCAGATCCATGTCCGCATCCGTCCCCTTGATGTAGGCCTGGGCCACGGAGCCGTCGATGAAGGTGACATCCAGCGTGTCCATGCCCTGGATCACATGGTTGTTGGACACGATGAGAAGCTCGTTCTCATTCTCGGCCACGATGATGCCGGAACCGCTGGACGCGCCCTGCTGGCTGTACTGCTGCCCCCAGAAGGTGGTTCCGGTCTGGGTGTAATTGTTCACGATGGACACCATGGCCGGCATCACTTTCTCCACTACATCGGAGACATCCGAGTTCACATAAGTGATGTTGCTGACATTCTTCAGCATGGATTCCGCCATGTTGTCCGGCAGGCCGGGCTGGTTGTCGCTCTCCGTGGAAACCTCTTCTGCCTTCTCTCCGGCTATCCTGTCCACCCCCATGTGCACCACATAGAACCCTGCCCCGGCGAACAGGCCGAACACAAGGCCCAGGCTCATGCTCAGCAAAATCTTGCGGAAAGCCCCCTTCTTCTTTTTGCCGCCCTTGGCGGGTTCGGGAGCCATGCCGAAGTCCGTCCGCTGACTGCCGCTTCCCTCTGTCTGGTAGGTGGTGTAGCTGCCATTGTCGGAATTGGAATAAATATCGTTTTCGTACATAATGATTACCTCCTCTATGAATATTTGCTTTGTTGTTTCATCTTTATGTACTTCAGTATATCTTCCAATTGTGTTGGAATTGTGTTCTCTATATGAAACGATTGTGAAAAGTTCTCTGCCGTCATTTTTGCCAGTATTCCCTGTTCGTAGTCAGGTGCAGCACCAGAAAGCGGGGCAGGCTTTCATAATGCTTCCCCAGGAGATACCCCGCGTATTTGAAGGCGCACTGCACACAGAAGCCCGGGAAGCGGTGCGGCTGCCCCTTCTCCACAAGATAGCTCCAGGTCCCCTTCACGAAGCGCATCCCTTCGGACTCCGAGGCTGCCAGGCCGAACACCTCCGGATGCCGGGCCTGGGACACGCCCAGGTCGAAATTGCGGCGGAGCTGCTGCAGGTTCGAGTAATTGTGGGAGTGGATCACACGGGCCCGGGCCTCATAGGCGATTCCGTACCCCGCCTGCAGGGCCCCGGCGGCATATATCATATCCTCATTGAAAATGGCCCGCCGCACAAATCCTCCCAGTTCATCGTAGATATCCCTCCTGTAGGCCGCGCAGACATTGGAGCAGAAAAAGGCCTTGACGCCCATGCCCTCCAAATCCTCCAGGGTCTTCACCCGGGAGGCCTCCGGATAATTGAAATGCCTGGAAGCCTTCTCGAAGACAGAGGAAGCGGCGTCCGGAAGCTGTCTGGCGTACGCCGCCGCCACTTTCCCGTCCAGGGCCTCCACCAGCCGTTCCAGCAGATGCCTGTCCGCCGGCATTGCGTCCTGGGTCATCATCACGAATGCCTGGGCGTCCGAATAGCCTACAGCCTCTCTCCTCGTTCCCCCATGGTCGAAATCCCGTTTATCCAGGTGGTGTACCTCCGCCTTCGGATATCTGTGCGCGAACTCATTTTCCTTTATCAGCGCATCGAAATATTCCCGCCCCGTATTCATCAGGATGATTCTGTGGATGGGCACGGACTGCTCCAGCAGCCTGTCCAGCAGCGTGAACAGCCCCTCATCGGGCTTATATATGGGAATGATGACATCGATCTTCAAGTGAACTACCCCCTGCTCTCCTAATGCCGCCGATTGGGCAGAGGAAGGACTTTCCCTGCCCGCCGCGGGCCCATTCGCTGTTTTATCGTTATATCTTAAATGCTACATCGTTTTGCGCACGGGCCTGCACATCTAAAAAAGGAGAGCGCCAACTCTCCTTTTCAGATATGCGTCCGTTTATCCTCACTCCATGTAAGGGGAGGTGTCGGAAAGGATCCTCTGGCTGTACTCCCTCACGCTGTCCGAAACCGTGTATGCGGCGTCCTCGAAGAGGAACTGGTGCAGCCATTCCACATTGGTTACCAGGTCAGTGGGGATGACGCAGGCCCCCTTGGCCCCCATATTGGCGTTCCCCCGGAGATCCGGCTGGGGGAAGCCCTCCTCTTCCACGATGCGGTAGTTGGCGATGTTCCCCAGCAGGTCCAGGATATCCTTGGAATCGAGGCTGGTATAGATATCGTCGATGCAGTCGTTGAACACCTTGGTCAACGTGGCCAGATCCGCCTCCTTGGCCCGGTCCTCGATGGCCTGGTAAAAGGCGGTGAGCTCCTGAATGTGCCGCAGGCGGCGGAAGAGCTGGTTGGAGCTCCAGATCGGCATATCCAAGCCGGCGCTGATCAGATAGGTCTTCCAGCGCTGGACCCTCCGCTTCTGCCTCCGCTTCACGTTGGCGGAGCGGAGGATGGTCAGCAGGTTGAACAGAAGCAGAACCGCGCAGATAAAAATATAAAAGTAGATCACGATGTTAACAGACAGCCGCAATGTTGTCTCCTTTCCAGCTCGATTGTATGACGTAATAGCTCTCCTTCAGGCGCTCCCGATAGTCCAGATCTTTCCAGCCCTTGACCCGGAGGGAGGCCATAGGGATTGTCTCCCCATCGCCCTCCCGGGCCGCGCCCACCCAGAGGGTCTTGATCTGTTTCAATTCCACGCCATAATACTGATAGTAGTCCCGGTGGACCCCCATGGCGGCGGGGTCGCCCACGTTCAGCAGGAGCCAGGGCAGACGAATCTCCACGCAGTTTGCGCCAAAGCAGAAGTCCGCCAGGGAGTTGTACTGGTCAGAGGCGCTGTCCCCGTTTCCGCGGACCAGCCTTCCGGTCTCCCAGACCCCCAGGCGCTGGAGGACCCGGGTCTCCGGGGTCAGCTCGTCCACCAGCAGGGGGTTCCGCACCGCCATGCCCAGGGGCACGAAGCGGCTGCTGTCCCGGGCCGGGGGATCGAGGAAGGGGTCCTCCCCCTCCGTCTCATACAGGAAGCGCTCCCGCAGAGGGTCGTACCGCTCCCGCACCAGCAGGCGGGTGTTGTCCGTCCCGTCCAGGCAGAGGAGGAGGTCGGCCTCCAGCTGAAAGGTCAGGGCGGGGCTGAGGCAGGCGGGGGCGCCCGCCTCGGGGGAGAGGTCCAGGGGGAGGTAGACCCGCTCCTCCCGGCTGACGCCCTCCAGAAGCAGATACAGCCCCTCCGCGTCATACCGGGCGGACAGCCGCAGGCCGTCCCGCTCCAGGAGCAAATCCTCCTCCGACCACTCGCCGGGACTGCCGTCCACCACGCAGACATCTTCCGCCCCCGGCTCGAAGGCCATCAGGCCGTAGTTCTGGCAATCCGACTGGAGATCGTGCCAGAGGTATTGCCCGCCGCGATCACAGGCATGGTGTGGTAACGGCCAAGCAGCTCCAGGTAGCCGCCGTAGGGCTCCCCGGTGGACAGTCCCTCCAGAAGGGGACCGAGGGCCTGTCTCTGAGCGGCGGAGAGCCGGACGGAAAAGCTGTCGCAGAAGTCATAGAGCTGGTAGGCGGCGAAGCGGCCCGCCTCCATGGAGGGGAGAGGGACCACGTGCTCCGGGTCGGTCCGGGCGTGCTTGGCCAGCTGGCGGGCGTAGATCTCCTCATACTCCAGAAAATCATGGGAGGGGGCGCAGAGGAAGCCGATGGGCCGCTGCGCGTTGTATTTGTCGGTCTCATAGCGGGCGATCCCGTCCATAACCTGGGCCATCACCGCCTCGAAGGGGGTGGCCTCCGCCGTGCTCTGGAAATAGGTCCCCTGGTAGACGCCGGAGCGGAGGGCGCTGTGGTCGGTGTAGGAGATGGTGTCCGGGGACCACTCGATCCCCACCAGGAAGCCCGCCGTCCAGGGGGAGACGTCCTTCCGATAGGAGCTGCCGTCCCAGGTCATTCCGGCGGCCTGGTTTTTCCGCCCGTGTACCACGTCCACCATGCCCCTGCCGTTCCGCAGAAGGGCGTCCAGGAAGTCCTTGTCATAGGCGTCCTTGGAGCCGAAGCCCGCGCTGTCGCTGACACCGAAGCCCTGGAGGAGGTACAAAGGCTGGGGATGGCTGGTGTTGTAGGCATAGAGGGCGTTGTAAAAGTCGTCGTCCAGGATGCTGGCCGCCCGGACGGCGTTGGCCCCCATCTCCCCGATGGCCTTCAGCCAGCGGAGATAGTCCGCCTCCGTGGGGGCGTAGGAGGAGGCGTAGTGCTCCGGAAGGGAGGAGGATATGTCCACCCCACGCAGGAGCATGGCGTCATAGCCTTGCCCGTTCCAGCGCTGGAACGAGATGCCTTCCGTCCGAAAGGGGACGGAAGGCCCGTCCCTCGCTCCAAGCCGCAGATAAAAGCCGCCATAGAATACGGACAGATAGAGCCCGACTCCCATGACCAGCAGCAGCACCGCCGCCGCTGGCGGTAGCGGGAAATCACCCGCTCCACAAAGTCCTCATCCTGCATCAGCTTGGCATACCAGCCCCGCTGGGAGAGCAGAAACTCCCGGCTGGAGATAGGCCGCAGGAAGTTGCCTAAGGCGTTGTTGTAGTCCCACACCGGGCCGATGGCCAGCTTTCCCCGGACATCCCGGTAAAAATAGGTGGACGCGGCAAAGGTATCGTTAATGCCGAAAAACTCCATGATAATGTAGTAATTTACGAAGGAATCCATATCCAGCTCCTGCCGCCAGCTGTCGGAGCCGTCCAGCATTTCCACGGAATAGAGCATCCGCTCTACCTCGCTATAGTCCACCTGCACATATTCCCGCACCCGCCGGGTCTGGTTGGCCGTCCCCGGGTACAGCAGCTCCAAACGCCGCCACGGTTCCATCCGGTAGGAGTAGAGGCTGAAATTGTCCAGAACCTTCTCGGGATTGGTATAGGGCTCAATTCGAACCAGATAGCTGAACACCGGGTCCCCCGGTTCATATTCCCGCAGGTTCAGCCGGTTGGGGTCCACGTCGATGGTCTCCATCAGCAGATAGACCCCCTGGTACTCTCCGTCCAAAATCAACTCGCAGAAACGGCTGTCGGGAGTCCAAGTCCCCATCACCTCCGCCGAGAGGTTCATGCACATATAGTTGCGCATCAGCGTCTTATCCAGAAAGGGGCCGTGGAGGGCCCACTCCTTCCCGCTATTCATGCCCAGCAGCTCCATCCGCCGGTCGTCCAGGGGGTCGCCGTCCTTCACCGTTTTCAGGAGGAAATTGCCCTTGGTGAACCACCGGGAGCTGTTGCCCCGATAGCGGAACAGGGCGCTCCCGCCGGCGTCGGCAGGGTCGTCCTGATGGTGCCACACCCCCTCCGCGGAGACTGTGGAAAACTGGACCAGAATCTCCTCCTCGCCGTTGTCCCCGGTGAGGTAGCCCGCGGTGTTCCCGTCCGCCCCCGCGTAGGGCCGGCCCGGAATGGTCTGGCTCCCGGTGTCAACGCGGATGATGGGCAGATGGGTACACAGCTCCGCCCCGCCTCCGCAGGAGGGGCAAGGGCCCAGGTCCGCCTCGGAGGGCTGGGACAGGTGCTGTTGATACCGGCGCGCGCCGGTCCGGCCCTCCAGGCCCTGAAACAGGACGGACATCAGCAACACGCATACCGCCATACCCGCCATGACCGCAACGCTTCGACGCATGGCCGTCACCCGCTGATCTCGTCGCTCTGGGTCACGGTGTTCACATACTCGGTGCCGCCCAGGGCGTACAGGGCGTCGGAGATGTCCACGTCCTTCTGATAGTTCATCTGCCAGACCTTCCGGGGCATTTCATAGATCAGCTCCACAGGGTCCGGCGTGGTGTTGCGCACCCGGAGGAGGGCCCGCTGATTGAAATAGGAAAAGACAATCCGCTCCATGTCCGAGCCGCGGTCCTTGGCTCCCCGGATAATCAGCAGAATGCGGTTCTCGTTCCGCACCCGGCCCAGGGCGAGGAGCACCACAAAGACCATCGCCGTGCCCACGCCGGCCACCAGATAGTCCCCCACGCCGCAGCAGATGCCCACGATTATGGTCCAGAAGATGTAGGCGGTGTCCCGGGAGTCCTTGATGGCCGTCCGGAAGCGGACGATGGACAGCGCGCCCACCATGCCCAGGGACAAGGCGATGTTGTTGCCGATGACGGTCATCACCGTGGCGGTCAATATGGTGAGGGACACCAGGGACACGTTGAATTTTTTGCTGTAGGCCGTGCCCGCGTGGGTGTACCAGTAGGAGATGTAGATGGCGGCGCTGAGTACCGCCGAGGCCGTGATATGCAGTATGATCTCCTGCGTGGTCAAAGTCCCGCTCTCGGCCAGGAGCTGCGCGAGATACTCTCTCATAGTGTGGGTCTCCTTAGAAATAGAAATGTTTGCCGACCGTCCGGCTCAGGCAGTATTTGCTCACGGAAAGCTCCCCGTTGGCCGCGCCGCTGAGCATATCTTTGATATAGCTCAGCAGGAAGCCGTTATATTTGACCTCCAGCACCACCAGGGACTGGTCCTGAACGGGGTATTGACAGAGGTCGCCGTCGAAGATGTTGAAATTGCTCTCGGTGGCGATGATGTGGTGGTCGAAGGTCACTCGAATCTTGTTCTCCTTGGCGATGAAGGCCCTCCGGCGGTACTCCACCACCGCCCGGGGGCGGTAGCAGTGGAGATTCATCACGGCGTAGCACTCCTGGGCCAGGGGCTCGGGACAGGCCAGCAGGCCGCTGTAATCCCCCCGGGTCAGGCGGACGGCCTCCTCCCGGGGCAGGCGGAGTGAACGTTTTTTCTGCATGGCCCCCTCCTTCTGCTTTACCTCCAGCAGGGCGAAGGGGCTGTCCGGGCCGTAGCACCGGAGCCGGATTTTTCGCCGGATGGACAGGCCGTCCAGCTTCTCCTGAAAATCCCGGTCGTCCAGGGAGTCGAAGTAGAGGGAGCGGATGGGATAGCCGTCTCCCCGGTTGTGGGCGTCCTCCAGCATAAATTTTGCCAGATTGCCGCTGTGATAGTAGTAATCGGGCAGGCCGATGAGAAATTTTTTCTTCTGCCGCAGGACCTCGTTCACCGGTTCAGCACCTCCCTCAGCGCCTTGTAGTCGTGATAGGCGATGGAAACCGGCTGGTCCGGATAGGCTTGCTTCATGCTGATATAGCTCTCCTCCAGGGCCTTGAGGCCGGACTGATAGTAGGTGTTGACCTCCAGGATTCCCCTGCCGTCGGCCTTTTGCAGCTCGTAGATGGTGATGAGGCCCTTGCCGTGCTTCCGGGCCAGGGCCGCCTCGGCGGCGATGTTCTGGACCTCGGAGCCCCGGTAGTAGTTCATCACCGCCACGCTGTCGCAGCCGTACTGAATCAGCTCCTCCAGACCGGCCTCCAGCCCTTTATTGCCATAGTGCCAGGGCACGCAGGCGATTACCTCCAGGTCATACTTCAGGGCCAGGGCGTAGGCCCGCTTCATGCCGGAGACGTAGCTGTCCATAACTCCGCCGGGGTTTTCGTCCCACTGATCCAGGGTGTAGGGCTCCACGTCCAGCACGATGCCCGCCAGCCGGGGAACGGCCTCCCAGGAGGCGCCGTCCGCCTCCCGCAGGAATTTCCGGGCGATCCGCCGGTTGAAGGAAGCCGCCTCCTCCACCGCCTCGCACAGCCGGACCCCCTCCGGGTCCAGACCCCAGGAGGGGTCCCCGGTGAGGTGATAGACGGTGACGCCCTCCGCCATGGCCCGCTCCGCAAAGAGGGACATCTGCTCCTGGCGGCTGTTTTTGGTGGAGAAGTGCTGATACAGCGCCGTGGCCCCCCGGGCTTTCATCACGGAGAAGATTTCTCCGTCGGTCTGGTTGACAACCTCGGCGCTCCAGGAGAACACACCGGCGGAGCCGCCGGGGGGCGGGAGCAGTCCGGCGAGCTCGGAGGCGTAGACCGACGAGCCCAGAGCCAGCGCCACGTAGAAAAAGGCCAGCATACAGCCGCCCATCCCCAGAAGGACCTGACAGAAATCCCGTCCCCGGGAACGAGGCCGGCGGAGCGGGCTGACGAAATGACTCAGCCCCTGTGTGTAAATGGTTTGCTGCACACAAAACGCACCTCCTGCGCTGAAATCTTTGCGGAAAATTAAGGAGCTACTGATTAAAGTGCCCTGCAAATACGTAAGCAGCCAAAAATGAATGTAAAACCAAACGCCGGAAAATAGCTCGATGATCTGGGTGTCCTTCATCTTTCTGCTTTCCCTCTCATATAAGGACAGTTTTTTTATCGCCGCCGTTGCACTCAGACGAAAAATTATGGTCAGTGGCTTCTTGTCGCGCCCTACAAATGCGGTTTTATTCTCTCAAAATTGATTTCTCTGCGGACTGGCCCGTTCCCCTTGACAAAACCGCCAAATGCGCCTAGAATGAACAGGAACCGCAGTACAATCGAACACAGGGGCGCTGGGAGCTTAGTTCCCGGCTGAGATGCAGAGGCCAACACAGCGGTCTCCGGTCCCTTGAACCTGATCCGGGTAATGCCGGCGTAGGAAGTGGAAGAGAGATTTTGCCGTCGTCTCCTCTAAGACCGCACTACACCCGTCCGGATGTAATGCGGTATTTTTTATTTGGAGGAATCGACAATGACAAACCTGCAAACCCGCCGCCTGGTGGAGAGCGCGGTCATGATCGCCATCGGCACCGTGCTGTCCATGTTCGAGTTCAAGGGGCCCTGGGCGCTGGGGGGCGGAATCACCTTCTGCTCCATGCTGCCCCTGGTGCTGGTCTCCTGGCGGTACGGCTGCCGCTGGGGGCTGTTTACCGCCTTTGTACACAGCCTGCTTCAGATGCTGCTGGGCATCTCTAACGTACAGTACGCCACCAATGTGTGGACCGCCATCCTGATTATCCTCTTTGACTATGTGTTTGCCTACTCGGTAATCGGGCTGGCGGCCATGTTCAAAAACCGGCTGAAGAACCAGCAGGCGGCGCTGGTGCTGGGCATCGCAGTCACCTTTCTCATCCGGCTGGCCTGCCACTACATCTCCGGCGTGGCAGTATGGGAGGTGCTTTGGCCCAACGAGCTGGGCTGGGCCGCGCCCGTCTGGTCCATCTCTTACAACGCCAGCTATATGATTCCGGAGATCATCATCACCGGCATCGTAGCGGCGCTTAGCTTCCGCCCGCTGCAGAAATACTACCTGGGCGAAGACCTGACGTAAGCCCCAATGGGGCGAAAAGGAGGCCCCATGGGAAAATTTGACGGCATTTTACTGGCCAGCGACTTTGACGACACCCTGTATGACGCGGCCCTCCAGATTCCGGAGCGCAGCTTGGAGGCCATCCGGTATTTCATCCGGGAGGGGGGCTACTTTTGCGTCTCCACCGGCCGGGCCCACCGGACCTTTGCTCCCTTCGCCCCGCTGGTGCCCATGAACGCCCCGGCGGTGCTGTCCAACGGGGCGGCGATCTACGACTTTCAGGCGGACAGGGCGCTGGAGCAGACCTGCCTGCCCCGCAGCGCCCCCGCCGACCTGGCGGCGGTGATGGAGGCCTTTCCCTCCCTGTCCCTGGAGGTCTACCACGGGGAGGACATCTATGTCTGCAACCCCAACGAGATCACCTTTGCCCACCTGAAGAAGGTGAACTGCGGCTATACCCGGTGCGCCATTTCGGACATGCCCACCCCCTGGGTGAAGGGCATCTTTCACCAGGAGCGGGAGGTTTTGCTCCATGTCCAGACCTGGCTTCTGGAGCGGTGGGGGGATCGGTATGAGGCCATTTTCTCCAACCCCCGTTACCTGGAGCTGACCCGCAAGGGGAGCAACAAGGGGGGCGGAGTGGCCCGGGTGGCCAGACTGCTGGGGGTCGCCCCGGACCGGGTGTACTGCGTGGGGGACAATCAGAACGACATCCCTATGCTGGCCCTGTCGGCCATCCCCTTCGCCCCCGCCAACTGTGCCGAAGAGGTCCGGGACTGGGGTGCGAGAATTCTGTGCTCCTGCGGCGACGGGGTCATCGGGGAGATTGTAGATATCTTAGACGGCCTGTACCCCAGGCGGGAATAATAAAAATCCACCGGCAAAGCCGGTGGATTTTTATTGTTATTCGAGAATCGCTCCCTTGTCTGCGGAGGAGACCAGTTTTGCGTAGCGGGCGAGGTAGCCGGTTTTAATCTTAGGCTCGGGGCAGGACCACTTGGCCCGGCGGACGGCCAGTTCGATATCGGTGACGGCCAGGGTGATGGTGTGGTTGGGGATGTCGATAATAATGGTGTCGCCGTCCTCCACCAGGGCGATGTTACCGCCGGAGGCTGCCTCGGGGGAGACGTGGCCGATGGAGGCCCCCCGGGTGGCGCCGGAGAAGCGGCCGTCGGTAATGAGGGCCACCTCCTTGTCCAAGCCCATACCGGCAATGGCGGAGGTTGGGTTGAGCATCTCCCGCATACCTGGCCCGCCCTTTGGGCCCTCGTAGCGGATGACCACCACGTCCCCGGCGCGGATTTTCCCGGCGTAGATGGCCTCAATGGCGGCCTCCTCGGAGTCGAACACCCGGGCGGGGCCCTGGTGGACCATCATCTCCGGGGCCACGGCGGACTGCTTCACCACGCAGCCGTCGGGGGCCAGGTTGCCCCGCAGAACGGCGATGCCGCCGGTCTTGGAGTAGGGCTTGTTGATGGGCCGGATGATCTCGGGGTCCCGGTTGACCACCCCCTTCAGGTTCTCGGCGATAGTCTTGCCGGAACAGGTGGGCAGGGTGGTGTCGATAAGCTTTTTCTTGGCCAGCTCGGCCATGACGGCGTAGACGCCGCCAGCCCGCTCCAGGTCCTCCATGTAGGTGTCCCCGGCGGGGGCCAGGTGGCACAGGTTGGGGGTCTTGTCGGATATCTCGTTGGCCATGTCGAAGGAGAGCTCGATGCCGCACTCGTGGGCGATGGCGGGCAGGTGGAGCATGGTGTTGGTGGAGCAGCCCAGGGCCATGTCGATGGTCTCGGCGTTGTGGAAGGCGGCCTCGGTCATGATGTCCCGGGGGCGGATGTTCTTCTCCACCAGCTCCATAATCTTCATGCCGGCGTGCTTGGCCAGCCGCAGCCGGGCGGACCACACGGCGGGGATGGTGCCGTTGCCCCGGAGGGCCATACCGATGGCCTCGGTGAGGCAGTTCATGGAGTTGGCGGTGTACATACCAGAGCAGGAGCCGCAGGTGGGGCAGGCGTTGTTCTCATACTCCTCCACGCCCGCCTCGTCCAGCTTGCCGGCGTAGTAGGAGCCCACCGCCTCGAACATGTGGCTCAGGCAGGTGCGGCGGCCGTCGCCCGCGGCGTAGGAGGCGTTCATGTCGCCGGTGACGAAGATCGGAGCGTAGCGTCCCGCGATCTGCTTCATCTGTTCGACGATGAGTTTTACCGACTCGGTGCGCGCCACCTGATCGATGTCGCCGCCCTCGACGGGCGACGCGCGGTGCGCGAGGTGGGTGTTGAAGAAGAAAAACTCCTTGCCGGTGCTGCGCTCGCGCAGTTTGACCCACAATGCCGTGCGGAACTGGTTGTGCCCCTGGCGCATCTCCGCATGGGCGGCGGCCAGGGTGATGTCCTTTTCGTTGAGGAAGAAATACCCTTGGGCGAGCATCTCGAAGCGGTCTTTGCGCCACCAGACCGCATTGCGGTGCTGCGAGTCCTTGTCATCGGGGGCCAGATAGTAGTGCTCGTACTCGGTCAATTCGCCGATCAGATACTGCGCCTGCGAGAAGCGAGGCTCCTGCATGCCGATCACGTCGGGCTTGACGTCGCGGATCATCGTGACGGAAGCCTCCTTGCGGGCGTCCCACGCCGCGTCGCCCTTGTCGCTCGCATTGGCGTAGCGGATGTTGTAGCTCATGACGTTGAGTTCGCTTTTGGGGGCTGCGGGTTCGCCTTCGTGGTTGGAGCATCCGGCCAGAGCGGTGAATAACAGAGCTATCGAAAATAGGAATCTTTTCATTGTTTTGGTTTTTAGATCTTGGAGTTCGGGTTATCTGTTGTAGCGTACGGCCAAGTAGTCCATCGCTCCGGCGGCGTTGTAGCCCATCGGGATCGTGCCGTCGAGGAAACCGAGTCCCGACGAGAGCCGGCTGGCGGGCTGGATGCGGAGCCAGACCTTTTCGCGGCCCATGATCTCGGCGGGCAGCGGGATTTCGACCTGTTTATAGGCCGGGAGCTGCCAGCTGCGCTGCGTGGCGAATACCGGGAAGTCTGGCTGCGTGAAGGTGTAGGCGCTGCCGTCGG
>OFGE01002608.1_pt1 | contig 13084 bp, 12 predicted proteins | sample 1521681 | NCBI WGS metagenome assembly OFGE01 (sample SAMEA3504093, study PRJEB24116) | mouse gut metagenome | biome: mouse gut; feature: mouse-associated habitat; material: faeces | place: Denmark | collected 2011 | reverse complement strand
TCTGGAATAGCTGTTGTACTTTTCCATAAAAAGCTCGGGACGGGCCAGACGGAATTTATAGATGCTCTGCTTCACGTCCCCCACCATGAAACGGTTGTACTTCCCGTCCTCCTCTCCGGAAATGCTCTTCAGCAAGAGTTCCTGAACCATGTTGCTGTCCTGATACTCGTCGATGAGAATTTCCTCAAAAAACTGCCGGTACTCAAGAGCCGCCCCGGAGGGAACCACCTCTCCCTGCTCCGTCTTTTTCAGCAGGATATTCAGGGCAAAATGCTCCATATCGTGGAAATCAATTATGTTTTCCCGCCGTTTTGTCTCGTCCAGCCGCATCTTGTAGGCAAGAACAAGCCGGGTCAGAGTTTCCACATGAGGGGCGGCCATCTGCATCCGCTCCGCTGCTTTCTTCAAAGAAAGGTTCAGAAACAGTGCCCTGAGCTCTTCCAACTGCTTTTTGACTTCCCCGCGTATCTTCTGCACCCTCTCCCGGCAGGCCGGATTTACGGTATCATCCTTTTTAGAGGGAAGCCTGCCAAAGGATATGGTTTCAAAGGCCTCATAATACGCCTGTAAGCCATCAGAATTTAAAACACAATTTAACATTTCGCATTCATTTTCCAGTACCTGCCCGTACATATAAGGTCCGTCGGGCCGCTTTACAATGAGCAGCCCCGTTTCCAATTTTTCTTTGCATTCCCGCACCGTCATCTGTATGTAATTCAAAAGATATTTGCACCAGTAAGTATCTTCAAGCTCCGCCGCGTCCGTAATCCGGTAATCCTCCGCGCATTGCGAAAGCCACTCCTCCGGCCACGGGCAGCTCATGGAAAACTCATACAGTCTTCTGATATGCTCCTCCAAAAGCTTGTCGTTGCTTCCGCCTGTAAAATATTCCACGCATTGTGTAAAAGCGGGATTTTTGCCCTGATACTGCTCCTCCAGAAAATCCCTCATCACGTCCTGGCACAGCAGCCTGACTTCCCCCTCGTCCGCCACCCTGAAAGCCGGGTCCAAACCGATTTCATTAAAATTGTTGCGTATAATAAAGAGACAAAAGCTGTCTATGGTGGTAATCTGGGCGTTATGGAGCAGCGAAGCCTGTTTCTGCAGATGCAGGTTATAAGGATTTTCGCCAAGGCAGCGGTCGATGGCAAGGCTGATGCGCTCCCGCATCTCCGCCGCCGCCGCGTTTGTGAAGGTTACAATGAGCAGCCTGTCAATATCCACAGGATGCTTTTCGTCCGTAATCATCCGAATAATCCGCTCCACCAGAACGGCGGTTTTTCCGGAACCGGCAGCGGCAGAAACCAGAATATTCCGCTTTCTCAGTTCAATTACCTTCTGTTGTTCGGGGGTAAAATTAATTGCCATAGTTTTCCATATCTTCCTTCATTTTTTCAAGAACCGTATCCTCCGGCATAGAAGGCAGATTCCTCATTCGGTATCCGGGCGTCTTTTCCTCAAAATCACAGACTCCCTTGTAAGCGCAGTAAGTACAGGAATTTTTTCCGTCCTGCTCGCAGGGATTCACGTGAATGTTCCCGGCAAGGATTTCCCTGCCAATCTGCCGGATTTTATGGCTCACGAAGGACGATACCACCTCGTAATCCTCCCTTGCAATGGTGCTTGAACGGGCAGAAAAGCTTCCGTCCTTCTTCCGCTCCACCGGTATCACCAGAGATTTTCCCGAAAAATTCTTATCCAGAAGGCTGACCACCTTTTCGTTTTCGCTGACAATGCCCGTGGTCCGGAGCTGTTTTAAAATCTCCTGATTGACTTCCTCGCCGGTCACTTCTCCCTCCGCCCTTATAAGAGGGTCGCTCACGTGATAATACAGGAGCGCCGCCGGCACCACCTCTTTTCCCGGATGCTTTCTCTTTGTGATTTCAACGGCGGCGTTCATATAAACCACAAGCTGAAGCTGAAGCCCGTAATAAAGCGCCGCCAAATCAAACTTTCTGCTGCCGGATTTGTAATCAATCACCTTAACATACACATGTTCCCCGTCCTCGCAGGTATCAATCCTGTCAATCCGCCCCCGCAGGCGCATTTTTTCCTTTTCGGACAAAGAGACGTTCACGGCTTCCAGATTTTCCACCCGTGAAAAGCTCATCTCAAAAGAGGAGGGCACGAAATCTCCCTCCTGAAGCTGCGCCTTCAATGTGCGGATGGTACGTTTCAAAATCCGGTACATCCGCTCCACCATATATTCATAACGGGCGTTACTGTATAAAACCGTCTCTCCGTACTCCATAGTGCACGCCTCTAACGCCTCACGCAAAAGCCTGTCCCCCTCCTCGTCCGTAAAGGTAAACCAAGTCAGATGATTTTCTGCAAGTTTTCCTGCAAACAGTTCCAGCACCTCATGGAAAATATTACCCAAATCTGCCTGTTCAAAGCCGTATTCTTCCCGTTCTTTCAGGGACAGGCCATATTGCAGGAAATGTGAATAAGCGCAGGCGGCGTACCGCTCCAGACGGCTGACGCTGTTTTCAAGCATGCTCCCGTACAGAGCCTTTGCGACCGCTTCCGCAAGGGGCTTATGCCGGTATGTCGTAAACGCGGCCTCCTCCAGCCGCCTTGCGCGCTCCCCGTATCTTTCATCCTTTTCGTAGAGACGGTAAACGGCCTGCAGTGTTTTGCTGTCTTCCAAAGCAAGACGCCCGGCGGCGTAATCCCGCATTTTATCCGCCAGAAAGGTCAGACCGTCCTTTTTCCCTATCAGTTCTTCCATTGTAAAGCGGCCCTCGTCCGCCTTTTCCACCTCCAGCTCCTTAAAAAGCTTCCTTATCATATCCACCAGATAGGAGGGACGGATGCTTTTTCCCTGGCTGCTTAATCTGGAAAAAGAAAGGTAAAGCCGCTCTGAAGGCTTTGTCATATTCATATAAAGATAAAGACGCTGAATATACATCTGCTGCCGGGGCGTAGGCGCCAGCTCAAACCTTGACTGCTGCAGAAATTCCCTGTCGATATCGGAAATAATCCCGCCTTTGCTGCTGCCTTTCGGAATATTTCCGTCGTTTATCCCAAGGAAAAATAAAACCTTTACCTGCTTTAAGCGGCTCCTTTCCATATCTCCCACCATCACTCTGTCCACGCTTCCGGGAATGATTCCCACCTCAATTTCCGCAAAGCCCGCGTCCAGAATATCCGCAAACTCCTTAAGGCTTACCGGCTCCGCGTCAAGCAGCGCCACTATCTGCTCCAAAAGCTCCATACAGCTGTCGATGGATGCCATTAAAATATAAGAAGGACTGCTGCTTTGAAATACCTGTAAGTACCACTCTAATCTTTCCAAATCTACATAATCTTTTTTCACATGCATGATCCCTGTCTGTGTAAAAGAAGGTAATGTTTTATGTAAACTTTGAATTACAATGTCCGCTCCACATTGGATTGAAGAAACAGGAAATATCCTTTTTTCCTCTTGTACCTTCCCCAGCCCCTCCACAGAAAAATGTGCCCCATGAGCTTCATCCACAATTAAAGGAATCCCCTTTTCATGTACTATCTTGGCAATTTCCTGAATATTTGATACAATTCCTTCATAAGTAGGAGAGACTACCATTACAGCCCTTGCATCAGGATGATCTGATAATAATTTTTCCACATTGTTAGCTGATATTTCTCCATTTATCCACATTTTTTCTACAATTTGTGGATAAATAGAAACTATTTTTAAATTATTGAGGATAACTGCATGATATGCCGATTTATGACAATTTCTTGCCATAATAATCTTTTCACCAGGATGTAAAACCCCACAGATTGCACTTAAAACTCCCCCGCTGCTTCCATTAATCAGATAATAACTCTTATTTGCCCCATATATTCTGGCAGCCCATTCCATGGATTCTTTTAAAATTCCCTCCGGATGATGAAGATTATCAAATCCCTCTATCTCTGTAATATCAATAGAAAAAGGATTCGGAAACTCTCCTAAAAAATCTTTACATTGTCTCTTATGTCCAGGCATATGAAAAGGATAATTTTCAGACTGTCCATATCTCTTTAATCTTTCCAACAACAAACTTTCTCTATCCAATTTTTCCTCTTTTCCCTTACAATATTGTATATTGTTTGTTATTTATATTCTCTTAAAATACTACCACAAATTTAATAGAATGATAACTCTTTTTGTGATATAATAGGAAATCGTACTCTGATCGTGATTTGCTTTTCTATTCTAAAAAATGAAAGGAATTTAAATGAATATGCGAGAAGTAGAATTTAAAATGGAACGCCAAGGTCTTGTAAAAGCTGGTGATGAAGTAGAAATCATAGAACGAGAGGGTGTTACCTACAGCTATATAATCGAACCAGCCGTTGCCATGTCCAGATGTTTTCCCTCCCGTGATCGTATAAAGTCCAGAAAAGGAATCGTAAAAGAAATACGTGAAAATGACAGAGGATTTTATGTTATTGTCACCTTTGATGAATAAACATTAAAATAAAAAAGACAAAGGAAAATCAATCATTTTTCCTTCGTCTTTTTTATTCTTTTACCTATCCCCAACATATTCTCAATCCTTTATATTAACCCGATTTCTATCCGAAATCACAATCACATCTCTCCAAAGTATCTCCGGCTCCTTTCCCTTTTCCCAATTATAATCCTTCCAATAACAATATACCTGATGATCTTTCATCATAATAAATTCTAATACATCATTTCCTGTAGTTTCCCTCATAGCACGCTGTTCTTTGTCATCCAGGTAACTCATCTTTCCATTCATTTCAATCACAGCAATCACTCCATAATGATTCGTCCAGTTTTTCGGAATATAATTTCCATATATCTGATCATTTTCCTGACAATAATACATTTGGTTGATCCGTCCGGTAAATTCATTATGAACTTGTTCTGTCCTATTATCCCCAACTAATGACTTACGAAAAATCTTACTATAATTTCTTCCAGAACCTCCCCTTCGAATAAATGAACTATAATAAAGCCAATCTCCTACAATACAAAAACTATCAATACTTGTTCCTTCTTTAATAAATAATTCTTCCACGTCTCCCGTAATTCTATAAATGGCTTTATTATGATCCTCCTGTTCACGAAGTTCAAAAACACTGTCTCCTTTTTTTTGCTCCATTTGAACAACATCTGCAATTCTATCTAAATCCATCTGTAGGATCCTATCTCCATAACGGATATTCCCATCTGCCTCCCGATTCAAGGATCGTCCCAGCATATCCCGCAGATAAAACTCACAATTTTCTATTTCAATATATTGCTTTGGGATCATTTTTTCAAATTGTTCTGTACTTTCAATTACCTGTATCCTGTCAAAACTTTCAATATAAATCTTATCATCCTGAATACAATAATCATCTACTTCTCGAGAAATAATTTCTATTTCTTCTTTTCCATTCTCTATTCGATATAATGTATGAAACAAATCAGGGGAAACCTTACGTAATACAGAATCCTCTCTCTCTGGACAAGGCAGATAATAAACCCATCCTCCGCTTCCTGTTTGAATCTCAGAATTATTAGGACCTTCTGATGCTCTCTCTGTCTGCTCTAAAGGAATTGAATATAAAACCTGTCCAACCTCTGACAGATAGACAATTTTATTTGCTATTTTAATATGTTTTTTCTGGTTTCTCTGTGCTTCCAGAAGATCCTCCTCCATTGATATGGATTCTAAAAATGGTGCACGAAGTAAATCTATCTGCTTTCTTATTTTATCAGCACCAACTACTAAAGCGCCGACTGCAGTCACTAAAAATCCACAAGCAAAAATATTCTTTACAATCATCCAAACTTTTGATGATTCACCATCTAAGTCCATATTTTCATCCAGCTTCAGATAATCCTCTATTTCCAAAAAAACAGAAGTCTCATCCAGACTTTTCTTTTTCTTTGATGAATCTCCACTTTTTAAAAGACTGTTCTCTTTCATACTTTCTTTCACCTTAGCAGCCCTGATCTGCTCAGGTGAAATATTCATTTTTAATTCTGCAATATCATCAGCCTTTTGCTGTACCCATTTTTCCGTATCACCTTTTCCAAAAAGGTCCTCCATATTGGAATATACATCTGCATAGGTAAGAACCAGCAATTTTCTAGCTTCCTTTTCGTCTGAGACTAATAACCATATATGGTTGTATGTCTTTTGAAAAGTATGGATATAAATATCCTCAAAACGTTCCCGGCGCTCTTGATTTCTGTTTTTTTTCTGCTCCCTCATTATACTTGTCCCCAAATTTATTTTGCAGCAATTCAATTCCCTGAACTGTTACTTTTAATTTTATTCTTTATATCCCAACGCTTGCTCCAACGCTTCTTTCTCCTCGTTTCCTAAAAGTATCTCTGTCTGTCCCCGATCAACCGCTTTCAAATAGAGATAACATCCTTCTCTACTGTGAACTGAATTCATAATAAATCCTGTATTTGTATAATCAAGCAAAGCAAATGCAAAACTTAGATTCCCCCCCATTCCTTTAAAAGCATTATATCTCACCATTCCAAACTTTTGAAAAGATGCTCTCATATTTTTATTATTAATGCGAATCTGATCTTTATTAGCACGGTCCTGAGATTTTAGCTCTTGAATATCATGAATGTGATCAATAATAATATCCTCTAAAGTTTCTGCATCCTTTCCTCTCATAAAATAATCATAGCTTCTGTAAAGTCTCTTGATTTTAAAAATACAAACAATCACAACAATCAAAAGTATGATTGTCAGAACTGCCTGTCCAAGCATTATATAGAAAGGGTCAATCCCAAAATAATCCAATATATTGGTTCCATCCATTCAATGCACTCTCCTTGTTATCCAATGGTTTCAATTAATTCTACAATCCTCTCCAGCTCTGACTCTGAATAATACTCAATTTCAATTTTTCCTTTACTGCGATCTTTTCTATTAATATTTACCTTTGTTCCTACCACTGTTTTCATCCGATCTTCTAAATTTTTAAAGATCAGCTCCAGAGCTTCATCCTCTTTTTCCTTTTCTTTTTTCTTTTTAACCTTTCCTAAAGTCTTAACTATTTTCTCTATTTCCCTTACACTTAAATGCTCTTTCAAAATCTTATCTGCCAATTCTAACTGAAGCTTTTCATCCGAAACAGCCAGAAGTGCCCTGGCATGACCACTACTAATCAATCCTTCTACTAACATCTGCTGTACTTCTGGCACTAAATTCAAAAGACGCATACTATTCGTAATTGTAGAACGATTTTTGCATACCCTCTCCGCGATTTCCTCCTGCTTTAAATGAAATTCTTGAATCAATCTCTGATAAGCCACAGCTTCTTCAATAGGGTTTAAATCCTCTCGCTGTACATTTTCAATAAGTGCAATCTCCATTGCCTGCTGTTTTCCATATTCCCGGATAACCACAGGCACCTCTCTCACTCCTGCCAGCTTTGCTGCTCTCCAACGACGCTCACCGGCAATAATCTCATATAAATCTCCTTTTTTCTGCACTAACAAAGGCTGAAGAATACCATATTGCCGAATAGAATCTGCTAACTCCTGAAGCTGTTCCTCTCTAAAATCCTTTCTTGGCTGATCTTGATTAGGCTCAATCAAAGAAAGCTTAACAAAAATTTCTCCACCTTCTTTTTCTACTGCCTTTTCCTCAGAAGATGCTTCTCCAATCTCATTTTCATCTGTTTGTTCTTTCTTTTCACTCATCTGATCTTTTGCTACTTCCTGTACTACTTCCTCTCCAAAAAATGCACCAAGACCCTTTCCCAGTCCCCTCTTTGCTTTCGCCATAATCAGACCTCTCCTCTGCTAATCACTTCCGCTGCCAGCATCCTATAACTTTCTGCTCCCGCTGACCGATTATCATAGAGATTAATCGGCATACCATGGCTGGGAGCTTCTGCCAGCCTTACATTTCTTGGAATAATTGTCTTATAAATGGTTCCCTTTAAATAATTTTTCACATTCTCCACAACTTCCAGAGAGAGATTGGTACGTGCATCATACATGGTAAATACCACTCCCTCCAATTCCAGTTTAGGATTCAATTTTTTCTTTACCAAATCTACTGTTTGAATAATCTGACTTAATCCTTCCAATGCATAATATTCGCACTGAATCGGTACTAATACTGTGTCAGCCGCAGTTAATGCATTAATGGTCAGAAGGTTTAATGATGGAGGACAATCTACTATAATAAAGTCATAATCCTTTTCTACCTTTTCCAACTCTTTTCGAAGCTTTGATTCTTTATCTGATTTTTTAACACTGAGGGATTTTACACCGGAGGAGATTCTTTATCTGATTGATCTAGTAATTCTATCTCTGCACCTGAAAGATCAACATCTGAGGGAAGAATATCAAGATTCTTTTGGACTTCCTTGATAACACATTCATTGATTTCACACTCCCCCATCAGCAATTCATATACTGTTTTGCTCATATATCCTTTTTCAAATCCCAATCCACTGGTAGCATTTCCTTGAGGATCGAAATCTACTGCCAGAACTCTCTGGCCTGCTTCTGCAAGACAAGCAGATAAATTAATTGCTGTAGTTGTCTTTCCAACCCCACCTTTTTGATTTGCTATTGCTATTATTCTTCCCATAATTTTTCCTTTTATTTTTATATTACTTATAATTTAGTAGATTATGTTCTCTAAGTGTTTTTATTATATCATATTTTTTTTCTTTTTCATATGTGTAAAAAAAAATAAATCTAAAGGGTTTTGGGGATGTTTCACGTGAAACATTCATAAAAAATAGGAAACAGATACTAACCAGAATTTCTATTCTTCCATCTTTATCCAGTTTCACTCATTAGTCAGATGTTCGGTGCCTCTTGTCCATCTTTTAGAATAAACAAGCAAATGTCCCCATGAAATAGTAACGATTTTTAATTACTGTTTCATGCTCCCCTGTTAAGATAACTGCATATGCCCATTAAAAATCACCTGCGATGATGGGGCTATGTTTTAGCTCTATAACTGTACTACCCTGTGACAAATCAACGGAATGATTCGTCACAGAGTGAACAATAGTGATTTTTATACCATAAATTAAAATTATTGAACTATGTATTGTAACTATCTTTATTTTATACTATACTAATCATGTAGATACTATACAACTATACTATTCGCTGTAACTTTTGAAATAAACAAATATTTTTAAACTGTATTCATTTTCCTATCTTCAAATTTGTATACCCATTGAAAAATAACTTATACATTGTAAATGACATATAAAGATTTTATAGTCATATATAAATGGGAAATTGATGAGGAGTAATCATGAACGATTATACATATACCACATTAAGAGAAAAACCACAATTAAAAGATAAAGCTGCTGAATGGTTTCATTCTAAATGGGGAGTTCCACAGGAAGCTTATCTTGAATGTATGGATGCCTATCTTAATAATGAAACCGAGTATGGATGGTATCTTTGCTTAGATGGAAACAGAATTATAGGGGGGATTGGGAGTCATAGAAAATGATTTCCATGACAGAAAAGATCTTACCCCTAATATTTGCGGGGTATACACAGAAGATGTATACCGTTGTAAAGGAATCGCAGGACATCTGCTTAATATGGTTGTTGATGATTTAAAGTCAAAAGGTATAACACCAATCTATTTAGTTACGGATCATACGAGCTTTTATGAGAGATACGGATGGGAATTTTTGTGCATGGTTCAGGGAGACGATGAGGCAAATATGACTAGAATGTACTACCACAAGTAAGTACTAAAAATACATCTCTAAAAAGGAAGATTTTTTAAGATAAAAAATGTTTCACGTGAAACATTTTTATATAAGCGTTTTTCTGCATTCGCAGAAGCAATTTTAAAGTTTCATTATTTATAGTGTTCTACCATAAATGAACATACTAACAATAATGAAAAACTATATAAAAAGGAGAATATCATTATGCTCAAGTTCAACCACTTTAACTTCAATGTACTAAACCTGGAAAAAAGCCTAACGTTTTATAAGGATACTCTTAACCTAGAACCAGTACGGGAGAAGACAGCATCTGACGGTTCTTTTAAGCTGGTTTATTTAGGAGATCAATCTAGCGATTTCACTTTAGAACTCACCTGGCTTCGTGATCGTACCGAACCTTACAATCTTGGAGAATGTGAGTTTCATTTAGCATTTATCACGGATGATTTTGAAAACCTTCACCAAAAGCACAAAGAACAAGGTGTAATATGCTATGAGAATGAAAAAATGGGAATTTATTTCATTTCCGATCCTGACGGATACTGGATTGAAATAGTCCCACAGAGATAAAAATAAGGATACTGTCCACAGGTACTTTTTAAATTCCTGTGTACAGTATCCTTATTTTTTAAATAGGTTCTTTTCCTGGTATACCTGCTTTTCTAGGATATCTTTTATCTGTTTTCTTCACCTTTCTCACTACTACCAACTCTCTCTCTGCATCTGTTCCAGAAAGAATAAATTTTTCCACTTTTTCTATTTTTCCTCCAAATATTTCAACAGCCTTTCTTCCTCTCTCCATTTCTTCCTGGACTTTTCCTGACTTGTATGCCACAAAGATTCCGCCAGTCTTTACAAACGGAACACAATACTCTGATAAAGTAGCCATATTTGCTACAGCTCTGGAAACACAATAATCAAATTTTTCCCGGTATACTTGGTTCCTGCCAAAATCCTCTGCCCTTCCATGAACTGCTTCAATTCCTGTCAAATTCAGCTTTTCAATTACTTCCTGCAAAAAATGTACTCTTTTATTTAATGAATCGAGAAGAACAATGGAAATATTAGGATAAATAATTTTCAAAGGGATTCCCGGAAAACCGGCTCCGGTTCCTACATCAATCAATCTACTCTCTTTTTCTCCAATCTCCTTTACTGCCATAACCAGAGAAATACTATCAATAAAATGCTTATGAATCACATCCTCCAACTCTATTATGGCTGTCAGATTCATTACCTTATTCCATTCATTTAAAATCTCATAATAAGAATAAAATTTTTCAATCTGTTCCTTAGATAAAGAGATTCCAAGATTTTCTGCTCCTTTTATCATTTTATCTGCAAAAATCTGCTCCATTCTAATCATCTCCCTCTATTCTTCTGTTCCAAATAAACCAACAATACAGAGATATCTGCCGGAGATACCCCGGAAATCCGTGATGCCTGTCCAATCGATACGGGTTTATATAAATTAAGCTTTTGTACTGCTTCTCGCCGCAGGCTTTTTACTGCACTATAATCAAAATCCACATCCAGCTTTTTACTCTCTAGTTTTTTAAATTGTGTCACTTGCTGTTTTTGTCTCTTTAAATATCCCTCATACTTAATATGAATATTCACCTGCTCCATTACATCTTCAGGCAAATCCGGACGATCTGCATCAAGCTCTTCCAGCAAAAAATAATCAAGCTCTGGACGTCTTATCAACTCTGCAAGGCTTGCCCCTGTCTTAAGCAAAGTACTTCCATGCTTTTCCAAAAATTCCTGTGTCCTGGCATTTGCTCCTACCGGTGCCTTTTCCACTCTTCTTATTTCATCTTCAATGGCACGCTCCTTCCAAAGAACATGCTGATAATCTTCCTCACTTACTAAACCAATCTCATATCCAACCTCACGCAATCGTATATCTGCATTATCCTGCCTCAAAAGCAGCCTATACTCTGCCCGGGAAGTCATCATCCGATAAGGCTCATGATTTTCCTTTGTCACCAGATCATCAATCAAAACTCCGATATAAGCCTGGGAACGATCCAGCACAAAAGCTTTTCTTCCCATTACCTTCATGGCTGCATTAACCCCTGCCATAAATCCCTGAACTGCAGCCTCCTCATATCCTGAGCTTCCATTAAACTGCCCTCCGCTGAACAGACCCTCAATAGCTTTAAATTCCAATGACGGCAAAAGCTGCCGGGAATTAATACAATCGTACTCAATAGCATATGCATTTCTCACAATCTTCACATTTTCCAGTCCTGCCACTGTGCGATACATACGATATTGGACATCCTCTGGAAGAGAACTTGACATTCCGCTTAAATACATTTCATTTGTATACAGACCTTCTGGTTCAATAAAAACCTGATGCCTTTCTTTGTCTGGAAATTTAACCACCTTATCTTCAATAGAAGGACAATATCGAGGCCCTGTCCCTTCAATAACTCCCGAAAAAAGCGGCGACCGTTCCAGATTTTCCCGAATAATCTGATGAGTATCTGAATTGGTATAAGTCAGCCAACAGGAAACCTGTTCTTTCTGCACAGAATCCGGATCCGTAGAAAAAGAAAAGGGCACCACCCTATCATCACCAAATTGTTCTTCCATTTTAGAAAAATCAATGCTTCTCTTATCTACTCTTGCCGGTGTACCTGTTTTAAACCGAAACATTTCAATTCCATTTGCAATCAAAGAATCTGTCAGATGGTTTGCAGCCTGAAGCCCATTAGGACCTGTATGATTACTTACATCTCCATAAATACACCGTGCTCTCAGATACGTTCCTGTAGCAAGCACTACTGCCCTGGCATAATAACAGGCGCCGGAAACTGTCTTCACCCCCTGTATTTTCCCATTATCCACCACAATTTCCGAAACCTCTGCCTGCCTTATAGTCAGATGCTCTGTATTCTCTAAGGTTCTTCTCATTTCCTGGCTATAACTCTGTTTATCAGCCTGTGCACGGAGAGAATGTACTGCTGGTCCCTTTGATTCATTTAACATTTTAGACTGGATAAATGTCTTATCAATATTTTTTCCCATCTCCCCGCCAAGTGCATCTAATTCCCGTACCAGATGTCCCTTAGAACTTCCCCCTATATTGGGATTACATGGCATTAAAGCAATACTTTCAATACTCACTGTAAATATAATGGTTTCCAGGCCAAGTCGGGCACATGCCAAAGCTGCCTCGCAGCCTGCATGTCCTGCGCCTACTACCACAATATCATATTTTTCCTCCAAATAAGTCATAAACTTCCTTTCCTCCGTAGGGATTCTAACTTTCTATTTTCTCAAATTTACTTTTTACACCTGCCGACTCGAGAAGAAATCTCCTACTTTCCTGTACAAAACTTTCCAAAAATCTCATCTATTAGATCCTCCTCCACAGACTCACCTAATATGGTTC
>OFGE01002607.1_pt1 | contig 13084 bp, 12 predicted proteins | sample 1521681 | NCBI WGS metagenome assembly OFGE01 (sample SAMEA3504093, study PRJEB24116) | mouse gut metagenome | biome: mouse gut; feature: mouse-associated habitat; material: faeces | place: Denmark | collected 2011 | reverse complement strand
CCACCTCCTGTAAGTCCGGCTCAACCGGGCCTTTGCCCTATTGGAATCAAGATTTTGAACTTGTTTCGCAATTACCTATGATTTCTAACCTTAACTGTTCTTTTCTGTATACATGTTCTATCTTATTCCTTTTTTTTATTTAAGGCAAGCCTAATCTGCGGATGCATGCCTATTCTTCGCCGCAGTTCTCTAACTCCATCACAATGCGTATGCCTTCTTTGGACTGCAGTTTCCTTAACCGGGCGGCCTTTCGAATGTTTGAATCCGGGTTCTATGCTACTGCATGCCCGTGCTGCCGAATCCTCCGCGGTCTTCATTGCCCAGCTCGTCTGTCTCTACGAACGTAATCTGCGGCTGGTGCTTTTGTATGCGGAACTGGCAGATTCTGTCGTTGATGCTGATATGCGTATCGCGTACCGCAAGCACCGGCATCATCCATACGTCATTGTCCCCGCAGTATTTCTCATCAATTACGCCCATGCTGTTTGTCTGTATAATGCCAAAATTTTTGTAGGTTGAGCTTCTGGGTACAATATGGGCTTCATAGCCCGCAGGAAGCTCCATGGCAACCCCCAGGGCAATCAGGCGGTATTCCCCCTTTTTTAAATCCACATCCTCCGCAGAGCGCAGGTCAATCCAGTCAGATTTTCCCTCTATATAGGACAGCTTTTCTATTTTGTCCGTAAAATATTTGATTTTGATGGTTTCCATCCTTTTCCAGTCCCTTTCTTATCCCTGTATCACCCATGCCAGTATTCATGCATAATCCCCGCAATGCAAGACCGGGCGGGAAATATCCTCCTGGCCCAGGGTTGCCTGTACATCGATCACCCGCTGGTTACGGCTTCCTTTCCAGAGAAGCTTGCCGTCTTTTTGGTCTTGCCGGAACTCACCGTCCACCAGCACGTCCACATACTTCATTATGGTGTTATGCATAACATTTTCCCACACATCCCCGGTGTACAGCCAGATGGTTTTGTCCGGATATTTTGACCGGATTTCCTGCATCAGGTTCTTCACATCCAGCCTGTTTGCGGAATGGAGGGGGTCGCCGCCGGAAAAGGTGATGCCGGAAATATAGGGTTTATCCAACTGGCTGAATATTTCTTCCTTTGCCCCCTGGTCAAACAGCAGCCCTCCTGAGGGATCCCAGGTGATGGGGTTGTGGCATTCCTTGCAACAGTGGGAGCACCCGGAAACCCACAGTACCACCCGGAGGCCGTCGCCGTTTAGCATATCGTCCTTTGTAATATTATGATATCTCATCTATTACATGCTCTTCCTTTCTGCAATCTCCGCCATTTTCGCCTCGTTCAGCCGTGTGTCCCCATGGACCCTGGAATAGGAAAGATACCCGTTCATCCGGTCAATTTTGGTGAGGTTCCTGCTTCCGCATTTGGGGCATACATCCATTTCCAGCTCCTGATGGCCGCAGTCGTCACAGTAGGCAAGGGACAAATTCACCCCTTCATAAAATCCCATTTCCATTGCACGCCTGATCAGGGTCTTAATGGCTTCCATATTATAATCCACCGGATATTTCACATACTGGATTTTACCCCCGTTGGAAAGCTCCCAGAAGCGGTACTCCAGGTCCTGCTTTTGTATGGGGGTAATATCCTCCGTCACATGGCAGTGGAAGCTGTTGGACACATACTCCCTGTCAGAAACCCCTTCCACAATCCCGTATTTCGCCCGGAACTGCTTTACCTGCAGGCCGCACAGGCTTTCCGCCGGTGTCCCGTAGATTGCATAGAGATTACCGTCCTTTTCCTTAAATTCAGTGACCTTCTGGTTGATATGCTCTAAAACCTCCAGGGCAAATTCCCCGTCTTCCACCAGGGATTTGCCATTGTAAAGCTCCTGCAGTTCATTAAAGGCGGTAATGCCAAAGCTTGCGGTGGCTGTTTTTAAAATAGGCTTGATTTTATCCGTAAGTTTTAAATGCCCTCCCAGGAAACCGCCTTCACAGTAGGCAAGCGGATTGGTGGACGCATGCATTTCCCCAAGGTACGCATAAGTCCTTATATGAAGCTGGCGTATCAGGTTCAGGTAATAATCCAGCACTTCATAAAAGTCCCGGCTCTCCTGCCTGGATTTGGCAAGGATCATAGGCAGGTGCAAAGATACTGCGCCTATATTAAAACGCCCCACAAACACAGGGGTATCCTTATTGTCTGCCGGATGCATCCCCCCGCGTTCATACCAGGGAGAAAGAAAAGCGCGGCAGCCCATAGGGGAGATCACCTTGCCATACTGCTTGTACATGCTGGCAATATACCCTTTGCCGGTAAGGGAAAGCCAGTCCGGATACATGGTCTTGGCAGAGCATTTCACCCCTGCTTCAAACACCTCCTCCAGTTCTTTCCCGGGGCCATGTAAATTTTCGTCATATAAAAATACAATTTTAGGGAAGAGTACCGGCTTTTTGCAGCCCTTTTTCCCCTGCCCCTCCCTTCTCACATTTAAAAGGGAAATGGTGGCAAGCCTGGCGAACTTCCCTGTGCCGATGCCCGCGGTCACAGTGATAAAGGGATAATCCCCCCGGCTGGAAGCTACTGTATTAAACTTGTACTCCCATCCCTGGAAGCCCTGCTCAAACTCCCGCTTTACATCCTTATAAGCTTCCTCTTTGGCCCGCTCCCTGCCAATGCCAAGTTCCTGATAGCGTTCTATGCTCCTTCCAAAGGTCTTTTCCGCGTAGGGTTCTAAGATTTTGTCCACCTCCGGCACGGTAAAACCGCCGTACTGCTGGCTGGCGGCACTGAGCACAATATCCCCGATCACGTCAAAAGCAACGTCCAGGGTCTTTGGCTCATTGTACCAGATATTGCCCATTTCAAAGCCCCCGGTGAGCACACTTGCCACATCAAACAGGCAGCAATTCATGGTATCCCGCCTTGCAGACATATCATGGACATAGATATACCCGTCCCGGCAGGCCTGGATTTCTTCCGTAGTCATGAAAAACTTCTGGTAAAGCTCCTTATTAAACTGGTTAAAGATCAGGCTTCTCTTGGTGGAAACAAGTGCACTGTCTGTGTTGGCGTTTTCCTTATCCCCTACATACATAATAGACTGGCTCTTTTTGTACACATCATCCATCATGCGCACAAAATCCTGCTTATAATTACGGTAATCCCGGTAGCTTTTCGCCACAATGGGTTTTACCTCCTCCAGGGCGCTCTCCACAATATTGTGCATGATAGGGATGGGGATCTTATCCTCTTCCAGCTCATTGACCTTATCCAGCACATACTGGCAAATATGTTTCTTCTCCGTCTCCGTAAATTTCGTCAGGGCGCGGTAGGCGCTCTTGCCCACGGCGTCAATAACCTTCTGCACATTAAAGGCTTCGTAACTGCCATCCTTCTTGATGACCTTTACCTCTTTCTCCGGCTTAAACAATTCCCCATATTCCCCAACGCTTTCCTGCAAGTTGTCCATCCCGCGTCCTCCTATTCCAGTTCCGCACCCGGGCAGGTGCTGTTTTAAATATTTCACTATATGTGGTATTTATCTAGATAACCAATCCAATATATTGTGCCACTCCCAGTATAAGCAAAGCCCCAGGAGATGTCAACTGAAATCTCCCATCATAGATAAATGCCTGGCTTCTATTTTATCATCCCGCAATCAGCAACTGCTTCCACTGCCTTGCAAATTTCCTCCACCGGAAGTGTCAGGGCAAACCGTACATGCCCCTTCCCCAGCCGCCCAAAACTGCTTCCCGGCGTACACAACACCCCTGATTTTTCCAGAAGCTCCATCACAAATGCCACATCATCCGCATACCCCTGGGGAATTTTCCCCCAGGCGAACATCGTCCCCTGGCTGTCAGGAATCTGCCATCCGATTTTACGCAGCCCCCCGCAGAGCGCATCCCTTCTTTCCTGGTACTGGGCACATCTGGCCTTTACCCCGTCATCTGGCCCCTTTAAAGCGGCAATAGCCCCGTACTGTACAGGCAGGAAAGTACCATAATCAATCTGGGAACGGAGCTTTTTAAAATTCTGCACCAGCGTTTCATTCCCCACCAGGAAACCAGCCCTTGCACCGGTATAATTATAGCTCTTTGACAGAGAATAAAATTCTATACAATTTTCCTTTGCCCCTTCAAACTGTAGGATAGACTTCCCTGTATGGCCGTCATAAATAATATCCGAATAAGCATTGTCATGGACAATAATAATATTGTGCGCTTTTGCCCAGGGAATAAGGGCTTCATAGAAACTGTCCGGCGCAATTCGGCAGACCGGGTTTAAAGGATAAGAAACCACCATAAATTTTGCCCTGCGGCAGGTTTCCTCATCAATGCCCTCTAAATCCGGCAGGTAACCGTTTTCCTCCCGCAGTTCATAAAATCTGGTCTCCGCACCTGCCAGGGATGGGCCGATGGAAAAAATAGGATACCCTGGATCCGGTGCAAGCACCACATCCCCGGGATTGCACAGGGTCAGCCCAATGTGGGAAATCCCCTCCTGGGAGCCATAAGTATCCGCAATCTCCCGTTCATTTAAATCCACATGGTAGCGTTCCTTGAAGCGGCTGATTACTGCTTCTGTAAGCTCCGGGAGCATTTTCAATGCATATTTATAGTTGGCGGAATCCTTCGCCGCCGCAATTACCGCCTGCATAATATGGGGATCTGTGGGAAAATCCGGTGTCCCTACGGACAGGTTATATACCTTCCGCCCTTTTTTTTCCACTTCTTCCTTTTTCCCGTTGAGTAATTGGAAAATCCCTTCCTCAAAATCCTTCATTCTCTCCGCTGCCTGTAATATCATGCTGTTTGTCCTTTCTTACTGCCATCCCATAACCGCCCCATAGGCTATCACCCCCGCCCCCAAGCCGGTTAAACGAAAGGGGCGGTTATGGGATCCTTTTATTTGTAATTTTCTAATATGTGTTTTATATGGCAAAGGAACCCTTCCCGGACGTGCAGGGGGCTTAAAATAGACACCCTGCCCCCAAGGCCTGTAAGCCAGCCATAGAACTGCCCGCTGACTGCCGCTTTTACCCTGGCGTTAATCACCCCTCCCCCGGCTGGCCGTATATCTGCATCCTTCCCAAAACGGTCTAAAATAATGCCCACCATCTCTTCCGGGAGCTGCAAAGTTACCACCTCCGGCTCCCCGCCAAACATACTAAAGGTCCTGTTGGTATATTCGGCAATATCAAATTCCCCAAAGGCCTCCTTGCCCTTACGGCTTTCCTTTACCTGTTCTTCAATCTGGCTCATTTTGTCCACCCGGAAGTGCTTAATCCGCTCTTCCGGCCCATCATAAGCAATCAGGTAGTAATTCTCCGCCTGCCAGGTAAGCGCCCAGGGGCTTACCTGATACCGCTTTCCCCCATGCCGGGGCTGTAGTTCCTTTTTTATGTTCCAGGCAAGGTAGGTAAAAGTAATGGGGGAATCATCCTGTATTGCTTTGTGGATACGGTCTACATTATAATAAATGCTTTCATTTTCCGTTTTTACCCGCCCGGCCACAAATACCTGCCTTTGGAGCTGCTTCCCCCCATAGGGGCCTGCCAGCCCTTCTATTTTTGAAATCAGTTCCCTGGATTTCTTCTGGGTAATAAAACGGGACGCCTGTACCGCATCCACCAGAAGTTTTAATTCCGGCAGTTCAAACTCCCGGCTGGCCAGGTAATAGCCTCCGTTCCTGGTTTTGGTACTTAAAATATCATAGCCGAAGCACCTGAGGCATTCCATATCGTCATAAATGCTTTTTCTCTCAGCAGAAATGCCATAGGAAGCCAGCTCTTGAATCAAATCCTGGGTAGGCATACTGTGGTCTTCATCGGTTTTTTCGGATAGAATTTTTAAAATATATAAAAGCTTTAGCTTCTGGTTGGCAGATTTTGCCATGAAAGTATTCCCTCCAACTCCCACAGATTCCGGATCTCATAGTCAATCCTCACTTCCCTGTCCTTTGCTTTTTTCCAGGGATTGTACCAGCAGCAGGCAATCCCGGCATTGTTCCCTCCCTGGATGTCACTGGATAAAGAATCCCCTACGATCAGTGCCCGCTCTCTTTTAAATTCCGGGATCCGGGAAAAACAGCTTTCAAAATATTCCCGGCAGGGTTTGGGATATCCCAGCTCCTCTGAAATAAAAATCCCATCCAGGATCTGGTCCAGGCCGGATAAACGCAGTTTGTTTCTCTGGGTGGCGGAAACACCGTTGGTCACTGCATACTGGCGCACCACTTTCTTTAGCCTAAGGCAAAGCTCTCCGGCCTGGTCACAGAAATAATAAACCTCCCCTAAGGCTTTCTGATAAATGGCGGCAAATTCCTCCACAGGAATATCCCCAATGCCCATGATGGAAAAAAGGGAAGCAAATCTGCCTGTAAGCAGTTCCTCCTTTGTTACCTCTCCAAGCTCATAACGCTTCCAGTAAGAATCGTTAATCTTTGTATAAAGAATTACCATTTCCTCTTTTGTGTCCCTGCCGAACCGGCAAAAGCTCTCCTCCAGGGCATAGCGCTGGGATCTGGAAAAGTCCAGCAGGGTCTGGTCCACATCCCATAATATGGTATCAAATTTCGTCATTTTTCCTGTCCTGTTTCTCCTTAACATGCCTGAAAAATGTTTATGGTAACAAAAAGCGCAAAGCAGGCTTTGCGCTTCCTCTGGCTATGAAATTATCTCTTCCTGAAAGTATCCGTCACGTGCCGGCAGCGGATTGGGAGCTTCCAAGCTGTCTGTCTTTATTTTTGCGCAGCCTGATCCCAATAAAAATTGCAACCCCGGCAAGTACTACAATAACAGCCATTAATAGCAGGTAAGATAAAAAGGAATTTAAAAATAAAATTACACTTTCCATTCTTCCACCAACCTTTCCATTTATTTACCTTATTATCATATCATTGAGTCAATTCACAGTCAAGCCATGCTGGCATGAAATGTATTTTTGGTTTCAGGCTTTCTCCTTCCATGCACCTGTGCGGAGAAAATCTTCTGCCAGCCCTTCTGCCTGGCGTATAATCCCGGCATCATATCCCATAATGCCAAGGAGCTTAATGGCATTCCGGGTGGTAGCACGCCCCTCCATGATCTTATAACTGAAGGAAATATCATCTCCCGCAACCTCCTCCGAAAAATGATAATTATCATATTCCTCCTCCAGCAAATGGGTCAGTTCAATGTCATGGGTAGCGGCAAAGCACAGGCAGTTATTCCCCCCCATGCTCCTTAAGATCTGGGTGGAGGCAGCAATCCGTTCAACGGTATTTGTCCCCCGCAGCACCTCGTCCACAAAGCACAGGACTGGCTCCCCCTTTGAACCAATTAAATCCAAAATCCGTTTCAATGCCTTTATTTCTACCATATAATAACTGTCGCCGCCCGCCAGGTCATCCCGCAGGGACATGGAGGAAAAGATCCGATACATGGGGGCGCTGTAGCATTCGGCCAACACCATATGCAGGGTCTGGGCCATCAGGGCCCCCAGGGCCACCGTCTTCAGAAAGGTGGACTTGCCCGAAGCGTTGGAGCCTGTCAGCAGCACGCCCCGCTCCGCAGAGATACTGTTTTTCACGGGATGATCGATCAGCGGATGATAAAGCTGCTCCGCCTCCAGCCCCTTCCCCAGCAGATCCGGCCTGCACCAGCAACATCCCTCCGCGTCCAGGCTTGCCCTGTACATGGCGATGCTGACAGCCGACTCCAGGTATCCCAGGGTGGTGATCAGTTGATCCACCTCTTCCCCATGCTTACCGATCTCCCGCAGCATGCGGTTGAAAAAGATCAGATCCACATGAAATGCCATCCGTACATAATCCAGCAGAACGTCCAGCGGACTCCCTCCTGTGGCAGCCCCTGCCCTGGAAAATACCCAGAAGGATCCGCGCTGGGACTTATCCAGCGCTTTTTTTCCCTGTAAAAGCAAACCGTTCTCCCGTTCACATACCGGCAGTTTCAGCCCTGCCGTATCCCGGGCCGCACCCAGAAGCCGGGCGATATAGGCCAGACTGGTGATATAGGGCTCTATCTCCCGCTTGATCCCCAGGTAGGTGGCAATGTTATAGACCATCAATATGGCCATGGCCGCCAACCCCAAGGGCAGACTGAAAAACAACGCCGCAATGGCGGGAATGTATAACAGATTCACAAGGATGTCCCTGGCATTGGATCTGTCGCCCAGGGTATGCAGATATTCCAGATAGTCATACAGAGAGAACTTCCCGGTACTGCCCAGGCGATTCATAATCTTCTGAAACGCCACCCGCTCGTCCTGGTGTTCCATAAAATATGTGATAACATTGTCAAAATACTGCAGTTCCTCCCGGGACCGGGCCGGGGTGCGCAGCATGTGATACAGCACTTCCTCCCCGCTGGACGAGATGGTATAATTCAAACGCACGAATACCTGATCCATGGAAAGATCATCCCAGGTGATATCGTCGATCTGGCCCGGACATCTGTGGTGTTCATAATATCCGGGAATCCGTACAAAGCGCTCCACCTTATATTCTTTGTCCGGACGTTTTCCATAGCTGTCATACAGCTTTTTCTCGAAACGCTTCTTCTCCTGCCGATCGGCCAGAATACCCTGTCCTGCCAGAAACAGAACAAACAGCCCCATGGCTCCCCAAAAAAACAGATACTCCATACAAAATAATCTCCTTACAAGCTACAAAAGCAGGGCAGGCGGTTTCGCCTGCCCTGCCGGATACTCCCCGGCGTATTACAGGAAGATATACTTGAGAACAAACAGCACAGTCAGCACATACATCAGTATGCTCACCTTGCCCTTAGCCTTGCCGGCGCACAGATGCAGGATTGTCCAGGAAATCACGCCCACGGCAATACCCTCGGAGATGCTGTACATAAGGGGCATGGAAAGGATGCACAGAAATGCCGGGATGGATTCCAGCATATTTTCCCAGTTAATCTTAGCCACGGAACCGATCATATAGAAGCCCACTATGATCAGGGCCGGTGCGGTGGCAAAGGAAGGAATGGTCAGGAACAGAGGAGAGAACACGATGGCCAACAGGAATAACAGACCAGTCACCACGGCGGTCAGTCCGGTCCTGCCGCCTTCGGTCACGCCGGACGCGCTCTCCACATAAGTGGTGGTGGTGGAAGTACCCAGTACCGCGCCTGCGGAAGTGGCGATGGCGTCTGCCAGCAGCGCGCCCTTGATCCGGGGCAGCTTGCCGTCCTTGTCCAACATGTTGGCCTTGGAAGATACGCCGATCAAGGTTCCCAGGGTGTCAAAAATATCCACAAACAGGAACGCGAACACAATGAGGATCATATCCATGATCCTGACGGTTCCGAAATCCGCCTTGAACACTTGTCCGAAAGTGTTGCCCAGGGGTGAAAAATCAAAGGACACAAAAGCAGAGGGAATCACGGAAAACATTCCCAGATCCGGATTGGGCACATAGAGACCCACAAGTTCGCAGACAATTCCCAGAACCCAGGTGATCAGAATGCCGAACAATATGCCGCCCTTCACCTTCTTGATCAGCAGGAAAGCAGTGATAAGCACTCCCAGCAGAGCCAACAGGGCTCCCATTCCCACGGAATTAAAATTCTCTTTAAAATTCTGGTATGTGACCAAAGTAGAGTCATTGTTTACCACAATCTTGGCATTCTGCAGGCCGATAAAGGCGATAAACAAGCCGATGCCGGCACTCACCGCAGACTTCAGCGTCATGGGAATGGCGTTGAAAATCGCCTCCCTCACATTGGTGGCAGACAGCACGATAAAGATCAGGCCTTCGATAAACACGGCCAGCAAAGCGATCTGCCAGGAGTACCCATAACCGATGACAACGGTGTAGGCAAAATAGGCGTTCAGGCCCATACCGGGGGCCAGTGCAAAAGGATAATTGGCCAGCAGTGCCATCATCAGCGTTCCCAAAAAGGAAGCCAGTGCCGTAGCCAGCAGGATGGCCTGCGGATCCATTCCGGCTGCGGAAAGGATGTTGGGATTGACAGCCAATATATAGGCCATGGTCATGAATGTGGTAATACCGGCCATGACCTCGGTCTTTACATTGGTGTTATTCTCCCTGAGTTTGAAGAACTTTTCTAACATTTTTCCCTCTCATTTCTGCCGCCAAAGCGGCCGTTTGTTACTGTTCACAGATCATTGTTCCTGTCTGTGAACGGCTCTTTGGAAATTTGGTTGACAGTGACTATTGATGTCCGAGTAATCGCTTACTCAGATAACAACCTCTGTACGATTGCGTTGCAGGTTTTGTAAATATGTTCAGCTTTTTCTCCCACGTTGAAGCAGCCGTCCTTATACAGGATTTTGCCGTTGATCATGGTCATTTTCACATTGGCCTTGCTGCCGCTGTAGACCAGATTTTTGGGAATATTGTGAATGGGCTGCATATTGGGCTGGTTCAAGTCCAGCAGAATCATATCGGCCAGTTTCCCCTTGGCCAGCACATCCGCCCTGTGAAGGCGCATGGCCCTGGCCCCGTTCACCGTGGCCATACGCAGCACTTCCATGGCATCCAGACTGGCGGCGTCCATCTCCCGCAGCTTGGACAGACCGGATACCAGAAACATCTCCCGGAACATATCCAATGCATTGTTGCTGGCGGCGCCGTCCGTGCCGATGGCCACGGGGATCTGCCGGCTCACATAGTCCCGTATGGGCGCAACGCCGCTGGCCAGCTTGGCGTTGGATGCCGGATTGGTAATCACATACATACGCCGCCGCTGAAACACATCCATGTCCGACTCCGTCATATGTACGCAGTGGTAACCGCCGCCGCCGAAGTCAAACATTCCCAGAGAATCCAGAAAGAATGCCGGCGTCATGCCATATTTCTTCTTACAGCCCCGCACCTCCTCCATGGTTTCGGACATATGGGTGAATACGGGGGCCCTGTGCCTGTGGGCCAGCCCGGACAACTGCACCATCAGCGCCCGGTCGCAGGTGTATTCCGAATGAAAGCCCAGTTGATAGCTGATCAGAGGATTCTTACGGTTCCAGTGCATATATTCCTCTTCCACCTGGGTTATGGAGGAGGTAAAATCGTTCAGGCCGCTGACCAGCACACAGCGCATCCCCATGTCCAGGCAGGCCCTGGCCGTGACATCGGGCCGCAGATACATATCAAAGATAGCCGTGATGCCGCTGGTAAGATATTCCAGCACTGCCAGACGGGTCATCTGATAAATGTCCTGGTCCGTCAGCTTCTTCTCCAAGGGAAACACTTTCTCCTGCAGCCAACTCTGCAAAGGTACATCATCCGATGCGGAGCGCAGAAAAGTCATGGCCGAGTGGGTGTGAGCATCCTTAAAACCGGGCATCAGCAGATTCTCCTCACAGTCCACCTCATAGTCCCAGGAGATGTGGGGGACGCCCTCTCCCCTCCACTCCCTCTCAATCTCTTCCTGATCCGCCACATAGACGATTTTTTCGTTTTTAACCCAGACCTCACCCCGAAAGATGTCCCTGCCCGGCTCCATGGTCAGGATTCTGGCATTATATAATCTTAAATTCATTCCTTTTTCGTTCCCCTTTTTCCCATTTCCCTAATTTTGACAGTCCCGTTGCTTCCATGCAGGCCCAAAACTCTCCGGCAATAGTTCCTCCAAAGTATATTCCCGGAATTCCTCCGTGCTTCTGCCCACCAGAATGCGGAAATCCGGACCGCAGAACTCTCTCATTACCTGTCTGCATATGCCGCAGGGATATGCCAGATCCGGAAAAACCTCCCCTTGCCCGGTCTCCCGGCTGCCTCCCACAATGGCAATGGCCAGAAATTCCCTTTCCCCCTGGCTCACTGCCTTAAAAAATGCTGTCCGCTCGGCGCAGTTAGCGGCCCCATAGGAAGCGTTTTCAATGTTGCAGCCCTGGAAAACCGTTCCGTTCGCCGTGAGCAGAGCCGCTCCCACCAGATAGCCCGAATAGGGGGCATACGCCCGCTCCCTGGCCTCCAGAGCCGCCCGTATCAATTCCCTGTCCTGTAAATATTTATTCATAAGGACCTCTTTTCGTGAACTGTCATCTGAATCCGTCTCTGGTTCCGCCCTATCGGATTTCTCCAAAACGTTTCACCGCTTCCGTCACCAGTTTTTTAAATCTGGGAGCCGCCTCGTCCGCCGCTGCCTGCACTTCCCTGTGAGACAGAGGATGGGCCGTCATGCCTGCCGCCAGATTGCATACACAGGAGATACCGCAGATCCTCATGCCCATATGAGCCGCAGCCACCGCTTCCACTGCCGTGCTCATGCCCACGGCGTCGCACCCCAGGGTTCGAAGCATACGGATCTCCGCCGGGGACTCGAAGGAAGGCCCCGTAAGTTGGGCGTAGACTCCCTGCTGCAGAAAAATCCGCTGTTCCGCAGCCACCGTCTTTATGATCTCCTGTAACCCCGGATCATACACATGGCTCATATCTGGGAAGCGGGTTCCCAGTTCTTCAATATTGGCCCCGATCAACGGATTGGGTGCAAAACAGGATATGTGATCGGTAAGCAGCATCAGATCCCCGGCGTGAAAGGAAGTATTTACGCCGCCGGAGGCGTTGGTCAGGAAAAGAAATTCCGCGCCCAGCAGCTTCATCAGCCGGATCGGCAGCACCACATCGCTGATAGGGTACCCTTCGTAATAATGTACCCGGCCCTTCATGCACACCACCGGCACATCGCCCACATATCCGAAAATAAACCGGCCGTCATGTCCCGGTACGGTGGATACGGGAAAATCTTCAATATCCCCGTAGGGTATTTGGGCCGTCACCCGGATCGTATCCGCATAGTCGCCCAGACCGGAGCCTAAAACGATGGCAACTTTAGGGATAAAATCCGTGACTTGGCGAATGCAGAATTCGCATTTTTTCAGCTTTTCATATACGGCAGATGACATGGCAATCTCCTTTTTGGGTGGGGGGGAATAAACAAAGACTACGGGCAGAGCAGCGTATTGCGGTTTCCGCTGTCGCTTCGCTCGTCAAATTCATAAATAGCCAGCCCCTCGAGCGTCGGGGGTTTGGCTTGTAGGTGATGATGCAAGGACTACGGACAGAGCAGCGTAAACCCTGCGGTTTCCGCTGTCGCTTCGCTCGTCAAATTCATAAATAGCCAGCCCCTCGAG
>OFGE01002606.1_pt1 | contig 13084 bp, 8 predicted proteins | sample 1521681 | NCBI WGS metagenome assembly OFGE01 (sample SAMEA3504093, study PRJEB24116) | mouse gut metagenome | biome: mouse gut; feature: mouse-associated habitat; material: faeces | place: Denmark | collected 2011 | reverse complement strand
GAAACATTTTCATGCCCTGTTGAAACATTTTCATGCCCTGTTGAAACATTTTCATGCCCTGTTGAAACATTTTCATGCCCTGTTGAAACATTTTCATGCCCTGTTGAAACATTTTCATGCCCTGTTGAAACATTTTCATAGAGTTTGGAGACATTTTCAACTTCCAAAACATTTTCGGGAGTTGTATCACTTTCTTTTGATTCCCGGGAATGTACTTTTTCCCTATTGTCGTGTCCTAACCAATTTGTAATCACGTCCATAAGAACCTCATCTGCTCGTTCTTTCCATTTTTCTTCTGCAATGCGCTCACCCGCAAATAGTTCATTCAAAGTAACGTCTAAAAGGGTGCATAAAGGCATAAACAGAGACAAATCCGGCATAGACCGTCCTGTTTCCCATTTTGAAATAGCCTTATCGGTTATTTCCAGTTTTTCTGCCAACTGGCTTTGCGTCCAGCCTTTTGCTTTCCGGCGTTCGGAAATAAAAGCTCCAATCTTAATCTGATTCATCATTCGGCCCTCCTGCTTGCGGTTATTATATAAATCCGGCATAAAAATGAACACCTACCAACGGTAGAGTTGGATAGAACGGGGCTTTTTGACTCTACCGATAGTATAGTCCGGAACGGAATTTGATGAAATATAAGGAAATATGTACATTCAGATTATATCATTCCGCTTTCTCTAAATCTATCTTGTTTGTGAGATTTAGCTTCTTTGGTTCGATGATTGCCGGATCAGGATGTCGGATTTCTTGGAGAATGCATCGGATTTGTGGGAGAATATTTTTTGAAAATTTTATAAACTATTCTCAGATGACATGCAGAAAGCAGACAGGAAGGCAACCTGAGAATGAAGAAGGAGGTACTACTCTATGAAAGGCGCAAAGAGAGTGATTCTCGGACTGGCAGGACTGGGCATGGCGGCCGCCCTGGGCGGCTGCGGCATCCTGAGGGGAGCCGGGAACACTGCCACGGATCTGAACCCGGAAGACGACACCTACTATACCATGTGGATCCACAGCGGCCCCGGCTCGTCCTATTACACGGAATACGAAGACAATCCGGCAGTCAAATACGCGGAGACCATGACCTGGGGAGAGGAGGGCAAATCCATCTTCATCGACTTCGTCATTCCGCCCGCCAATAAGGAACCAGACGACCTGCAGAACATGTATATCAACGGGAACCTGACCCATGTTCTGGACGGCGTCATCTGCGACAGCGCGGACATCATGTATGCCAATAACCGAATCATCGACCTGACGGAATATGTGAACCAGTACATGCCCAATTACAAAAAGGTGCTGGATACGGTGGAGGACGTGAGGAAGAGCGCCGTCTTCAACATTGACGGGGAAGAGAAGATATTGGGAATCGTGACGGTGAACGAGTCCTACAAGGATGTGAATTTCGGCTATGAGTACCGCCGTGACTGGATCGTGAAATACGGCAGCAATCCCCAGACGGGGGCGGCCTTTAGCGGCGGATATACGGACGAGAGCGATCCGGACAGCTGGGAGGACGATGTGGTGTTCCCCAGCGGCGGAAGCGACCCGGTGTACATCAGCGACTGGGAGTGGATGTTCGGCATCTTTGAGACGGCCATGGAGGATATGGGGATTGATGACGGCTACTGCATCAGCATGTACTATCCCGGCTATATGTGGTCAGGCGGACTGTGCTCCTCCTTCGGGGGCGGAACGCCCATGTTCTATGTGAACGACCAGGGGCAGGCCTGCTTCGGCGGCGTATCCGACTCCTTCCGCACCTATCTGGAATGCCTGTCTGCCTGGTATGAGAAGGGCTGGCTGGATAAGACCTTTGACCAGAAGACAAGCGATGCCCATTACGCCATCGACTCCGCCAAGATTCATCAGGGCAAGATTGGCATCTGGTACGGGCAGCAGTCCACGTTGGGGAACCGGATCTACAACCAGAACGATCCCTCCCAGACGCCTCTGGCAGAGGGCATCTTCGTAGCCGGAGCTCCCATGCCCATCAATGATATTTACGGGCCGGAGGAATGCCGGAATGTGATTCCGGACTGTACCGCAGCCGGAGTGGGAATGCAGGGATCGCCTGTCTATATTACCACCAAGGCCGTGGAGGACGGCAAGGATATCGCGGCGCTCTGCGCATTCTTCGACTATTTCTATACGGAGGAAGGGGCCGTGGTGAAAACCGTGGGACTGAACCAGGAGCAGGTGCAGGCCAGCGGCAGCGACTTTTATGAGAAAAACGGCCTGACAGAGGGAGCCTATACCAATGTAAGCGATGGGAAAGATTCCCCTGGGAAGGGGACGGAGGAAAAGGAAAAAGGGCACTTCTCTGGCAGAGCTTATCCCTGGCTGATCAATTACGGCGGCACCATCGACCTCATAGGCACCATACTGCCCTCTATCCATAAATATGAATTCGCCTGGGATGAGAAGAAGAAGGGGCTGTACCTGGCCGCCCAGCCTCCCGTCCATGAGGGGCTTGCGCCGGAGGTGAATGGATACCGCTGGACGGATGCGGTGGACGGCTGGATCTATGAGGGGTATGAGGGAAAGCCCACATGGGTGGACGCCTACACGGACGCGGCGGAGGTGGAAATCTTTATCAACGGCACAAGCGCGGGCAGGAGCCCGGTGAAGGACTATTATGCAAAGGTTCCCTGCTTCTATCAGCCAGGGGAATTGCTGGGCGTGGGATATGACGGAAACGGAAAAGAGCTTTACCGGACGTCTGTGAGGACCGCGGGACAGGAGACCGAAATCTGCGCCGTACCGGATAAAACAATACTCCAGGCCGGAGAGGAAGATTTTTGCTTTATTGATATTTCCGTCACGGATTCCCAGGGAAGGTTAAAGCTTCTGCCGGAGCGGAAGGTGGAAATCAGGATAGAAGGCGCCGGCTCCATACAGGGCTTCGGAAGCGCCAACCACTTAAACGAGGAGAAATTCAACCAACCCTGTCACACCACCTACCTGGGCAGGCTGCAGGCAGTGATCCGCAGCGGGAAGAAGCCCGGGGAGATTAAAGTGACTTTTTCCGGCGAGGGCATGGAGGACGCGGTGGTGCGGCTGCGGGCAGAAGCGTAAAAAGGCGCGGCAAAAGTTTTCGGTTGTGAACATAATTCTGATGTAGGAGGAAAGGCCAGGATACCAGGACAAAAAGCTGGCCGAGAGAAGAGATGTATCATTCTATTTTACCGGGCAAAACATGGCTCGACACAGATGGCAAGAGGATTCAGGCCCACGGGGGCTCCGTGCTGTACCGCGACGGGATCTATTACTGGTATGGGGTATTATCTATAATAAAGATATGAAGAAATACGTGTGCTGGCTCAAAATCATGAACCGGGACGGCTCCCAGACGGAGACAGTCCTGACGGCGGACCACATACTGGGGCCCTATACGAAGGTTCGGGAGGGCTTAAAGCCCCTGAACATGAGCGCCGGGGATTTCGACCTGGCGGTGGCGCCGGACGGGAAGGCCTATTATTATTTCGAGAGGGTGCACAGCGAGACCATATGCGCGGATCTGACGGCGGATTATACGGATGTGACAGGGTATTACAGTACCCATTTTCCCCATATTTCACCGCCCTATGTAAGGGAAGCCACCGCACATTTCATGCGCAGGGGCAAGCATTATCTGGTGACATCCGGGACCACGGGGTACCTTCCCAATCCTTCCGAGGTGGCAATGGCGGACACATGGCACGGCCCTTATGCCGTCCTGGGGAATCCCCATCCGGGAGATGAAAGCCGTACCTCCTTCCACTCCCAGATTTCTTCCGTATTTCAGGTGGAGGGGAAGAAGGATTTGTATATCGCTGTGGCGGACCGCTGGGTGCCGGACCATATGGAACTGCGTTACGAGGAATACGCGGCGGAATTTGAGCGCATATTTGACCCGGATTATGACGGGGAGATAAAATTTGACGAAAAATTCGGCATGGACGGGGAGAGGGATACCTCCATCGCCGATTATGTATGGCTGCCCTTCCGGTTCGAGGGCGACAGGCCATATCTGGACTGGACGGACGAGTGGCGCATAGAAGATTTTGACTGAATGCGCCGCAGGAAACAAATAAGAGATAGAGGAGAATATAAAAATGGAAAAATACAGAGATCCATCGCTGTCGCCCAAAGAACGGGCGCAGGACCTGCTGGGCAGGATGAGCCTGGAGGAAAAGATGGGACAGGTCAACTGCCTGTTCCCTTACGGCGACAACTGGGATGCGGTGGAAAAGGATATGGAACACGGCATCGGCCAGGTGAGCACGCTGGATGTGCGGGTGATAAAGAGCCTTGAGGAGGCGGCCGCCTGGCAGCGCAGGATACAGGAAAAGGTGATGGAGAAAAGCGAGCATGGGATTCCCGCCGTCTTCCACATGGAAGGGCTCTGCGGCCCCTTCATTCAGGATTCCATGAGCTTTCCGTCAGGGATTGCCAGAGGCTCTTCCTGGGATCCTGAGCTGGAGGAAAAGGTGGGGGAGATCGTGGGGCGGCAGGAGCTTTCCTGCGGCATCACCCAGGTGCTGGCACCGGTGCTGGATATTTCAAGAGATTCCAGAATGGGACGGCAGGGGGAGGCCTATGGGGAGGATCCCGCGCTGGCCGCGGCTATGGGAACCGCCTATGTAAAGGGCATCCAGAACCAGACCGTCGCCGGAAGAAGGGCGGAATCCGTGGCAAAGCATTTTCTGGGATTTCATAATTCCCAGGGAGGAATCCATGGGGCCAACTGCGACATACCGGACCGTCTGCTGGAGGAGGTATACGCAAAACCCTTTCAGGCGGCTGTCAGCGGCGCGGGGCTTAAGGGGGTCATGCCCTGCTACTGCGTCATAAACGGAGAGCCGGTCTCGGCCTCGGAAAAAATTCTGACGGAGCTTCTCCGGGAAAAAATGGGGTTCGAGGGCGTATGCGTATCCGACTATGGAGCGGTGGGGAATGTCCACAATACCCAGAAGGTATGCGAAACCGTTACGGAAGCAGGGCTGTTGTGCATGAGGGCGGGCATGGATGTGGAGGCCCAGAACTGCATGGGCTTCAACCAGGAGCTGGGGGAGTGGTTCCGCAGTGGAAAAGCGGATATGGCAATCCTGGACAGGGCGGTGCTGCGCATCCTGGAGGCCAAATTCCGCATGGGCCTCTTTGAGCATCCCTTTGCCCTGGCGGGGGAAGAATTGCGGGAGAAATTTACCGGCAGGGACGATGGGCGGGTTTCCCTACAGTCCGCGCTGGAATCCATGGTGCTGTTAAAGAACAACGGCGTGCTGCCTCTGAAGCCGGGCATCAGGAAAATCGCGGTCATCGGCTGCCATGCCGCCAATGCCAGAAGCCTGTTCGGCGGATATACCCATTTAAGCATGGCGGAGGCCGTCCATGCTGTCGCTAACTCCATCGCGGGCCTGGAATCAGGCAGCGTCCAGGGCAAGGAGCTGGTGACGGTGCCCGGGACCCAGATTCAGAGCGATGAGACGGAAGAGTTTGACGAGATCCTGCGCCATCAGAAACCGGGCTGCCCCAGCATTCTGGAGAAGCTCCGGGAGAAGCTTGGGGGTGTGGAGATTGGGTACGCCTATGGGTATGCCATCGCGGGAAACGATTTCTCCCATATGGAAGAGGCCCTGAGGCTGGCAGAAGAGGCGGATGTCATCCTGATGACCCTTGGGGGCAAGCACGGCTCCTGCTCTGTGGCATCCATGGGTGAGGGCGTGGACGCCACGGACATCAATCTGCCGGAGTGCCAGGAGGAGTTCATCAGGAGGGCGGCGCAGCTGGGAAAGCCTATGGTGGGAATTCATCTGAACGGCAGGCCCATATCAAGCGATGCGGCAGACCGATACCTGGATGCGATTCTGGAGGCATGGAATCCCTCCGAAATGGGTGCGGAAGCCATCGTGCAGGTGCTGACGGGAGAGTACAATCCCGGCGGAAAGCTTCCGGTGTGCGTGGCCAGGAACGCAGGACAGATTCCCATTTATTACAACCATCCCAATGGCTCCGCATGGCACCAGGGGGAAAGCATCGGCTTTGCGGAGTATGTGGATATGCCCCACACCCCCAGATATTTCTTCGGCCACGGTCTGTCTTACACGGAGTTTGCGTACAGCGGCCTGCATGTCGCCCCGGAATCCGCAGATCCGGAGGGTACCGTGGAAATCACGGTGGAGATAGAGAATACGGGGCAGGTAAAAGGGGACGAGGTCGTCCAACTGTATCTGCGGGATGTATATGCCGAAATGACCCGTCCGGTAAAGGAGCTGTCAGGGTTTAAACGCGTTACCCTGGAGCCGGGGGAGAAAAGAAAAGTTGTCTTCCGTCTGCAGTGCAGCCAGACCGCGTTTTTGGATTCCCGTATGCAGTGGAAGGTGGAAAAGGGAGAGTTTGAGGTTCAGATAGGAAGCTCTTCGGAGGATATCAGGCAACGGGGAAGTTTCCGCATTGTGGGGGATAAGATTGTAGAAGGGAAATCCAGAGGGATGTATGCGGAGGCAGAAGTAAGATAAAGATTTATACAAAATAATTCCTTTCCGGCAAAAGATGCTCTTTTTTGCCGGAATTTTTTAGTAAAGCGTTTTTGCATTCAAATATGGATAGATTGGGGATGCAGAAGGCAGACAGGATATGGATGTTGACATGCTGGCCGTGCAGCGGAGGCCTGAATAGGACAAATAGCAGGCTGCATATGGTTTGATATGGGATAAAGGGGAAGCGCATGAGCTGCAAAAGTACATTATGTGATTGAAATCAAACAATCCTTATACAGGAAAGAGGTGGATGCAGATTGATGACAATAGAGGAGCTGCAGCGCATGAAGCAGGCCGACATCATGCAGGCGGACAGGGAGCAGCTGGCAGACATAGACAGCATTGAGATAGACAGAAGCAAGTCGGTGCCAGCCAGGATAAGAAGCTACCTGGAACAGGTGAAGAACCCATTCCTTGTGAAATCAGGCGAATACATACTGAAATTCAGCTATGCCGACTGCGACAAGGATATGGATGACCGGATGGTGGAATATGTATCAAGAATGTCGAAAATCCGCTGTTAAAGCTCTTTACAGAAAGCGGTTTTTTGGCAGCCTGGAGTCAGGACGAATCAGCGAAAATCCTGGCAAGGCGTCGGCAAGCCTTTTGTGGGAAGCCCCGGAAAAGGCTTTATGCCCCATAGGACGGGCCCTGCTAACATTCTAATACTGGAGGAGCGCAGATGAAAGCAAAAGAATTTTATAGCGCAGGTCTCTATCTCCGTCTGTCACGGGACGACAGCGCAATGGACGCAGACAGCGGGAGGACGGAAAGCATCAGCATCGGCAGCCAGAGGGAGCTGCTCCGGTCATTTGTCCGCAGCCGCAGGGACATGGAGATTTATGATACCTATGTGGACGATGGGTATTCGGGAATTAATTTTGACCGCCCTGGTTTCAAGCGGATGATGGAAGATGTCCGGGCCGGGAAAGTTGACTGCATTATTGTAAAGGATTTGTCCAGATTTGGACGAGATTATATAGAAGCCGGGCGGTTGATACAAAAGGACCTTCCGGCTTTAAATGTGCGTTTTATTGCGGTGACGGACCATTTCGATTCCCTGACGGCGGACTATAATGAGACATCCCTTGTCCTTCCCGTAAAAAACTTCGTAAATGACAGCTATTGCCGGGACATCTCCGGGAAGGTCAGGAGCCACCAGAAAGTGAAGCGGGAGAAAGGGGAGTTCATCGGCGCTTTCGCAGTCTACGGCTACTGTAAGGACGGGAAGGACAAGAACAGGCTGGTTCCGGATTCCTATGCGGCCCAGATTGTGAAGAACATCTTTGACTGGAAGCTGGACGGGATGAGCTGTGCCGCGATAGCGGGGAAACTGAACGGGCTGGGCATCCTTTCCCCATTGGAATACAAGAAGTCGAAAGGGGAGAGATTTGCTACAGGCTTTCCGACGAAGGTGAAGGCAGGATGGTCATCCCAGGCGGTAAAGCGCATCCTGTCAAACGAAATCTACACAGGTACCATGGTACAGGGCCGCAGGGAGAAGATAAGCTATAAGCTGGACAAATGCCGGGAGAAGCCGAAGGAGGAGTGGATCCGGGTGGAAGGCACCCATGTGCCCGTGGTCGCCAGGGAGGCGTTCGACAGTGTGCAGAAGCTCCTCCCCGTCGACAGCAGGACATCCGGGCGGGAAGGGAAGCCCCACCTGTTCTGCGGGCTGCTGTTCTGCGGGGACTGCATGGAGCCCATGACCCGCCGGGTAAACCGCTACAAGGGTACGGAGAAGGTATCCTTTATCTGTCCCACCAGGAACAGCGGCCTTGGATGTACCCGGCACACGATTCCGGAGGATGAGCTGCGCAGGGCCCTGCTGAAAGGGCTGCAGTCCCAGGCGGCATTGTTCCTGGACGAGTCGAGAGTGCTTTCCCGCATAGAGGGGATGGAGATGGACTTCGGGGAGCTGTCCCGCTATGACCAGGAGATTGCCAGGCTCCGGGGCGAGGAGCAGAAGTACCTTGCCCTGCGCAGCGGCCTGTATGAGGATATGAAAGCAGGCATCATCACACAGGAGGATTTCTATTCGTTCCGCAGCATTTATGAAGAGCAGTACGCGAGGATCCAGGATGCCATCGGAAAACAGGAGGAGATGGTACGCGCCCTGTTCAAGGCTGGAGTTGCATCCGGCATACGCCTGGAGCGGTTCCGGGAGGCGCTGGAGCTGACGGAGCTGAACCGTGACGTGCTGGTCGCCTTTGTTGACCGGATACTGGTGTATGAGGATAAACGGATATGCCTGGAGCTGAAGAACCGGGAGCTGTACAGCAAGGTCATGATGCTTGCCGGATATATGGAGCGGAGAGAAGCCGAAGCCGCCAGGGCCGGAAAGCCGGCGCACAGAGGAAGAACCGTCCCTACCGCTGGGGGCATGGGAGCGGGGAAGGCAGAAACAGGCGATGTTGGGAAAACGGGATGCAGGGAGACGGCGGCTGTCCCTGCCGGGGATATAAGGAGGGGAGAGATGGGGGCTGCGGGGTATGCGGTAAATGGAAGGGAGGCGGTTTAAATGGCCAGAACTTCCAGAAGAGAGAGGCTGGGGCTGACCCGGGGAAAAGACATGGAGCAAGTCAGCAAGCCGGCTTACGGAATGATAGAGAACCATTCCGCAGGAAATAAAGGCGCCACAGGGCAGAAAACCTATTCCGTGGGCATTTACGCAAGGCTTTCCGTGGACAGCCACAATGAGAAGAATGAGTCCATCGATAACCAGATTGAGATGGCGAAATCCTACATGGAGCTGCAGCCGGATATGGTTCTCTTTGGCTGCTACAGCGATTTGGGGAAGACAGGCACTAACTTCGAGCGGGAAGGGTTCAACCGGCTCATGGCGGATGTCCGCTCCCGGAAAGTGGACTGCATCATTGTCAAGGATTTTTCCAGGTTCGGCCGTAATTACATAGAGGCGGGAAATTACATCCAGAAGATTTTCCCGTTTCTGGGAGTCCGCTTTATCTCCGTCACAGACCGCTTCGACAGCCTGTATGAGAATGGGGACGATCTGGGGGTGAACCTGAAGAACCTGGCAAACGAGATGTATGCAAAAGATATCGCAGTAAAGGTAAAGGCTGCAAGGAAGGCCCAGTGGGAGAAAGGGAGCTATACTGGGAGCATTCCGGCTTATGGATACCGGGTGGAGTGGAATGATGGGAAGAAACGGCTTTTTATGGAAGAGGAGACTTCGGACATCGTAAGGGAAATCTACCGCCTCTACGATGAGGGGAAGAACCTGAAAGAGATTGTGGCATGGCTCTATGGAAAGAAAGTCCACCGCCCGAAAGATTATCGCAGCTGTGGCCATGTCTACTGCAGGGAAGGGGAAACGCTTCAGGAGTGGTCCAGGGGAACGGTAAGGGCGGTGCTTGCCAATCCTGTGTATGTAGGCTGGCTGATCCAGGCCAGAACCTGCGGTAAGGATGATAAAATAAAGAAGAGGCACGACATTTCATCCGGTGACTGGGACATCAGAGAGGGTACCCATGAGGGCATTATCTCCGAAGCGCTTTTTTCACGTATAGCGGAAAGGTTCCGGAAGCAGTCGGTATACAGCAACCTGGACGGATTCTCCAAAGCGGTGCCGGAAGAGGAGGATATTTTTGAGGGAGTCCTCTTCTGCGGCCAGTGCGGGAGCCGGATGGGACGTACCAGCCATGTCAAGGAGTTCGGCTCTGGGGACAAGATAAAGCTGTACGGCTATTTATGCAGGAATGTCTGCCGTATTGACGGCAGAGCCTGTGAAAGGAAGTACATCACCTGTCATAGACTGGAGGAACTGGTGAAGGCAGCGCTCCGGCAGGAGTTTGCCCTGGGCAGCCTGCGGCCAAAGAATCTTGTGGAGCAGAATAATGCCGCCGCAGTGGAAAAGAAGCGGGAACTGGAAAAGGAACTGGGCAGGATCCAGACGGAAGCGGAAGCGGAGAAGCGCAGAGGCAGCGAGCTGTACCTGAAGTACCGCAGCGGGGAGTTGGACAAGGAGGCTTTTCAGGGTTGGAAGGCGCAGGAGGAGAGACAGGGACAGCAGAGGAGGGCCAGGCAGGAAGAGACGAACCGCCGGATCAGGGAGGTGGACGCCCTTACAGCCGCCCAGAACCATTTCCTGCGGACATTGCTGAAGTTCCGTGAGAAATCCGGTCTGGACAGCGAGATGCTGCATACGCTGGTGGAAAGGATTAACGTGTTCCCGGGAAAGCGGGTGGAGATTGTATTCCGCTTTAAGAGCAGGGGCTTTGGGCAGGCCGCAGGCCAGCCGGAGGGCAGGGAAGCGGGGTGGCATGCATGAACAGACAGCTGAAGGTCGCGCTTTATATGCGCATCTCCAAAGAGGATGAAGACATCATGGAAAAGGGGAATTCCGCGGAGGAACGGCATTCCATAGGAGAACGGCACTCCATGGAAGAACGGCAATCCATGGAAAAAGAGTGTTTTAAGGAGGAAAGCAACAGCATCCGGACACAGCGTATCCTGCTCCGCAGTTTTGCGGAAGAACATTTCAGGGACAGTAAAATCTTGGAATTCAAGGACGACGGCTATTCCGGCGTCACACTGGAGCGGCCGGGCGTTTCCGCCATGCTGGAGCTTGTGAAGGAATCGGTCCTCGACTGCATCATTGTAAAGGATTTTTCCAGGTTCTCCAGGGACTATATTGAACTTGGAACCTATCTGGAGCAGATATTCCCGTTTATGGGGGTCAGGTTCATCTCCGTGAACGACAACTATGACAGTGAAGCCGGCAGCGGGCGAGCGGGGGAGATGGACATCTCTTTCCGGAACCTGATGTATGACCTCTACAGCAAGGATCTTTCTGTCAAGGTAAAGTCCTCCCTGGCAGCCAAAAAGGAACGGGGACAATTCGTCGGCGCTAATTGCCCTTTCGGGTACGAGAAGGCGCCTGGCGACAAACACAGCCTTGTGGTCGTGGAGGATGAAGCAGAAATTGTAAGAAGGATTTTCCGGATGACTGCGGAAGGGATGACATCCAGCCAGATAGCAAAGGCATTCAATAAGGAAGGAGTAAAGACGCCCATAGAATTCAGGCTGGAAAAGGGCAAGGCCAGCCGAAGAGCCAAAGGAGGCAGGTTCGCATGGCAGGGCAGTACAATCTGCGCCATCCTCAGAAATGAATCGTACACCGGCGATATGGTGCACGGGAAGACTTATAAGGAATATCTGGGAGGCAGAAACCGCGTCAAGCCCAGGAGCGAGTGGAGGATTTTCCGAAACCACCATGCTCCCATTATCAGCAGGGAGCTGTTCGAGGAGGTCCAAAAAGGCCGTGGCGGAGGAAAGCCCCGGCGTACTGGGCAGAGGCATCCCTTAAGCGGCAGGCTGGTATGTGGCTGCTGCGGGAGGAATCTGCATATCCGCAAGGGGCTGAATCCTTATTTCTGCTGTCCCAGCCTGTACGACAACCCCAGAGACGGATGTATCAGAAAGGCAAACGCCATGTTCTTAGAGGAGTTGTGCCTGTATGAGCTGCAGAATCATCTGGAGCAGCTGTCAGACAAGAGTGCCATCTGGGAGGAACGCAGGAGGGAATCGGGGCAGCATCTGGAAGAACTGAAAAGGGAACGGCGGAGACTACGACTAAGACTGCAATCGCTCAAAAAGCAGAAGATAGAAATTTATGAGTGCTATGCGGAAAAATGGAAGAAGAGCATTTCATGGGAGAAAAATATTCCAGGGAAGAAAAGCATTCCGAAGAAGGCGGGCGTTTCAGAGCTGAACGGAGAGGATGCCGATAAAGAGGGCGGAGAAGATAGTCTTGCTGTTATGAACGGCAAGATAGCAGAAACAGAAGCCAGGCTGTCGGAAATGGACGGCCGGATAGATTCCATAGAGGCAGAGCTTGCCCGGAAGCAGGGCGCAGAAGAGCTGGGGGCCTATTTGGAGATTCCTGAATTGACAGGGGAGGCGGTGCAGAGGTTCATTCGGCAGATTGTTGTGAAGGATGAGCAGGATGCGGCGATTAGCTGGCGTGACTGAAAGCAGAAAAGGCTGCGGGGGATATCGGATGTCTTGTTGCGCAGGCGGGTGTTTTCCGGTGATTTTGCAGTTATTACCCATGGACAGGGCGATTTATGGCAGAGGCTTCACACAAAGCCAGTATCCATGGCAGAAAACCTTGAATTTATGGGGAAAAATTTCAAAAAAATGCTTGCAGACTATTGACACCAGAGGGAATGGGCGACCATCCAGATTTGCGGGGCAGGGCAGTGTGCTTTCGGGATTTCGTGGGGCGGAGGCGGTTCCTGTATGACGACAGCGGGCACGGCACCCATGTGTGCGGAATCCTGTGCGGGAGCGGACGCTTATCGGGAGGCCGGCTGCGGGGGATGGCTCCGGGGGTGCGGCTGGTGCTGGGGAAGGTATTGGACAGAAATGGGGACGGCTCCACGGAGGCCATGCTGGAGGGGCTGGACTGGGTGCTGCGGATCAGGCGGGAATACGGGATACGGATCGTGAACATTTCCGTGGGGATAGGGAGCCTGGAGGAGCAGGGGAAGGAGACGGCCCTGCGGGACAAGGTAGAGGAACTGTGGGCCAGC
>OFGE01002605.1_pt1 | contig 13089 bp, 11 predicted proteins | sample 1521681 | NCBI WGS metagenome assembly OFGE01 (sample SAMEA3504093, study PRJEB24116) | mouse gut metagenome | biome: mouse gut; feature: mouse-associated habitat; material: faeces | place: Denmark | collected 2011 | reverse complement strand
ACTGGCCCTTTACCAGCATAAATTCAGCGTGGGCGGTTTCCGGGTCGCAGAGGTAAGAGGACACCGCCCCCAGTTTCTCCGGGTTCAGGCCGTAGTCAAAGCGGTCTTTCAGACTTTGTATGGCCGTTCGCTTGGCGGCCTGTTTGTGAGGCTTAATGTAGGTCGTCGCCGTGAGCGTTCCTCCTTTCAAAAAAGTTGGTTGACATTTTTGTGGAAATAATGTAAAATAGGCGCATAACAAAAATGTTAGGAGGGCCATTTATGCCGACCAATTTTAAGGATATATTTACTGCTCGTGAATTGTTTGCCCTATCTTCTATTGTGCAGGTCGGAGATTCTGCTTACCGTGATTTAATGGAAACACAACGCCCCATGTTCGGACACCCTTATTTAGCTGATACACGAGGTCGTATAAGGACAAAATTTGTGCAGATGCAGTGTGAGATCGAAAGCCATGATCCCAAATTTCCCTTTGAGTTTTTTCAGCGAGAATTTCAATACAATCAGATTATCCCTGAATTGAGAAACAAAAATGTAATTTTACATATAGCGCGAAGTTCAAGCCCGGAAAATCTACCGTATGCCTCAAAATATAAAATTTCCCTTTCAAATAACAATAATGCTCTCCAGCGCCAGATGGTTATTGATCCTGATAACACTCCCCCCTATGGAGATGAACCATTTTACGCACTCTTAGTTTTTGGCGGTGGCACCAAATCTTTCTCAGCTATTCAGTTTCCAGAACCAGGGTATCAGGGAATAGTTGAAACGCTACCTTTGCCTCAAATCTCTCTTATTGATGAAGCAGAAACCACAGAAGTTTTTGAAAGGAAAAAAGCTGTATTAAAAAAGGAGTTCCTTGCTCACGGTGTTGAGGAGGTAATCTCATGACCAACGCAATCATACCATCGAGAATAACCGAAGCTCGCGAAGCTCGTGCTATGTCGATGGAGGATTTAGCTAATAGTATTGGTGTAACAAGACAATCTGTTTCCAAATATGAAAAAGGTATCATTGGCCCTTCCTCTGAAATGATACAAACTATTTCGTGTGTTCTTTCTTTTCCGATTGAGTTTTTTTACAAAGCCGAAGCAGAAAGTACAGCCCGGAGTAGCTCCCTATTTTTTCGTTCTAATTCAAATATAGCAAAGAAAGTTAAAACCGCTTGTAAACATCAGGTAAAATGGACGGATGAAATTAAGAAGCAACTTGAAAAATACGTTGATTTTATAGAACGGGATGTTCCAACTATTGATATAGACTACGAAGATTTATCAGAAGAAGATATAGAAAACTTAGCTCTTTCTGTTCGTCAAAGCTGGGGACTTGCTGATGATCCTATAAAAGATTTAATCGGACTCTTGGAAAATAAAGGTGTCATAGTAGCTCAATTTGCAATAAGCGATTTTTGCGCTTTTAAGGGGATAGATGCATTTTCGTCATGGAAAGATGGTACACCATATATCCTATATCATTCTGTGCAAAAAAGTGCCGTCCGTACACGTTTTAGCATACTGCACGAATTAGGGCATCTCATAATGCACAGTTCAATTTCCGAAGAAGATTCGATAAAAAAGATCGTTGTCGATTTTGCTGATATGCAAGCAGATAGATTTGCTGCCGCCTTTTTACTTCCAGCTACATCTTTCCCTAAAGATATACGAAGCACATCTCTGGCGTCTTTAGAAATGGTTAAACGCAAATGGGGAGCCGCGATGTCAACTATAATACGGCGATGTGATACGTTAGAGCTATTGTCTGATAACCAAATAAACTATTTGAAACGGCAAATGACAACTCAAAAATATTGGCATAAAGAGCCGTTAGATGACGTATTAACTGTTGCCACTCCAGAGGTATTGCGTGATGCAATTTATCTATTGATAGATAATAAAATAATTACAAGGGATTCTTTCCTCAATACATCAGGTTTTTCCCCGGCGGATTTGAGAAGCATTTGTGGATTGCCTGATGAATTTTTCTCCGGTTATAATCAACGCATGAAACCCATTTTAAGAATTGTTTCATCAAACTAAATGGCATTAGCTTCTGGCCACACTGGCCAGAAGTCCATCGGGTTTGGGGGAACCCCAACAAGCATTTTCGCGGCGCGAAAATCGCAAGTGTCTATACACTTGCCTTGCTTGCCGCTAACGCGCTCCCCCGGAAACGCCGCGAAAAAAGGCCGGAGGCGTTCTTCCTTACGTCTCCGACCTTTCACGGGCTTTGCGGATGCCCTCTGCGGCGCTCTCTATGATGATTAGCTCTTTTTCGTCCATGCCGTTGAGCATACGGTCAAGGTGTTTCCGGCGTTCGTCCTCTCCGTTGTGCCTGTCTGGGTAGAAAAATTCATCTACGGAAATATCCAAAAGAGTGACGAGTTTGTAAAAAGAGTTGAGGCTGGTGTGCTGGCCCCGGTTTTCAATATACATGATGGAGCGGGGAGTGAGGTCTACAAGCTGGGCCAAATGCTCCTGTGTCCAGCCTTTGGCCTTGCGCCTACGTTTGATTTCTTTGCCCAGGGCGCGACAATCCAGGCGCTTTTCGTATTGATACATTTTCATATCACCCCCCATATTATTTTACATTTCAGGGGCGAATATGAGAACGAAATAAAATTTTATATTTAAGTAGTATTTCACTTCGTCATCCTTGATGAATGGTCTTAAAAGAGGTAGAATAAGCACCAGGGCAGAAAGACCGCAAGAATAATGAAAAGTAACTTTACCCATTCTGCTATAATGAAAACCGAAGGGGGGGAAACCATGAACGGCCATAAGGTTGAGAATATAGCGGCAGTGATTTCCTACATTGAAGCACATCTCAATGAAAAACTGGATTTAGACACTGTCGCAAATGCGGTTTGCTATTCCAAGTACCACCTGCACCGAATGTTTACAGATACGGTTGGTATCACACTCCACGACTATATACAACGCCGCCAACTGACTGAGGCGGCAAAACTGTTGGTATTTTCAGAAAAGCCGATTATTGAAATTGCGCTGATTGCTGGCTATGAAAGCCAACAGGCTTTTTCGTCTATCTTCAAGACGATGTATAAGCAAACGCCGCTGGAATATCGGCAAAACGAGGTCTTTTATCCTCTACAACTGGAGTTTACATTGAACAAAAATCCAACTGCTCCTGATACGATGATGCAGGAAATTTCTTATGCTACGCTGGCGGATATTCCCGACTGGATGAATTTTATCACCCTTGTCATTGACGGTTTTCCCTGCCTGGATGAAAACTCACATCTGGAACAGGTCAAGCAATATGTTCAGCGGCGACAGGCTTTGATTATGCGGGATGGCTCCACGATTATTGGGGCCGCCGCGTTTTCCTATCAGACCGGGAGCATCGACTTTCTGGCGGTACATCCGCAGTACCGGCATTATGGAGTGGCAAAGGCTTTTCTTGATTTTATGATGTGCAATCTATTTGTGGGCCGTGAAATCAGCATTACAACATTCCGCGAGGGGGACAAGGCCGATACAGGCCAGCGAGAGGAATATAAGCGGCTGGGCTTTGCCGAGTCGGAGCTTCTCACGGAGTTTGGCTACCCCACCCAGCGGCTCATTCTACCACCAAAACAGGAGAAAGGCGACAATGGATGATAACATTTTAGACCAAAAATGGAGCGCAGGGTCACTCCTGCGCTTCGCATTTCCCACCATCGTTATGATGATTTTTATGGGACTATACACCATCGTGGACACGATCTTTGTGGCGCAGTTTGTGAATACGGACGCGCTTTCCTCTATCAATATCGTTTGCCCCATTATCAATATCACGGTGGGGCTGGGGACAATGATTGCAACAGGCGGAAACGCGATTGTCTCCCGAAAAATGGGGGCGGGTGAAAATCAGGAGGCCAAGGAAGATTTCACCTTGCTCATACTCACAGGCGCAGTGATCGGATTTCTCATTCTTTTAGGCGGGACAATCTGGATTGACAAAATTGTTTATGCTCTTGGGGCCAGCGACCTGCTGTTTCCCTATTGCAAGGACTATCTCATGGTGCTGTTTCTGTTCATTCCGGCCAATATCTTGCAAACGCTGTTTTCAAACCTGTTTGTGACGGCGGGAAAACCGGGCCTCGGTTTTGGGCTGTCTGTCCTGGCGGGCGTGGCGAATATCATTTTGGATTACATTTTCATTGTCCCCTGCGGCCTGGGCATCCGGGGCGCTGCTTTGGGGACAGGCTTCGGCTATCTGATCCCCACGGTTGCCGGGCTGGTCTATTTTGCGCGGAGCAAAGGAACGCTGTCTTTCACAAGGCCAAAATTGAAATGGGCCGTGATTGGGGAGAGCTGTTTCAATGGCTCCTCCGAAATGGTGAGCCAACTGGCAACAGCCGTCACGACATTCCTGTTCAATCGCACCATGATGAACCTGCTGGGAGAAAATGGCGTTGCGGCAATTACCATTATTATCTACTCTCAATTCCTGCTGAACACACTGTATATCGGCTACTCTATGGGAATAGCACCCATTATCGGGTTTAACTACGGAAACAGAAATGATGTCCAACAGAAACGGGTTTTCTCCATCAGTATGCGGTTTATCGGGTTGGCATCAGTGCTGATATTTTCGATTTCCATGTTCGGCGGCTCCTACATTGTGCGGCTGTTTGCGGATAATACATCGGAAGTCTACCAAATTGCGGCAAATGGCTTTACGATTTTTTCATACAGCTTTTTATTCTGCGGCTTGAACAATTTTACCTCCGCGATGTTTACAGCCCTGTCAAACGGAAAAGTGTCTGCGGTTCTTTCCTTTTTGCGGACGTTCGGCCTGCTGGCCGGAGGCATCCTGTTACTGCCCCGCATTTGGGGAATAACAGGAGTATGGCTGGCTGTTCCAGCCGCAGAGGGGATTATGTTCGTAGCATCTACAATCTGCCTGATACATTACAGGAAAAAATATTCTTATTAAAAGACAGTATCTGCCCCGAACGGGGAAAGAAAAAAACCGTTCGGGTAGGCAGATGATTTCTTGCGCGTATTTGCAAAACATTTTGCTTGCGGCGGTTTTGAAATAACAAATTTCAAGGCCGCCGCTTTCTTTTGAAAAAATGGAAAACGGAGGGTGTGTTAAAGTCGCCCATTTTTAAGGACACGGCGGTATCCGGGAGGTATCGTCATGTCCTTTTTTATTCTGGCTCCCCCTAACTCGTCAAAAAAAGCATAGCACTTTCGCCGGGTTACTCCGGCCACAAACGCGAAATATGTAAGTACATAAAGAACCATGTCACTTCATGCGCCCGCACAGTACAACGCTGTGCGGGCGTTGTCGTTTCCTGTCGCTTCTGGTCATCGTGGCCAGAGGCTTTGCGGAGCTGCTCCCCCGGATGCCGCTCCCCGCCGTCCCCTCCATTTCGATCTGCCGACCCGTCAACCGCCCAACATCGAAATGGAGGCAATATGAAAACCATCATTCTGAATAACTATTACCCCCACCTGACCGAGCGCGTCATGCTGGAGGTTTCTGACGAGATCGCCGTGACCCTCTCCATCGGGGGCCGCCTGTGCGACAGCTACAAGCGCCGCAAGCGGGAACATGACGAGTGTTCCCTGGACAGCACCCCCGGCTTTGAGGCGGACGTGACCTTTCCCCCGCTGACCCCGGAGCAGGTAATGGAGGACAGGGAAAACCGGGCCGCCCTCTATGCGGCCATCGACCAGCTCCCGCCTGTCCAGGCCCGGCGCGTCTACGCCCGCTTCATCCTGGGCCGGACCGTGGGCCAGATTGCCAGGGCCGAGAATGTGGAGGAGCGCAACGTCCGGGAAACAATCAATAAGGGCCTGCGGAGGTTGAAAAAATATTTGGATTTTTTTCGTTGAGGTACATCCGAAAACGCGGAAAAACCGCCTGATAGGTGAGGAGGGGACAAGCCTCCCACTAACAACTGAATATACAGTATTCCAGGCACAAAACCCGTGTGAATAGCGACAAAAGGCGCGCCGCCAGGATGGGAGCTCCGAGGAGGTGAACAGGGAGCGGACCGAGCGATCAACGCGAACCTTTGACCCGGCTGTGGCAGGCCGGGCGCGACGACAGCGCGGGGGATAATGAAACTTGCTCACGCCCTCCCACGGACTTGCGGGGGAGCCCTGCGGCACACGCCAGCCCTCTCCACGGGGGCGGCGGTGCTGTGGAGCTATGACAGCCGGAGCCAACGGCGGCCTGGAATACTCCCCGCGCTGGGGGTGCGTGGCAAATACAGCGTACAACAAAACCAAGGGGGCCGCCCGCCTGGGGCCTGTCTGTCTTGCGACAGCCCAAACTTCCCCCGGCGCGGCGGCCCCGTTCGTGGATCGAAATGGAATATCCCTGTCCGCTCCCGGCCTATGGCCAGGAGTGAGGGCAGGCCAAAAGGCGGTACTTGACGTACCGTCTTTTGGCGTTCTCTCATAGGACGAGCCAGGCATGGAATATATCTCTGGAGAGGAGGGTGATTATCTATGCTACAACAGCAAATAAGTATGGAGCGGTTAGCGAGCGTTGACATTCAGGCCATCAGCAAAGAGGATTTAATTGACGTAAGCGGCACAACCTTTGACAACAACATTCCGCACAAACAGAGGGCGGCCCAAGTCCTGCAAATGACAGGAAACCCCTATTGCTTCCGTGTTGGAGAACTGTGCGTGAAGTTAGAGTTTTTAGATAGTGCCCCACCTCTGCAAGATGCTTTTTCCAGCTTTCTACAACGCAAGAAAAGCGGTGTATGACACCTTTTCCGAACTTCTGGACACCGTGTCCAGAGGGGAGACATCCTTGTGTATTGCCCCTAAAAGCGGTATAATATAGGTGTAATGTGATAGGGAAGGAGGTCAGCATGGCACGGAAAAGCCGTTCCATTATTGAAACCGCAAGACCAAAATATCGGGTATGGAGGATCGCAATTTACATCCGGCTTTCCAAAGAGGATGCCAGGTGCTTTGACGAGTCTGAGAGCGTGACGAACCAGCGAAAAATCATTGAGGACCACATCACGGAATTTAATGATGGCGACGAATATATGATTGTTGACGAGTATGTTGACGATGGCATTTCGGGTACAACAGATGATGAACGCGACGACTTTCAACGGATGCTCTCCGACATCAAGTGCGGACGAATCAACTGCGTGATCGTCAAGGACCTTGCGCGTTCATTCCGCAATTACAGCGACCAGGGCTATTATTTGGACGACTGGTTTCCCCGGTATAATGTCCGCTTTATTTCCCTTTTTCACCAGTCGCTGGACAGCTATAAGGACCCTCAGAATATGCGGAGTATCGCGGTCCCCATCCAGGGCGTCCTGAATGAAAACCACTGTGCGGAAACTTCTGATAAAGTGCGGGAAGTCTTTGATATGAAGCGCCGCAATGGAGAACATATCGGGTCTTTTGCCGCCTATGGATATATCAAGGATACCAACGATAAAAACGCGCTGGTGATCGACGAGCAGGCGGCCGCTGTGGTTCGGGAGATATTTTCGATGTTTCTGGATGGCATGAGCAAAAATGCCATTGTCCACTACCTGAACGATCATGGTATCCTCTGCCCATCCCTTTACAAGCGGGAGTGCCTGGGTCTAAAGTATCAAAATCCCCAAATGAATATGATCAAGCGCCCATTATGGTGTGCTATGACCGTTACGTCTATTCTCAAAAATCGTATGTATTGCGGGGATATGGTGCAGGGCCGCTACCGGATAAAGAGCTATAAAGTCCATGTTCAGGAGGCCGTTCCCAAGGATGAATGGTATATTGTAGAAAACACCCACGAGGCAATCATTGACCGGGAGACTTTTGAAAAGGTCCAGCGGCTTTTGCTCCGGGACACGCGAACGGGACCGCAACAAAATAAGCTGTATCTTTTCAGCGGATTTTTGAAGTGCGCTGACTGTGGAAAATCCATGACCCGCAGTAAAGTGGGTGATACGGTGTACTATTATTGCCGTACATATAAGGACCAGTCCAAAGGGGTCTGTACGAAGCACACGATCCGGCATGACCGCCTGGAGGCTGCGGTACTCTACGCAATCCGGCAGCAGGTTTATCTGGCGGTTGATTATTCCAAAACCATTGAATGGATCAACCGTGCTCCCCTGGTAAAAAGCCAGTCGAAAAAACTGATTGACGCAATCGAGCAAAAAGAGCGGGAGCTTTCCAAGATCATCCGATATAAGCAGGCAATTTATCAGGACTGGAAAGACGGCGAAATATCACACTCCGATTACCGCCACATGAAAGCAGATTATGAGCAGCAGGCCGATGCTCTGGGGGCAGTCATTGAACGCCTCCAGGCAGAAAAGGCAGAAATTGAAAATGGTGTTGACGTAGAAAACCCGTTTTTGCTGGCGTTCCGGCAGTATCAGAATATCGACAAGCTGACGCGGGATGTTCTGATTGAATTGGTGGACCATATCAAGGTCTATGAGGGCGGAAGCATTAGTATTGTATTTCGCTTCGCTGATGAACTGCGTCGGGTGCAGGAGTACATCGAAGTCAATCACCATAATGAAGCGGTTTGAAAACCGCATTTTTCCAGACAATCTACTTTCCTAATATAAATGCCCCGACCGGCCCTGCCGGTCCTGCCATCACCCCCGGCCCTGCGGTGGCGGACGAGGATCCGGGTGCTGGAACCCCGGAGCTCGTGAACAAGATCAATGAGCTGTTGGCCTCTCTGAGGACTGCCGGCGTTATTGCCACCTGATTTCCGATCCGGTCAAAATCAGCCGGCACTCCTAATAGTAGGAGTGCCGGCACTTTTAAAGGAGGTCTTTATGGGCAGCTACAAGGTATGTGTCTACGCCATCTGTAAAAATGAGGAACAGTTTGTAGACCGCTGGATGGACTCCATGCTGGAGGCGGACCAGGTGGTGGTGCTGGACACCGGCTCCAGCGACGGCACGGTAGAGAAGCTCAGGGCCCGGGGGGCCCAGGTGACGGTGGAAGAAATTTCCCCCTGGCGGTTTGACACCGCGCGGAACCGGTCTCTGGAGCTGGTGGCGGAGGACGCCGATATCTGCGTCTGCACCGACCTGGACGAGGTGTTCCACCCCGGCTGGCGGGAGGCGCTGGAGAAGGCCTGGGTCCCCGGCGCGGGGCAGGCTACATACCGGTACACCTGGTCCTTCAACGCCGACGGCTCGGAGGGGGTGGTGTTCTGGTATGAGAAAATTCATGCCCGCCGGGGCTATCAGTGGGTCCATCCGGTCCATGAGGTGCTCAAGTGGACGGGGGAGGGCAGTCCCGGCCCCATGGTCAGCGCCGAGGGGGTCCAGCTGGACCACCACCCCGACCCGAACAAGTCCCGGGGGCAGTATCTGCCCCTGCTGGAGCTGTCCGTCCGGGAGGAGCCGGGGGATGACCGGAACGTCCACTATCTGGGCCGGGAGTACATGTACTGGGGCCGGTGGGACGACTGTATCAAGACCCTGAAGGGCCACCTGGCCATGCCCACCGCCCTCTGGCGGGACGAGCGGGCGGCCTCCATGCGGTACATCGCGAAATCCTATTGGAGCAAGGGGGAGCCCGCCCAGGCTCGGGACTGGTATCTCCGGGCCATCACCGAGGCTCCCCACCTGCGGGAGCCCTATGTGGACCTGGCCCTCATGCTCTACGCTCTGGAGGAGTGGGAGGGGGTGCTCTATTTCACAGCCTGCGCCCTGGCCATTACCGTCCGGCCCCGGAGCTATATCTGCGAGGCCGCCGCCTGGGGCAGTCTGCCCCATGACCTGCGGTCCATCGCCTACTATCAGACCGGGGCCTACCCGGAGGCCCTGGAGGAGGTCCGGAAAGCGATTGCCCTGGAGCCGGGCAATGAGCGGCTCCAGGGCAATTTAGAGATGATGGAGCGGGCGGCGGAAACCGCCCGAAGGGACGCCCGGTCAGATCAGGCGGATCTCGCCGTCTGACAGGGTGGCGGAGCAGGGGGACACCTGGTCCCGGAAGTGGTAGGTCACGCCGTCGATGCTCAGCACCACGCCGGGGTGGACGGTGGTACAGCGCATCCGGCGGGGAGGGGGAGCCTCCTCCCCCTCGGGGACCTCCTGGGCCTGCTGGGCGATCTGGTCCCGCTCCTTACGGCTCTGGTCCAGCTTGCTCTTGGTCACCAGAATCTGCATGCGCAGCTTGCCGATACGGCCATTTTTTGCGGGGCTGTCGGGCTGACGCTCGGTCTGGGTCAGGGTCTGCTCCAGCTCCTTGATCTCCCGGGTCAGGGTGTCCACGTCGTAGTCCTCGCAGGGCTGGCCGCCCAGCATGACGTCGGTCCGGTTGCCCACTCGGGAGCCCACAATGTTGGCGTTGATCTCCCGGGCGGACCGGGTCTGCCCGCCGATGATGCTGCCCCGCCCCGCGCGAATCTGCACGGAGCCGTCGCAGTAGACGTTGCAGTTGATGATGCACTCGGCCTCGATATTCTCCTTGGCGTAGACGCAGCTGTTCTCCAAATATTTGGCGAAGACGTTCCGTTGGGCCCGGATAATGGCCTGGCTGTCCCCCTGGATGCCCTGGGCCACCACCAGATCCCGGCCGGCCTCCACAATGCAGGCCTCTACCACGCCGCCCACGGTGATGCTGCCCGTGGCCCGGACGGTAAAGCCGCTGCAGATGTCCCCGTGGACGCAGACGTCGCCCAGAAAGCTGATGTCGCCCACGGAGAAGTCTACGTTGCCGGGGATGTCCAGCACGGGCTTGACCTGGAAGCCCCGGCCGCTGAACTCCACATGGCCGGCGATGGAGGCAATCAGAGCCTGGCCGTCCTCCGACACCTCGGTGTTGCGGCCCTGGGGGATGACCACCGGCTTACCGGGCCGGATGGGGATGGGCTGATCCTGAACAGTGATGCCCGGGGTGCCCTCGGTGGCGGGGAAAATCTGGCAGATGACGCCGCCCTGCTCCACATTATGAATAAAGTTCAGCTCGGTGAAGTCCACCCGGTTGTTTTCGTCCACCGTCAGCTTCCGCTCCTCCACCCGGGGGAAGAGGTCCACCACCCGTCCGTGGAGGCCGGGAATCATGGGGGTGCCCCGGGCGATGACAAAGAGGTGAAAATACCGGTCCGGGTCCTTGGGCAGGGCGTGCAGCAGCTCCTGGTCTACGCCGTGGGTCACATGGAAGCTGTCCAGGGAGCTTTTCAGAATGCCTATGTTCAAATCGTTGCCCAGACCCACCGGGGGGTAGGCCAGGAGCCAGGCGGTCAGGCCGTCCCGGGACAGGAAGATCACCACCTCGGCGTCCAGGTCGGAGGGAGGGATATCCATGCCGTCCTGCGTTCTGGTGCGGGCCTTGTCATAGCGGGCGCTTGCCGAGGCGTTGATGACCGGCTGTAACCGGAGGAGCTCCTTTTTGCCCTCGTCGTCAGGCATAATGGGGTCGTTTTCCCCCTCCAAGCACAGCTCCGGCTTTGACAGCCAGCCCGCGCCGTCCCGCCGGAGGACCCACAGCTTGAAGATGGCGTGGTCCTCGGGGAGAATCAGCTCATGGCGGGGTGTGGGCCCCGCGGCCGGGGGCTCCGGGGGGAGGTCGGGGAGGAAGGATTCCTCCTCTTCCGCCGGAGTGTCCTCTGCCTTAGAACCGAACAGCCGGGAAAAAATTGATTTTTTTAACTCCATTCCGCGCTCCTTTCGCTCTGCCTTCGGAATCACACAAAAATTCTAAAGTTGGTCGCGTCTGTTTTCTCTATTTTACCAGAAAATTACGGCTTTGACAAACTATTTTTTGCTCCGCCGAAGTTTTTTCACGAGATGAAAGAAAGGTGTTGATTTTGTCCCGCTGTCTATGCTATACTATGCTTCACCGAGCGCTTAAATTTGGGAAGAAGTGAGGATGTTGGCTATGCGAAAAAGTATCAAACAAGTGGTTTTCATCCGGGTGATCGCGGCACTGATGTCGATACTCCTGTTCAGTGGAGTGACGACCTTCAATCTGCTTCGGATCAAAGGTATGCAGGAAAACAATATGCAGACGAGCGCGTTGCTGTCGCAGATTCAGTCCGCCGAGACCGCGCACTACAAATGGTCCGGCAACCTGAGCAAGGCGCTGTACGCCGGCGGAGAGTTCCCCGGCACAGATGATACCCAGTGCGTGCTGGGTCAGTGGATCTATGGCGAGGTCGGCACGGACGACCCGGAGCTTCTGTCTCTGCGGGATGAGATCAAGCCCATGCACAAGGCGCTGCACCAGTCGGTGGGCGAGGTGAAGAGCATGATGGCGTCCAACCCCACCCAGGCGCAGAATTACTATCAGAGTACGATCCAGGCCGACCTGACCGCCCTGGTGGCCAAGCTGGACAAGGTGCTGGAGCGTGGAACCGAACTGAGCGACGACAGCAACAGCAGAATGTACTCCACCATTATGTGGATGCAGCTGATTACCGCGGTCTGTCTGGTGTTGGCCCTGGCCTGCCTGATCAGCCTGGTGATGTATGTGCTGAAGAAGGTGCTCAGGCCCATCCTGCACATCACCAAACAGGTGGAGCCCCTCCACGATGGCCGGCTGGACCTGGAGCTGAATTATAGCTCCGATGACGAGCTGGGCGACCTGGCCACCACCCTGGAGAAGGCGATGGGGCTGATCCGGAGCTATATCTGGGACCTGAACCGGATTATGGAGCAGCTGGCCCAGGGCAACTTCAACGTACGCACCGCCAGCCCCTTCATTGGGGAGTTCCGCTCCATTGAGGAGTCCATCGACGTGCTGACCAGCAACCTGTCCGCCACCATCGACAGTATCTGTCAGGCGCAAGAGCGGGTGTCCGGCAACGCTGAGCACCTGTCCAGCGGCGCTCAGAACCTGGCTCAGGGCGCCACCGAGCAGGCCAGCGCCGTTGAGGAGTTGTACGCCACCCTGGACAGCCTGTCCAGAAACGCCTCTGAGAACGTGAAGACCGCCGCCCTGGCCCAGGACAACGCCCATCGGACCGGCGAGCAGGTGAGCATCAGCGGCAAGCAGATGGAGCAGATGATCGCCGCCATGGGGGACATCACCGAGGCCTCCGTGCAGATCGAGAAGATCATCGCCACCATTGAGAACATCGCTTTCCAGACCAACATTCTGGCCTTGAACGCCGCTGTGGAGGCCGCCCGGG
>OFGE01002600.1_pt1 | contig 13104 bp, 8 predicted proteins | sample 1521681 | NCBI WGS metagenome assembly OFGE01 (sample SAMEA3504093, study PRJEB24116) | mouse gut metagenome | biome: mouse gut; feature: mouse-associated habitat; material: faeces | place: Denmark | collected 2011 | reverse complement strand
TGCGGCGCCTGCGCGGCAACCTGCAAGAACGGTTCGGCGATGCTCTTCGTCGCCGCCCGCGTATCGTCACTCGCCAAACTGCCGCAGGGCCGTGTGGAGGGTGCACGCCGCGCCAAGGCGATGGTGGCCAAGATGGACGAGCTCGGTTTCGGCAACTGCACCAACACGGGTGCCTGCCAGTCGCAGTGTCCGAAGTCGGTTTCGATCGCGCACATCGCGCGCCTGAACCGCGAGTTCCTCTCGGCGAAGTTCGAAGACTAAGGGATGCTCTACGGAACATAAGGAAAACGGATCCGCCGACGGCGGATCCGTTTTTTTTGTGGCGTGCACAGGGCGAGGAAGGAAAAAACGCGGCTGTTTCACTATGCCGGGCGCCGAGTATTCGACATGGTTGTCCGCGCCGGACAGACTGACGCCGTAGCGGGACAGTTTGCGTGCTGCCTGTGCGGCGTCCTGCCAATCAGGGTGCTGGCGCCACGATGGATCGGGCAGGCTTGTTTCTTTGAGTGCTGGCGGCCGCGGGAATCGGACCATCTTGGGATTCGAACCTGTCCGACCGTATTAATGCGTGAAGTAGGTGCAGTTCAGACGGTTCCAGCGGGTCTGGAGGCGCATGCCGAGGCAGTCGATGCGGCGCCACACGGGGTTGAGCAGGTGGTCGATGGCCACACATGCCGCTACGATGTCCAGGGTCATCAGGAGCACGGCACCGAGCAGCAGGCTGCGGTGGGGGATGGGACAGATGAAACGCTGCACGAACGGTTCGATGACGTGGAGCGCGACAAACGGTGCCCCGTGGATCAGGTAAATGGCAAGCGACGAGCGGGCGATGCGGTTGATGCGCGGCGAATGGAAGCGCAGGCCACCGATCCATACGAAAAAGAGCAGGGCATTGACGAGGAGTCCGAAGCTGCAATAAGAGAACCATACCCGACTGTAAAGCGCGTTTGCGGTGCGCGAAGTCCAAAAGGTGAAGAGCAGCACCAGTCCGATATTGAGCCCGCACCAGCAGCGTCCGCACGTCCGATGGAGGGGTTGCCAGCGGTTGCGGTAGCGGCACAGGGTGTCGCCCGCAGCGTAAAGAAAGAGAAAGGTGACGAGGTTTTTTCCGCCCGCGAGCGACGGATCGAAGCCTGCGGATCCGAGGTAGTGGCTGATGAATGCCAGCACGCAGAGCAGGGCGAGGCGCTGTTTCGTGTTGCTATGGCTGAGAAACAGGTTGATTACCGGCGAGATTAGATAGAGGCACAGATAGGTGCGCATGAACCAGAATGGAGTGGCCGAAACAAATAGTCCGGCGACGACCGCATCGTGAAAAATTTCCCCCCCCCTCGGCGAATGTGATCTGGCAGAGAGACAGAGGTATATGGATGACGAACATCGTGCCGAGCAGGCGGACGAGCCCTCGGACGGAAGGTTTGATGCCGAAGTATCCGCTGAGGAGCACGAAAAGCGGCATGCCGATGTGGAGCGGCAGCCAGAGGGCGCGGTAGAGCGGGTCGCCCGTTGCGGGGAAGACGACGTTGAGCAGGATGTGGTAGTATACGATGAATAGCTGGGCCAGAATGCGGAGCAGTTCGAACGGACTCTCGCGCGACGGAAGTTACTGTGTTATGATCGGGGATGCGTGTAAAACGGATAAGTTCCGACCGGAATCGGAACTTATCGCTGCGGGTGGGCCCAGAGGGGCATGATCCCACGACCTTCGGATTATGAGTCCGCTGCTCTGACCAACTGAGCTATGGGCCCCTGGCTCTCCCTCCTCGGGCGGAGGGGGTAGCGCGTTTTTCGGAATCTGCGGACGGCGCGCAGGCCTTAGTGAGACCCGGGTGTTCCGCCGTGCGGTTTTTCCGGATGCAAAAATAGACATTTGCGCGCGAAATCCCAAAGATTATGGGAAAAAGATGGTTTATTGACGGCGAAAGGTTGGAAGTTGCGGAAAAATGGTTATCTTTGCGACGCTATTATTAATTAACAACAACACAGACAAACGAAATGAAAAAAGGAATTCACCCCGAGGAGTATCGTTTGGTGGCGTTCAAGGACATGTCGAACGACCACGTGTTTTTGTGTCGGTCCGCCGTTTCGACAAAAGAGACCATCGAAGTGAACGGCGAAACCTATCCCGTGTATAAGATGGAAATTTCCAACACGTCGCACCCGTTCTATACGGGCAAGATGAAGTTGGTAGACACCGCCGGTCGCGTCGATAAGTTTATGAGCCGCTACGCAAAACGCTACGATAAGAAAGCCGCCAAGTAATTGCTGCGGCCCTCATTCGAACAACGGGATTCGTCATTGCGACGGATCCCGTTTTCGTTGCGGGGTGCCGTGTGGGAGGCGTCGGGGCGGTTCCGTTTCGATCCGGTGGGAGTGTGCAGGTGCGGTGTGAGGGCGGAGTAAGGGCGGAGTAAGGGCGGAGTAAGGGAACCGGCCGCTCTCCGAAAAGAACGGCCGGTCGCGGAACGACGGTGCGGCAGCGCATCAGCGGCGGCGGTGGAGCCGTGCACGGGTTGCGGCTTTGAAGCCGTCGGCCTTGGGCTTGGTGATGGGCACCGACAGGCCGAAGTGGAGGTTGATGGCTTTCATGCCGATCGGAATCGTGGCGATGTCGCTGTACTTGCCGTAGCGGAGTCCGATGTAGTCCATGCCGAGGAAGAAGTTGATCCATGAGGGATGCACGTTGAGCGCGAAGCCGAAGACACCCAGGCGATTCTGGAGGAGCGAGTGGCTGAGCGACGCCGTGAACCAGGGCGAGGGCCGGAAGTTGGCCGAGGCGGTGAGCTCGGTCGAGGTGAACGACGATGCGAAACGCGTCTGCCACAGCAGACCGAAGCCGATCCGCTCGTCGAGGATGTTGTACTCGCCGCCGACGTTGAGCGTCGCTTTCAGCATGCGCGTGCGGTTCCGTGCGGGGGCGATGTCGAGCATGATCTCGTCGGGCGTCGAGGTGGAGAGTTCCTCGCGGTCGAAGTCGTAGCCGCTGTACGCGAACGACAGGTCGCTGAGCGTGCCGCCGACTCCGCATTTTTTCGACCAGCAGACGAAGCCGAGGTCGTTCAGACCGAGCGACACCTTCAGGCGGTCGTCGAGGAAGCGCGTCTCGGCGCCCAGGTCGAACGCCAGGCCCCAGCTGCCGATGCGGTTGAGGTCGATGTCGCTCGGGTCGAGACGGTCCATTACGTCTTGGAGCTCGATGCGGCCGCGGAGATCCGAGAAGTTCATGCCCGCCACGTTGGCATTGACCGAGCCCCGCAGGTCGGCGCGCCACTCCCGGTCGTTGAGGTCGATGTCCATGCCGTCGATGTGCACCGAGGCATGCGCCAGTCCGAGCAGTCCCTTGGCGCGGAATCCGATCGTCACCTCCTTCGTGAGGATGCGGATCGGGAAGGCGAAGCCCATGGCCATTTCGAGGTAGTTGTCCGAGTTGATGTCGGTGCCTTTCAGATCGTACTGCCCCGGTTCGAGCCGCTTGAGCAGCGAGAAGAGGTCTTTCGGGAGGTTGATCGAGCTCTCCGAGCGCAGGTTCAGACCGAACGACCAGAAGTAGCGGCGCGCATAGCCGCCGAAGCCGAGAAGGTTCTCGCGCACGTTGATCTCAAGGTGGTTGTTGCGGCGCATGCGGCGCAGGAACTCCCGGTTGCCGACCGAGCCGTGGAGAAAGGTCACCAGCCCGTCGCCGTCGGGTGCGGGGTAGAGGAAGTTGCGCACGGACAGGAAGTTGGAGTTGGCCTCCACGCCCACGTTGCCCATGCCGGGGATGGCCGCGTAGCCCCGTTGCGGCACGAGTGCGGCATTGAGGTCGAGCCGCTGCACGGAGCCCTCCATGAAGTAGGCGGTTTTCATCTGAGCCGTCGCCCGTACTCCTCCCGTGAGGAGTGCGGCGGCGAGCAGGAGCGTATGCGGAATGAAACGTTTCATTGTCGTATGCTGTTTTTCGGGTCCGTGTTATTCTGCGATTTTGTCCAGGTCGATCGTGATGCCGCGTTGCAGGTGCAGCTTCAGATGGCCCGTAATGTACTGTTCGTTGCGCAATCCGGCGTCGGCGCCTACGGCCTCGCCGGTCAGGGCGAAGCGTATGTCGTCCACGGATTGGAGCAGGTTCAGGTCGCCCTCCTCCAGCAGGAGGCGGATCTGCACCTCCGTGCGGCCGTACTCCCCGTCGCGTTCGGCGTCGTAGCCGCGGATGGTGTCGAGCACCTCGGCGCGTATGCCCTCGACCGCGCGGCCCGTGGTGCGGTCGAGGAACTCGATCGCGACGTTCAGGTCGATCGGCAGGGTGGTGCGGGCGTCCATGACCAGCAGAATGTCCTCGGCGCGGAGGTCGTATTGCAGCAGATCGTCGAACGTGCCCGACACGTCGAGCGTGTCGGAGTAGCTGATGCGGGCCCCCTCGCGGAAGCGCAGCGGCAGCGAGATGTCGTAGTCCACGTCGAAGGCGTAGTCCTCGCCCGTGATGGCGAAGTGCTGGGCGTGGGTGTCGTCCACCGCCAGCTCGAACTCCACGTCGATCTTCGAGGGGATGATCCGCACCAGTTCGGCGAGCCGCTCCACGCGGCAGAGCGTGTAGCCGGCCGGAGCCTGATCCCGGTCGGAGATCCAGAGCCGCGTGATGCGGGGTTCCGCTCCGCCCTCGGAGGCTTCGACGGCGATGTGCTCCACGCGCACCGGATCGAGCGCCTTGCCCGACAGGTCGTAGGGGGTGAGCACGATGCCGCCCACCATGCGCAGACCCACCGGGTTGCTCACCGTGAGGCCGATCGTCGGGGCCCGCAGGTTCAGCTCCACGTCCTGGTCGCCGAGCGACTCGCGGAGGTCGTCCAGGTCGATGGTGGTGGCGGTGAGGTATCGGCTCAGGTCGAGGTCCACGGCGCCCGTGACCTGCGCGATGCGCAGCGGAGCGACGGTCGCCTTCGGCGTGATGACGATGCGGGGCTGGGCGATATGTTCGATGTCCGTGTCTTCGGGCGTATTGACCGTCATGCTCAGGAGCAGCGTGCCGTCCAGCTCGGCCTTTTTCTTGCCCTGCTCCTCGCGCACGAGGGCGTTGCGCAGTCCGAGCACCGTGACGTCCGTCACGTGGACGTAGCCGCCCCGGTACTCCGCACGGTCGATGCGCAGGGTGTTGGTGCCCGCGACGAGCGACGGGTGCTCCACGACGAGGAAGTCGGGCAGCGTGATTTCGATGTCGTCGAAGTAGAGGTGCTTGACCGGCGTGTTTTCCAGGTCGAAGCCGATGTTCAGCAGCGCGTCGCTTCCGGTCCGGGCGTCGGCGACCTCCGCCAGGTCGATGCGGGCGACCTCGGCGGGCACCTCGAACGAGGCGTGGATCGGCTCCTCGATGTCGATGTGCGTCGTGAATCCGGCCTTGGCGCGGCAGCGCGGCAGGTCGAGACGGAACGTACGCTCCTCGGAGCGCAGGTCGAGGTGCCGGGCGTCGGAGGCGGCGAGCTCCGACAGCAGGTGCGAGGCGCCGGGGAAGCAGGGCGCCGTCGTGATGCGCACGGTTTTCTCTACGCGGAGGGTGTTGTGCTCGATGCGCGCCTCGTCGTCCGCGAGAGCGATGCCGCGCAGCGGCAGCTGGATGCCTGCGGCGAGGCGGTCGAGCGTCGTGGTCAGCACGTGGTCCGCGAGTCCCTCGGTGCCGGGCGCGAAGTCGAAAATCGTCGGCAGCTCCACCGTCAGCGCCACGGTGCCGTCGAGAGGCAGTGCGGGCTGCGTGCAGGTCAGGCACAGCGCGTTGGCGTCCTCGTCGGTGAATGCGAGGTAGGAGACGGAGGCGATGCCGTTCAGACCGTCGATCTCGAAGCGCATGGGGCTCTCCGTGACGGCGGCTTCGGGCCGGATTTCGCGCGTGCGGATCCCGAAGTCGTGCATCGCGGGACGGACGCGCAGCGTGTAGCGCGGCAGGTCGGCGGCGCTCACGGCATTGCCGTTCGAGGTGCCTTCGTAACGCAGGCCGCACGTTATTTCGTCCGTTATTTCGAGTGTGCCGTTCACGGTCGGCTCGGTTACGCGGCGCTCGGCCAGCCGGAAGCGGAACGTGGTGCCCGCCGCGGTCACGGGGTAGTCGGTCATGGTGAGCGTGCCGCCCCGCACGGCGGCATGGCCGTCGTAGTCGTCCGTCAGACGGTAGGCGTATGCGTCGGGCAGCGTGAGCGTGAACGAGAGCGTGCCGCCCGCGACGGCGCTGCCGAGCGATCCGGGGGCGAACGTCAGCTCCACGAAGGCGTCGCGGGTGTCGAAAAGAATGCGTTCGACCGCCTCCACCTCGTCGGGGATGCCCCGCATGCGGAATGCGAGCTGCTCGCTGCTCGCGGCCGTGAGGGCGGGCAGGGGGGTGTTCGCCGGAAAGGTGCCGCCGGCGAAATCGACCGCCAGCCGCTCGTCGTGCTCGATGACGCCGGCGTCGTATTCCGCGAAGGCGAGCGCCGGCAGGTCGATGCGCGTGCGGTGCGTCGAACCTTCGACGAAGAGGGTTTCGGGCAGCGTGGCGTCGGTCATTTCGATGGTCTCGGACGCGATGTCCGACACCACGTCCTCGATCGGGTCGATGACGATGGCGTCGATGGTCTCGCCGATGCGGTCGGCACGCTCGTAGGCGAGGTAGCCCTCCGCGTCGGTTACCAGCCCCTCGGTATGCTCCGTGTCGAGAAGCGAGCCGACCGTCTCCTCCTCCATTTCGCCCAGCGGGAGGACGATGCCGTTCTGTCCCAGCGTGATTTTCTTGTCGATTTTGTCGAGGTCGTAGGCGCTGTCGATGCATCCGCCGCACAATGCGCCGAGTACGCACGCCAGGAGAATCGGGTAGTGTTGCTGCATGTGGATTGGGTTCAAATAGTGTTTTATTCGGGCGCAAAGATAGTGTAAATTTCCCCCCCCCTCCAAAATTTACGAATGTTTATATTTGGAATACACCGTGTTGCGTGTTTTGTCGCCGTGCATGCCGTTTTCCGGGCGCTCCGGGGCGGCTTTCTGCGGTGCGCGCGGGGCTTTTTGCAGAATAATTGCTAATTTTGCCGCGATGACCGAAGCGAACGAACATACCGCGCTCCCGCCGCGCGAGCAGGCGGCGTTGCTGCCGTTCGCGCCGGGCGTATACCAGTTTCTCGACCGCACGGGAAAGATCATCTACGTGGGCAAGGCCAAGAGCCTCCGCAAGCGGGTGAGCTCCTACTTCCTCGAAAACAAGGACCATGCGCCCAAGGTGCGGGTGATGGTGCGCCAGATCGCGGCCATACGCCACATCGTGGTGGACAGCGAGACGGACGCCCTGCTGCTTGAGAATTCGCTCATCAAAACCCTCCAGCCGCGCTACAACATCCTGCTCAAGGACGACAAGACCTATCCCTGGATCGTCGTGCGGCGCGAGCCCTTCCCCCGCGTGCAGTCCACGCGCCAGCTGCTGCGCGACGGCTCGCAGTATTTCGGGCCCTATTCGTCGGTCGGCATGCAGCGCAGCGTGCTCGAATTCATCCGCGAGGTGGTGCCGCTGCGTACGTGCAAGCTCAACCTCGCGCCCGAGGCCATCGCCCGGGGCCGTTACTCGGTGTGTCTGCAATACCACCTGGGGAACTGCAAGGGTCCCTGCGTCGGGGCGCAGAGCGAGGAGGAGTATGCGCAGTCGGTCGGGTTGGTGGTGTCGGTGTTGCGGGGCGACCTGCGTCCGGTGCGCGCCTACCTCGAAACGGAGATGGCACGCGCGGCGGCCGAACTGCGCTTCGAGGCGGCGCAGCGCTGCAAGCAGCGGCTCGACGCGCTGGACAACTACTCGGGCAAGTCGGTGATCGTGAGTGCGAAGATCGGCGATGTCGATGTCTTTTCGCTGCTCGCCGAGGACGACGAGGTCTATTGCAACTTCGTGCGCATACGCCACGGTTCGATCGTCGGCGTGTACACCGTGAAGCTCTCGCCGGGCGTGGAGACCGACCGTGCCGAGATGCTGACGCTCGCCATCCAGCACATCGTGGAGCGCGTGGCCGGCGGAAGCCTCGCGCGCGAGGTCGTGGTGCCCTTTCTGCCCTCGGCGGCGGTGCTGTTCGACGGTACGACCTTCACCGTGCCCAAGCGGGGCGAGAAGCTCGACCTGCTCTCCTTTTCGGAGCGCAGCGCCCGCATCTACCGCGCGGAGCAGCTCCGCAACCTCGAAATCCGCAATCCCGAACGCCACACCGAGCGGCTGATGGAGTCCATGCGCCGCGAATTGCGCCTCGACCGGCAGCCGCGTCACATCGAGTGCTTCGACAACTCGAACCTCCAGGGCACGAACCCCGTGGCGTCGTGCGTCGTGTTCCGCGACGGCAAGCCCTCGCGCAAGGAGTATCGCCACTTCAATGTCAAGACGGTGGTGGGGGCCGACGACTTCGCGTCGATGCGCGAAATCGTGGGGCGCCGCTACCGCCGTCTGCTCGACGAAGGGGCCGAACTGCCCGACCTGATCGTGGTCGATGGCGGCAAGGGGCAGCTGTCGAGCGCCTATGCCGTGTTGTGTGAGCTGGGCATCGAGGATCGGGTGCCCGTCGTGGGACTCGCCAAGCGCATCGAGGAGGTCTTCTATCCGAACGATCCGATGCCCTACTACCTCAGCCGCACGGGCGAGCCGCTGAAGGTGATTTGCCACCTGCGCGACGAGGCGCACCGTTTCGGCATCACGTTCCATCGCCAGAAGCGGAGCGCGAACTTCATCCGCAGCGAACTGGAGCAGATCGAGGGAATCGGCCCCAAGAGCATCGAGACCCTGCTCCGCCATTTCAGGACGGTAGCCCGGGTGGGGGCTGCGAGCCGCGAGGAGCTGACGGCGCTCGTGGGGGCTGTGCGCGCGGAGCGCATCTACGACTTTTTCCATACGCGACGGTAGCGGCTGTGCGCCTCTTCGGGGCGGAGGACTGTCGCTATGTTCGCTGGGGTTTTGTGGCGCGTTTTAGGGCGTATGGTCTGTTGCTTTGTTCGCTGGCGTTTTGTGGCGCTTTTTCCGCATGTCCGGGAGTAGATGGTTTGCTGCTTATTCGCTAGGATTTTGTGGCGCTTTTTTGCCGCGCATTTCCGTGGGCTGTCGGGCGCTTCGCTCCTGATTTCGTTTTGTGCCTGTGCTATTGGTTCCTGTTCCTGTTCCTGTTCCTGTTCCTGTTCCTGTTCCGCACTCGCTATGCTTCTTTTCGGTTCTGTTCGTCCGGGTTCCTCTTTTGTTTCGTCTGAGGGCCGCTCTCGGCAGCTGCGAATGCGTTCCGGGCCGTTGCCGGAGGAGTGGAGAACTGCGGTGAGACCTGACCGGATCGGTTCGTGAGGAGCCGGAAACGCCTTTTTTCGAGAAAAATGGACCTGCGGTTTGCGTGTGCCGGAATTTTGCGTATATTTGCACTCCCGATTCATCGTGGAGGCCCGGATGGCGGAATCGGTAGACGCGTTGGTCTCAAACACCAATGACAGCAATGTCGTGCCGGTTCGACCCCGGCTCCGGGTACCAGTAAAATCGCTTAATTTGTTGATTATGACAGGTTAAGCGATTTTTAATTTTCGGGTTTTCCCCGCATTTTCCCCGCAGAGAAGAAATGGTTGAATGCGAAAACCAAATGTTGATATTACTTTTGTTTTGTGTAATCCGTTGGTTGAATTAAAACAAAGCATATTTGATAAGACCATTTTTTCAATTTTTGTGCTTGCTGTAAAAATTTTCTATTGTTTTCGAAATGCAAATCAGCAAAAATCTGTCTGTGAAACCGGAGTATTGCGTTGTTATGGCAGACAACGTGCTACTAATCTCTATTTTTCCGGTTCTCGCAGACAGATGTGAAAGAACGGCGGCGGAATTTAAATGCAGGAATGTTTGCAATGGTTCACCGCGATCAAAAGGCCCGCCGCCGATTAACTATTTGTAAATCGAAATGAGTTTTCGAAGTTCAGAAAACTTGAATTGCCTGTTATTTCGGTCTTTATCGCCTTGTGTGTATTTCCTCTTTGAGCAAATGCAGGTCTTCCACACCCATTATTTCGGTCGAACATTCCCCAAGCCAACCGTTCTCTTGGTTGACACCGGTGTATATTTTTATATAATCGACTCCCGGCAGGTTGACGCTGTTTCCGCTCGCATCGACAGCCCAGCTTATATCGATCGACGAGTCGTCATAGCTGTTGATTTCATTGTCCGCATAGCCATAGCGGAATTTGTAAAGAACGAAATAGGTTCCCGAACCACTTTCGTCAATGGCATTCTGAGGCAGGCATGTGCCTGTAAACGACAGCGTATTTCCGGCCCAAAGCGGATAATACGGTTGTGAATGATACTGATTTTTCATTTTGTAGCCGGAATTTCCCTGATTATCCTCCCATTTTATATACGTATCCCATTCGTCTCTCGATGTCGGTTCGCTGTCGGGACGGTAATAGGTTATCCGGTAATCGAAGTAAATGTTTACATCGTTACCATTGACCTTCGCCATTTCATACCACGGTTCCTTGGTAGGATCCACATGGGCGCTGCCCTGTATTTCATACCATTGTACGTTGTCCGGTCCGAGATTGTCGGGATCATAGGCCACCATAATTACTCCGGGCTCACAGCTTCCGCCCTCTGGAGCCTCCGGATTGGGATTGGCATTTGCATAAAAGGCATTGCCTAAAACCCGGAAGTCTCGCAAGCCTTCGACATTCTGGATTGTATGGTCGAAACCGACCGTTACGTAGCCGCCGAATCCGCCGAGGGTGATCATTCCGCGTTTATTATTGCCGATGGCGTCCAATACTTTCTGATTCATTGTCTCCTGCGTATCCCCCTTCTCGTACAGCGGCAGCGTATTGGTAAATTGTCCGACTGCCGGCATGTAGTCGAAGACTTTGGTGATATAGGGATTCGCCCCTTCCGCAGGCGGGTCGATAGGAGCATATTCGACAAAAACAGTGAAATAATAATCAAAGAAGATATCCCCTTGCGATGCTGTTAATTTCAAGCCGATAGCACCGCCATGTGAAAACATGTGCTCAAGATTCTTGGTTTGAGCGATCGGCTCCTCATCCTCGAACCATAAGTAACAGACACCGTCGTCGGACACGCTGGTTACTTCTATCCGAAACAGTTGGTCGACCTTGGCTCTAAATCCTCCTTCGGGCTCTTCGATGGTTATATCTTCCTTTTTGAGTACGTAATCGGTGGTTACTTTGACCTCGAAATCATAGTCGAAGGTGGTCGTTCCCTGGCTGGCATGCAGCGTAAGGGTGAATGTTCCCAACGAAGTGAAGGTGTATTCCAGATTCTTCGAATCGGCTATTTTCGAATCGCCGAGAGACCATTCATAGGAAACGCCCTCATCCGAAACGCTTTTCACTTCGATCCGGAAAGGCTGGTTGACCAGAGCCTTAAATCCCCCGTCGGGCTGGTTCACAGAGATGTCTTCCTTTTTCAGGAGATAACCGTCGTCTCTGTTATCAGCGTCGTTGCACCCGGCAAGAAATCCAACCGAAAGCAACGCCGATAGAAGCAGTAAAACGATTCGCTCATAATTTTTTTTCATATTCAAGTGTGTTAAGTTACTCTTCCAGCGGTTGCAATTTTTTATGTGTGAAAACAATATGTGCCGGTATGTTCCCGGTGCTTATCGACCATTTTCGTATGCCGTCCGGCCCAAAGCAGTGCAGGGTTCCGGCACGGACGTAGTCTTTGGCATCGGTAACCAGAAACTCTCCGGTGTTTGGGTTGACGGCGATTCCATAAGGTGTCTGGATACGCTTTTCGGTGCCGTCTTTGATAAAGTTGCGCGTAACGATCTCCCGTGTGCGCGTGTTTACGATGGCATAGGATACCGTCCAATCGTTTGTCAGATAACTCCATTCGGTACTGTAAAGGAACAGCGAATCCCGACACAGGGTCATGTGCGTGTTGGGCAGGTCCTCGAACTCGTATGTGACCTCGTCAGTCGAAGTGTCGATTATGAATGTTTTGGAAGGTATTTCATAATAGTCTCCGCGGGAAGAAACATACAGGTTGCCGTAATTGTCCGGCTGTATCCGGTGAAGGTTGATAGCGACATCTATTTTTTTCTCTTCCGTAAAAGTTTTCAGGTCGATAACCGACACGGTACGGTCGTAATTCGGGACACGGTAACCGCCGGAATTGGCGACATAGAGTTTATCGCCCACAATGGCCATCTCTTCGGGCTGATAACCTACAATGCACTCATCGACGACCTGGAGGCTTACCGTATCGATTTTGGCTACATACCCGATCCGGGCGTCTGGGGCTATCTGCACGGGGCCTGCGTAGGCACTCACATAGGCGTATTTGCCTTTGAATGCGAGGTAACGGCAATTGGGTATCGCTATTTTGGTGATATGTTTGACCGTATTGACATCCATTACCTCGACATAATTGGAACAATTTATAACCGCCCAGAGTTTGTCACCGTAGATTTGAATGTCGTTTCCCACGTCGCCGAGGTCTTTGACCTCATAAGGGTTGCGTTCGCCGTAAATATTTCGCGTGTAAACGCCTGTCTCATAGTCGTAATAGTCGAGCGAAGCCTGGTTCGTTCCCATATTGCCTTCGTTGAGCAGAAAAAATCCGTATATATCGCCAGTAACCTGTTCCCACGGATTCACCAAGGTCGGCTCGGAGGGTAATACCGGATCGTCCTTGCGGCAGGAAGCCGCAAGGATGAGAATGCCGATGAAGACTGTAAGCCATTTTAAATAAAATCCCTTCATAATGTAAGACTTAGAATAATCTTGAAATTGGTTCCCGGCATGGGATACCATTTAACCACTTCGTATTGCTGGTTGAAAATGTTATTCACCTCCGCGGTGATACGAAGCTGAGCGTGTTTGAATGGGAAATTTCGCGACAGCGACATATCGTGCGTATACCACGGCTGGATATAATTGACCGGAGTATTGTTGCCGAGCATATATCGCTCTCCCGTATAGATAAAACTGTAATTAAAATCCCACTTTCGATAGGAAGCGTTAAGAATCACGGAGCCGCTGTGCCACGGAATGTAGGGTATCTGGTCGCCATATCCGTCCATAACGGTTTCCTCCCAACCTTCATCCTTCTCCTCAGTGAAGTCCTGTGCCTTCTGATAGGTATAACTCAACCGGGTGTCCAATGCCACGCCG
>OFGE01002599.1_pt1 | contig 13104 bp, 6 predicted proteins | sample 1521681 | NCBI WGS metagenome assembly OFGE01 (sample SAMEA3504093, study PRJEB24116) | mouse gut metagenome | biome: mouse gut; feature: mouse-associated habitat; material: faeces | place: Denmark | collected 2011 | reverse complement strand
CAAATCCCGGCTTATACTCATAGATTTCCACACCGGAGGCCATTAATGAGGCATAATGTGTCTTCGCCAGCGTATATGGTATAAATTTATCTGGAATGCCCGGCAAGATCAATTGGACTTCTACGCCACGCTCCGCCGCATATTTCAGCGCCGTTTCCATCTCACCGTCCAGGATCAGATACGGCGACATAATGTGGACATACTTTCTTGCCCTGTTTAAAAGATCCATATATACGCGCTCACCCAGCCGGTCGCTGTCCAATGGACAGTCTCCATAAGGAATGACATAGCCTTTTGCTGCATTTACAGGCATAACAGGATACTTTAAGAAATGATCTATTTCATGTTCAGCCTGATCCATGCTCCACATCTGCAGAAACATTACCGTAAAGCTCTTTACAGCCTCGCCCTTTAACATAACTGCAGTATCTTTCCAGTGTCCAAATCTTTCAATCTGGTTGATATATTCATCTGCCAGGTTAATGCCCCCGTTAAATGCTGTATGACCGTCTATGACCAGTATTTTCCGATGATCCCTATAATTGTAATGTGTAGAGATAAACGGTGCTGCTGGTGCAAATACTTTACACTTAATGCCGAAATCTGCCAGCCTTTTTGGATAATCATGCGGCAGAAGCGCAAACTCGCAGGTGCCGTCATACATGACACGCACATCCACGCCCGCCGCCGCCTTTCTCGCCAGAATCTCCAGCACCCTGCCCCACATGATTCCCTCGCTGACGATAAAATATTCCATGAAAATAAAATGCTGCGCCGCCTCCAGCTGCTTAAGCATCTCTTCAAACTTTTCCTCGCCCAGCGGGAAATAAGTGACCGCCGTCTTATCATACACCGGATGACAGCCGCTCCGCCCCATATAATGCGCCAGCGCCGCCGCTCCGCCGTTCTCCTCTGCCAGACGCTCCATCACACGCTCATCCTGCCGGATGCCTGTTCTCGTATCCGAGACCATCTTATTGGCCCACTCCTTCAGGACACGATGCCCCAGATCGCTTTGCGTATACAAGAACAGCAGCACGCCGAAAACCGGCAGAATCAGGATCACGATCAGCCATGTGATCTTGGCCGTGGGATTGATCCGGTTGTTCAGCAGATAGACCACGATCACGGAAGTCAACACCACCGTGCCGCCGAAAATATGGGGAATCATCGCCTGAAACCACTGAAAAATACTGAACAGGATCAAAACCTGTGCCACAAGCATCAGTAAGATCAGCCCGAAACGGCTGAACACCGCGTGAATAATTCCGCTTTGTCCCTTTTTCAACAGGGTCAGTCCTTTGTTCTTATAATCAATCGACATGTTACTCCTTCTTTCGTATCTTTTCCCGCCATGATGACATCTGTCCTGCGCTTCTGCACCTGCTGCTCTCAAACCCGGAGCAGGATACGCGCCTCGTATCCCTGCAATGTCCTCACCGTTCTTTCTTCCGCCCGTACCGTATCATACACCAGCTTCCATTTTCCTTGCAGAGAAAAAGCCCGGCAGGGCTTCCCGCCCAGATTACAGTCCACCACATAGACCCTCTCCCCCAGCTTTCTGGCATACACGAAGCGGTCTTTACGCCTGTCAAGCACCCGGAACGCTCCGTAGACGAAGGCCTTCTCTTCCCACCGCAGCCGCAGCAGCTTCCTGTAGGCCGAAAGCACCTCCTCCTTCGGTTCCTGCCGCAGTCCCGCGTGACAGGCCGGCAGCTTCTCATTCCAGGGCAGCATCACCCGGGCGTGTTCCCTGGTTCCCGCCAGAATCGTGGCAAATACCTTCTCCTCCGGCTCCTTTTTAACATGTTCGGCATAATATCCCCGGGCCTCCACATCCGTGATCTGCTCCATGGACGTAAAGCCATAGTTGGCCAGCCCCATCTCGTCCCCCTGGTAGATAAAAGGCGTCCCCTTAAGCGTAAACTGCATCACCGCCAGCAGCCTGGCAAGCGCCGTGTGCCGGGAAGCGTCCCGCGTGATCTTACTGATCATACGCGGATTGTCATGGTTGTTATAAAAAAGGGACATCCAGCAGTTGCTGCCGTAATGCTCCATCCAGTCGATCATATAGTCCCTGAAATAATTCAGATCATAGGCATAGTCTTCCATCCGCACATGTCCCGGCGTCTCCAGATGATCGAAGGAAAACACCATATCCAGCTCCCGGCGTTCTTCTCCCGTCACCAGCTGACACATCTTCATGCCCAGCCCCGGCGTCTCACCCACCGAAAATGCCCCGTGCGGTGCAAAGGCCTTCTCCTGCAGCTCCCGCAGATACTGATGCAGCTTCGGCCCGTAATAATAATGCTCGATCCCTGTATACCCCATCAAAGCCCCGATGGTCTCATTGCCCTCTGGCAGCCCTTCCTTTTTCGAGATATAATTGATCACATCCATGCGGAAGCCGTCCACGCCCCGGTCCAGCCATCGATTGACCATTGCAGTCACTTCCTCCCGCACCCGCGGATTGTCCCAGTTTAAGTCCATCTGTTTTCCGGAAAAAAGGTGCAGCGCCCAGCTGTCACACGCCTCCTCATACTTCCAGGCCGGCCCGGAGAAAAAGGAAGTCCAGTTGTTGGGCGGCGTATGGCTGCCATCATCCTGCCGGAAGAAATAAAAGTCTCGATATGGCGAACCCGGCTTTTTCGCCTCCTGATACCATCTGTGCTCATCGGAAGTGTGGTTCACCACCAGATCCATGATCAGCCGCATTCCCCGCCTGTGCACCTCCGCAAGAAGCCGCTCGAAATCCTCCATCGTGCCAAATTCTTCCATGATCCTGTCATAGTCTCTGATATCATAACCGTTGTCGTCATTGGGCGAATCGTAGATCGGCGAAAGCCACAGCGCATCCACGCCCAGCTCCTGCAGGTAATCCAGCCGGCTGATGATGCCCTGCAGATCGCCGATGCCGTCCCCGTTGCTGTCACAGAAACTGCGCGGATAGATCTGATAAAATACCGCCTCTTTCCACCATTTGGGCGTAATCTTCCCCGCAGGAACCGCCGGTTCGTCCTTCTCACCCTCCACCAGCTCCAGCAGCGCATCGAAAAAGTCCAGCCCGAACCGCCCGCCGGTCAGCTTTCTCCCCAACCCGTTACTGCACGCCAAATTCGCCAGCGTGCGCAGCTTCAGATTCGCCACCGCCCGATTGGTAATGAGCCGCTCCGGCAGTCCCAGCTGCAAAAGCACTCTCGCCAGCGCGTCATGCCCCACCGGATTATCATACAATTCCCCGATCGTGCTGTCATAAGTCAGCCAGTATTCTTTCTTCTTTGCCTCCATATCGCAACCACTTCCTTCCCGTATTTGTCACTGTATACAAAAATCTGCGAACCGCTTCAAACCTTCCCCAGCTCCCTGCAGATCCGGTCGTACTCTTCTTCATCCAGTTTGTATTTCTTCTTATATAAATAGTAGGAAAGCAGCATCAATACACAGGGCGCCACCGTCATCGTGACCAGCAGCCCGGTACTCTGCCCGGCCTGCACGCCGCCGTACTTTCCGCCCGTAGTTCCGAAAATAATACCCGATATCTGTGCCAGCTTCTGTTCCTCCGTGATCAGTCCCTGGGCGCACTGCTGTTCCAGGTCGGAGATCTGATTGGTATAGCCGGTCACGCCGAAGAGAAGATACGAAGCGGAGGTGAGCGCCACGATCAGCGCAGAACTCATTTTCGTAATAAAAGGCCGCAGCGAGGTGATGATCCCTTCATCCCTGGTGCCAAACCGGTATTCATTGTACTCCACCGTATTCATAATGGAGATCATCATGATCAGATAGAAACAGTACTGCCCGAAATTCGAGAGCATGAAACCCACCGTGAGCAGCCCGAATTTCCCCATACCGTTACCCGGAACCGGCAGGGATACAAGCATCAGCCCATAGCCGAACACCGCCAGCGCCGCCATGATCCCCAGCAGCTTTTTCCTGTGCAGCCGTCTGGAAATGGCCGGATAGAAAATCATCAAAAATGCCGTGGCCGACATCCCCACCATCGTAAACAGCGAGTACAAGCCCCCGTCGTAGCCAAACGTGAAATAAATATACGTAGAACCGATGCCGCCGTTCACCAGCCCATTTCCCACCTGTTGGATCAGGAAAATGACCGCGATCCACACCAGCTGGTCATTGCGGGCGATGGTGCGGAATACCTGTAAAAGGGAAAACTTTTCCCGCTCTGCCGGCAGGCTGCTCTCCCGATGCTCCCGCACTCCAAGCAGGGGAAAAAGGATAAACAGCGGCCCCAATATGGCAATCGCCAGAGCAATCCATCCGTAGGCCACCGCCGTGCTGCCGCCGATGGCCCCTGAACCCGCCGTAAAAAGAGGAATCAGAATAGCGGCCAGCGTGCTGCCGATGCCGGCAAAGAGCGTGGCTCTGGAGGTAAACTGGTTCCGGGCATTGGCATCGGAGCCCAGGGCCGGGATCATGCCCCAGTAAGAGATATCGCTCATGGTATAGGTAATGCTAAAGCCAAAATACAACAGGGCAAAAAACCACACAAAACTCCATCCCTGCAGCCTGACATTAAACAGCAGATAGATCACCACCGAGGTGGACAGGCCCCCCGCCAACAGCCAGGGCTTGAATTTGCCGAATTTGGACCGGGTGCGCTCAATGATATTGCCCATAATGGGATCATTGAGGGCGTCAAACACCCGGGCCGCGATCATGATCCCCGTCACCGCCGCAAGCTGGGCCCCGTCCAGGGAATGCGTGAATAATACAAAGGTCAGCAGGTAGCTGTTGATCAGACAGTACACCGCGTCCCGCCCCACTGTTCCCAGAGGAAAATACATCAGATTTTTCTTGGTCTGCTTTTCGTTATCCATGTCCATTCTCCTAATAGAGTTCCGCATACCCCCTTCGCGCGCACAGCCCGGTGCTGCAGGAAGGGCCGCGAAACGTCCTTTCCTGCAGCAGTGCGCTCTACGGGGGTATGCTGTTTAGAGTTCCGCATACCCCCTTCGTGCGCACAAACCGGGTGCTGCAGGAAGGGCCGCGAAGCGTCCTTTCCTGCAGCAGTGTGCTCTACGGGAATATGCTGGTTTAGTGTTCCGCACACTCCATAAAATACATTCTGGAACCGAAATCCTGGTAGATTCGCACTTCACTGCTGTATCCCACGGATCCGAAGGCCTGTTTCAGCTTTACGCCATGGTACATCAGTTCATCCCCATATACCAGGCAGTCCTCCGTCTCCCCCTCCAGTTTCACCAGCCTGGAGGCGATCTCTTCCACCAGGGAGCCCTGTCGGATGTGAATGGGCGCGATCATATTCACCAGACCGCCGAAGGCTTTCAGATTGTATTGCAGGCTGCGGTTGTAGAAATGGTAGCAACGCTCCTCCTCCAGTCCCCTGGCCCGGTAACAGGCGTAAGAATCGTTGGGCACCACCAGCTTCTGAAACAGCATCCCCACCGCCTTCTTTCGGTCCGAAGACACACAGGTCCACTCCATGGTATTGGAACTGCCCGGGCTGATGGCGCTGTGTCCGCCCGTTCCGAAACTCCTGCCCCGGTAAAAATCGCCGAACTGCAAAACTTCCCGCCACTGTTTATAGAGAGCGATCTGCGCTTTTACCGCCGCCAGTTCCTCTTTTCCCATATCGCAGAAATTGCACTCATAGCCGCAGACGCCGAAGGCCGCCACATGGAAGCGGGTCTCCAAAGGCGTGACCCGCAGGGTCTGGTGGTTGGGGCAGGCGGACACATGGGCGCTGACCGTGGACATGGGATAGCCGTAGCTGTAGCCGTTCTGAATCTCCGCCCGGCACAGGGCATCGGTATTGTCGCTGGCCCAGATCTGGGGAAAATACGCCAGGATCCCCAAGTCAAATCGATTGCCTCCCGAACTGCATCCCTCAAACAGGATTGCCGGAAAGCGCTCCGTCAATTCCTTCATGCAGCGGTACAGGCCGCACACATAGCGATGAAACACCTTTCCCTGCTCCCGGGGTTCCAGATCTTTGGCATAGACATCCGAAAATATGCGGTTCATATCCCATTTCACATAGCCGATTTCCGCCGAGGAGAACACCTTGCTCATCTCCTGGATGATGTATGCCTGCACCTCCGGATTGCCCAGATCCAGAATGCGCTGATTGCGCCCCTCGGAATGGGGCCTGCCGGGGATGTCCAGGGTCCACTGCGGATGTGCCCGATACAGCCCGCTCTCCACATTCACCATCTCCGGCTCCACCCAGATGCCGAACTCCAGCCCCAGGGCTCTCACCTTCTCACAGATCCCCCGCAGCCCGCCGGGAAGTTTCTTTTCGTTCACATACCAGTCTCCCAGGGAACGGGTATCATCCCTGCGCTCCCCAAACCAGCCGTCGTCCATAACGAAGAGTTCCACCCCCGCCTCTTTTCCTGCCCGGGCCAGGCGCAGCAGCTTCCTCTCGTTGATGTCAAAGTAGGCCGCCTCCCAACTGTTCAGCAGTACGGGCCGCAGCTTTTTCTTCCAGGTTCCCCGCACGATATGTTCCCTGACAAAACGGTGCATATGTCCGCTCATGCCATTGAATCCCTGGTGGGAAAAGGTCATCACCGCCTCCGGCGTCTCAAAGGCTTCTTCCGGGCTCAGTTCCCAGGAAAAAGACTGGGGATTGATCCCCGCCACCAAACGGGTTTTTCCGAAACCGCTGACTTCCACCGCCTCGTAGTGATTGCCGCTGTAGACCAGATTGAATCCGTAGCAGTCCCCCGCGTCCTCCGTGGTGTGTTCCCCGGAGAGCATCACAAAGGGATTGGCCCTGCTGGAAGACACCCCGGCATAGGAGGCGTTCACATGCCTGCCCGCCCCCATGGGAATGTCCGTGCGCTTCATCTCTCTGGCCCACTCGCCGGTAAAGGTGGTAAACACCAGATCCCGGGAGGCAAAATCCAACTGCAGGCTCATAAGGCGCTTCAACGTCACCGGGTGTTTCCCTTGGTTCACAAGCCTGGCGCTTCTGGTGATCACATCGCATTCCGGATATACATAGTAATGCAGTTCCAGGGTCTGGTCATATCCCCGGTCTTTCAGCGTCACCAGCAGATGCTCCACCTTTCCGTCCTCGCTGTAGGAGCCGGGCAGGGTGGCAAACGCCGGCTTTGTATCCGTAATGGAAAAGGAATCGTAGAGAAAATCCGAAGTAAAGCTGCCGTCCTCATGTACTATTTCTATAAAGGGCTCCCGGATATCCCCCTTTCCATAAGAGGACATCTCCAAGCTGACATCCTCCAGGCTGAAATGCCTGTGCCTGTCGTCATAATAGATCCCATTGCCCGGCGCGAAGGCATGCTTTTCCCGCAGCGCCGCCCCGTCCCCCGGGTGGATCCTTCTTCCATAGTACAGATGCTCCAGATGCCCCGTCTCCATGACCTCAAACAGGTACGAACTGTGCCTGGTTTCCAGCAGGAATATCCCTTCTTTTTCCCTTATCATATCTCTCTCCTCCCGGGACGCAAGCCCCTGGGCGCCATGCATATGTCCGCCCTTCCGTCCTATTCCTCTAAAATAAGCTGCACCTTACTCTGGATAACGCGGGCCGTCTCCTCTGCGGTCTTGTCCCCTGCGAAATAAGCCGCCGCCTCTTCCTGCAGAATACTGCGGATATAGGAATCCACCTCCATATACGCAAACTCGCCTTGGTAGATCACATCATTTATCATCTGGATCTGGGCCTCTGTCAGTTGCTCTTCCAAATGGTTTACGATTATGACATCGTTTCTCTCCGTCTTTTCCAACGCCTTCAGCCAGGAACCGCAAATGGGAAACTCATATCCACCCCCCATCTGATGCGTTTTCCCAAGAAGGCTTTCAATATAGGCCCAGGCTCCTTCTTTGTGTCGGCTCCCCGCATAGATGGCGCAGCTGTCGCTCTGCATATGCACTCCGTATACTTGCCCGGCAGCGTTGGGAAAACCATAGACCCTGCATTGTCTGCCAAATACATCTACATAGTTCAAATAGGCGCTATAGCTGTACAGATAAGCCTCGCCCACCAGCAAGCCTTCCTGCAGTTCCCGGTATTCCCCTGAAGGCAAGTCCGTGCCTGCCCATTTCCCGCTCTCCCTGCACAGCGCCAGTATCTTTAAGAATTCCTCCGTCTCAAACGAGGCTTCCCGTTTCTCCCAGTCCACAAAGTCGTTTAACATGCCGCGCATAAGATACTCCAACAAATACGACGGATTACGGGAGCCGATATAAAGAGATTTTTCCCACTGATTTATCTCAATCATCTCATACAACGCCCCGGTATTCCATTGTTCGGCCATCCCGGCATATTCCGGGTTTATTACAACACCGCTCACCGCAAAATGCGGTGTCACAAGATACAGACCCCCGTTCACTTTAAAACCGTTCAGCACGTTCCAGATCAGGTCATCTCCATAGGGGGACTGCTCCAGATATGGGGTCAGATCCTCCAGATAACCGTTCCCGGCGTAGGACTTATAACGTCCCAGTCCCGCCATTTCAATGAGATCCGGCGCATTCCCGCCAGCCATGTCCGCCTGAAGCCGGAGCAAATCATCCCACCAGTTCCACTCCTGATCCTCCGGCCCCCGCATGGTATTATAATTCCTAATCTTGATATAATAATCCTCATTGGTTCGGTTGAATTCCATGATCGCCGCCTGTACTTCCTCCGTGACCCCCATGTATCGCATGGTTCCATAGACCAGTTCGGCACGCTGTTCCCCGAAGTTGTCCCGATGACTCAACAGACTATAGCACAGATTCCCGCCGCTTTCCTTCCCATAGAGCCGCAGGCTTTCCTCCTGCGGGTCATAGATCCCCGCCAAAACAGAGGAAACCCCACAGGCTGTCAGATCGGAACGGGCCAACAACCTGCCGCTGCCTTCATCGACAAACAGCAGTTCCTCCTCCGTGGCCAGGCACAACGGCCCCTCATCTGAACCAGTCAGGCCAACGGGGCGCAGCGTATAGGCCTCCAGGTCCCATTGTTTCTCCGCCTGATCTTCCTGCAGACAATATAAGGCAATTCCTTTTTTCGTTACAGCCACGCATTCCACGACGCCTTCTTCATTCTCCAGGAAAAAGCGGGCATCTCCGCCCAGCCGATACTCCTGCTCCGGTTTTCCTTCCTCTCCGAAACGGGTAACTTTGCCCCGGCCAGCCAGATAAACTTTTTCTTCGGAGTCCACATAAAGGCCGCTCCCCAGGTTTTGCCACTCCTCATCAACAGCCTCAAAGGCAGTGACCTTAAGCCAGGTCCCTCCCACATACTTTCGAATCTCAAAAACAGTTTCCTCCGGCAGATAAACCTGCGCATAGAGTGTTCCGTCCCTCTGTGCGATATTGATCAGGCTTTCCTCTTTCTCCTGCTGCCACGGAATCTCAACGGCGGCGGCTTCGCCGGAGGCATACTCCAATCGGTAAATGCAGTCGCCCTTTACAGCCGTGACAGCCCAGACACACTCACGACCGCAGACTACCTGCTCAGGGCGGGAAATCGCCTGCGTCTGCGTAAAGTCCACGCCGAAAGCCTTTTCGTCCACGTCCTCTTCTTTTTCTTTCCCGCAGCCTGATAAAAATATCATTATTAGTACAATGGCATGGCAGATGCCGAAAATAATCTGTTTTTTATATGGCATGACATGTCTCTTTCCATGGCTTTGCATTCTAACCGGCGCCACTCCTGAAGGAACTTCTTTTACACTGGAGGGACTAACAACTTAATTATAGCATATCCTGACCACATTTCATCTAAAATCTTTTCTTACAAGTCTCTCTTTTCCTGCCTAACCGCTTATCATGGTATTTTATCTTTATACAAAGCAGCAATGCCCTTTCCACCCCCATAAGCCATGCACCCTCCTGCCTGCTGCCGCATAGAATAACACAAAAGCAATTCCACATAGGGGGAGCCCCCATGAACCGAATCTTACATATCAAACTGCGGACCATATTGGGCATCGCATGTCTGGTGATCTGCGTTCTGCCCACCACTAAAAACATCGGGAAATCCCAGGCGGCGGAGGACAATGCCCTGGCCTTTCCGTATACTTCGGACTGGACTTCGCTGCCCCTGTCGGATATGGCCCTGGTCAACAGCTATCTGTCCCATATCCAGGAAGCCTGCCGGGCCTATTACTCCGGGCAGGGAGAAGAAGTTCCCACCGTGTCCTGGTACTATGTAACCCTGAAAGAGCTGCAGTCCGACCCTCAAGCCCTCAATCCCACGGTACATATTACATTCACCCTCATGCCCTATGTGGATGCCCACAACCCGGTGGGGGTGGATGAAGTGACTTTTGCCGCCTCACACACGGGGCAGATCACGCTGATGGAATATAAGCGTATAGAGGCCGCAGTTTAACAAAAACGGTCCATACCCTGTTCTCCGAAAGAGGTTTTCTCTTTCCGGCCCCGGGTAAATTCCCGCACCGCCTCCAGAAACGGCTGGCCATAACGCTCATACTTTTTCTCTCCCACACCCGCCACCTGCAGCATCTCTCCCTTGTCAAAGGGCAGGCGGATACACATATCGGTGAGGGTCTTGTCGCTGAACACCATATAAGGAGGTACGCCGCCCTCCCGGGCCAGTTCCATCCGCAGTTTCTTAAGCACATCGAAAAGCTCCAGCCCCCTGCTGTTCAGCACATCCGACTTACGGGCTTTCCGGGTTCTGGCAGCAGCACCTTCCTCTTCTCTGGCAAAACGCAGGATCAGGGAATCGCTGCCCTCCAGCAGGTCCTGGGCCCTGGCGCAGACTTTGAGGACGGCATATTTGTCCGGCGTGGACTCCAGATATTCCCGTTCCTCCAGTTCCCGAATGATCCGTTTGATCCGGTCCTCGGACAGGGCCTGTAAGACGCCGTAGGTGGAGCAGCGGTCCGCCCCCAGAGCCAGCAGTTTGGAGCGCTTGTCCCCGTGCAGCGTTCCGGCCACCACATTAACGCCGTAGCGCTGGCGCAGTTCCAGAATGCAGGTGACGACCTGCCGGGCCTGCTCCGTGCAGTCCTGCTCCTCATATTCCCCCCGGCAGACAGAACAGTTCTCACAGCGCTGCAGACCGTATTCCCCGAAATATTCCAGAATATATTTTCGCAGACAGTTGGTGGAGCGGGCATATCCCACCATGCTCTGCAGCCGCTGGCTGTCCCGCTCCCGCACCAGCGCGTTCTCCTCCGGGCCCAATTCCTCGTTGGGAGCCTTGTTGTCCAGCAAATACTGGTTTACCATCACGTCCTGACCGGAGTAGAGCATAATACACTCCGATGCCGCACCGTCACGGCCTGCCCGGCCCGCCTCCTGGTAATAGTTTTCCATACTCTGGGGCATGTTGAAATGGAGTACATAGCGCACATTGGATTTGTCGATGCCCATGCCGAAAGCGTTGGTGGCCACGATAACCGGTTTTCTGTCGTAGATAAAATCCTCCTGGTTCTCACTGCGCTCCTGGGCCGTCAGTCCCGCATGGTACCTGGCTGCGGCAATGCCCCTGGCCAGCAGAGCCTCATGCACCTTCTCCACATTCTTGCGGGTGGCGCAGTAAATGATGCCGCTGTCTCCGGGATGACTCTCTATATACTGCTGTACATAACTCAATTTGCTTTTGGGAGTTTCCACGCCGAAAAAGAGGTTCCGGCGGTCGAAGCCGCTGATCAGGAGTTGGGGATTCCCCAGTCCCAGCACGGCGATGATGTCGTCTTTTACCTGACTGGTGGCCGTGGCGGTGAAGGCGCCGATCACAGGCCGGGGAGCCAGCTTTTTCACAAAAGAAACGATTTTCAGATAGCTGGGCCGGAAATCCTGCCCCCACTGGGAGATACAGTGAGCCTCGTCCACCGCCACCATACTGATCCGGGCCTGCCGGGCAAAGCAGGTAAATTCCCAGGTCTCCAGGCGTTCCGGGGCCACATAGATAATCTTGTATCTGCCTGTCGCGGCGTATTCCATGGCTTTCCGAATCTGGCCTTCCGTCAGGGAACTGTTGATATAGGCGGCGTGGACCCCCGCCTGGTTCAGGGCCTGAACCTGATCTTTCATCAGAGAGATCAGGGGAGAGACTACCACCGTGATCCCCGGCAGCAGCAGGGCCGGTACCTGATAGCAGATGGATTTGCCCGCCCCGGTGGGCATGATGCCCAGCACGTCCCGCCCCGCCAGGAGACTGTCGATGAGCAGTTCCTGGCCCGGCCGGAAATCTTTGTAGCCAAAATATTTCTTCAGTATTTCCTGTTTTTGCAATGCTTTGCTTCCTTTCTTTTTCCGTTCTAACCCCCATGATTCTGTGCGGAGAAATGCCGTTCTTCTCACACTAATGCATCTTGGAAAAGTACTCCAGCAGAATGTCCTTGATATGGTTATACCGCCGGGCGTAAGAGTTTTCGACCCGGATGATCTGTAAATGATGCTCCCGGCAGATCCGGTTCTTCTTCTCGTCCCTGCGGCGCACCACCTCGTCCTCATAGTGCTCCTTGCCGTCCAGTTCGATGGCCAGCATGGGCAGTTCCTGCTCCCCCTGCTTTTCGTAGACCACAAAGTCAAACCGGCCTGTATAAAACAGATCGTCAAAGGTATCATTACTCTGGAACACCTGGGAAATGGGCACTTCCTTATGTACCGCGTACCGGCTCTGGCTCAGCCAGATATTGCTCAGCGCATGGCTTAAATTCCGCAGAAAAGCCTCCTCGGTGGCGGTGCTGAAAGGCTTGACCCCCAGAGCCCGGGAATTGGCCTTTTTAGGGGTTACAGCGGTCTTTCCGCTGCTGCGCACATACTGCACCAATTCGTACAGATCGTCCTGCCCCTCCTCCTGGTGCAGGCGGCTCAGATTCTTCTGGCTGCCCAGCACCACCAGCTTGTCCCTGGCCCGGGAAGTGGCCACATTGATCAATTCCTTGTTGTTTTTCAGCCATTCATATGTACCCGCCTGGGTCTGGTCGGTGACAGCCGTGGAAAACAGAATCACCTCTTTCTCATCCCCCTGGAAGGCGTGGACCGTGCCGCAGGTCACACCCGTGACCCCCGCCTCCTTCAAGGCCTGCTCAATCAGCAGCTTCTGGTTCACAAAAGGGGTGATAATACCGATGGAACGCTCCCTGTGGGCAGCGGCATAGGCGGCGATGGCCTCTGCCTCCGCCG